>Ga0182030_10006811_pt1 | contig 24006 bp, 14 predicted proteins | sample 812S3MmetaG_FD_121299 | JGI IMG/M metagenome (GOLD analysis project Ga0182030, IMG submission 121299) | Permafrost microbial communities from Stordalen Mire, Sweden - 812S3M metaG (Illumina Assembly) | ecosystem: Environmental > Terrestrial > Soil > Wetlands > Permafrost | place: Sweden...
CGCTCTGCTAAGCGCCACGAGCCGCATTTATCCCACAATTTACCGCTGCTTGAAGAAAACTCCGGAAAGAAACACCCTCATATCATTGCTGCTGAAATTGACAGGGCTTGTTCAGAGGTTCCTCAGAAAGTACCAATTCTCTCGCAGTGCGGCAATGTGAACCTGCTTCTCTCTTCGCGGCTCAAGCAAGTACGCACGCATCTTTTCTAGGCGCTCAATCACGGTCTGCGGCGGGTGAGCAAAAACCGCCTCTACGGCTTGGAACATTTTGTAAGTGTGTCCCGGCTGGAGATTGTCTTTCAGTGCTGCACAGCGCTCGGAGGAAACTCTTGCCGTGAGATATGGTAGTCCCGCCATTGCCATTGCAACGCCCAGTGGCGTTATTTCGCATCTGCCACTATGAATGAATCTCCCAATTTGCGACTGCGCGAACCAGGCTTCCTGTTGATCTAGCTTTGACTGAAGATTACTGCTTCGTTCTCGGCAAGCCGCTAGTGCTGTGCTCGCTTGATGGATTCTCTTGGCTAATCCGGGCCGCAGAGATTGAACTTTAGTCCTTGTCTCATCATCTGTTTCGGAGGCAACAGCCAGGAACGCTCTCTCGGCAGATTCCTGACTCTGTACCAGTTCCGCGTATGTCTTCCTGCTCTCGGCCTGCGCATTCGCTAATTCCCGTCGAAGCTTCCGTAGCGCTGAGGACGTCGTGCGCTCTGTCGGCCGCCGTCGAAACACGTCGAGTCGGGGGCAGTTGAACCCGATGATTGCGCCAAACGCGGCACGAATATCGGCAGGCGTCTTGGCTTGTTGCAGCTCCCAACCGATTAGCCCCCAGTTCTGCTCAAGAACAAATTGCAAGTCCGTGAGCGCTCGCCGGAGTGCGTCATCCCCTATTTCTCGGGGGCGTCCCCGTCCCTGCTTCTGGTGGGAAAATCCTGTCAAGGGGATTTCGCAATTTTCGTAACCAGCTAAATCAGTCTCTTTCAACTCTCACCGCCGGGTAATTAAAACCATACTCCAACTTCCCGCCATGTAATTGCAAAACATAGCGTTAAAGCAAGCCAGCCTTTTTTGGAAACTGGGCTTATTCTGCGGCCACGCCAAGAAGGCTGGCGTATTCATGGGCGAGCGGAGTGCGGTCCGACCACAATCCGGGGAGTCGGTTTACCAGTCCGATCCGGGGCTGAGACGGCCTACACCTCCATCGACGGCTGGTCGAAAGCCAGCGGCTCGCCCTCCAGTTCAATTCCTTCCCGAAACAAACTCCAATGATCACTTCAAGCCCCGCGAAGCGGGGGCCACTCAGCGTAAAACTGGTCGGGGTTCGGGGCAGAGCCCCGACGTTCAGTCCCGGCGCGCAGCGCCGGGCTCCTTTAGTGAGCCCATTGAATCCGAGCCGGTCCTTCCTTACGCCTTGGACGATTCCGATATCGCAGCCCTGATTCATTTCTTCCAAATCTTAGACCGTTGGGACAGGGAGGCGCATGGAACACAAACCATGTAACCCAAGCCCTCGACCAGCGGTCTCCTCGCTCTTCCTCCAGCGTTCAGCTGTCTGCGCTTGCCCAGAAGGTGAGAAATGGATTTTCGCTGCAACCAGTTTCGAGACCCCTATTTGCGCCGTAATATGGCCACGGTTGGCCCTTCAAGTCGGAGCGGTCTTGCAGAGTGCCGTTATAACTCTCGCAAAGACCTCTTCCCGCGCCTTATGCGACCAAGATGGACCATTCTGCCTAGTCCCATCGGCGGAAGGGCTCCACCAGGGCGGCGACGCCGCCCCGAGTTGCAGGCTCTGTCTAATAGCCTGCAACTCACGTAAATTTACGCAGACCGGGCCAACCCCTAATCCGCTTTCGATCCCTGAGGAGGCGACCTCTCGTGATCGATAAAGTCGATGTTCGAATCCCCGAGTTCGCCTCGCCTGGACCGGCCCTGGCGGAGGCCTTCGAAGGCTTGAGGAAGCACCCGGTCCCGCCATTCCGACCTTCGCGTCATTACCAATACGTGTGTGACCTTCGAGACGACTTCGACGTCGATGCGGTGGTCCATCTCTTTCTTCGGCACGGTCGCCCGACTCACAAGGTCGAAATCATCGATGCGGGTGACAGGACCGTTGAAGACATGGCCGACATAATCGCAAAGCTCTTTGTCGTCGATCCTCTCGCGCTCGGCCTAATGCGAGTTGATCTGGCTGCGGACTTAGATGGTGTGCCCGTTCCATGGTTTAAGGATCACGCTTACGTGAGCCGAAAGCAATTCTCCTCCAGAATTGAGAAGTCGTTCGAACAGGAGTTGGAATTTGTCGGTATGGGTACCGCGCAGGCGCAGACACTCTACGCCGGAAAGAGGCCTTCCCTCATGCGGATCTACGACAAACTGGCAGAGTGGCGCATGCAACTTCGCAAGTTAGAAAAGGAATACAGGCGTTTCAATGCGCTCATGGAGGGAATGGACATGACCGCTGAACAGAGATACTACGGCGTACTCATTCCCCCCACCTTCACGGAATATTGCAGAGCACGCGGCTATGACTACCAGACCGGCAACATCCTGACGCGGATTGAAAGCCAAATTGGAGGAAACAGGCTTCCTCCTGAACTCGCCACATTTAATGATCTTCGCTACGCACACGAATTAACTCCGTTCGACGGGCTTCAAATCGTTGGGTCAGATCGGGCTCACTTGATTGATTCCCCTCCAGAGGAAGTCCCGGTTCGAAACTGGCTTGCAGCGCTAGGTTTTGAGGCGCTAAAGGAGCATCTTGGAAGCGCCCAGTTCGCACGATCATTTGTTCTCAAGCACGGCAAGGGAAATGGAAAGCGGATTCTCCAGTCGCTTGCCGAATGCTGTCCAGTGAGACCCCGAACCCTCACGACAGAGGAAATTCAAGAGTCCTTCAAACAATCCACGCTCTTACAGACTTCACATCTCGACAGGCAGGGAGTACACTTATCCCCTACGTATGAGCACTCGGAACAAATTGCCTGAAGCCGCATTAGACTTCTTCCGCAAGAAGGGCCGCAAGGGCGGACGGCAGCGAGCCGCGAATCTGACCGCCGAGCAGCGCAGCGAGCAAGCCCGGAAGGCGGTTCAGGCCCGGTGGGCAAAGCGGGCAGCGAAGGCCAACAAGAAAGGTACGAAATGACCTCCCGTACAGCCGTTCTCTATGCACGTGTATCCAGCCGTGAACAGCGCGAAGAAGGCTACTCTATCGAAGCCCAGATCAAACTTTTACGCGCCGTTGCCTCGAACGAGGGAATTGAAATCGTGCGTGAGTTTGTGGAGGTCGAATCTGCCAAGACCGCCGGTCGCAAACAGTTCGCCGAAATGGTGACATTCTTCAAGCGCAATCGTTCGTGCCGGATTCTGCTTGTAGAAAAGACGGACAGACTATACCGGAATCAACGGGACGCCCTCACGCTCGAAGAACTCGACATCAGTGTTTATTTCGTGAAGGAGGGCGAGTGGCTTTCGAAGGATTCCAAGTCCCAAGTGAAGTTCATCCAAGACATTCGTCTCGCGATGGCGCGCAACTACTCTGAGAACTTGCGGGAGGAAGTAAAGAAGGGCATGAGCGAAAAGGCGTCGCAGGGTACGTACCCCGGACGCCCCCCCTTCGGATACCGCAACAACAAGGCTGAGCGTACCATCGAAATTCACCCCGAGAAGGGCGCTATAGCACAGCAAGTGTTTGGACTGTACGCCACGGGGCGTTATTCGTTGTTGGGACTCTCCAAGGAGCTGCGACACTATGGGGCGTCCATCTCGAAAACGAACTTGCACAAGATGCTGACGAACCCTTTTTACATCGGGCAATTCGAATGGGGCGGGCACACGTACAGGGGCGTTCACACTCCCCTTATTACTCCCGAGCTATACGCCCGGGCGCAAGCGGTCCTGAATGGGGGACACGCCCCGTCGTACTGCAAGCACGACATTGCTTTTCGGGGAATGCTCACCTGCGCCTATGACAATTCCACCGTGACCGCGGAACTCAAGAAGAACAAGTACGTGTACTACCGCTGCAGCGGTGGACATGGTCCGTGTGACTTGCCACGTTTTCGAGAGCAGGAAATCGCTGAGAAATTGGGGGGCTTGCTCAGGGGCGTATCCATTCCGGCGGAGGTCGTACGGACCATCGAAGAATCGTTGGGGCGTGTACAAGAGGAATTGCGGGATAAAGGGGCGCAGGAACGAGCACGCCTCGGGCGTGAACTATCTGCGCTGCGTGTGCGGATGGATGCAGCCTATACGGACAAACTCGACGGCAAGATTTCAGCGGAATTCTGGCAACGGAAACAAACCGATTGGGAATCAGAGGAACTTAGAATCACATCGCTGATTTCGTCGCTCAACGAGTACAAGAGCGACGAACGTTTGCTAAATGCACGCAGGATTTTAGAACTCGCGAAAGATGCTTATTTTCTATACGTTACGCGGAAACCGGCGGAACAGGCAGAATTACTCAAGAATGTACTTTTGAACTGCTCAATCGATGCTGTAAGTCTTTATCCTACTTATAGAAAGCCCTTTGATATCATCTTCGAAAGGGCCAAAAATCAAGAATGGTCGGGGAGAGAGGATTTGAAACTCTGTCCCCCTGACCCCGAAGTGACCATGTCACTTACGATCAACAGCTTATAGAATTCAACTCTAGCAATTGTTTCGCGAAAGTCCTTCTGAATCCGGTAGATAGCTTCCAACTATTTTCGGATGGGAACCCCGTTGCGGGAACCACTCATCTGATTGTCGATCTCCGTGGTACCGGCCGCCAGCCGGAAAAACGAATTAATCCTTCATAATTCAGCGGTTTCCTCTCCTCCAACATGGTCTGCTGCAGGTACTCTGGAGTTGATTTTCGGCGAACAAATGGATACTTTGATCCTCTCCACCGGTACAACTCTTCATGGGCTCCGCACTATCCTTCTCGAAAGCCGATCCCTGCGCGTGGTGGTTCTTCCAGAAGCCGGTGGCAGGATTTGGCAAATCACCTATAAGCCGCTGGAAGCGGATCTGTTATGGAACAACCCTACCGTGCCGCCGGCGCTACAGCCTCTCCACACCGGGTATGACGACGTTTGGAGCGGTGGCTGGGATGAGCTGTTTCCAAACGACGAAGCAGCGACTGTGGAGGGAAAAGCGCTGCCCGATCACGGTGAATTGTGGACTGGCGAATGGCAGGCAGAACCTGGTCCGGATGAGGGCTCGGTGGGAGTGCGTCTTCGCTTCGTCACGCCCATCAGCAACTTTCTGGTGGAGAAGACATTGCTATTGAGGCCGGAAAGCGCGAGCCTCGAAGTTCGCTATAGATTCACAAACCAGGGCGCAGGTACATTTCCGTTTCTGTGGAAGCTGCATCCTGCTTTTTCCGTCTCAGCGGAGCATCGTATCGATTTTCCGCCCATGGCGGTCATGCCTGAACTGGAGTTCCCCGGCACATTGGAAGGGGCACCGCCGATCTTTCCCTGGCCTTACGCACCGCTGAACGACATGGTGCTGGACCTGCGCCAGGTTCCAGATGTGTCCTCGCGGGCGACGCATTTCTTCTATGGCACCGGATTTGTTTCGGGCTGGTGCGGCGTTACTAATCGCGCCAGCGGTCTGGCTTCGGCCTTACGTTTCGATCCCGAGGTCTTCTCCAGCTGCTGGTTGTTCGCCACCTACGGCGGTTGGCGCGATTTGAATGTGGTGGTTCTGGAACCGGCCACCGGCTACCCTTACAAGATTCAATCCATGATCGACAGCGGGCGGGCGCGCCGCCTGGCTCCCGGCAAGAGCCTTGAGACAACCGTACTGTTCTCGGTGCAGGAAGGGCTGCGGTCCATCGGCGGCGTCGAAGAAGATGGACACATTCTGCCCGGTGACGAAAACTAGAAGATTGCGCAACCTCGCCGCCGAATCAAGCCGCCTTCTTCGGTTCTCCCTCCAGTGACAGCAGGATCGCGGCGGTAATCGCCGTGCATGCGCCTGCCGACTGCATCCAGGTGAGCCGCTCGCCCAACAGCAGAACCGCTAAAATCACCGTCAGCAGCGGGTAGAGCGAGATAAGCGAGATGACAATGGAAGCTTTGCCGCCCGATTCAAGGGCGCGAAAGCTGGTCCAGGCTCCGAGGCCGTTCAAAGCGCCACCGGCAATGGAGCACAGTACAACCACTGTTCCCAATTCCCAGTGAGGGTGCGCTACCAGCAATACTGACGCAGACAGGGCCACCATGGCCCAGCAGAACCAGAGGAAAGAGCGCTCGCTGGAAATCCGGTTGGTCGACAGCTTTTGAGTTACGCCTGTCACTCCCCAGAGCGTCAGTGCCAGGATGGCAAATGCTAACCATGCATGCATGCTGTTTTCTCCTCAGGAATCATGCGCTAAGCAGATAGATCGCCACGAATGCCAGCGTCAGGCCGGCCCATTGCACACGGCCGAGGCGTTCCTTCAAAACGATCAAAGCCAACAGGACCGTGACCATTGGAAACAAGGCCGTGACCGGCGCCACCACCGATGCCTTGCCGCCCACAACGAGGGCCTGGAAGAAGGCGAGGTTGCCTACGCCTCCGAGAATTCCGGTGAAGAAGGCCCAAAAGATACCCGTGGCCCGCGTATCGCGCCTATCGCCGGCGTTCTCCTTGTGCACCGACCATGCAACGAAGATCATGAGCGGCGCCAGGCCCACGGTGTAGAGCAGTTGGTTCGCATATGCATCCATGCCTGCCGAGGCCACCTTCGACACCAGCCCCCAGGTGCCCCAGAGCACGATGCTCGCCAGCGACCAGAATAGCCACGCCGGCAGTTTTCTGAATCCGCCTTTTTCCTTCACGTGTACCGCCTTCAAATCTCTTGGCCGAGCATATCGGCCTGACAGAACAACGGGCAATGGCTGCCACGGCCCACGGCTCCTGTTTTGCGGTTCATTCTTTTGTTCTGACGGTGTAGTCCTTACAAGGGGCGCGGCAGGGCTTTATCATCGCCCCGTCGGACTCTGGGGGAACTGCCATGAAGATCACTGCTGTTGAAGCTATTCACCTGCGTGCGGAAGACCCGCTGATCGAGCTGTTCGATGGCTCCTATGACGACTGCATCCTGGTGGTGCGCACCGACGGCGGACTGACCGGTATTGGGGAAACCGAGTCCATGGCTCCCGCAATCCAAGCCATTGTGCGCGGTCCCTCGGCACACAACCATGCACGCTCGCTGTCTGCCGTGCTGGTGGGCGCCGATCCCTCAGATCCCGTGGATTTATGGCATCGCATGTACGAATCCACCGACTATGTCGGAAGGCGTGGCCTGGCAATGCACGCCATCGGAGGAGTCGATTTAGCGTTGTGGGACCTGTGCGGCAAAATCGAGGGCAAACCGGTGCATGAGTTGCTGGGCGGAGCCAAGCGCGACCGACTGCCTGCCTACGGCACCATCTATCCCATGGCGCAGACGCCCGAGGAGGTTCGCGCACAGGTAGCGGAGGGCCAGGCCAAGAACCTGCGCAACTTCAAGTTTGCTGCCGACCCCTGGTGGCTGGACAACATTGCTTTGACCGGGCGATTGCTTGCCGCTGCCCGAGCGCAAGCCGGCGAAAATGCGCATCTGATTGTTGATGCGGCGCTCTCCTATCGAACAGCCGCCGAAGGCCTGCGCCTCTACCCTATTTTTAAGGACGTGGGCATCTGGTTTCTTGAAGCACCGCTACCCCTGGACGATGTGGAGGGACACCTGGAGATGAGCCGACATGGCCTGACCATAGGGGTGGGCGATCTGGGCCTGACTCACGTGCATGACTTCATTGAAATGATGGATAGAGGGGGGGCTGGCATCTGCCAGCCGGACATCTCGCAGGTGGGCGGATTCACCGGCATACTGCAGATTGCAGCCGCAGCCTACGCGCGCAGCAAGCGCGTAATTACACACGGATACAAAACCAATATCGAAATCGCGGCCAATCTTCACTTTCTGGCTGCGCAGCCCAACGTGGAACCGCTGGAATTTTCGCTGAGCCACTCGCCGCTGCGCTGGAATACAACCCGCGAGCACTTCCCGGTCGAGGTGGATGGCTGCGTGCGAGTGCCGCATGCGCCGGGTTTGGGAGTCACGCTGAACGAAGAGACGATCGAACGCTACCGTTTCGTACAATAACGACGGAATAGCGGCATTGGTATTCCGGCACCGGCTTCAGCGGAGCACCGGATTTGCGTCACCGTCCGTTCGAATCACGGAATTCCCGGTGTGCCGTGCGTACCTCGGCGGCATCACAGCATGGTCGATGGAAACCGTCGCATTACCCTCCGCCACGATTCCGCAGTCGAAACGAACCCGTGAAAAGCTGGCGCGGCCTCGACCTGAGACGCGAATCTGGCTGGTCGCTAGGTCAGGGCGTTCTTTGGCCAGAGTGAGCGCGCCGACCGTGGAGTCCTCCACTGTCACGCTGGCATCCCCCGCGATGGCCAGCCAGTCAGCGTATAAGTTCGAATGGTTCACCACTATCGTTGCGTGGTCGCTGGCAACAAGTTCATCGATCTGCGAATCGTACAAAGTTAAGCTGGCATGCCCGGAAGCATACACGTCCCAGGTATCGACATACACGTTCTCCAAACGGATACGAAATGAGCAGTCCGAGGCCTTTGTATCAGGAAAAGCAGCGGGATGGACCGCTGATCCCAGCCGTCCTCTTGGCAGACTCAACTTTCCGCTGCACTGCGGCGAAATCGCCAATTGCACTCGATCCATATCAGCCAGGCTGGCTTCGGTGTGACCTTCCACGTACAGAAGGAAGATCTGCAGGCGGGAATCCGTCAGCTGCGCGCGGGCTCCCGATCCCAGATCAAGATTTCGCGTGAAGGCTCGATCTATGGGGATTCCATGGAATCGCAAATGGTCTTCGTCGCTGGTATGGGTGGAAAGGAAAACCAGGTCCAGGCCGCGCGCTGTAACCCGGCTCTGGTGCGAGATTTCGAGCTCGAAGATCTTCAGCCGGTCAAGCCGCGCCTCCACCCGGTTCAGATGAAACTCCGAGTTGGACGTAGCAAAGTCATCCACTTCCAGGTCGCCTTGCAGGAGCCACATCGGGTGAGCGCTGCCCGCCGGGACCATGGTCGAGCGGCGGACAATCAGGTGGGCCGGCCCCTCGCACCGGAGGCCGCTTGTGCCGTTCGGGGCTCCGTCCAGATCAGAGACAACAAGATGTACGTCGTCAAACTCCAGGGTTGCGCCCGCCGCCACCCGAATCGGCCCGTGGAGATGAAGAGTCATCTCCCTAAGCACAACTCTTCCTTGAATGAATAATTCGCCGTCGTGGCGAAACTCCCCGGGACCCTCCAACACGGTGCCATCCTGGACGAGGGGGAGCGGCCGTTCAGCCTTTCCTGTGGCACGGAGAACCACCAAGGCCAAAAGAAGAAACGTTCGCAGTGACATTTTGAATTCCTCCGGTGAAACCACCGAAGCAATGAAGCTCGCAGTATTCAAATCTCTGATCACAATGCTGGGACCTCAGTAGGTTGCCGCAGCGGCCGGCAAAACTGCCCGCAGACCCAATCCCTACCGGTTTCATCTGTCGTAGCGAGATGTTCTCCATAAGGCGTATTGAATTCTCCGAGGCGTCGCAGGGGCAGGATCAAATGGCAATGCGCGGGTGCTCGCTGGTTCCAGTGTCGAATGCGCCCCAGCGTTTCGGCTGGCTGGCATAGGCATGGGGAGTGCAGTGCATGTACTTTTTGAACACTGAAGCGAAATACGCCGGATTACAGAAGCCGCAACGGTCGGCCACTTCAGACACATGCAGTCGAGGGTCGAGCAGCAACCGCTTGGCCATCTCCAGCTTCTGCCGGATGAGATAGTCCTCCAATGTGTGGCCAGTTGTCCGGCTGTATACCCGTCCCAGATGCCCGGCCGAAAGCTGCAGATCCCGGGCAAGGCTCTGTATCGTCACTTTTTCCGGACCCACTTCATGCACGAACCGATGTGTCTCGCTTACAATCTTCTGCTCGCGATGGCTAAAGAGCTGTACGACCTGCCGGCACAAGCTCTCTACAAAAGCACGAAAGGCTTCGGCCATGGCAAAGGAGCTGGGAGAACTCATAATGATCTGAATGGCGTCGCCCTTGGCCGCGTTCACTGACTCGTGATTGACGCCAAGCGCGGCCGACTCTTGCGCCAAGTGTTCGCAAGCCCAGGTCAAAAGTCCGCGAGCTTGCTGCAATTGCGCCACGGTTGTGGCTGCCGGAGCCACTGCCGCAAAAAAATCCCGCAGCGATACAGCGACTGCGACCGGGTCCGCCGCCTGCAATGCTTTCAGCACCAGCCCCAGCGCCTGGGCGGGTCGCTGCTGTCGTTCCGGCAGAGCTTCAAACCAATTCAGTGTGGAGTGGCCCGAGTCGAGCACCGAAACTGCCTCATGATACGCACGTAGAAGTTCGGTGGGTTGCTGATGCAGACCGCTGATGCCGATCCGGGCCGTCATCAGCCCCTGCGAGCGCGCAATGCGCAACATCGTCTGGCCCATCTCATCCAACAGCAGCCGCTCATGGCTCGGCGTATGCGATTTCTGGGCGGTAAAGATGCACATCTCTGCCGGAGTCAATACTGTGGCCAGCGTGTTTGGCCAGCTCCTGCACCGGTCCTCAATCATGTGCTCCACGCGTATCCGCGTCAGTTGAGTGCCGATCGCTTCCGCAGAGGGCAGCTCGTTTGCACGCGGAGCCTGGACCGCCTCCGCCGTATCTTCCATGGCGTCCAGCAAGCGCAATACCATTACGCGGTCAGGGAATCGCTCCAGCCCCACATTGCGAGCCAGCGAGCGCAGAGCGTCAGAATTGCCAGCCACCCCGTTGCCTACCTGCCCAGACAGCAGCATCTCGGCAAGTTCGCGCCGGTCCAGAGCCATCTCACGCTCCCTCATTTGCTGAAACTCACTCATGATCTCTAGGCGCTTCCAGGCATTACCCAGGTAGCGCGCAAACACCTCCATCATGCGCACCATTTCAGCCAGTTGCGCGGTGGTCACGATGGGGACGCGAAAGTATGCTTCTTCGAGCCGCGCCATGTCGATGTGCGGCTGCCCTTCGAGAGCCTCCCTGACGTGGGCAAACCCCTCGGGCGTGGGCGGAGCAGTTAGCACCTGCCCACTGAACAGCGTGCCCAGATACCGTCCCTCACAAATAACGGGCACAGCTATGTCGGTCAAGCCTACGTGGCAAGGGTACACGTGGCTGCGACCGGTTGCGCGGCATCGTTCCTTGGCCGGTTTGTCGCTGCGCGCACAGGTCTCTTCTTCGTGGGCGCCAAAGCCGTGCACCAAGTCGCAGAAATGCGTACTGGGACTGGGAGAGGAGCGCCCCGGAGTGTCTGCCCCGGCCGGTTGCAACTGCACCAGTGCGTCGCCCGTATTGACGCGTGGCCGTTGCGCGGGGTCAAACAGTTCCAGATCTTCAGCCCACATCAATTCAACATTGCGGATAGGGCTGGAGCTGTTGAGCAGTATCAGAAAATACTCGAACAGCTCGATATCTTTCTTGAATTCCTGCTTGAGCGTCTCGCTGAGATTTTGTTTTTGTCGTTTCATGGTGGGCCGCCTCCACACCATTTGCGTTAGCGCAGCTATATTAATCTTTGGCGTACGGTCTGGAATAGTGAAAATTCAGCACGATATATCGCTTTATTGCGATCTTTCTTCGCAATTTTGATACGCCTTCGCCTGCTCGAGCCTTCCTCAGGGGTGAGCACGGATGGTCAGCCCTCCATCGATCAGGAGGTCGGTGCCGGTGATAAAAGCGGAGCTATCGGAGGCGAGAAACAATGTTGCCTCGGCAACGTCGCACGGCAAGCCGCGACGCCCGACCGGGTGCAGCGCTCGGGTCTGCTCGGCCAATTCTTCAGGGTTGGGAGAACTCTTCAGATATTCCTCCCACAAGCGTGTATCGATGTAGCCCGGAGAAATACAGTTCACGCGAATGTGACGATGGGCAAGCTCAAGTGCGCAATTGCGCGTCAACGCGACCAGTCCGGCCTTCGAGCAGGCGTAGGGGATACAGCCGGGAAAGGCATGGGTAGCATGAATCGAACCGATATTCACGATCGCTCCGCCTGACTCGGGGAAGAACGGAAGGGTAGCCTGTGTGAGCAGGAAGGCGCCACGCAGATTCACATCAAGAATAAGATCCCAATCCTCGGCCGTCAGCTTCTCGATCGTCTTGTCCATCTCGATTCCAGCGTTGTTGACGAGAATGTCGACTTTGGAATGGAATTTGGACAGGCAGCTCAATGCATTCTGGATCTGTTGGGAATGGCGCAGATCAGAGGGGATGTAGCGCACGGGCAGGCCGGGAAGCTGCCGGGTAAGTTCGGCGGCAGTGGCGTTTCCCTGAACGCTGTCGCGGCCGAGAATGAAAACGCATGCGCCCTCGCGCTGAAACACCTCAGCAATAGCGCGTCCAATACCGAGGGTGCCGCCGCTAATCAGTGCCACTCGTCCGGCCAGCCGATTTGACAAAGCCGCTCCTTCATTGCTCAATGTTCCCCGCCCTTCCGGTGGAAAGAGGATCTCCTTGCTATCTCTCTTCCCCTAGCTTTTTACTCCAGTCCGCGCATGTAATTGCCCGGTAATGGCGCGCCGAATGCCCTGCGCGGCCCAGGTCACTACCGCAATCTTTCCAGCGAATTCATCGTTCATCCTAGGTTTTCCCATGCGCATCTGGCCCCAGTTCTCAATGCTTTGTGGTTGCATCTTCAAGAAAAACAAGCTCTGAACTCAGCGGATTCTGCAAATGGACGTCCAGCCCCTGCCCCATGAGGTCTTTGCCCGTTGCCTCTCTATCCGGTGCGGTTACATCCTCGAAGTGCAGCCGGTAGCGCTTTCCTGAATCGAGAGCGGCCAGCACAAAACGGTGGTCCGCCTGGTCCGCGACTGTTCCACGAAAGGCAAAGACCACGCCCTTGCCGCGCGCAGAGTCCCAGTATTCGATGCCATCCCAGTGGATGCCGTCGGGCCGCGGCGTGACGTGATAGAGCTTCGCATCGCGGATGAGGGGCCGTAACTGCTGTTTGTAAAGAGCGATGGCCTGCCGCGCGGCGTCGTGCTGTTCTGGGGTCCAGGCGGATGTGTCCATCATGATGGTGAGCCAGCCCATCATGCCGCTGCGCAACATGTAGCGGAAGTTCTCCAGCCGCGGCGCAGGCCACTTCTCCACATAGCTTTCCAGCATCGCCGCGGGCAGCAGGTAGCTGGTGTCGTAGAAGGCGCGGCGGTTCGACAATGGGTCGTAGGTATCGGTGATGGAGAAGTAGTCGCCATGAGCCGCCGAGCCGAAATCGACCATCCGCCCGCCGTCGTTGCAGATCTCAAAGAGCAGACCGGGATGTTCGGCGCGCGTATGCGCATAAATGTCATAGTAGGCACGCACCGCGTGGTAGCTCACATCAGTGGAGTTGGATGCAGTCACAAAATCAGAGCCCCACTCGTGCGTTACGTTCATTGTGCTTTGGTCAGGCGGCGCATGGGGATGGTCATCACGCGCGCAACCCTGCGCAACCAAGTAGCCATCGTGTTCCAGCATGTCCAGATGGTAATCGTCGACAATGCGCTTGACCTCTTTGCGGAAGTAATCGTGAGCCTCGGGAACGCCGAGATCGACCGTCTGGCCCTTGAACTCTTCCGGCTTCCAATTGGGCGGCAGATCGGTGACCATCCAATCGCGGACCCTTGGATCTCGTACGTTGAGGGCGCCGGGTGCGGTGTCGAGCGCAGCCTGGGTCCAATCCACCCAGATGCCGAAGCGCAGGCCTTGCTTGTGCGCCGCGTCCGCAACAGCCGCAAGACCATGAGGAAACTTCTTCGGGTCAGGGTACCAATCGCCAACGCCGCGGAACCAGCCGGCATCGATGTGAAACATCTCCAAGCCCAGTTCCTTCGATTCGCCAATCATGCGCAGCGCCAGCGTCTCATCCACCGCCATGCCACTGCCCCAACTGTTGTTCACCGTCAAAGGATAATGCGGGTCTTTCCACGTAAGAGGGTTACCGAGCACTGCGCGGACCCATGGACGAAGTTGATTGCTCGCGCCGTCCGGGCCGCCGGAGAATGCACCCAGAAAAACGGTGGGCGATTCAAAGCTCCCGCGGGTTGTAAGGCGGGTGCGGAATGGACCGGGATCCGGATTCAGGCCAAGCACGGTCTTCAGGCTGCTGCCGCTGCGCTCCAGCGTGATGCGGGTCCTGCCGCTGAACTCGATGCCGGCATACCAGCCGGCGCACGCGCCTTCAGGCGAGAAGACGATCTCGGCCGGGATGATCTCGCGCGCTTCGTCCTGCTTTGGGTGTGCATAGGCGGAGGACTTGCCGCTCCAGCCATAGCCGTTGGTCACCGTCTCCAGATGGGTACCCTCTGCCGACGGGCTGCCCGCGCCCTTTTCGATGTAGAAGTTGCGTAGTTCGGCGCTGGCCGGCACCTGCCAGTCAAGGCGCAGAGAATCCACCATGGGCAGCCAAACCTCCTGGTCACCCAAGTTTTCGATCGTGATGCGATGTTCCACCGGTCCAAAGCCGGCGTGCGCCTCCCATAACCATCGGGCGCGCAGATGCGGTTGTGCTGACTCGTAGACGAAAATCACTTGCTGGTTGTCGGCGCTGCCGAGTTGCGGATTAAGGCGCCAGGCTACGGGAACGCTCGTACCGTTGACCTCGACAGTTGGCGGCAGTGCTTCTTTTTGCTCGTTGTGCCACGAGGCGCCTGTGGGGCTCGATAGATCTACGAGATTTGGGGCATCCTGGCCTGCGTATACGCGCACGCGCACATCAGACGTGGCCAACGTAGCGGAATGTGGCAAAACCTTCGCTTGTGCCCATGGCGAAAGGGCAGCAACGACAACGAGGACCGACAAATGCAATTTTCGGCTGTAGTTCGCTTTGATCACTTCACCCTTTTCTTGCTGCACCTTTTCCTCCCGTCGAAGCGACTTCTTCATGCAACAACAATGTGCCGGTCGGCAGCCTCAGGACGCGTTCTCGACCAGAACGCACAGGTCCAAACCGGGTGGACCCGGCGCTCACTGCGGCCATTGTGGTCAGGAACTTGCGGCGATCCAGAAAGCATGCCACGGCGAATTACTTGGCCCTTTGTCTTCAATGCTGCTTTGTAGTCTGCCTGGCAGAGTTATTGTCGGAACCGGAGTTCGCTCATTCTGGATTCCTTTGAGAGGTGCGGGCTTTGTCGTACTCCCGAGGCTGCTCTTCCTTGCGAAAGAGCAGCCTCGTATTCCCGCTTCCGAAACTGCGGTCATCTGCTCTAGAAGAAGAACCGCACGCCGGCTTGCATGACGCGCTGTCCGGTCTTGCCGTTGACGCCGCCGAATGTCGGTGAGTCCGGATCGGCGATGATGTTGCCGAAGACCGGATGGTTGAGGATGTTGAGCGCCTCGAGACGCCCCTCGAAGTAACGTGCCTTGTTGTCACTTAGATAGAACTTCTTCAGGATACTGGCATCAGTGGTAAACTCTCCCGGATTTCGGAGGCCGGAGAAGAAGACAGGCGAGTTGGCCAGGCTGTAGTTCGGTGTACGTGTAAAGGCCGATGCGTTGAGCACACCCGGCCCGCTCGAATTTGCAAAGGCACCGTTTACCACCAAAGCGTTGCCGTAACTTGAACCGGAACGCCTGAAGTCCTTGTTGGCAAACGACCAGCGAAGAGCTGCTCCGGGGGCCTGCTGGCCGCCGTCCACGGTGGGTACCTGGACGGGTGTGCCGTGGGGGCTCCAGGTGGAGATTCCCGCTACCGACCATCCACCGGCGGCCGCATCCAGGATGTGTCCACCGATGCCCTGTGGGTTCCCGAGCAGGAGGTGACCTCTCCCGACGGGCAAATCGTAGGAGTAATTCAGCTTGATCGTCTGCGGCATCTCGTAGCTTGCCACAGCGTACGCTTCCATAAGGTTGTGCGGATTCTGCAGGGCGCCGGCAGCAGATCCGTAGACGTGAATATCGGTGCTGCCAGTATTCGACAGGGTCTTCCGGATGGAGTAGGCGGCGAGCAACTCAAGGCCGTGATAGCTGCGCGATTGAATCTGGAAGTTCGCAAAATTTGAGAAGGACTTTCCCCAGGTCTGCTGGCCTGGCGTCGTCGAGTTGGCCCCGGCATACTGCGGAGAGAGCCCGAGCAACTGGCTGAGCGAAACGGTCGGCTCGGCCGAGAAGTTCAGCGATTGGCCGTAGAACGGGTTCGGGACCTGGTCGTTCAGGTGGGTTCCCAACTGGTAGTAGTTCAGCGGGACGTTATTGAGGCTCCAGCCCCAGACATCGGTCAAGAGATGAACGCCCTTGACACCGAGATATTCGGCGGTGACCGCCCAGCTCTGGGCCAACTGCCGCTGGACACTCACGCCCCACATGTAATCGGTGGGGGTGTCAAAGTGCCCCGTAGTGGTGCCCGCCTGGTCGAAGTTGCCTGAAGCACCGTAACTTGAATACCAGTATTCCTGGTTGTTGGTGATGGGTGGCACCCAGCCCAGGTTGCCGCCTCCTGACAGCGCCGGGAAGGCAGGCAGGCCGTGATCGCCGCCAAACTCGCTGATCCAGTGCTGGCCGTCTACACTGGGAACTTGGCTAAACGTGTTGCTGTTGTAGTAAAAGCTGAGCCAATCGGTGGCGAGGCCATTCAGCCCCTGGTCCACGGTGCCCCCACTCAGGTGCAGTACAGTCTTGTCGTTGATTGCCCAGCTTATGCCGAGGCGTGGCTGAAGGTTGACCATTTCCGTGGTGTAGAGATTCTTCTGCGGATACTCCGGCGTGCCGATCAGGGCCACGCGGCCTGTTGCGCCCTGTGTCAGCCATGCCGGGCTGGGCAGCCCGGAGAGTTCCGGCACAGCCGACGTCACCTGGCTCCAGTTCCAGCCGCTGTTGGGCGAGAGTACGTTCTTGGCCTTTATGTCGTACACCAGGCTGCCGGCAACGTGCCGCCCCTGGCGCGCGCCGTCATGGTCCCAGCGGAGGCCGATCTGCACGGTCAGCTTGGTGTTCACCTTCCAGTCGTCCATCACGTAGGCCGCCTGGTTCCACCCAAACGGAGTGATGTCCCAGTTGCCCCAGTTGAAGTAGCTGGACGAGCCCATCATGAATTCCGCCAACTGGCTGCCAGTGAGGCCGTCGTTCTGGTTCCAGTACTGGTTGGAGCCGCCACCAGCATTGACCCAGGCCACACCCGTCTTGTCGCCGCCCTGCTCGGTGAATCGCGTGAAGTACTGTTCGTAGCCAACCTTCAACGCGTGGCGCCCCCACAACCTCGTCAGAGAGACGCTGCCATTCATCGACTGCGTGATGAAGCTGTCGAATTCGTTGCCTCCCACGTGGGTATAGCCACCGGCATTGCTGCCGATGTTGATAACGGGCGGGATTTCATTCGTGCTCTTCTCGTTGTTCGATTCAATCATCGGATCGAAGGGCCATTGAGTCGTGTTGATACTCGGGTCCGGCGCCGAGCCGTTGCCGGAGACGCCGTTGCTAAAGAGATTGGTCACTCCGAATCCAGCCCGTGCGATCACCACGGTCTTGGGGTTCACGGTCAGCGAGTACAGCACACCTCCGCTCCAGTCGACGTCTGTGGTCACCGATTCAGCCGCGTGCGCGAAGGGCGCGGGGATGTCGTCAGTCAGCGCCGAACGGCTCATGGTTGCCTGTAAGTGCTGGTTGTTGCGATACGCTTCATCGACACGGAAGAAGTACTTGTCCGTGGGCCGGGTAGTAGTGATCTTGTCGTAGCGGTTGTTCATGTGGTCATTGTTCGCCGCCGGGACATGGTTCGGTGACGGCCATAGGGCCAGGTAGTGGGCAAAGAGCTTACTCTGGCCGGATACACCGGTGCCGTATGCCGCGGGAATCTGGTTGCCCGGGAACTGGGGGCGGACCCAGCAGCTACCCTGCGCCGTGTACTGCTCAGCTAACGGCCCCGTGCAATCGGCGCCGTTCGCATCGTTTGCCCCATAGAACGGATCGTAGATGTTCGCGTAAACCGGGATCCCATTGTTGTAGTTGATAACGGTCTCTGAAAAATCACCCATCTGGTTCAGCGCCGTCGGAATGGTGCTAATGACCTCCTGCCCTTGCGAAAACCGTTCCCCTTCCCACGCCGCATAGAAGAAAGTGCGATCCTTTCCGTTGTAGACATGCGGAATGCGTATTGGACCTCCAACCGCGGCGCCATAGTTTTTCTGGTCGAAAGCCTGGCGCGGGTTACCGAGCGAATTGTCGGTCCAGTCGTTGCTGTTCAGACTTTCATTGCGGAAATAGAAGAATGCCCGCCCGTGGAAGTCGTTCGTGCCGCTCTGCGTTTCCATTGAAATGATGCCGCCCGCATAGCGTCCCTTGTCGGCAGTAAGGACGCCGCTTTCCACCCGGAATTCGCCGATCGAATCCGGCGTTGGAATGGAGCGGTTGGTGGCGTTGAACTCCGCCTCCTGCACCGGGTTGCCATCCACGCTGATATTGGTGCCATTCACCTGGCCGCCCGAAACCGAATAGCTGTTTCCCGTGTTGGCAATCAGGTAGGCCGAATTTCCCAGCGTCCCGACCTGGTCCACTAGCGGCCCGGTGCCCTGGATGGCCGGCGTGGTACCGGTCAGATCGAGAGCGTTCCGGTTCAACTGCGGCAGCTCGGTAATCATGTTGTTGTCCAGAACGTCAGCCGCACTGGCTTCATCCGATGAAATGAGAGTCTGTGACGCAGTAACAGTGACAGACTCCTCAACCGCACCCGGCTTCAGCGTAAAGTTCTGCGTCAGGTGGTCTCCCGTGCTCAGAACCAGTCCGCTATGCCTGACTGTGCCAAATCCTGCGGCAATGACCGTGACCGTATACGGCCCAGGGAGTAGCTCCTGCAGCACGTAGATGCCTGAGCCATTCGACACCCCGCCATATGGAACGTTTGTGGCCGTATTGACTGCCCTGATCTCGGCGCCTGCCACCACGGCTCCGCTGGTGTCCGTCACCAGGCCGCTCAATTGCGCGTTTGAGGTCTGCGCTCGCGATGCCTGGTTGAACATGAGCAGAATCAATGATATCGCGATTGCGAAAAGCGGATTCAGGCTTCTTGGAACCCGTGTCACGTCAGATTTCATCTACTGCCTCCCGAAGTGCCGGATGTGGGACGTAGGTGGGAACCCGGCATTCAATGCCAACAATTCATATTCCCCACTCAAAACGGGAGTCTATGTGTGATCGCGATATTTCTTGTGTTTTACGGCTTTCTTCGCGGGCAAAAGCTTCTGAGATATCGTGGTAGCCGGGCAAGGATAACAGAATTCCAGCCCTTCGCAGGGATAATACCTGCGCCTTTCTGTCTAACTGGCCGGCTCCGTTACCGTTATGCGCTGGTTCGCTGCCGTGTCCCCGAGCTTTTGCAGGAGTCCTGATGGCCAACGAATCTCTACCGTGGCGCGCGTTGCTTCACCCAGGCCGAAGTGGACCGTCAGGTCGCTGGTCGAGGCATAACCCACACTGCCTGAAACCGTCCTCATCTGCATCCGGCCTGCCGCATGACAACTGACCTCCGCGCCAACCGCCGATCGGTTGCTTTGACGGCCAATCAGGCGCAACTGCAGCCAATGGGTCGCCGGATTCTCCCGCGGGCTGCGGTTCCACCACAGCTCAATGGGCGAGTTGAGCGCGGTCACGGCCGCATCCATCCGCCCATCGCGGTCGAAATCTGCAAAAACGACTCCCCGATGTTGCGCCAGCTGCCCAAAATCACTTCCCACGGTGTCTGTGACATCGTCAAAGTGCCCATCGACATTCCTGAAAATTCGGTTGGATTGCGCATCCTGCGTATCCAGTCCGCCGCCCGCAACAAACAAATCGAGCCAGCCATCGTTATTCAGATCCACCAGCCCGCAGCCCCAGCCGTTCCACCTGCGGCTCAGGTTCAGCAGTCCCGTGCGCACGCTTCCATCTTCAAAGGCGCCCCGCCCATCGTTCAAAAACACTTCGTAGGTCTCGCTCTTCAGGCCGGTCATCACGATGTCGAACCGTCCGTCTCCGACAATATCGCCGAAGTCCGCGCCCATGCCGGAGATGTTGCGCCCGTCGCCGTTGTAAGCCACGTCGGCCTCCATGCCGATCTCCTCAAAACCCTTGCCGCGATTGCGCAGCAGGAGGTTGCGGGCATTGTCGTTGGCCACAAAGATTCCTGGGTGTCCGTCGCCGGCAAAGTCGGCCATCGCCAGCCCCATCCCCTTGCCCAGCAGATCAGGCAGCCCCTGCTTGCGCGTAATCTCGGTGAACGTGCCGTCGCCGTTGTTGTGATAGAGCTGCATGGGTTGCGCACGATAACGGTCCGGATGGCAATAGGCGCGCGCCTGCGCCTCCATGCCGCCGCAGATAGGGTCTGTCCCCGGCTCCCAGTCACAGTAATTCGAAATGAACAGATCGAGCCGACTATCGCTGTCGTAGTCGATCCAGCAGGCCCCGACGGACCACGCCGGCCGGCCCAGCGAACCCGGTCCCTTGAGCCCCGCCGCCTGCGTCACGTCGGTAAAGGTGCCATCGCCGTTGTTGCGATAGAGGTAGTTGGCATGAACCCCGACAACAAACAGGTCTTCGTGGCCGTCGTTGTTGTAGTCGCCCACGGCTACGCCCATGCAGTAACCTTCGCCCTGCAGGCACGCCTTCACCGTCACGTCGCTGAAGGTGCCGTCGCGATTATTCCTGTACAGCCGGTTCCAATACTCCGGCCCGTTCTTGACCAGTGCGGGCAGCGACGCGCCGTTGGTGCAGAAAAGGTCTGGCCAACCGTCACCGTCGAAATCGATCACGCCCAGGCCGCCGGGCAGCGTCTCCACCTGGTACTTGTGGCCCGAGGCGCTGTTGCGGAGCACAAAATCCAGCTTCGCCGCTACCGCCCCGTTGGTCATGCGAATCCGCGGTAGTGGTCGCGCCGAATCCGCCATTGCATTGTGCAGCCATCCGCCGGCCAGGAATGCGGGAACGACGCGCAAAACATCTCGTCTACTGGTCGGCATCGGGCCTCTCGTGCGCGCCACCTTTGTTCTTTGACTGGAAACTGTCTGACAAGCGTCGCGCCTCGGCCGCAGCCTTCTCCGCGTCTGCGTCCTGGCCCAACTCGCGTAGCACTCGCGCCTCCAGCGCATGCAGAGCGCCCTTCTCATCGGGATAGCCCGCGGCCAGCACGGGCGCCAAAGACTTCAATGCTTCGGCTGCATTGCCGGTCTGTGCCAGCGCTTTCCCCAACTGCACCTGGACCATCAGGTCACCGGGAGCTTCAATCGCAAGTCTCCGCAGCCAGGGCAGTGCCTGAGCATAATCACGGTTGCTCATAGTCAGCGAGGCTAGCGTACGCAGTGCCTCGCGGCGGTGCGGGTCGATGGCCAACGCGGCCAACGCCGATTCCCTGGCTGCCTCCGTATTCCCTGCGGTGAGTTGCGCTTCGGCTAGGTGCTCATGCAACGCAGGATCGCCGGGCCGCAACGCGAGCGCTTGCCCGTACTCCTCTTGCGCGCCGGCAGCGTCCCCTTTAAGCCGCAACAAGATGTCGCCGCGCAGCAGGTGCATTGCGGCCGCGTCCTCGGCGCCAGCCTGCAATTGACCGGCCGCCTTCCCCGCCTCCACGGCATAGCAGATCGAGAGTCTGTATGTAGTCTCCATATACGGGCTCGCCTGGTTGGGTCTTCCTTGCTGGAGGGCAAGCCTCCGCTCCAGCGCGGGAATAGAACCTTCGCAGACCAGCGCCGCTGCCGGATTCGCTGCAGCCTGCTGCAAACGGCGAACCGTCGCCAAGCCCGGCGTGGAAGCGCGCAGGCTCATGCCAATTTGGCGAAAGCGCTCCAGGGCAAAGCCGGCCCAGGCCTCCTGAGCCTGCTCCGAGCCGTGCCCACGCTCGACTGCCTGCTGGTATGCCTCGGCTGCCTGCGCATACCGGCCCAGGCTCGCTTCAGCCTCACCCAGGTAATCCTCTGGTATTTCCTCACCGGGCCTGGTGCGTGCCGCGAGTTCCAGACGGGGCAAAGCCTCCGTCGCCTTGCCGGTGCGCAGCAGGTCAATGCCCAGCAGGAGGTTAGCAAAATAGTCTCCCGGTTCCAGTAGGCGCGCGCTCTCCAGCAGCGGAATGGCCTCAGCAAACCGTGCCTGCTGATGAAGTTCGAACCCATGTTTGAGCAGCGCCTGGAACTGGTGTTCGTTCGGGCTCTCCGCAACTGCTGCAAGGCACACGCACCCCGCCAGCAATGCAGTGGCGCGAATCCCCGCTCTGGCTTGGCTGTGGCGCATCATGCTTCGGCCACCATATCGCCTTGCCGCGTCGGGTTGCAAACCGCGGGTTTTGGCTGCGAAATCGGGATAGGGGGAGAGTCGCCTCTCCTCCCCTCCCACACTACCGTACATGCGGGTCCGCATACGGCGGTCCGGTGGATTGAGCTGCTTCCAAACAAACAGCCGTGGGATACTAAGCGAGTCAAAGTAGGAGACCGGAAACGCCATGTGCATCGCTGGGCTTTTCGCTATCCTCCAAGGACCGTGAGGACTGCCAGCCGCCATCGCGGCGAGTGCATGGATCACGCCTCGTTGGCGCAGGAGCTTGTAGCGGTGCGTCCCTCGCTTCCGTTGTTTCCAGACCACAGATCGCAGCCTGCGCCGTATCCCTTGATCCAGTTCCTCCAGCACTGAGGGCGTCTGGCAGAAGCCAAAGTAGCCCTTCCAGCCACGTAAATAGCTGGAGAGCTCTTTCGACATTTGCTCGATGCTGATGCCCCGCGTCCGTCCCGCAAGTATCCGCGCCTTCTGCTTGAACCGTGTCAGAGCCTTGGAAGCGATGCCCCGTTTGATCTCTCCTCCACTCGTCGTGCTGAAGCCCAGGAACTTACGTTCTGCCGGCCGTGCCACTGCGCTCTTCTCTTCATTGACCTTGAGTCGCCGCTCGATGAAGAGGGTAATGCTCCGCTTCACCCGCTCCCCTGCCCGCTGGCTGCGCACGTAGATATTACAGTCGTCCGAGTAGCGGCAGAAGCGATGTCCGCGCCGCTCCAGTTCTCGATCAAGTTCGTCGAGCACACCTGTCAAGGGCGGCGCACATATCCACCGGTGGATGTGGAAATGAACCTCTTTTTCTCAAGCGAACGGGTGTGAGAATTGAGGTTCTTCAGCCCTTTCAGATTCAGATCGTGCGCCATTTCGTCTAGGGTCGGATAGCATATCGAATACTTGCTGCAACGGGTCTGAAGGTAGACGAGCACTCGGAGTTCGACGGCAGAGAGCTACTTCATTGCTTTCCTGATTAGAATGGGAAGCAGAACATACCCCTTCTTGGTTTTGTCGAACACGAGGTTGTTTGCGTTTGGGAAGTGCTGCCTGAGAAGTCGAGCATCCTCTGGCTCCTTCAGCGATGGTGTCTGCGGTTGATTTGTCGGCGTTGTGCTCAAGGGTGAAACGCCTCCTAACCAGCTCAGTGTAGAGGAGATGAAATTATCTCGCACCTCTCTCCACACCTCTCTTATGTCATAGCCAGTTAATACACACTTCAATCACAGAGCAATACTGTCAATACACAGTCGATCTCGCAACTCATTTTGAATGAGAAGATACGCGTGACTGGACGGATGATTTCATCCCAGAATGTAGGTGGATTTCTTCGAGAGCTTCCGAATAGGCCATCATTACATGCTGGAAATGCCTTCAAGCCGGGACTATCTCGCTGGAGTCTGAACTACGGCGGTCCGGTTCCATCAGCCTTGTCGGCACCGAATCCCACAGGACGGCGCAGAAAATCTCCACCCGTGTTCGCTCACCCGTGATTGGCCCGTTTTACGCGTATTTCGCTGTATTTAGGCGGTCTTGCAAGACGTGTAAGTAGTTGATTGCATTACTTATAGTCGTTTTCATAACCCGTAGGTCGGCAGTTCGATCCTGCCTCCTGCCACCAAAGAATCAATGGTTTAGCAGGTATTCCTGAATCCTTCCCCCTGATTACCCCCGCAATTGGCTATTGCACCACGTCCGAAACAGGGTGCAGAACGGCGCGCATCATGGCGCCTTGAG
>Ga0182030_10006812_pt1 | contig 24002 bp, 12 predicted proteins | sample 812S3MmetaG_FD_121299 | JGI IMG/M metagenome (GOLD analysis project Ga0182030, IMG submission 121299) | Permafrost microbial communities from Stordalen Mire, Sweden - 812S3M metaG (Illumina Assembly) | ecosystem: Environmental > Terrestrial > Soil > Wetlands > Permafrost | place: Sweden...
AGTCACGACACGAAAAGCCTATGGCTTTCGCACGTACTCCCACGCAGAAATCGCCCTCTATCACGCCCTCGGAGCCTTGCCCGAACCGCCCTGGCTCACCCACAAATTCTGCTGACGAGGCACATTTTCTTCGCGCTCGTAGCGCTTCGGAGCGCGGCGCCAGTCGCGATCTGTCGTTCGAGCTCTCTGGACGACCAGCGGCCCTTGATGGCTGCGAGGATGTAGAATTCACGCGCTTTGGGAGGCTTCGCCTGCCCGAGGATGATCATGTGGTGAGTCCAGGGCAATTGTCTCAGCAGTGCCGAGACTTTCTGGTTACCTCGGTACGCCTCGTAGAACTGGCGCATCCGGAAAAGGTTCGGCCGGGTGAATCCACGCAATCCGGGGTACCGGCGCACAATCGTGGAAGCAAGATCGTCTACGACCCCCTCGCCCCACTCGGCGTTTTCGATCTTCTTACTCAGGTATGCACCGAGCTGCCAATACAGGTCCACCAACTCGGTGTTGACGACTTGGTACGCGCGCTGGCGTGCGGCCTCGATGAGCGCGAACACCTCGGCGAATCTTGCTTCAATCGCGAGGGCGGTCGATTCTCTCCGCGGTGCGGAGCCACTGGCCGCCCTGGAGCTCGCGGCGGCTCGCATTTGTCTCGGCAGTGCCGAGATTTTCTTCGCCCCCACCTTCGCGCCCCTCTTGCGCTGTGTCTTGGTCATCGCGCGCTCTCCGTCTTCTCCGCGGCGAGGCGGGTGTCGGGATGGGCAACGCGCGGGTCGGCCGGCGGTGGGTCAAGATAGGTCTGGTATGGCTTGCCGGTGCGCGTGGCCTCGCCCATCGCGTCGTAGATCTCGAGGATGACGCGCTTGGTGCGGTACTCGCCGTGGGCCTTTTCGTCGTTCTTGCGGACGATCGGGAAGGTGTCCATCACGTAGTCCGTGTCGTCGCGCGACAGGTCGTAGAGGTGGAAGAACGCGGCGTCGAGTTCGCAACGGAGAAGGAAGCGTCGCTCGGGGTCCCAGCGGAAAGGTGGGCCATCGTAGCCGAGGTCTTGCGCAAAGGATCCGAGGTCCCAGGCGGTGTACGTAAGCTCGAGCACGCGAGGCAGTATCCAGGCGCGCATCACGACATCAGACCAAGTGCACGGCGCGTCGTAGACGCTGGGTGGGATTACCGCGAGCTGATCGACGATGAAGCCGCTCATGTGAGTGCCACCGATCTTCTGGCGTGACACAAAATCAAGCACGAATGCGCCTAGATTCGCGACTAGCGCGGGCAACATTGCGAGCTGTGTCTTGTCGGCAAAGATAACCCTCGCCGTGTTAGGCACCGCGAGCGAGGGCAGCACTGCGGCGATGAGCGTGCGTTCGTTCGTCGCATTCGTGATGTCGCGCCACGCCAGAACCCAAGGGTGCTTCCAAGTGCCTCCGAAGCGCTCCCGCACCTCGTCTGCGGGATACCAGTGCCGCGCGCGAACGAGGCACAACGGGTCGTTGCGTTCGGCCGCCGTAAGTGGCCTATCGTTTTCAGCGTCGTTGGTGACCCATCGGTGGTCGTAGTGGTGGAAGTACTTGCCCTCATATAGAGGCAGGCGTCCCTCACCTGGTCCAACGAGAAAGCTTCCCGAATCGTCCGACTGATTGATTAGACGCCTCTGCTCGATCACCCAGCCCGAGGCCGTTAGCACCGGGACACGGCGATAGATCGCCTTCGTAATCTCTGCGTCGCGGCTCGAACGGAAGATGGGGCACGTCTTCGTCGCCGGGTTGAGCAGCAGGATGTCTTGTGCCGACAAGGAGAACTGGCGGGCCCGGTCCTTGAGATGTTCAACCCGCGTTGCAAAGAAGACGAACTCGGCTTCTGTCCCAGCGAGCCGCGCGCCGGCGAGCGTAAGGATGCCAAACCGTATGCGAGAATCAATCGCAGGAAAGAGAGCCTCGCGATTCTCGAAGTCAAAGTACGACGCAAGTTGCCGACGTTCGATGACGCTCTGGAAGAACAGTTTCGTCGAGTCGTCCGACACGATGCCAGACGGAAGGATCTGCCCAACGCGGCCTCGCGCGCTTACGAGCGCACGCGCAGCTTCTGCGAAGAGGGCGAACAGGTTCACACGCCCCACACCGCATAGCGGATAGCGGACGCCGGACCGAACGAAGGCGTTGACCCCATCGACTTCGCGAAGCCCTCGTCGATAAGCGGCGAACAGCGCGGGCTCATCGTTTTCCAGTTTCGCGATGATCTTCTTGCGCGCCGAAGCCGTTGGAGCGGACGTAATCTCGGCTCTTGCTCCGAAGAACTCCTCCTCATTGAAGCGAACCGAATCCCAGGGCGGATTCCCAAGCACCAGGTCGAAGCCGCCCTTCCCAAATATGTGTGGGAACTGCAGGTGCCAGTGGAAGAACCGGAACTGCTCCGCGAGTTCGCGTACCGTGTTCGTCGTTAGCCCAGGCGGCTGCCCTTGCCCATCGCGAAGCTGCCGCCACAGCTCATTGGTCGGAGCGACCTCGGCGAAATCCCCCGGCTGCTTCGGCCACACGAAGGCCGCACACCACGCGTCTGCGACGAGCTTCTGATGCTGGTACTCGGCTGAGCCGAGGATGCCGTCCCATCGCGACTCCTTCTTCGCGAGCGCGTCGGGGCTCGCGTCGCTCGCCGCCTCGAGCTCGGCGACCGCACGCGCTACAACTTGTGCCTCGGCGTCCCTCGGCTTCGACCACAGGGTATCGAGTGAGCGCTGTCCCTTCGCTGCCTCCTTGTTGCGCTTCTTGAGCGCGCTTGCGGTCTTCTTGTCGTCGCCTTCGATAGGCTCCCACGCCGCGTCGGAAATGCCCTTCGACATCAACTCGGGCGTCGTGCCGAGCAAGGCGTTGCCGTGCTGCACGTGCGAGTTGAGGAACGTCAGCGGTAGGCCCGGCTCGACGGCCTCCATCCACAGGCTGACCTTGCACAGCTCGACGGCCATCGGGTTGAGGTCGACCCCGTAGATGCAGTGACCGACGACCTGTCGTAGCGCGTGCCGGTACTCGGCCGCCGACGGCGTGCCATTCGCCGAGAGGCGCGCGACGTGCGACGCGAGCCGGCGGGAGGCCGCAAGCAGGAAGTGTCCCGAGCCGCAGGATGGGTCGACAATGGAGAGGCCGAGCAACGCCTCGACCGGGTTCTCCGGGTGCTTCGCGATTGTATCCTTCACGACCGGCTCGAGCGCGCTGTCGAGCAGCGCCTGCACGAGGCTGTCCGGCGTGTAGTAGCTACCTGTGGTCTTGCGGGCGTTACCCTTGGTCTCGCCGCCCGTCGCGAACGCGAACTGGCGACCGTCATTGGTGATCTGCGGCACCAGCTCGAGCAGGCTCTCGTAGACGCTGCCGAGCTCCTCAGGACCCATGTCGCGCCAGTTCACGCGTGAGAGGCCCGTGTCTTCGCGCAGCCACGACAGCTTGAACACCGCGAGCAGCAGCGCGCGGTTTTCGAGCTTCGCGGCATCGAGCGCTGTGCACTGCGCCTTGGCGAAGATGCCGGCGAGCGCGGGCAGACCGAGGCGCGGCTCACCGTCCGCGACGCCCCGGAAGACGATCTTGGTCGCCTCCCAGAGGTCCGCGAAGCGATCGTGCGCGCTGCGCTTCACCGCGCGCTCGCGGAGTCGTCGCAGGCTGTAGCCGGCTGCGTAGAGCGACTTCGCCTTCTCGTCGGCCCCGTGAGCGTGCAGCACGCCGCGCTCCTCGACCGTGAGAAGGAAGATGATGCGGTAGACGAGGCGCAGAAGCTGGTTGAAGTAGTCCTTCGTCGAGAACGCACCGCTCTGGAGCGTTGCCCGCAGTTGCTGGTTGTCCGGGTGGGCGAGGAAGCCTTGGCCGAGGGCGATGAGCGCGTCCTCGACACCTCGGCGAAGGTGCTCGCGGGCGCGCGTACCCTCCTCGCGACCCGCGTTGCGCCACGCCTCGAGCGAGCATTCGGCAACAGGCTGGTCCGCACGACCGAAGCGAGTCTCGTGCGCGAGCAGCCAGAGCGCCGCGAAGTCGGCGTAGCGCTCCTCGGTGAAAATCCGCTGGAGGTCGGCCTCGATCCACGCCGGGCGTGTGAGGCTGGCGTTATCGCGCACGATACGGAGTATGAGCCCATCGCTCGCGAGGCCCCACATCGCGCCGTCGGCAGCGTTCAGGTACTCCTGCGCGAGCCCGAAGGCACTGCGACGCCGGGTACCGTCGCCGAACGAGGGTGCGAGCATATCGAGGCCACTGCCGGCGGGCGCGATGACCACCGGCACTCGACCGCCGAGCGCGGCGAAGCCGATCGAGTAGCTGCGCTCGGCGAGCACCACGGAATCGGCTTTCGCGAGCGTCGCGAAGCCGAAGCTGTCGCGGAGCAGCGCATCTAGGAAGCGCTCAGCGATAAGGCGCGGGTCCGCCTCGCCCGCGCGACCAGCCGCGAAGTCGCACCAGTGCGCCTGGGCGATGCGCCAGAAGCGACCGATCTCGTCGCGGAGGTTGAGCCCCTTGGGGATGCGGTAGTCGGCCTCGCTCTGCCCACCGGCGCCGAGCTGCGCGGCCCGCGAGAGCCAATCGGGCGACAGTAAGCCCCCCTCGATGGAGAGAGCGTCGAAAGCGAGCTGTGCTTCGCGTGCGCGGGTCCTCTTGCGTGCTGCCATAGTCAACCGACCCAACCAGCGCGCTTTGACTGCGCGCGCGTTCGGACTCGAAGAAACCGACGTGCGATCTTCACGTGGCGGCCCTCTTGGCACGCCGCACGCGGGCAGGCCCAGTTGAGTGGATGGCGGCATGCCAGAGGTTCACCATCTCCCGAGCTTCGGGGCTGACGCCGTAGAGATCGAACACGGCGCAGTCCAATTCCGCTCGTTCGTCCTCGCTTGGTGGTGAGGACCGCGCCGCTAGCCTGCGTCCGATGTCGCATAGCGTGTCGCGATCGGAGTCGACCCACTTTGGCGGCGTCGGGATGGCTCGCAAGTGCGCGATCTTCAGCTGCGGCATGACGGGCTGCCGCGCGTCTCGAAACCTATGAAAGTGCGCCCAACGCACGAACGAAGAATTCAAGAGTGCGAGCAGCGCATGCGCAGGCCACGCCGTCGACTCGAAGACGGCCAGTAGCGAGTTTCTAAACGCGCACCCATCGGACAACGCAGCGATCGGGTACCGCGCCGTATTGCGCACGACGAGACGCACCTCCCGGTACTCCGACTCGTCTCGTAGCCGACTTCCGAGAGCTGCGGGATCGGCGTAGTAGGACGGCGGTCCGAGCTGAAATTCGCGGATGTCGCTGCCACCGCGCAAAGGACGCACGAAGCGCCCTTGCGGAGTCGTCCCCTCTTGGAAGTGCTCCGCGAGACTCTCGTCCGACTGAAAGCCACGCTCGCCGAATAGCTCCCTGGGGAGTGGCGCAAGCTGTGCGACCGCGTCCAGAAGCGCGCGCCCAAGTACCGTCAGATCGGGCCGTGCCATTGGCCAGGGAGATCCCGGGACATCATCGTCGCGCCCAGCAGGACGTCGCTGCGAGACGAGAGCCATGCACGGCTGTGTGACACCAGAGAACTGACCCTCACCAAAGTCGATGAGCTCGCCCGAAAAGCCGCAGACGGCGTCGTGAGCGAGACGAGTCGGTTCGTAGCTTGGCAACTCGGACAGCGACGAGGGGATGATCAAGCCGAGACTACCGGACGGCGCGAGAAGCCGCGCCGCGCGCTCGACGAACATTCCGTGCGTTGTCGGATACCCCCCAAAAGATCCGTACAGACACTTGGAGAAGGCTTTGACCTGAGGCGCCAGCGGCTGGGCTGCTCGCCCGGCGTGTGCAATCCACGGCGGATTGCCGATCAACAGATCGAACCCGCCGTTCGCAAACACCTGCGGAAACGCCAGATGCCAGTGGAAGAAGTGGAAGCGCCTCGCGAGTTGTCCCGTGGTTTGAGCGGTCACCTCCGATGGTTGCCCCTGCCCATCACGGAGCTGTCGCCACACTTCGTTCGTCGGGGCGTTCTCGGCGATCGCGCCGGGCGTCTTCGGCCACATAAAGGCCGCGCACCACGCGTCAGCAACGAGACGCTGGCGGCGATACTGGTCGGACTCCAGGATGCCCGTCCACTGAGATTCCTTTCGGGTCAGTGCGTCGACGTCGACGTCGGAACTGGCGTCGAGTGCAACGATCGCGGACGTGACGGTTGTAGAGGCATCGTCGCTTCGCTTCGACCACAACGAATCAAACCCGCGCTGCCCCTCTCCACCTTTCGCGTTTCGCCTTCTCAAGGCAGCAGCAGTCTTCTTCTCGTCCCCTTCGATCGGATCCCACGCAGCATCCGGAATGCCCTTCGCCATCAACTCCGGCGTTGCGCCAAGAAGTGAGTTTCCATGCTGGATGTGCGAGTTGAGGAAGGTCAGTGGAAGTCCGGGTTCGACCGCCTCCATCCACAGGCTCACCTTGCACAGCTCGACGGCCATCGGATTGAGGTCCACGCCGTAGATGCACCTCCCGACGACCTGACGAAGAGCATGACGATACTCGGCGGCCGATGGCGTTCCATTCACGTCGAGCCGCGCGACATGCATCGCGAGACGACGAGCGGCTGCGAGGAGAAAGTGCCCACTGCCGCAGGTGGGATCGACGATGGACAGTCGAAGGAGCGCCGCCGCCGGCTTCTCGGGATGCGCCGCGATAGCGCGCTGCACGACCGACTCGAACGCGCTATCGAGCAGCACCTGCACAAGGCGCTCAGGCGTGTAGTAACTGCCGGTCGTTCGACGTGAGTGCTCGTCGGCATCGTCACCAGTGAAGCGGAAGCTACGCTGCGGCACCGAGATCTCGGGCACGAGCTCGAGCAGGCTCTCGTAGACGCTACCCAGCTCCTCGGGTCCCATATCCCGCCAGTTGACGCGCGCCAGACCAGAAGGATCGTGGAGCCAGGAGAGGTGGAACACGGCGAGGAGCAACGCTCGATTCTCGAGCTTGGCGGTATCGAGTGCTCCGCACTGGCCCTTCGAGAAGATGCCAGCGAGGGCCGGCAAGGCGAGCCGCGGTTCGCCGGAACCGAGCCCGCGGAGGACGATTTTGGTCGCTTCCCATAAGTCGGAGTAACGATCGTGGGCGCTGCGCCTCACGGCCCTCTCTCGGAGACGCTTGAGACCGTAGCCGTCCGCGTAGAGGTTCCGCGTCGCCGCCGCTGACGCATCAGTATGGAGGAGGCCACGCTCCTCAACGGTGAGTAGGAAGATGAACCGGTAAACAAGGCGAAGGAGGTGCTGAAAGTAGCCGGTCGTCGTCAGCGATCCGTCCTGCATCGCCGTCCGAAGCGGTGCATTCGCGGGGTGAGAGAGGAATCCTTCGCCGAGTGCGACGAGTGCATGTTCAACGCCACGTCGTAGGTGTTCCCGCGCGCGCGTCCCGTCTTCGCGTCCAGCGATGCGCCACATCTCGAGCGCGCAATCGGCGGCCGGCTGGTCGGCGCTGCCGAATCGCGTCTCATGCGCGAGCAACCAGAGCGCCGCGAAATCGGGATAGCGGTCTTCGGTGAAGATGCGCCCGAGGTCTGCCTCAACCCACGCAGGTCGGGTGAAACTGGCGTTGTCACGAAGTACGCGGATCATGACGCCGTCGGATGCGATCCCCCACAGCGCGCCGTCGGCCGCGTTCAAGAACTCCTGCGCAAGCCCGAACGCGCTCCGCCGTCGCCCACCATCCCCGAACGCCGGGGAGAGGGCGTCGAGTCCGCTCCCGACGGGAGCGATGATCACGGGCACTCGCCCTTCGAGCGCTGAGAAACCGATCGGGTACACGCGATCACCAATCTCAGTCGGCACAACAGGCGCCAAGGAGGTGAACCCGAAGCTCTCGCGCAACAGCGCCAGCACGAAGCGTTCGGCGAGGGCCTTTGGTTCCGCTGCGTTCGATTGCCCCGCGACCAACTCGCGCCAGTGGGCTTGAGCGATTCGCCAATAGCGCCCGATTTCGCCGCGGAGGTTGAGCCCCTTCGAGACGCGGTAGTCCGCCTCTGCTTGGCCTCCCGCCGACAGTTGGACGACGCGCGCTAGCCAGTCAGGCGATAGCAGCCCGCCCTCAATGGAGAGCGCGTCGAAGGCGAGCTGAGCATCTCGCGCACGGGCCTTTCGCCGTACTGCCACGGTCAACCCACCCGCGGCAGAAGCACGAAAAGGCCGATGACGTCCGCGGGGAGGAGCGCCTTCACGCTGTAGCTGCCACGAGCATCCGCGGCCTCCCGCACCCGGCGGTGATCTGCCAGTAGCGCCTGCGCGCGACGCTCAGCGAAGGCGTCGAGCTCGGAAAAGCGCGCCTCGAGGTGCGCGAAGGCCTGTTGCACGGCGCGCTCACGGACGTGCGGCGGTGGGTCCAGCGCGGGCGGTGGCGCCAGGAGGGTCAACGCCTCCGCGCCCTCGAGCGGCGTGGACGAGCTACCGGTCCATGCTAGCGCCGTCGCCTCCTCGACGAGCAGCGTCGACGTCCTGCCCGAGCGCTGGCTGACCAGCTGATGTCGGAGGCGCAGTAGCGCGACGACGGTGCGACCGGTGACTTCCGTCGAAGTCCAGCAGCCAACCCGTCCGAGGACACCGGGATCATTCTCGGCTTCCTCCACGCTGCCGCCGAGCGTGCGTTCGAGCAGCGTCTCGGCGAGCACGGAGATCAGCGGATGGCTCCGCTGCACTGACCGACAGTGAGGCGCAGGGGGATAGGCAAAGTCGATGAGAATCGAGCCGGTGAGCCCTTCGGACTCCAAGCGCTCGCGCACGTCCTCCGGAAGCGCGCCGAGCGGAGCCTTGAACCCGCGGCGCAGCGCCTCGAGTCCCGAGCCGAGTCGCGCGAGCGCCCGCCCCGCGAAGCGCTGGACGTCTTCACGTCCGCCCACGGCCACGAGGGACTTATTCCACTCGGGCAGCACGTCCTCCGGCTTGAGCCTGCGCTGCGCGAAGACGGTGCGGTTCTTCTTCGCCTTTTCGGCTGCGTCCTTCCAGCTCTCGTCAAAGAGCTGGAGCTGCTTCATGTTCGCCGTGTCGCCGCCGCGCCGCTTGAGGAGCACCGCCTTGAGGAGCACCTGCGTGAGCGCGACGCCTTCGTCGGGCACCGGCACCGGCACGCCGAGCTCCTCGCGGATCTTGGCGGCCTTTCGCAAGATGACGTCGAGCACCGCGCCGTCGACGGGATTGTTGGCTCCATACATCAGCGTAGCGCGGACGACTGGCCGCTCCTGACCGAAGCGGTCGACGCGGCCCTCGCGCTGCTCGTGGCGCGTCGGGTTCCAAGACAGGTCGTAGTGCACGACAGCGTCGAAGTGCTCCTGCAGGTTGACGCCTTCGGAGAGGCAGTCCGTTGCGACGAGCACGCGACGCTCGGCGTCGCCCAGAAGGTCGACCTTATCCTTGCGCTCGTCCGACGTCAGCTCGCCGGTAACCACGCTCACCGTGACGTTCTTGAACTTCCCCTCGAGCTGGCGCCCGAGGTAGTGCGCGGTCGCGATGTACCGGCAGAACACGACGGGGTTGAAGCCGTCGGCCACAAGTTCGGTTAGGTGGTCGGTGAGCACTGTCAGCTTCGGATCGCCTGACTGCCCCGCCAGGCGCTCGGCCTGCGAGATGAGATCGTTGAGCGCTGGATCGTCCGTGCCCGCCGGCGGCTCGACGTCATCGTCGGGGAGCGTGTCGGCTGCGCCGTCGAACACTCGGCCCTCCAATGCGTCGACATCCTCGTCCTCCTCGATGCCGGCACGCGTGCGCAGTGCCTGTACGGCCGCGGCGGGGCTCGAGGCCACGCAGCGCATGAGGGCGAGCGTGCCCCAGAAGTTGAGCCGCTGGCGTCGCTCGTCGCCCCCCGCCGACTCGACCACCGCCGCGCAGTAGTCGAGGACCGCGTCGAAGAACTTCTCCCAGGATCCCGTGAGCTTGTAGGTCAGCTCCTTGGTCTCGCGTCTCGGGAAGAGGTTGCCCTCCTTCCACTCGGCGATGTCGGGCCGGCGACGCTGCACGAAGTGCCGCGAGAGTCTGTCGCGGAGGCTGTCTCGCTCCGGGCCGCTCGCGTCCTCCAGCTTCGCGAAGTCGCGGTCGAGCAGGCCGAGGAGACGGAAGAACGCGGCCTCATCGCCGCTGTGCGGGGTGGCGGTAAGCATCACGAGGTGTCGCGTGGGCGACTCCGTGAGCCCCTTCAGGAGCTCGTAGCGCTGATGGCGCCTCTTACCGGTGGCTGCGCAGGTGTGCGCCTCATCGACGATCACGAACTCCGGGCACGCGCGCAGGAACTCGGCGCGACGCCGCTCGCTCTTGATGTAGTCGAGGCTCACCACCGTGTGCGGGCAGGCCAAAAAAATGCTCTCGCTCGGCGGCAGGCTCGTCTCGAGTCGGTTCGCGCTCGCGCCAGTGACGGCGACAGGGTGGATGTGGAAGCGTGCCTCGAGTTCACCCACCCACTGGTCGACGAGGTGCGGAGGGCAGAGGACCGCGAGCCGTTCGATGTCGCCGCGGTCGAGCAACTCCCGCGCGATCAGCGCCGCCTCGATCGTCTTCCCGATGCCAACATCGTCGGCGATCAGCAATCGCACGGGGTCGAGCTTCAGCGCCATCAGCAGCGGCACGAGCTGGTAAGCGCGCGGCTCGACCGCGATCTGGCCGAAGCCACGGAAAGGTCCGGCCCCGCGCCGCAGTGACAGCAAGAGCGCGTCGCGTAGCAGCAGCGCAGCGTCGTGCCCCGCCTTCTGTCGCGGGTCCGGGCGCGGGAACGTGGCTTCAGTCACCGACTCGGCCTCGAGAGCGACGTGGATGAGCGTCTGGTCCTCTTCTGAGCCGGACAGCGGCCGCACGCGAAGCGTCTCGCCGTCGCTCCCTGTGAGGACGATCCATTCGCGGCCGCGTGCCCTTACAAGGCTTCCCGGCGAGTAGGTCACGGCGCTCATGCCGGGCGCCCCAGAGCCTTGGCCAGCCGATCGAGCGACGTAGTCCACGCCGCTTCGTCGCCCCCGAAGGTGATGACCTCGAAGCCCTTGTCCTCAAGCTGACTGGTGACGTCGGAGCGCGAGCCCTCGAGCAGCACGGCGACGTAGTGGCCGCGCCACACGAGCGGCACTTGCACCTCACCGACGACGAGCGGCTCCGCGTCGGAGGCCGGTAGCTCGCGCGAGCACACAAGGTCGAGGAAGCGGGCTAGCGAATCGTCCGTGCCGGCCGGCCGCGGTCGGGAGCTCCGGCGCGACACCGGCGGGGCATCCATCAGGCCGGTAGTCGCAGCGCGCGCGAGCCGCAGGAGCAGCGACTTCGCGTCCGCGTCACGGCGGTCGATGCGCTCGTGATCGGGCTGATTGAAGTAGGACATGAGGCACCGGTAGCAAGCCGCCACGCATGCGGTGTCGGGCGCGTCGACCAGGTCGTGGCTGTCCGCCGGGAGGCTCGCCTCGTCGGTCACGGCGAAGTGCATGATCGAGAGCGCCTTCCGCGCGACCTCGGCCAGGCGCTCGAGTTCGGCAACGAGCCGAGTGAGCACACCCGCGCCGCCCTCGGTCGCCTCGTACAGGAGGAAGCCGCTGCGTTGGTCGCGCGTCGGCATGGGCTCGGCGAGGATCTCGCCCTCTTCGAGCTGGAAGACCGCCTCGATGCCGCGCAGGAGCGCATGCTGCACCGTTGCCAGCGTCGACTGCGAGAGCTCCTGCCCGGTCGGCTGCAACAAGAGGGCGTTCTTGCGGTCTTGCACGCTGGGGACGATCCACTGGCGCGGCGACGCGGTCGGATCGGTGGGCTCGTCGCCTTCGTCCTCGTTCTTCGCCCAGTAGCCAGAGACCGGGTCGATGTTGAAGCCGAACTGCGTGCGGTTGGCGCGCCGGCGCAGGCCCTTGTTGAGGCGCGTGATCGTCGCGCCCGGGCCGTACGCGAGACGCGCGATCTGGCCATCGACATCGGCGACTACGCCGCGGCGCACGTCAACGACGTGATCGCGCACCGCCCACTCGAAAGTGGTCTGGAGCTCGAAGCCCTGGCGCTGTCGTTCCTCGTCGTTCGCCGTGATGCGCTCCGCGGGTTGGGTGGCGACGTTCTCGATGCGATAGACGTGGTTCACGATCTCCGCGTCGCCGAGCGAGGCCCCGCAGGCGTGACACATCGAGGCCTGGTCGTTGAAGTGCCCTGCGCCGCAGCCCTTGCAGATGCGCACCGACTTCGTGGGCAGCCGCGTGTCGGGCGTCGTGCTCCCCTGATGGCTCAGCGACAGCAGCGCGCGCACGACGCGGTATGCGCGCCCCTCGTGGTAGACAAGGCTGCGCGGACCAAACTCCGAGAGAGCGAGGAAGCGCGGGCGCTGCAGGTACGTCTGGCGACCGCGCCCGTCGTTTGTCGCCGGCACGTACGCCATCAGCGGCAGGCGCGGGAAGTTGTAGCCCGGTAGGAAGCCCTCGGTCGCGAGGTACCGGTACGTGTAGAAGTCGTTCGACTGGCTGCTCGTACCCTTCTGCAGCAGCTCGAGCTGGTCTCGCGCCTGCAGGTACCGACTCTTGGCGGCCTTCTTCTCGGCTGGCGGCGCGGAGTAGTCGCTCTCGGTGCGGTGCGCGGCGTCTCGCTGCTGCTCCGCGGCGAGGAAGAGATCGCGCCAGCGGTTGAAGGCCTTGTCGAACCTGTTGACCGCTTGCGCCACGACCTCGGTCGCGAACTCGTCGCGGCCGGGGTACCAGGGGGCCAGCTCCTCGGTGAGGTCGTCCTCGAGCAGATCGAGGACGCGACGGATGCGGAGCACGGCCTCCTCGGCCGCGGGCGTCGTGCTCAGCGGAGCCTTCACCTCAGGCTTCAGCGGTCGGGTGGGTTCTGCCAGGACGAGCAGCTCCGCGATCGAGGGATCGAGCGGCTGGTCGGTGCACGCGAGCCAGACCGCGGAGAGGTGGCTCTCGACGAGGTCGCGGTTCGCGAGGTCGAGGAGCGGCGGCCGCACCTCGCCGTGCACCATGCCCTTCGGGTCGCGGAAGAAGTACTGGTCGTGAGGCCCTTGCGACGAGCAGTAGGTGAGCACGAGGGCGGCCTGGCCGCTGCGTCCGGCGCGTCCGCTGCGCTGCGCGTAGTTCGCGGGCGTCGGAGGCACGTTGCGCAGGTACACGGCGTTGAGCGCCGAGATGTCGACGCCTAGCTCCATCGTCGGCGAGCAGAAGAGGACCGGAAGGAAGCGGTTGGCTTCGCCTATCTCGCGCAGGTGCTTTTCGTCCGCGGCCAGCTCTTCTCGCTCCTTGCCGCCGTAGCGGAAGCGCTTCTCGCGCACCGCGCGCTTCTCGCCGTCCACCTGCGCCGTGTGCTCCCGCGCCTCGAAACCGAAGAGCGGATGCTCCGGATCGCGCAACAGGCGCGCGAGGTTCGCGTAGAAGTCGCGGAAGAACGCGCTTTCGTTCGGGTGCTTCGGATCGATCTTCGGCGTGCCCTTCTTGAAGAGCACGCACGCGTCGTTGAGGCGCCAACCGGTCTGGTTGCTGAACGGCGTAACCTCCTCCGAGATGAGCCCGTGTGTCGACGCGGCGCGGAGGAGCGCCTCGATGAGCGCGTCGAACTCCTTGGACTTGAGCGCGCGAACCGCGGTGCTGTCGTCCCAAAGCTTGCGGCCGCTCGGCGACGTCGAGGCGCGCAGGAGCTTGCCGAGTGCGCTGCGTGAGCCACCGCGCACGATCAAGTCCTCATCGCGCAAGGTCGTGTCCCGCCGCGATGGTGGCGTGATCATGAGCCAGCGGGCGCGACTCGGCTTCTCGTCGATGCCGAAGCCCCACGGGGCGCGCAGGCGGCTGTGCGACTTCGCGACGATCTGCTCGATCGATGTCGGCTCGAGCACTTGGCTGCGAATAGCCATCCACTTGCGCAGGTGGTCGAGCAACTCTCTGTAGATTGCAGCGCGCACACGGTGCGACGCATTCCGGAGGACCGCGGGGGCGTCGGCGAACAGGTCGTCATCGGCCGCCATCTCGTCGAGGCCCAGGTAGTCGACCTCTACCAACTCGAGCTGCTCGAGGTTCGGGTTCGTGTAGCGCCAGCCGCGACGCTGATCGAACCAGACGCGGTAGGAGAGGACCTGCCGCAGCGTGCTCTCGGCCTCCTGCAAGTTGAAGCCCTTGAGCCCGGGCTCCAGCAGCCACTCGGCGCGAATCTCCTGGGTCCCCCGATCGAAGCCGAGCGACTTCTGCTGGGCGCCGCCCAGCTCGTCGCTGCGCAGGCCCTTGTCACCGGCGATCTCGAGCGCGCCCAGGAATGCGGCGCGGATAAGGCTGACGAAGAGAAAGTCGTTGAAGTGCCCCGCCTGCAGTGCGGCGTCTTGCCGATTGTCCGTGAAGCCGAGGAGCTTGCGCGTGTGCCGTTCGAGCCCCGAGTCGATGCCGTGCATCCAGCGCAACGCGCTGCCGACGAGCACGGTTGTCGCCGAGCTTCGACCTTCCGCCGATAGTGACGCGAGCCGGTTGCGGTCACGCGCAGCACCGCCTTGCGTGGCCCCGCAGCGCAGGCAGAAGCGGAACTTGCCAGGGAGGAACCACGCTTTGGTACCCTTACCAAGCTTGCCATTCGGTGCGACGGTCACCGCCCGGACGCGTGCGCCTCGATAGTGCGCCTTGAGTCGAGGATTGCCCGCGCCGTCGAAATCGATCCATGTCTCCGGGTAGTCATCGTCGCGGTCGGCGAAGGTGAATTCAGCGTCGCGAGCGTGCGGCGTCAGGAAGCCGAAAATCTCGCCGTCGGAGGCATCGTCGGCGTCGGCGGTCGCGCTCTCGTCTTCGTCATCAGGGCGCGCCGTCGCAGCATCGTCGATATCGCGCGCGAAGAAACTACGGTCGCTGTTGACGGTGACCAACCGCACGGGGTGGTACTCGTGGCCGCAGTCGCGGCAGAAGTGCACCGGGTAGAGGCGTTTTTCAGGGGAACCGGGTAGAAACTGCTGGCCGTCGACAGTTACGGTGCGTACACCCGCTGGCTCGAGGGTCGCGTACGCGTAACCTGCCCCGGAAATAAACTGATGCAGCTTGAAGGCAAAAAAGCTTCTGACATTCGCTGCAGGCGACCCGGTGCGCTCGCGTTCGGGGATGCTCGAAATGAGAAGCAGCGAGCGAAGTGCCGAGCGGCAGGCCGTCACGTCGCGGCCGGCGTCCACGCTTAGGGCGCGGGCAGCCTCCTCGACGGTGAGCGGACGGGCGCGTACCCAGCGCTGATCCACGTCGGACCAGGACACGCCGAGTCGCGTTTCGACCCAAATCGTGAGCGGATGCGTGCGAAGCGCCGAGTCCGATATGGTCGACGCGAGGCCAACGTCGATCGCGGGGCCAAGAGAGTCCCGCACCGATGTTGCGTTTTGCGCCGAGTCGGTCACGCGCTCGAGCGTTTCGAAGATTACGTTGCACTCGGGAATCTCGATCGAGAAGAGCTTCGAGGCCACGCGCGCGACGACTCGACCTTTGTCCTCCAGCGAACCCTCGCTCGCCATCGTTGCCGAGGTGCCGATGCATTGGAGCTTCTCGGGAGAGAGGCGCTCGCGTACCCGACGCACGAGAAGGGCCACGTCAGCGCCTTGCCGACCTCTATAAGTGTGAAGCTCGTCGAGCACGAGAAAGCGCAGTCCCGCGCAGTTTCCGATGACCTTGCGGTCCAGCTCGTCCTGCCGGGTCATCAGCAGTTCGAGCATCATGAAGTTGGTGAGGAGGATGTCGGGCGGATTCTCGGAGATACGACGCCGCTCCTCGGCGTCTTCCTGCCCGGTGTAGCGAGCGAAGGTGACGGGCGTCTCGCCGGGTAGGCTCTTGATGAACTTGCTGAGCTCCTCAAGCTGGCTGTTCGCGAGCGCGTTCATCGGATAGATGATGATCGCCCGCGTGCGCCGCGCCGATCGCGTGCGCATCTCGGCGAGCACGGCGTTCACAATCGGGATGAAGAAGCAGAGCGACTTGCCGGACCCCGTGCCGGTCGTGACGACGTAGCTCTCGCCCTGCGAGGCAAGCGCGATCGCCTGCTCCTGGTGCTTGTAGAGGGATATCGGCACCCCTTCGGCTCGGAAAATGTCGGCTGTACGCGACTCGAGCACGCCGCCCTCGATGAGGCTCGTGATGTTGGCGCCGCGCTTGTAACTCGGGTTGATCTGGACGAGCGGCTCCGGCCAGAAGCGACCCTCTGCGTAGATGGCCTCGACCTGCTGGCGGATATCGTCCGCATGGATTGTCGTGAACGACGTCGCGAACTTGCGGTATTCGCCGACGACCGTGTCGCGCAGCGAGAAGACGTCCATGGACTTTGCACTCATTTCCGAGCCCCTCGTCGGTTCCACGCCACGTCCCTGGGACTAGTGCGTACTGCACGAGCCATCGCCTCAACTTCAGCATAGGTACAATTGCTCAAGCGCCCGATCGCTTGCAGCGCTCGGCCCCGTTGCACGATCCCGCGGCTGACGGAGTCTCCAGCGACGTCGCCAGAAATCGCGACGTCTTCGACAAAAACCGGAAGCTCGGTCATCGAAGTTGTCCCCAAAGGGCGGAAGCCGGCATCAGTGCCGAGCCTATAGGCGGGCGCGACAGTGAACAAGCGCCAACGATGTCCCCTATCGTCGGCGACTTCGGCTTCACCTCAAGGTCTGGCGACGTGCTTGCGAAGAGCGAAGCCGGACAACGACCGGCGGCGCTCGAGTTCTCTATCCCGACCGAACTCGGACCGGAACAGCCCGCCCGGATGGTTGGCGGTCTTTACGTTGTCGCAAGCGCGGCCCGTCTGAAGATGTTCTTTCCTAGCAAACGTTCGCTCGCCGGGACGATTGGGGCAATCGGCGGGCCAGCAACTGCTCCGCTCCAACGTCCGTGAGACCGTTTACTCCCCCGCGACAGGCGGGTAGGGTCACAGCTGGGAGTTCTGCTGATGCGCTTCTTGTTCCGCTTCCGCGATCTGGTGGCTCCGACGCTCGAGAGGCACAGAGAGGTCATAGGAAAACACGGCTCCGTCTGGTGGGGATGGTGGAAACGTCCGTCGGAAGACGCCCGACGGCCGGTTTGGAACGAGATGTCTTTGCTCATCAAACCGGACAGCCCTGTCGAGGTGGGTCTGTTCGACTCCGGACATGGGAAGGTATACCGAGCCATCGTCGCGGAGATTGTCTCGCCGCGCGAGGATGCGAGTGGCGTGGTCAAGCTCCCGGAATCGGAACGAGAATGGGTCCCAGAGTACTATCGCGAAAGCCCCTTTTCCCGGGCATGGATGCGCATGACGTCCATCGCCGAGGAAGAGGAGCTGGAGTTCTTCGGAAAGTATTCCTTCCGAGAAGCCCCTCCTCTCTCTCAATACGGGAAAGGCGTCCTTAAGCGGTTTGAGAATAAGGTCGTCGTCAGCGCTGACGAGCTTCGTGGCATGGACACGACCATCTGGGCCATTCGCCCGAAGGAGACGTCGGACCATCGGGAACTCGTCATCCTGAGCACCAGAGCTCCGTCGACTCCGATCGCTCGAGACCCCATTGAGCTCAAGTCGAATGTGATCCTTCACCTGAGCGACCTTCATTTCGCCGTCGGCGATGATCGAGTTCAACATCGGTGGAAGTTGTTGGACGAAGGCGGGCACACGCTCGCCGACGCAATCGACTCGGCATTGAAGGGTGCGGATGTCCGAATTGGTGCCGTCGTGGTCACGGGCGATCTCACCTTCAGTGGATCGGATGCCGAATTCGAAAGCGCGTACGCATTCCTCGGGAAACTGACCGGAATCCTGGACATTGCTCCGGAACACATCGTCGTCGTGCCCGGTAATCACGACATCCGGTGGTCGAAGGAAGATCGATATAAAGACGGTGCCCTTGTGGAAATCGCCCCTGCCAAAGCCAAGGCGGGCTTCAAAAAGTTCTACGAGCGACTCCAACGCCACGCGGCAAACGACACGCTTTCGACGGGACGCCGATTCGTACTTCCATCCGGGATGATTCTCGATGTCGCGGGTCTAAATTCGAGCTCTCTTGAAACCGGAAAGGATTTTCTCGCTGGAATGGGTCGGATCGAGGAGCATGCGCTGGACGAAATCGCAAACGAAATGAACTGGAGGAAGGACCGGGGAAATCTCGCCGTCCGTGTGCTGGCCCTGCATCATCACGTGGTGCTCACCGAGGACCTCGAGCCGGCCGAGGGTTACTCCCGAGGCTTCGGCATAGCAGTCGACGCACCGAGGATACAGCGCAGGGCCGCTGGTTTCGGAGTTCACCTCGTTCTCCACGGACACAAGCACCGCGTGTTCTTGTGGAAGAGCGGCGTATTCAACTCCCTGGAACATAGCACTCTCAAGCATCACTTGGGCGATCTCTGGGTCGTCGGCGGAGGCAGCGCGGGATCTACAGAAGTTCCGGACGACGGCAACTACTTCAATACATTCGCGTTCGAACCAGAGGGAGCGCGTCTATCGATCTTCAAGTCCGTAGCCGGACGGAGCTTCGAAGAGATGCAGAAGTGGCAGGGGTCATTTCAACTTCGCGACGGGCGGCTTGTCTTCGGAGAGTGGGAGCTCGAGAAGTCGCGATGACGACGATTCGCCTTCTAGTCACGGATCTCGACAACACCCTTTACGACTGGGTGTCGTTCTTCGTGCCGTCGTTCTACGCGATGATCGACGAAGCCGTGCGGATCCTTGGGGCCGACCGTGAGCAGCTCCTTGATGAAATGCGCGATGTTCACCGTTGGTATGGAAACTCAGAGCAACCGTTCGCGCTTCTTGACGCTCCGTCCGTTCATAAGCGTCTTCCGGAGCTGTCGAGGGCGGGCCGCGCGCTCAAGCTCGACGCCGCTTTCCATGCATTCAATAGTGTGCGAAAACGTACGCTCGCCCTATATCCCGGGGTCCTCGAGACGCTCGGCGAGATCCGCTCCGCGGATTGCGCCATTGTCGCTCACACGGAAGCTCCGACGTCTAACGCGGTCTTCCGAATACAGATGCTTGGCCTGACCGACTATATTTGCGCGCTATACGCTCCAGCCGATAAGGGCGCTGGACATCCCAACACACAGCGAAAAGAAAGCCGCCCGGCGTTGCGGGTGCATTCGTTGGGAATTGGCGAACGGAAGCCAGCGCCACAGATTCTAGAGCGGATTCTTGAGGATGCAGGAGTCACGGCTTCGGAAGCTTTATATGTAGGTGACAGTCTTACGCGGGACATCGCAATGGCCAAGCTTGCGGGTACCCGCTCGGCATTCGCTCGCTATGGGCGGACATTCGACGCCGGACTATGGGAAAAACTCGTTCGTGTGACGCATTGGACGGACGAGGACGTGAGAGCGGAAGCCGAGCTTCGACGGGAGTTTGCCGACGTCCGAGCCGATTACGATCTCGACTCGTTCAGCGAGCTCCGAGACCGTTACTCGTTCGCGCCGTCGCCCGTCGCAACTGCCGCGACGCCCGAAGTGGCGCGCGCGAGCGGTTATCCGTCCGAATTCAGATGAGGCGCTGCCACGTCGTCACTTGCGATCCCTCGCCGGCAAGGACGTGTGGATTCGGGTTTGGGCGTGGGTTGCTTTCGAGGGACAATAGCGTCCTGAGTGCCGGAAGCGCCAGACTTGCTTTCAACATCTAGGTTGTCGGCCGCCGAGCATCCAGCAACACCCGCCCACCCCGCCCAGCCCACCGGCGCAGCCCCTCGTCGAACTCGTTGTCCCACGCCGACGAGAACGCCGTATGCTGCGACTGCATCACCCGCACCTTCGTGTCGTCCTTGACCGCGTCAAAGTCCGGCTTCGTCAGGTCGGGCACGTCCCACCCGGACACGACGACGAGAGGCTGGTTGATCCCATGGTGGACAAACTGTCGGACCGACCGCTTGCCCTTGGGCACGAACTGCACGTGAACCGCGTTCCGGTATTGGGCATAGGGTCCTTCCCGCCATTGGATCCATCGACACGGCACCCGGTGAAACCCGAATCCGAAATCGCCCTGGAAGAAGATCGTGGCCTTCTCGACTCGTTCGGATTCGGCAGACGGAAACTCGAGTTGATAGGGCATGAAGACATCCACTCAGAAAGGCACGTCGTCCGCGCCTCGTGATCCGCTTGCGCGCGACCTTCGCCGGACACCTTGCAAAGCCGCCCGCTCTTGCTCCTCGAAGTCTCGAATGGCAGCTTCAGCCTTCTCCTCAATGGCATGAAACACCTCGTCCGGGTGCTCTTCGGCCCAATGGAGAAACGCTTCCGTTCGCGACATCAGCGGCGTCGCCTTGATGTGACGCTTGATCCGTTCGAAGGCGGGAGGGAGCTCTGGACTGATGTTCCCGCGAACCTCGTCGTCCGACTCTCCGCGACGCTCGGCGGCGGTGCTTCGCGTCCGTGATTGCGCCTTCGCGCGATTGCCGCGCTCGATGCGCCTCAAGTCCTTCCAGTAACTCCGCTCGGACTCGTACGCGGCCTGCGCTTCGTCGACGGCGTCCATGCTCGTTCTTCGCGCGTCGGCGCGATGGGCACCGCACGCGGTTCGAGCTCCCACGATCTCCCCGGCTTCGATTTCCTTGCTCTCCTCGCGGGCTTGGGAACGTAATGCCGCGATGCGTTCACGCAGGGCGAGTCGGTCCGACCGGCACCGCTCGCGAATCATCGCGAGCTCCTGGTCACGTTGCTGCCGGGCTTCACGAAGATGCGTTTGCAGCGCCTCGAGTCGTTGACGCGACGAGGTCTCGTCCGCGCGGCGTCCAGACCGTCTCTCTCGAGACCGCCGCCCCGAAGGCGCCATCACGGCCCTTCTCCGAGAATCCGCTTGGCCTGATACCACGCCTGATTGGACGCCATCCGCTGCCACGCTCCGACGGTGGGCGACCAATGGAAGCCTCCACGTTTGAGCGCGTTTCGCATCGCTTCGTCGGGCTTCGCCGGAAAGACGATTCGAACTCTGTTCTCCGCATCCTCGATTCGAACATTGCCGAGTTGCACTGGTTCCGGAGCGGGACGCGATTCTCGCGATTTCAATTCTTCTATCCGCTGTCGTACGCGCCTTGCTTCCTGGGATGCATTCTGAAGTGCGTACGACGGAATCCCGACGCGTCCCATCGGATCGGGCGCAAGCATCTCGACAATCGCGTCCGACGAGAACCCCAGTTTCGACAGATTCTGATGAGGATTGGGAGACCGAATCGCCCGATTCGCGCGGACCATTTGCGCTCGGTGACGTTCGAGCGCTTCGAGCTTCTCGGTGAGCTTTCGAATCGCGTCAGGGTCGTCCGACGAAATTGCGCGATTGTCCTCGGCCGCGTCAGCGCGCCTCCCCATCGCCTTGGCTTCTTTGCGAAGCTCGAACGCCTTCGAGAACCCTCGATCGATTCGACCGATGTCTCGCCGATGGCGCCTTTCCGAATGGTGACCCACGAGAATCGGCTGTCCCATCGGGATCATCTTGCTGATCTGCCGAGCGTGGCTGTAGGCGGCTTGCGATTCCGCTTCGAGCTTCGCCGCACGCTTGCGCATCCGACCGACACGAGCGACCTTCTTGCCTTCGTATTCCCGTATGGCTGCGGCGTGGGCACGCTCGGCCTCGCGAAGCTCGGTTTCGGCGGGATGGTCGATCGCCGCGTGAACCACCTCCGGATTCTTCTCCGCGTGAGCGAGAAGCTGCTCCGCGCGCGACGCTTCACGTTCGGCGGCGAGCTGGGCTCGGGTGCGGGCCACTTCGTCGCGGATCGTCTGAGCCTCGCGAAGTCGCCGGGCGCATGCGTCCCGTGCCGCCTCGCGCTCCTCCTCGACCCCTCGACGAACTTCCTCCGCGATGCGCTTCCGGGCGGCTTGAGCGCGGTCTCGCGCGGCGAGTCGGTCGGCTCGGCATTGGGCCTTTGCCTCACGCAGCGCGACCCCCCTTCGGAGGCGCGCCTCGCGCACAGCCGCCTTGAGTCCCGCGAGCGTCTCACGGACCTTCGCACGCTCATCGCGCTCAATCCCTCGCCAAAGCTCGCGCCTTTGGCGGGTGGCTTCGGTCTGCGTGACCATGGGCGGTCCCGAACGCCGGCACTACGCCGCGCTGGCGAGCTTCGGAGATACGAAGTCGCGCCACGCGAGCACACCCCACTCGACGAACTCCGTGAGCATGCGCCTCGCCTCGGTCACCGCGTGCGGGCAATGGAGCAGATACTCCCCAACGCGCGCGACGTCGGTTGCGTCGTCGGGATTCGCCTGCCACCGTTCGGGCACCCAGTCGATCGCGGTCGACGCCACCGTCGGCACTCCCGCCCAAATGCCGTCGGCCGTGACGACGTTGAAACTCTCGGTGAACGACGGCTGCAGGATCAAGTGCATATGCCCCACGAGCCGTCGGAACGCCGGCCAATTCGGTCGGTGTTGTGTAACCGATCGTTGGAATCGTTTCGGATGACTGGCTCATGCTTGCGTCTTGATGTACGAACAGCGCTAGCGACTTCGCGCCATGTGTGCTGCTTCCTTGCACGGATGTGCCGACGACTCCACCGAGCGCGACAAGTCGACTTCATTGCCCGCTGTCAGCATCCATTGCGGATTCTCCGGCGCGATCGATCTCGGCGTCATCCGACAGCACCTCGCGCGGCAGGTCATCGAGAAACCGCCGACCACCGGAAAAGTGCTCGGCGACATGCTGCACAAATTGCCGATAGCGACTTTCGGCAGTCATCCGGGCGGCATGTTTACCATCCTCAGGAATGCTCGGCGTGTGAGCAAACCATAATCTCATAAATACCGCGAATGTTTCCGTGAGCAGTTCGAGATCTCGATGATCTCGTTCGACCGCACGTCCGAGCCGGTCGAGTCGTCGAAAGAGTAACGTTCTGTCGCTCGTGCCATCGAGATACTGCCTCAGTGCCGCTTCCACGACAGCGCTTTCCGTGACGCCGCTTGACGCGCACACCTGGACAAGCCGCTCGCCGAGTTCGGCAGGCACATAGGGCAAGAGACGCACGCGTCCGCGGCGAGCAATCTTCTTCATAGTGGAAGCTCCCCGGAGGAATCGCTGTCCTCCTTTGCGTCGGAATCGCGATCACCCTCGCTGGCGCCAAAGAACCCATCCCAAACGCCTGTGGTGGTAGCTTTTGCGATCGGAACCTCGGTCGAGGGTATTGAATGCTTCGCATCGCCGGAAACGCTCGCGGCATTCGACGGTGCCGCATCCTGAGGCGCGGATTTGGCATCTTTTGAATTCGACGCTTCTACCGAAGGAGGCGCGACCAGAAGCCCTTCCCAGTCGCTTGGGGTCCGGGCGGGGAGTTCGCGCGCCTGCGCTTCGGGGCTATCCGGAGTGGGCAGTCCGTCGCGGCCACGAAAACGCGGGTCGAGATAGTAACGCACTTTGCGCGCCCGATACGGTAGAAGTCCGCCGACGAGCAGAATGCCATCGTCCTGCGAGAGCTGATTGACCTCGGCGGGAGTGAGAAGCGGCCGCGCATATTCCTGCTCGCTCTCGCTGCGATGGGTGAGAAAGAGTCCCGAGCCGGAATAGCTCTTCTGCATCTTCTTCTCTGTCGCCTGCCCGAGAAGGTCCGAGATGCGCCGCGCGGTCTTGTCGTCGTTGGCCGCGTAGGTGAAGCGGATGTGGCAGTTGTCGAGAATCGAGTTATTGGGGCCGTACGCTTTCTCGAGCTGGTTGAGCGATTGGGCGATGAGAAAGGCCTTGAGGCCATAGCCCGCAATGAACGCGAGCGCGGTTTCGAAGAATTCAAGTTTTCCAAGCGATGGAAACTCATCGAGAAGGAGCAGCAGGCGGTGCCTGTAGGCAGTCTTGCCGCCGAACTGCATCGATTCTGTCAGACGCCTGCCGATCTGGTTCAAGATGAGGCGAATGATCGGGCGAGTACGAGCGAGGTCGCTCGGAGGCACGACGAGGTACAGGCTGACGGGAGTATCGGCGTTCATCAGATCGGTGATACGAAAATCGCTTGCTGACGTATTTTGGGCAATGACCGGATCGCGATAGAGGCCCAAGCACGACATCGCCGTCGAAAAGACACCCGAGAGTTCGTTGTCGCTCTTGTTCATCATCTCGCGCGCCGCCTGGGCGACGACGGGGTGGGGACTACCGTCCACGTGCAAAGTCTTGAGCATGCGTTCGAGCGTCTGC
>Ga0182030_10006813_pt1 | contig 24002 bp, 18 predicted proteins | sample 812S3MmetaG_FD_121299 | JGI IMG/M metagenome (GOLD analysis project Ga0182030, IMG submission 121299) | Permafrost microbial communities from Stordalen Mire, Sweden - 812S3M metaG (Illumina Assembly) | ecosystem: Environmental > Terrestrial > Soil > Wetlands > Permafrost | place: Sweden...
AGCGATGCCGCAGCCGAACTTCGTGCCCGTGAGACCGACGACATCACGAACGGCCCACAACAGCGGCATCTCATCCGGAACGTCCAGAACGTGTTCAGTACCATTGACCGTCAGCTTTACCATGATCCGAAATTTCGAGAGGGCGGCGCTCGCTACCCTCCGCTTCGGTCAAAGCTGAAAACTATTTCCGCGTTATATTCAACCCTGCTTAACGATCTTCACCGTCTTCGCTTTTGCCGCCGTCAAGGCACTATCACCGGCCGGGTACTTATTCTGCTGCAGAATGTACGACAGCACTTGCAGCACTTCGGCCGGCTTGAGGCTGCCCGGGTTCGTCAGCGGCATTTGGGATGCGATGAGGTCGCGCAGGTCGTCGGCCGTTTCGCCCGACCACTTGCCCATGAAATCCGGTCCGGCCAGTTGCGGGCCCGAGATCCCCTCGAGCTTCTGACCGTGGCATACGGAGCACTGGGCGGCAAAGATCGCGGCACCGGCCTTGGCCTGGTCGGCGGTATACGCGCCGCCGCTTTGCGCGGAGAGCGAGTGCGTGGTAAACACCGCAGAAGCGATGAGGCCGAGGGCGATTGCGGGCAGCGCGCGGGAGACTTTCATACATCGTTTATACGCCTCGGAGATGAGGAACCGCCTTCCCCCGGGACGCACTCTTGGGCGATGGCTGAGAGCGCAGAGGCGCCGCGGCGCCTGGCCGCGGTCGTCATCCCCATTTTCGCGAACCCCCCGCACGAGGTGGTCTTCGTCGAACGCGCCCGCCATCTGCGCCGCCACGCCGGCCAGATCGCTTTTCCCGGCGGTGCCGTCGATGAGGAGGACGAGGGCGACCTGGCGCGCGCCGGCACGCGCGAGCTTTATGAAGAGATCGGAATTCCGCCGGCGTCGATCACGATCGTCGGGCAGCTCGATCCCATCCGGCAGCGGACTAACATCTTCAACGTCACCGCCTTCATCGGCGTCGTCGCGCCCGGCACGCCGCTGGTCGTCGACCTCAACGAGGCCTCGGCCGCCCATCGCGTCCCGCTAGCGGAAATTCTGGCCCCGGGAGCCGTGCATCCGGGCGTAGAGGTCATCGATGAACGCCACATCCGGACCGCCATCTTCGACTACGGCGACTTGCACGTGTGGGGCCTCACCGGCCAAATCCTCACCAATTTCGCGCACCGCTACCACTTGCCGGACTCCCCGCTGCGCGCCGCTCTGAACGAACGTCTCTTATCGTAGGCGGCTTGGGCGCAGCCCAAACGCAAAGGATTCACGGAACGTGAATCCTAGTGTCCGGCCGGACCTTGGGTCACGCCGGCAAAGCCTTGCGGGCGGATCCACTTGGCCATCGCCGCGCGCACCGCGTCGGCCGAGGCGGCGAGCTCCGCTTGGGCGTAGCGGCGATCGGTGTCGAGCGGCCGGCCGGTCACCGAGTAGGTCAGCAACGTGCTCGCCACGCCGTCGTACGATTCGCTCCGGACCGGCAGCTGTCCGATCAGCAGCGCTTTCGCGCGCACGAGCCGGTCGGCGGGCAAGTCTTTCTTCTGCAGTGAGGTGAGGTCGGTGACGATCAGCTGCTTCGCGCGGGCCGTATTCTGCGGATACGCACCGAAGTTTACCCGGAACGTCGAGCGGTTGTGACCGCCGGCGACCGATGTGTCGACCGTGTAGGCGTAGCCGTGCACTTCACGCACATCGTGATACAGCAGCGAACCGAAACCACCGCTGAGCGCGGCGTTCGCGAGTTGCAGCACCGGATAATCCGAGTCGTTATAGGTCATCGGCAGCGTCTCGGCCAGCGTCACGTCGGACTGGATGCGGCCCGTCGCCGGGATCATCGCCTGCGAAGGCGAGTTGCGCGGAATGGGCGGCGGATAGACGTCGGGTGCGGGACCGCTCGCGGTCCAGGCACCGAACGCGTTCTGCACGGCAGCCCGCGCATGTTCGGGCGTCACGTCGCCGACGACGACGATCGTCGTGAGGTCGGGGCGGAACGCGGCGGCGTAGTAGTTCTTCACGTCATCCAAGGTCACGACGCCCGCGCTTTCCGGCGTCGCGGCGCGACGAGCGGGATCGCCGGCCGGATAGAGGGCGTCGGCCAACGCACGCTGGGCCTTGAAATCCGGACCTTGCACCGCGCCCGTGAGCTGCCCGACCGTCTGCTGCTTCACGATCGCGAAGGCATCGGCCGGCAACGCGGGGTGCAGTTCGTCGTCGGCTAGAAGCGCCACGCCGCGGTCGAAGTCTTTGGCGAGCACGTTGAGGCTGAAGCCCGTACCGGCGCTCACGTCGGCGGCGATCTTGTCGAGTTCGGTTTGATACCCGATGCGATCGTAGGTCGTCGTGCCGTACTCGAAGAGGCCGCCGAGAATCTGATCGACGCCGTCTTTTCCGGGCGGTTCCTGCACGTCGGGATTGTTCCGAATCTCACCGCGCAACACGACCGTCGGCGAGATCGAGCTCTGGACGGTGATCAGGTTGATGCCGTTGGGCAGGGTCTGCACGTTGGGATGCACGGCGGATTGCGGAACGTGCAACTGGGCGAGCACGTTGCGCGCGAACGCCGGCAACACCGTATGCGCGGTCGGCGGAACGCTGTTGTTTTCGCCTTCCCGTCCGCCGAACGCCGAGCCCGACGCGGCCTTGGGGGTGGCGATCGCCACAGTGGCGGTCGCGCTGTCGTAATACTTGCGCAGGACGCGATTGACGTCGTCGACGCTGACCTTCTCGAGCCCCGCCAGTTCGTCGTCCGGCGTGCGGTGTTCGACCGCTAATTCTTGGCTCCACAGCGAAGCGAGGCCGTTGATCGAGTTGCTCTCGGATTGCGCTTGCGCGAGTTCGCGCGCCTTCGCCACGGCGACGAGTTCGGGCGGCAGGCCGCTCTGTTTGTAGGCGTCGATGACGGCCTTCACGTCGGTGGCCGCGGTATCGCCGCTCGTCGTTACCGGAACGGCCGAACCGACGATCGACAAACCGGCACCCGGATGCGTCGATGACTCTGCGAAGGTGCCGAGCGATTTTCCGCCGGCCTGTAACGCGTAGAGCGCGCCGCGCGGGCTGTTGAGCACGTCGTTCAGAATTTCCGAGGCGTAGTAATCCGGATCGTCATAGCCGGGAACGCGATAACCGACCATCGCGAGCGTGATCGGATCGGAGCTGTTGTCGCGCAGCGTCAGCGGCGTCAACGGCTGCAGATGCACGCTCTTGCGCGGCGGCAGCGGCGCGGACGGAATCGAGCCGAACAGCGAACGCACCTTGGCGATCGTCGCTTGCGGATCGACGTCGCCGGCGATCACCATGATCACGTTGTTCGGGTGGTACCAGCGCGCATAAAAGTGTTTGAGGTCGGGCGCTTGGATTTTCTTGAACGTGTCGACCGTACCCAGGCCTTCATCCGCGTACGGCGTGCCGGCGAGGATGTGATGGATCATCTTCACGTAGAGCCGGTACGACGCGCCCGAATTGTCGCGCACGACTTCCTGCGTGATCGCGCCGCGTTCGGCATTCCAGCCGCTCTGTGCATCGAGGATGCCGGTCGCGCGCGACCGTTCGAGGTTGAGCGCGATGTCGAGATACTGCGAGGGCATCTCGAAGAAGTACTGCGTGATTTCGTTCTGGGTGTCGGCGTTGTACGAACCGCCCGTGATCGCCGTGGTGTCGGAGAACTGCGATGCGTCGATCGTCTTGCTGCCGCGGAACATCATGTGCTCTTGCGCATGCGCGAGCCCGGTGATGGGCTCGTCGTTGGCCCCCACCTGGTAGTTCGTATACATCGAGACGACCGGCGAGAGGCGGTCTTGCAGCACGTACACCTGCAACCCGTTGGCGAGCGTCGCGTGCGCCGTCTGAACGCCGCCGGCGGTGTCTTGCGATGAGGCGGTCAGCGGCACGGCCAAAAGCGTCAGCGCTGCGGCGCAGGCAAAAAATCGGCGAAACGAGGACATCACATCAGGCTCAACGCGAGGCGGAGCGAAGCGGTTCCACCGGCAAAGACGAGCGCATGCAAGGTATGTGCAAGCCGTGACGGTCGCGCCCTTCGGCACTTGGCCCTCGCCCGTCACCCCGCAGCTGGTCTCCGGCGCGACCCTCGCGTTCGCCGAACTCGGCGTTGACGGCGATGCGGCCACCTGGCTCGAGCTTCGCCCCGCCGAGGGAGGCCGGCGAGCACTCGTCCGCTGGACACCCGGCGGCCCGCCGCACGACGTGCTGCCGTCCACTACCGACGTGGGGACCCGGGTGCACGAATACGGGGGCGGCGCGTATGCCGCACGCGACGGCCGGGTCGTGTACTCCGAGCGCAGCGACGGCAGCGTCTGGCTCGCCGTCGACGGCAGCGCGCCGCGTGCGCTCGTCACCGTACCCGGCTGCCGTTACGCCGGGTTCGCGATCGATGCCGGGCACGAGCGCGTGTACGCGGTCCGTGAGGACCATCGCGACCGTCCGCCGACCGCACCCGACAACGCGATCGTCGTGTTCTCGATGGCCGCCGGCGCCGATGCGACGGCCAATGCGGGAACGGTCGTCGCCGGCGGGACGGATTTCGTGTTGGCGCCCGCGCTTTCTCCGGACGGAACACGCCTCGCGTGGATCGCCTGGAATCATCCCGACATGCCTTGGGATGCGACGCGGCTCTACGTGGCCGACGTGACGCCCGAAGGCGGCGTAAGCGGAACGCGCTGCATCGCGGGCGAGGACGGCGGCGAAGCGATCGTTGCGGCGACGTGGACCCCGGGCGGCACGCTCCTCTTCACTTCCGACCGCACGAACTGGTGGAACGTCTACGCGCTGCGCGGAGAACGCGTTGAGGCGCTCGCGCCGCTGGCGGCGGAGTTTGCCGAACCGCCATGGGTTTTCGGACGGTCGATGATCGCGCCGCTCGACGAAGCGCGCGTGATGTGCGCGTACATTCGCAACGGCAGCGTGCACCCCGGGCTGATCGCGTCCGGCAGCGTGCGCGAATTGCCCTTCGGACCCGTCGACACGACGCCGCTGCCGTTCGGCGACGGCGCCGTCTATTTTGCGGCGCCGCCGGATGCGCCGGCGGCCGTGTGCTATGCGCCGGACATCGACGCTGCCGCACATACGGTCGTTCGCGCGGCGAGCGTGCAGGTTCTCGATGCGGGAAGCGTGAGCATCGGCGAAGCACTGACCGTTCGCGGCGACGACGGCGAAGACGTGCATCTCTTCTTCTATCCGCCGCAAAATGCGCACTACGCGGGTCCGGCCGGCGAGCGGCCGCCGCTGATCGTGATGAGCCACGGCGGACCGACCGCGATGCACAGCAATGCGTATAGCATTGCGATTCAGTACTACACCTCGCGCGGCTTCGCGATCGCGCACGTCAACTATCGCGGCTCGACCGGCTTCGGGCGCGCCTACCGCGGACGGCTGGCCGGCGCTTGGGGCGAGATCGACGTCCGCGACTGCATTACGTCGGCGCGCTACCTCGGGCAGAGCGGTCGCTGCGACCCGGCGCGGATCGCGATACGCGGCGGCAGCGCCAGCGGTATGACCGCCCTGCTCTCCATCGCGACTTCCGATGTCTTCGCCGGCGCGGTGAGCCTCTACGGCGCCATGGAACTCGAAGCGCTGGCCGCCGATACGCACAAGTTCGAAGCACGCTACACCGACGGTTTGGTCGGCCCGCTTCCCGAAGCGCGCGAACGCTATCGCGACCGTTCGCCGGTGAGCCACGTCGCGACGATCAACGTACCGGTACTGCTCTTCCAGGGTTTGGAGGATCACGTCGTGCCGCCGAATCAAGCGATGGCGATGCGCGACGCGCTGATCGCCCGCAACGTGCCGGTCGTCTACGAAGCGTTCGCAGGCGAGGGCCACGGCTTCCGCAAGGCCGAGACGATCGTGCGCGTGCTCGATCGCGAGCTGCAGTTCTATCGCGACGTATTCGGATTGACGGCTTGATTCGCGGCGTCGGGCTGCGCAGCGCCGTCGCGATCAACGCCGCGGCGATGATCGGCGCGGGCCCGCTGATCACGATTCCCCTGGTCGTGACGGCGATGCACGGTTCGATCTCCGTGTGGGCGTGGATCGCGGGCGCCGTCGTCGCGCTTTGCGACGGCCTCTGCTTCGCCGAGCTGAGTTCGCGCTTTCCGCGCAGCGGCGGCACGTATGCGTACCTGCGCGAAGCCTTCGGCGCGCACGGTCCGGGGCGGCTGGCGGCGTTCCTGTTCGTGTGGCAGCTCCTGTTCTTCATTCCGCTCACGCTGGCCAGCGGCTACATCGGCTTCGCGCAGTACGCGGCGTATATCGTTCCGGCGGCGGCGCAGCCGCTGATCGGTCACACCATCGCGCTCGGCGTCGGGGCGGTAACGCTGCTCGCGCTCTACCGCACGATCCCGCACGTCGCGCGCACCGCACTCGTGCTCGGCGCCATCGCCGTGCTCACCTTGCTGGCGATCGCGGCCAGCGGCTTCATCCACCCGACGCAAGCCGTGGGATCCTTGCTCGCGCCGGCCTTTTCGCTCAAAGGTTGGAGCATCGCCGGGCTCGGCGCCGCGATGGTGTATACGCTCTATGACTACTCCGGCTACAACAACGCCCCGCAGCTCGGCGACGAGGTCATCGCCCCGGTGCGCACGATTCCGCTGGCGGTCGTGCTGTCGATCGTCGCCGTGGGCATCACCTACGTGGCACTCAACCTCGGCGTCTTTTCGGCGCTGCCGCTGGCCGATATTGCGAACTCGACGTTCGTGGCGTCGCTCGCGGTCGAACGCACGTCCGGCCATGCCGCCGCATTCGCCGTCACCGTGGCGATCCTGATCACCGCGTTCGCTTCGACGTACGGCGGCCTGCTCGGCGCCTCGCGCGTGCCCTATGCCGCGGCGTGCGACGGCGATTTCCTGGCGCCGTTTGCGCGGCTGCACCCGACCAAACGTTTCCCGCACGTCTCGCTCGTCGCGCTCGGTCTCCTGGCGCTCCCGGCGACGCTGTTTCCGCTCGATGCGGTGATCAACGCGCTGACCGCCGCGGTCGTGCTGGTCGCGGGCGTGGGCGGCAACCTCGCCGTGATGGTCCTGCGCCGGCGCGCCGATCCGGCGCCGTTTCGTCTACCACTCTATCCGTTGCCGGTGCTCGTGGCGCTGGCCTCGTGGTTGTTCTTGTTCTGGAGTTCGGGTGCGGTCGCGATGGCGCTCGGCGTCACGATGCTGGCGCTCGGCGCGGCGATCTTCCTCGTTCGCGCGCGCGTCGCGCGCACATGGCCGTTCGCCCTGCTGGCGTGCCTCGTCTTCGCCGTCGTCAGCCTGCCGCTAACGGCAAGCGCGGCAACGTTCACGCACGCGCGGATCGTGCAGCGCGACGGCACGCCGCAGCTCCTCGTCGACGGCAAGCCGTTCTTCTTCTTCGGCGGCGCGTTCTTCTACGAACGCATCCCGCCCGAACGCTGGCGCGACTCGATGCTTGCCATGCGCGCGGCGGGAGCGAACACGCTCGACCTCTACATTCCGTGGAACTGGCACGAAACGGCCGACGGCCGCTTTGACTTCGACGGGCACACGAACCCGCGCCGCAATCTCCGCCGCGTTTTGCAGCTGGCGCGCGAGTTGCACTTTCACCTGATCGTCCGGCCGGGTCCGGTCATCCGCAATGAATGGCGCAACGGCGGCTATCCGGACTGGCTCTTACGCCGTCCCGCTTACGGCATGCCGCTGCACGACATTCTCGAGGGACGCTATCCCGCTACCGCAACGCTGCAGAACGCGCACAGCGACGACGCGGCCGCGGAATGGATGCGCAACGCAACGCACCGCTATTATGCGGCGCGCTGGCTGCATCACGCGCTCGGCGAGTTCGTGCCGTATGCGAATCTCGTGATCGCGGTGGCGCTCGATGATGACCAAGGCGCCTACATCGACAACCAGACGTGGCCCGCTCCGCATCTGCAAGCGTATCTGCATTGGCTCGACGCGCAGGTGCGCAGCGTGACCGGCCCCGTCGTGCCGACCTTTATCAATACGTACGACATGAAGGTGCCGGCGTCGTCGCCGGTGTGGGCGATGGGCAACTGGTACCAGAGCGACGCGTACGCGATCGGCGATCACGATCGCGTCGAGCTCGACTTCGCCACCGCAACGCTGACGACGCAAGAGCACGTACCGCTCGCGTCGAGCGAGTTCCAAGCCGGCTGGCTCGCCTCGCCCGAGGATCCGCTGCCGCGTCCGGCCGACCCGTCGAATACCACGCTCGCGCTAGCGGAAATGCTGAGCTGGGGCGTGCACGGCGTCGTCGACTTCCCGCTGCAAGACACGCTCGCGCCGTTCGGATGGGAAGCGCCGTTCTCGAACGCCTTCTACACGTGGGACGCCGCGATTCCGCGCGAGCCGGGCCATCACTCCGGCGCCGGGCTCCCGCCGCGCTGGTTTCCGACGCAGCGGTTCGGTGCCGAGATCGCGGAGTACGGGCCGCTGCTTGCGGCCACGCATCGGGTCGCGACGATTGCGATCGCCGATGAAGTGAGCGCGTCCGACCCGGCCGCCTTATCGAACGACGATGTCGCCGCGATAGCCGACGGGCTCAAGACGCAGCTGCGTGCGTGTAATTCGCGCGGCCTGACATGCGACGTCATCGATCTGCGTTTCTCGAGCGACGCGCGTTTGCGCGGCTACCGGACGATCGTCGTGCCTTCGTTCGTGCGTCGACCCATGCGCGCGATCTCCGACCGGATCGCGCGTCTGCGCTCGGCGCACGTCGCGATCGCATCGCAGGTGCCGGCTGCACACGGCAACGGCATCACTGTCCTCGCCGGCGCGCGCGCGACCTTCGGCATCGCCATGAACTGGTCGAACCACGCTCGGCGCTTCGGCGGCCGCACGTGGACCGGCACGCGCTTCGCAAACGTGCCGGCGTTCACGGTCGCGCCGCGCAATGCGCGCCTCGTGTTGATTGCCGGTCCACCGCGCGACGTTCCGGCGTTGCCGGCGTTACCGCCACCGCCGTTGCCGTGGCAAACGGAGTACCAGCTCAACGCGCAACAAGCCGTGCACGTCGACGTGCCGCGCGTGGTTCAAAACAAGGCCGTGGCCGTGGAGGGCGCTGCGCTCGGCAGCGGCGGTAAAACACTTATGCTCGCAAACGCACGGCTGTTCGCCGTTATCGTCCCGGATGGCGGCGGACGGCTCGTGATGCTCGCCCGGCCCGGCTTTCCCGCGTACAACGCCACCAACGCCACCGGTGCGTTACGCGACGACGTGCTGGACGAACCACCACCGTCGACTACCGATCGGATCGCGAAGTACACGCATTCCTATCCCGCCGGGACGTTCAACCGGCCCTATAGCGTCGAGATCCTCTCCAGCGGCAGGTCTGAAGCCGTCGCGCGCTTGCGCTATTACGCTCCCGACCTCGGCGGCGGCGCGCACTTCGAGAAAACATTTCGGTTGGCCGCCAACGCAACGCGCCTCATCGTCGACGAACGCGTCACCTTCGACGGCAACGACCCCGCGCAACGCGCCGTCGAACTCGACGCCGTTGCCGCACGACCGGACGACTTCGTCGAACTGGGTTCGAGTTTCATCGCTTCGGATCGCGGAATAACGCTGGCAATCAGCTGGGCTCCGAATGCGGTTGCGAACGCGGCTTGGACGCGTTATGGCAGCAACGGCACCTTAACCCTGACGGCCGCTTCTCAGACGCTACGCACCACCTACGCGATCTCGGTCAAACCTGGTTCGGACGCCATTGCAGCTTTCGCGCAAGAAGAGCGGGACTGGCTCGCCGCGAATCCGAACCCGCCGTAGGCGCCCGGGGAAGTGGCGAAATGGTAGACGCAGCTGCCTCAAAAGCAGCCGAGTGAGAGCTCATGTGGGTTCGAGTCCCACCTTCCCCACGTTTTTTACGAGGGCTTTTCGCCCCAAACGCGGCTGCGGTTGCCATTCGGTTGCCGTCGGAGATTGCGCCCGCGCCCAACAGATGCCGCACGGCATCGGCTTGCGCGCCCTCCATCTCGTGCGCGTAGACGTTCAACGTCGTCGCGGCACTTGAGTGCCGCAGGACGGCCGCAACGGTGCGCACATCGACCCCGGCGCGGATCAACCACGAGCCGGTCGAGTGCCGCATCGCGTGAGCGAGCCGACCCTGCAGCCCGGCGCGTTTCACGATCCGGCGCACGGCATCACTGATACCGACCGGCGAGGGCATCCCGCCCCGCTCGGTCGCGAATACGAACCCTTGGTCGTCGTAGAGCCCACCGGCCACGAGCTTGTCTTTGGCCTGCTGGCTGCGTTGGGCATGCAACGCTTCGAGTGCGTGATCGGAGAGCGCGATGCGCGCGACCCGGTCGGCCTTCGTCGCCTTGTACCAGGTGCGCTTCGGCACTTGGCCGATGGCGCCGCGGATGGTTGCTGCGCGTTGCTCGGTGTCGATGTCCGTCCACTTCAAGCCCGCGAGTTCACCCCGTCGCAGTCCCGTCTCGAACGTGAAGATGACCATGGGGCCGTACCGAGTTTTTGCCGCCTCGGCGATCAAGCGCGCGGCTTCCTCGCGTTCATACGGCCGTGCTGGGTTATGCGTCCGCTTCGGTGGCTTCACCGCGGCAGCGGGGTTGCGGAAGGCAATCTCCTGCGTCACTGCCCAGCGTAGCATGGCGTTGATGAGCGCATGGCATGAGTGTGCCGTATGGAGCGACCGGACATTGGGCCGCGCCCACCCGCCCAGCCGATCCGTGCAAGACGAGCATGATCTCCAGAGGGAACCGCAGGCGCTTTATCACGCTCTTCATCGCGTACTCATGACCATCGAGCAATTCGCTCCAGGCTCGGGCAACCCCGTAACGCGACAGAACCTCAAAACTTGCATTAGGAACGGACTAGCCCAAAGGGGGCTCGCGTGCCCCGACCCGCGGCGATGACGGTCTGGCCTGTACACAACCCTACTGGCCATTGCTACTTGGTGTCGGTAGTCTGATCTAGACCTCATTCTAAGGAACTGCTTCGCTCCGAGTTCATCCTCGAGATTGGCGATCTGTTGGCTGAGCGACGGTTCTGCGATTGTTAACACTCCCGCCGCACGCGTGTAGCTACCGTCTGCGCAATAGCCACGAAATATCGAACTTGCCGAAGCTCCATGCCGGAACTTCGAAGCCCGCGGCAATCCCGTCCTGCCTGGTCCTTGATGATGAAGGTCGGCATCCTGGGCGCAAGAACCCTTCTCATGTGAGAGGAACATCTTGACTATCGTCCGTCAACGGGCGGTCAATCTCGGACCGCACGATGTCGACGTCGCGCGATCTGTGGACGGCAGCATCATGCTTCAATCGCCGCATCCGCTGCTACCCTACGCTCGAACGATGACGGATCGGCTGGAAGAGTGGGCACAGCGCCGTCCGCAAACGATCTATCTAGCAGAGCGTGACGACGAGGGTTGGCGCACGCTTACCTACGCCGCTGCGCGTGACGCGGTCCGCGCTTGCGCGCAAGCGCTCCTCGATCGCGGCTGCACTGCAGGCTCCGGCGTGGCGATCCTTTCCGAAAACGGCATTGATCACGCCATCCTTGGACTCGCAGCGCAGTACACGGGCATCCCGTACGCGCCGATCTCGCCGGCATATTCGCTATTATCGACCGACTTCTCCAAACTGCGCCATGTGCTCTCGCTCTTTGCCCCGAGATTCGTCTACGCGCGAGACGCAAAGCGTTATGCAAACGCCTTTGCGAGCGATGCGATCGCCGCGTCGGTGCCCATCGTCGTTTCGGAGGGAACGATCGCGGGGCGCCCATTCGAACGCTTCGCTCGCTTACTCGCCACCGTGCCGACGGCAGCGATCGACATCGCAAACGCTGGCGTAAACGGCGATACCGTCGCGAAGATTTTATTCACCTCCGGTTCCACCGGCTTACCCAAAGGCGTGATCAATACGCAGCGGATGCTCTGCAGCAATCAGCAGATGACCCTGCAAGCGTTTCCCTTCTTCGCCGAAGACTTGCTCATGCTCGACTGGTCACCATGGAATCATACTGCCGGCTCGAATCAAGTCTTCAATATGATCCTCTACAACGGTGGGACGCTGTACATCGACGACGGAAAGCCGACGCCGGCCGATTTCGCGCGCTCACTGCACAACCTGCGCGATGTCTCGCCGACCGCGTACTTTAATGTCCCGCGCGGCTATCAAGAGCTCGCACTGAAACTCGAGACTGACGCGGAACTGCGGAGTACCTTCTTCCGCGATCTCAAGATGATGTGGTACGCGGGAGCCGCTCTCTCGGCGCCGGTGTTCGAACACATGCGCCTGCTGGCGCTTCGCGAATGCGGCGAAGAGATCATGATGACGAGTGCCATCGGCGCAACGGAGACGGCACCGTGCGCAACATTTGCAAACTGGTATTCGCACGTAAGCGGCAACATCGGCGTTCCGTTACCCGGCATTGAGATGAAGCTCGTACCGACCGGGTCGAAGCTTGAAATGCGCCTGCGCGGACCGAATGTCACCCCAGGCTATTTGCATCGCGACGACCTTACGCAGCCAGCCTTCGACGACGACGGCTTTTACAAGATGGGCGATGCCCTCAAACCGCTCGATCCGGACGACTACGGCCGCGGCTTTCTCTTCGACGGCCGCATCGGCGAAGATTTCAAGCTTGCCACGGGCACCTGGGTCAACGTCGCGAGCCTACGCATCGAGCTGCTCGCGCACTTGCGCCCGTTCGTCCTCGACCTCGTGCTCTGTGGCCACGACCAAGAATATCTCTCGATGCTCATGATTCCGAACGTCGCCGCCGTTGCGGACGCGCGCTCCGATGAGGCCGTCCGCGCAGTCGTGCTCGAACGGCTCGAAACGTTCGCTCGCGCCCATCCCGCAAGTTCGATGCACGTGCGGCGCGCCGTTTTCATCGACCAGCCGCTGTCCATCGACGCCGGCGAACTAACCGACAAAGGCTCGCTGAACAGCTCGGCAATCCGGGAACGGCGCCGGGACGCTATCGAACAACTGTACTCACCGATCGCCCACGCAGCCATTATAGCAATCGGCTGACGTTGCCGTCTCGGAGTCCAGTTGTAAGCCCTCGATCCACGGGTCGAGCGCCGCTGCCGAACCGAACCCGGTACTCATACCGCCGATGTCGCCCCAATGTGCGCGCACGATGGCGAACGCCGTCAGCTCGCCGTCAAAAAAGACCGGCGAATAGATGCACACGTTGTTGAGATGCTGGCCCGAAACGCGCTGATAATTCATCAGGATCACGTCGCCCGGCGCGAAGCCGTCGCGGCCATAACGCGCGATGCCGTCCTTGATCACAACGCCGAGATCGGCAACAAAGTGGGACACCCCGCCGATGTTCTGGGAAATGAGCCGCCCTTCGACATCCAGCAACGCGCAACAGTAGTCGCGAATTTCGTAGATCATCATGTTGTACGACGTGCGTTGCAAATCGATCGACATTTCGTTAGCAATTGCCGGCAGGGCATTGCGCAACACTTCGAGGGTAACCGGATCGAGGCGACTCGGACGATCGGCGATCATCGCGCTACCCGCCCGTGCGGGCAAGGATTTCGGGGCCCCATCGACAAGTCGCCTGACAATCCATCTTTGGTCCGTTCTGTGCGGTTCTCGTGCAGTCTTTCGAGAACGGGGTATCATGCGGGTGTTCTCCATTGTGTCGCGGCTCCGCGTAATTGCCTGCGCGTTATTCATCGCAATCGCAACAACGAACACGCCGCTAAATCGCACGGCAGCTGCGGATATTCCGGTCATTCGCGTCGGCAAGGCACAAGCCGTTGCGATCGCGTTTCTACCGATCGATATCGGGCAATCGCTGGGTATCTGGGATCGCCTCGGCATCAAGGTCGAGCCCTCGTCCCTTCGCGGGGATGCTCAGGTCCAGCAGGCGATGACGGCGGGCAGCGTCGACCTCGGCCTCGGTTCGGGCCCCGGCTTAGGCTTTATTGCGAAAGGCGTGCCGGCGCTCGGCGTTGCGGTTATCGAGACGGCGCCCGCCGACGTGTGCTTGATCCTCCCACCGAACTCGCCCGTCAAGCGCGAAAGCGACCTCAAAGGCAAACACATCGGCGTCACCACGGCGGGCTCGTTGACCGATTGGCTAACGCGGCAGATCGCCGTGAGACAAGGCTGGCCGGCCGACGCTATCACGTCGGTGGCACTTGGTGATGCCAAGGATCAAGTTGCAGCGATGAAGACAGGTACCGTCGACGGCATCATCACCGGCACCGAAACCGGGTACGATCTGCAGCTAGCCGGCAGTGGGAAAGTTTACTTGACCTTCGGCAACGTCGTGAGCAATTTCGCCGCCCACGTCATTTACGCGCGAACCGACTTCCTCAAAGATCATCCGGACCTTATGAAGAAATTTCTGGCAGGCTGGTATGAGTCCGTGGCCTACATGCGCACGCACCGCGCTGAATCCATCAAGATGTCGGCTCAACTTTCGGGCCTCAACCCGGCCGCTACCGCCCAGGCCTTCGACAGCATCATACCGACCATGTCGCGCGACGGCAACTGGAATGACGCCGCGTTAGCGGTGCTAAGCCACTCGTTTGTCGATCTGGGCATTCTCGACCACGTGCCCGATCCCAACACGTTGATCACCAGGAAATTCGTTCCGGTTCACACGTGATACCCGGGCCTCCGGCCGATTAGCCGGAGGCACCGACCAGCGCCGGTTGGTCCAACGTTAGGACGCGACGTGCGTTCGTGCCCAGAACCTTCGATCGAGCCTCCTGATCCAGCCCGACTTCATCGAAGAGCCGCATCGCCTCCAGCGGCTCCCAGCACGGATAGTCCGTGCCGTAAAAGATGTGATCGATACCAAAAAAGTCCATTGCAAACTTGATGCCGAGTGCGTGCGGAGAAACCACATCGGTGTACATACGCTTCAGGTACGTGCTCGGCAGCTCCGGCAACTTCGCGCCATTGCCGTTTTTGTCCAAACGCCCGGCCTGATATGGAAGCGCACCGCCGGTGTGCGACATGACGACGGTGAGGCGCGGATGACGCTCCATGATGCCGGAGAAAATCAGGCGCATTGCCGCGATGCTCACTTCCATCACGCGACCGAGCGTCGCGTGCAGTGCGCCGCCGTAGTCCTCAGAGAGGGTATCCGAGTACATCGCATCGGTGGGGTGGAGAAAGAGGGGCAGTCCGAGCTCTTCTGCGCGTGCATAGAACGGCTCGAGGCGTTCCGCATCGATCCGCGGGTCAGTACCGATGCTGCTGGGCAGGTTTACGCCCTTTAGACCAAGCTTCGCCGCATGTTCTAGCAGGTCGACCGCAGTCGCCGTGTCCACGAGCGTCATGGCAGCGGTTCCCCAGAATCGGCCGGGATACGCGCGTTGGGCCGCAGCCATTTCTTCATTCCACTGCGTGGCGGCCGCAGCACCCTCGCTCGCCGGAACCTCCGAAAAATACACCGAGTACGGACCGATCGAACTCACGACATCAACTTCGTGACCGATCGATTCCATGTACGCGAACTGCTTGTCTAAGTCGAACCATTCGGGCCACGGGTTTCCGATGTGCTTTCCGTCGAGGGCCCGGTAGTAGCGGTAGCCACCTTTGCCATTGCGTTCCGCCCGCGGAAATGTCGTTCGCTTGCACAACTCTTCAAAGTACGAACGCGGCAACCAGTGGAAATGGGAATCTACATTATGCATCGGGCGGCCCCTTCTCTCGGCGGCACGGAGGCGCGCGCAGATTGTAATTTTCGGTGCCTTCGGAGGTGCTCCTTTTGTGCTACAACGGGGCAAAAAGCGGCATACCTAGATCGCTTCACGAGCTTCTCAAGGGATGATTCGACGAGCGCCTGCTGTGCCTCGACCGATGCGAGTTCCACCTCATACCGGCCAAGCTTCGGAATGCGGCGGAGTGCTTGTGTATTCATCATAAGAACTCAAGACTGAATATTCCGAGCCGTAGGTGGAGTACTCGTTCCAGATGCTCGTTGTACGGTTCTGTCGCGTTACGGTGTCAGGATGAAGAAATTGGCGTTACGCCGCTCAGCGAAGATCAGAGCCCCGAGTTGCAGCCGGATGACGGCGCGACGGCCGGGACGCGATCGATGTTCGTCTCAGCCAATGGCGACTAGCCCGGCACGCGCAACGATTTCGTCCTCATGCGAGGGTCGGCCCGAAACCCCGATGCCTCCGACGCATTCGTCCTTATAGATGATCGGCAGCCCACCCTGAACTTGCAGCAGATTGGCCGGATTGAGAAAATTGACGAAGCCGGGCCGATCTTTCATGCGTTCTTCCAACTCTTTTGTCGGGCGCTTTGTGAGCGCGGCCGCGCGGGCTTTAGCGAGCGCCACTTCTCCTCCCGGGACACCCGGCTCCCCAACGATCTCGACGTGGACCACGTTGCCGCTGTCGTTGACGATTGCAATCGAAACGTTCCAGGCGTTTTTCTGCGCCTCGGCTTTGGCGTGCGCGATAATGTTGGCGATGTCGGAGGTTTCGAGGGTTGGCCGGGTTCGCATCGTTACAGGTTCCTTTTCTCATGAAAGCTCTTCACCTATGCTGACACGCGTCTTTCGTATCGCACTCGTTGCGCTACTGCTCGTCCCGGCCTCTCCGACCGACGCCGGCGCCGCCGCCACGTCCGGTGCGCCGATCGAGATCCACGCCATCGCCTCCCTGACGGGGTACGCCGCCTTTCTCGGCGCGGGCACTGCCCAAGCGATCACGGCGGCCGAAACAGCGCTTAACGCGGACGGCGGCGTCAACGGCCGTCCGATCAAGTTCGTCGTTCACGACGACCAGTCGCAAGCGCAGCAGGACGTGCAGATCGTCAACGATCTCACCGCGAGCCACGTGCCAGTAATCGTGGGACCGGGGTTGGTTTCCGCGTGCGGCGCGATGTTACCGCTGCTTTCGAATGGCCCGCTTGATCTATGCTTTTCAACGGGTGCGCATCACCCGGCCGGCAGTTATCAGTTCGTCATGGGCGTGCCGAGTCAGGATCAGATCGCAGCGTCACTGCGCTATCTGCGTGGGCGCGGCTTACGGAAATTCGCCCTGATCATCCCGAACGACGCGACCGGTCAGGACGCCGGCCGCGTAATCGATTCGGTTATGGCACTGCCGGAGAATAAGGAACTCTCGATCGTTGATCGTCAGTTTTTTTCCCCCGCTGATACGAGCGTCAGCGCACAAATGGCGCGCATTCGCAACAGCGGGGCACAGGCGCTGATCGCCTGGGCCACGGGCGCCCCGTTCGGCACGATCCTGCACGGCATCCAAGACGTGGGTCTCGACATACCGGTTCTCGGCGGCGCCGGCAACGTCACTTACGCGACGATGGCCGCATACGCTGCGATCCTACCGCCGAACACGTTTTTTCCAACATATCCCGCGCTCGTCGTACCGGAAAGCATCCAAAATCCCGGCGTTCGCCGCGCTGTCGCAGCGTTGCGCGCCGCTTACGCGCCGTTGGGAATGGAGCCCGATCTTGCTGTAATTCCGTGGGATGCGGCCCACATTATCGTGGCAGCGTACCGCAAGTACGGGGCCGCTATGACCGCCGCGCAGATGCGCGAATTCATGTCCTCCCTCAAATACGCCGGCGCGTTCGGATCGTTCGATTACCCGGCGCACGTTCAAGGCGGCCTCGACACGAGTACCGCGCTGGTCGTCCGATACGATAAGGATAAGAAGGCGTTCGAAGCGGTGAGCAAAATGGGCGGCGAACCGCGCTAGTCGTCACGCGCCCGCCGGCGCGCCCATTGTCGAAAAGAAAAAGCCCTGGTTGTGCCAGGGCCTGTCGGAAGAAACCATCACGGCCTCCCCGAACTGTTCACGGAGCGCCGCGCTCGCTAGGCCGTACGCGAAGCGGCCGTCGCGTGATCGCGTCGACGCGTCCCATCGCCTCATAATCCAGGCGCTCTGTTCCGGTGAGCGATTCGCTCATCATCGATTCACATCAGCCGCTCACGGCTTCATAGAGTCCACGGTCGACTTGTCTCACGCGGCCCATCATTTTCAACACGACGAGTTGCTGCCGAATGCCTGACGTGGTGCCGGGATCCGTAACCTCGTTCTCAATGTCAGTAAGCCGCATGGGGACGCCATGCTTGAGAAGCACATTCATGACGTTTTGCAGCCGGCGCGGCACGGGTAGGGCGGCATCTTTGGCAGGTGCTGAACCGCCTGATGCGGCGTGGGAGTCGCTAAGTTGTCGCTCAAGTTCGCGAACCTGTTGCTCCCAATGCTTGACTAACACAGTTGCTTCGGTTAGCTGAACGACAGCATTTCTATAACTGGCCAGTAATGCGATATTGCCCACTTGAAGACAGCAGCAAAAAAACGTTCATTAAGTCAAGGTGTTGCCTTTATTTCAGATATTATACGCCGTCACCGAATGTTCGGGGTTGGAACAGCTTCGCCACGAGCCGTAAAGGAAATTGGGATCGCCGTGCCCTGAACGACCTCGATGGCCACCTCGTCGCCGACGGCGAAGGTAACCGGCGAGAATGTGCGACGCGCAGGGTCGCATCCGGACGGCGACGTCCCATTCCGTTACCTCACCAAAAAAAAACGTCAGCGTGAGCCGTCTCTGCCATCGTGACGTATCCGGAAACTCTAATTTCCGGACACGTTCATCCTAAAGTCGAACGTGCATTCGAGGGCGCCGAGGGCTGCAGCGCGAACTTTTGCCCATCATGATCCGCTTCGCTCCCAAAGCCGAGACCTTCGGCGCCGACCTCGAACGCGCGGCTGATTCGGGCGCGCGCGTCCTCGTGTTCGATGATCAGCGCGCGCTCGACGGGGTCGTGATGCGCATGGACACCGAAGCGTTAATCGGGGCGCCGGCGCGCGCCGCGAGCGTTGGGAACGCCGCCATCGATCTGCGCAACGCAACGAGCGTCGCTTGCAGCGAACAGGCCCAACTGCTCACGCGGGGACGCCCGTTCATCGCCGCGTTCCCACGCGTGGTAACACATGCACAGGCCCAGCTCGCCCTCGAACTTGCGCAACGTGGCATCGACGTCACCGTCGGGTCAGAGCGCGCGACTTTTGCCCAACTCGTCGATGACCCGACGAGCATCGACCGAATTCTCGACCGCGTCGGCACTTGATCGTCGCCGCAATCCGGGGTGCGCTCAAGAAAGGGAAAGCTTTGCACGCTAAGCTCGCTCATTTCGCTTAGCTGATTGCGAGAGCTGCACAACTCGTTGCCGATCAGCGACGCCGTTAGCCGGGTTCCACGGCGTTTGTTCGTCGGCATACGGCTCGACCCCGCGACGGCCGGCCTCATGGTCTCGGTCGCTGACCGCCTGCTTGCAAAAGACTTCCGCGGACGCTATATCGGTCCGGACGATCTACACGCGACCGTGGCCTTCCTGGGAGACGTCCCCGAACCGAAGATTGACGACCTCGTCGACATCCTTGTGCGGCAAGCGGCAATAGTGAGACCGTTCGGCGTGCGGTTCGATCGGCTCGGCGGGTTCCCGAATAAGCGCGAGCCGCGTGTCGTTTGGCTGGGCTCGACTCGGATCAATTCGGATTTTCAACGCTTAGGAACGGCGCTGCGTCAAGAGTATGCGGATGCCGGTTTCACCTTTCCGGACGCTTTGCGCCTGCATGTGACGTTGTGCCGGCCGCAGCCCCGAGGCCGCGTCCCCAAGATCGCCTTCGCCCCGATCGAGACGATCGTGAAGACGATTAGTCTCATGGAATCGACGCAGGCGGAGCCGCGCTACCGTACGATCCATGAAGCTACGCTGGGCGGCTAGATACTCGCAACGTTGCTCACGTCCCGGCGGTCGAGCATTCGTTCCAGCCGGCATCTTCTATCTTCCTCGCATAAAAGATTTCATGATAATTTCCCGCGCAATCAAGACAGGCGCTGTCTGCGGTTCTGATCTTCGGACGATGGCCGTGGAAAAGCATCCTCGACGTCGAATAGGCGTACCGAACGGTCGCTGCCGTTGCGCTCCCTTACGCATATCACGGTCAGCAACCAAAATGAAGGATGAAGCGATGAGCAAGGACCCACGATTTGTAGAGCGCCGCGACGACGGAAAATACGCCGGCAAGCGCGAGAATGCCGAACGTGCCAGCGGCGTCTTCGACACTCAGAAAGAGGCCATCAACGCGGCCCGGGAGATGACCGACGGAGCAATCCACGTCGAGCGTGTCCGCAATACCGAGGGTGGCTCCCCAGACAAGTGGCGCAAGATTTAGGTTCCGCTCCAAGTCCATCTACGATGAATTGGTCGGGCTATTCGTTGAGGCGAAAAACAAGCGCCAGGTCATCGTCGTGACGCACAACGCTAACCTCGTTGTGAACACCGATGCCGACCAAATCATCGTTGCCAGCGCCGGCCCACACGCACCGGGCGAACTTCCCCCAATCACGTATATGTCGGGTGGACTCGAGGTTGCAGCCATCCGAAAGGCCGTATGCGATATCTTGGAAGGTGGCGAGCGAGCATTTCGCGAGCGAGCTAAACGCCTGCGCTTGGGATTGGCGCGTTGGTAAGATGACTACCGACCCCAGAAATGCGCGGCGTCTAGCGGATTTCTGACGCAAGCCTCGAGTCACTAAACAAGCTGACCTTCCGGCGGATGTAGTTGATCTGGAATAGGGTGTGTCGTACTATCCCAGCGGTATGCCGAACATTGACCGTGTTGCCAAAGACATTGAAACAACGGAAGGCTTTGCCGTCCGTATCCGTGCGAACATCCCGCAGACCAAGTATTCCCATCAAAAGTATTCTTACGAGCGGATCGTGCGGGGCTCATTCACGGTCGCTGATTGGCGTCGATGTCGGTTCGAATCTGCTTATCCGGATTTTGCCGTCGAAGTCCTATTTGGGGACGGGCGGCCGGCCTCGCCTCGGGCTTCGCTTTCAAAGATCCGTGCAAGTTACAACTAACCGTCATTCGATGGATGCGAGCCGTCGGGCCGCGAGATAAATGAAATCGACACGAGGGAAGGATCGTTGAGCTAAACCCGGCGTGTAGACTTACGACCAGCGAGATGCGGCGCCTTGTAGGCGCCGATCAGACCGACTGGCCGACGATATTTGAGTTTCCCCGGATCGAACCGGAGTGGAATCGCTCGGTTCCGTATTCCGTTCGAACGTCGCTGTCTGGCGTCTTCGTTGCGGACGTTACCGAGGTGCTTGCTGCGTCCTGCTAGAGTGCGAAGACGTTGATCGCGTCGCACCCCGCGCAATTCACGGCTGTGCTCTTCAAGCGAGTCGCGAGGTCGGCAAGGGAAATCCATTTGGCGATAATCCCTCCGCACCGACCGCATTCGAGGTCTGGTTGTACTCGATCAATGCCTCGGACGAGCTCGCCCTCAAGATTTGGGTCCGCGACGATTACACCGCGGGCATCAGACTCAGACTTGGAAATGACTTTGAGCCGTAGGGGCTTCGCCATCTGGGACACTTCTCGATGAGGTTGTGCAGTCCGTCCCGGTGCCTTAACCGGCGTCTCGATCCGAGGGATAACGAAGCGGGCCGGGCCGCCGCCAGCGCCCACAAATGGTGTGTCTGTAGTCGGATTCGCATTAAAAGACACAGTAAGCCGTGCGCGGGTCGGGTTCACGTTGGAGCCGTCCCCTAAGCTTGCAATTAGGCCGCGGCAATCGGACATAGATTGCTTAGAGATGTGAGGCTCGGATTCGGCACGATGGCGCCCACGGACCCGACCCTAGGGAGACGCGGGATGTGGAGCAAGCGCAGTGCCGATTCCGCTGCGAACGATCTGCCACGCGATTGGCCTCAAAGCGTGGCTACGGCCCGTCTCAGCTAAAGAGGCGGGTAGGTTTTTGTTGTGCTCGCCGATCCGATGTTCTCTTGGATAGATCCGCTTGTGATTGGCTACAATCCCATCCCTGCGCAGAAATAGTCGAGCCGCGCGATAAAATATCTCGCCAAAGCCGAGCAAAACAACCCCTGGCGTTCGTTAGCGAGCGCTCGCATTCGCTTTGTTCTTGCGCTGAACAATTCGCGTGATCGGGAGATCTGCGGCGCGCTGCGCGTCTTCGTAATACTGCAGCTGGGGCGTCACATGGTCGCCGGTTTTCATCAGGTCGTTCATCGAGAGTTGCGCGCGCGCGCCGGTCGAGAGCACGCCGCGTTTAAGACTATGACCGGCGAAGTCGCCGGCAAAGCCGAGCAGCTCGGCGTATTTTTTCACGATGCGCGCGACGGTCTTATCGTTTAGGCGGCGCGCGATGACGCCTTTGCCGTCCGGCGTCAGCGGGCGGAACAGCGGCCCGGCGCTCGGGTTCCCGATCGCCGCGAGCCACGCGCGGACGGCCGCGATCGGCTCGATATCGGGATCGTCAAAATGGGGGATGCGCTTGGTTTTACCGAGGCCGAGTCATGGTTGGGCGCTTGCCGTAGCAAAGTACAAGAAATGGCATCGTACGTCGGTCAGCTCATGATCCCGAGTTCACTGGTGCTGAACACTTGCGGCGCAAAGGAGCGCCGTTTGTTCGCTACCTTGCTCATCTCCAGCAGCGTGCCGGCTGAACGGCGCGGTGCACGACGTCACATGCGCGCGCCGAACGCCGCGTCGTCTGCCCGTTCTCGATCGCACCGGAATACGCAGCGCGCTTCTTGCGGCAATTCACGACCACACCGCGAGGGGCCGGAGAAATACCCGAAACGTCTCCGTCAGCCGTTTAAGGGTTCATCGGCACGCGTTTCTTCGCGATCCGCTTCGTGGCGACGCTCGATGTTCTCGAGAAGCTCTTCCTTGACCTCATCGGGAACTTCGAGCTTTTCCGTGATTTGCAGCTCTTCACTTTCGAGCAACGCTTCGAGTTCTGCTGCTGTCGGCTCCAAATCAGTCGGTCGAATCGGATCCATCGTCGTCCCCCCTATTGATGGCCTGAGGCATGGTAACCCGCGCCTCTTTTATCTTGGGCATGCCGACCAAGGCGCTCCTTGAAGTGCAACGCCTTCGGCGACGTCATCGAGGCATCGAGCACGGTATAGGAATTCTCGTGCAGGCGCACGGCGAGCAAAAATTCCGTCACAGTCGAGTCCTCGAAAAAATCGGAAACCCGGAGCAGCAGATGCTCGAGCATGCGGTGTGCTTTTTCACTCGAGCCGTGGTGATGAAAGGCTTGTAGGTTCAGCGCCAGTAGCTCCGCGCCGGCCAAATCGAGCGGGATCATACGCTCAACGCTATGCGTCGCGCTGCTCAAGACAATGACCTTCCCGAGATCCTCCTGCGTTCGACCTACGATCGTGACGTCGGTTCCGGGATCCGTGACCGCTTGGGCGAGGACTTTTCCGTTGGTTCCTGTTCCGGCAAGGCTCTCATAGGCTAGTCGAATCGCTTCTTCGGTGTGCAGCGCTGATTCGGCCCGCGCCGATCCCGCGTTGCCGGGTGCCCCGGAGATGATGCTATGCAGCACGATTGGCATAAACCGTGGATCTTTGGCCGTGCGACGTTCGGCAAACGCGATCGCATCTTCGGGAGAGTCGACAATTTTGCTCCGTGCAACGTTGATTTTGTAGTGCTTAAGAAGCTCAAGGGCTTCCATTTTATCGATAGTCATTTATGACTTTCTTGCTCTCCCAGCCAAAGAGGCTAGACCGGACGAACCGCCAAAACTGGCATGTGAAGTTCCGCAATGGGGTGATTTCCCCTAAAAGCGCCTTTACAATCTTCTCACTTCCTCGTCTCCAAATCCCGAACGGAATCCCCGGCGCTCGGAGCGCACGTGCGAGTCATGTGCCGCGCTGTACGGCCTGGCGCACGACGAAGATCGGCACGCGGGCGCGCTCGACCAGCGCGGCCGCCACGCCTGCCGAAGAGCAGCTGATCGAGCTCGGAAGGACCGTGCGTCCCGAGCGGCGCTGGGCGATGTTGTCTCCTCCAGGCAGCGCGCGTGATCGTTAAAAAAGGGGTCCCTCCGCGAAGTTCGTTCCCCTGATCTTCATATGCCCTTCGTCGCTCACAGGGAGAATCAGATTCACATCGTTGGTCGATCAAGACACTGTAGTTGCGCACGAGGTAAGCGATGAACAAGGCGGATCTTGCACTGTTTGCCCTCGATGCGCCTAGTG
>Ga0182030_10006815_pt1 | contig 23999 bp, 12 predicted proteins | sample 812S3MmetaG_FD_121299 | JGI IMG/M metagenome (GOLD analysis project Ga0182030, IMG submission 121299) | Permafrost microbial communities from Stordalen Mire, Sweden - 812S3M metaG (Illumina Assembly) | ecosystem: Environmental > Terrestrial > Soil > Wetlands > Permafrost | place: Sweden...
GCAACACTTGCGACAATTGGAACTGATCTCCCGGCGCATCATCTTCCAAAACAGCCCGCACCAAGCCCGCCGTAAACGCCTCAGCCGCAATGTTTTAGGCCTTATCTAAGCGCCATTCTGGCCCGACCCCTTTCTCTTTCTCTCTTTCTCCTTTCTTGAAAACCGCCGTGCGCACCAAAACTTCCAATTGGGCGACGGCGTCTCCCCGGGGATGCTGCGCCTGAAAACAGGCCATCAGGTTTTGGATTTCCTCATCTTGGGCAAGGAGGATTTCCGGGGGGACTTGTTTTTTTTTGATCCCGCGATGCTCTGGCGGGTCTCCTCCACAACCAAATCGGCATATTGCCCGGTCAGTTGCCGGTAGCGGGCATAGCCAGCCACGGCGGCCTGCACGGCGGGCAGTTCCTCGGCGGTAACATACCGGGTGTGGTTTTTGCCGTCCTGCCAATGCTGAAGCTTGTAGTACGGGCCGCAAGCGCCCGAGCGCTCTTTAAAAGTGTAGGGGGAGAGCGTTCCCGGCTCCATGGTGGCAATGGCGGCGATTTGTTGCAGCAGGCTTGATTTATTGGATGGATTCATAATGTGCCTATACTTATAGGTACATAGGCAAAAAATATAAGCCGAAATTTTCAATTTGAAGAATTTTGTCTCACACCCAATCTTCATGGCAAGGAACAGCGGGGCCGGCAGCAGGAGCAAGGCGTCACCCCGGCATGAGTCAGCAGGCCGAGGCCGAACCGCACCGGCAGCGTGGGGCGTTGGTGGTGAGGGTCAGTTATTCAGGTTATGGCTGCAACAGGATGGAGCCGTCGGCCGAACCGTTGATGAAGAGGCCGCCAGCCTGGCCTTGGTTTTGCAACACCGCGCCTTTGCCGGATATTGTCAACCCCTCGTATTTGAAAGTGAGGTTCAGCAAGCCGGTCTTGGGGTTGATGGAGCCGGATACGGAATCTACATCCCCGCCAGTCCTGGTCAGGCTGTTTGCGCCGGTGACAGAGACGGTGTTGGTCATGGCCACGGCAAGGGCGCCGCCGGAAAGGACCAATTCCGAGTTATTCAGGATAACGGCACCGAGGTGCGGAGCATTGGTCCAGGGCGAACCGAGCACCGAGGTTTGGTTGGTGAACCCAACAACCATGGTCGTTGGCTTGATCCACGCCAGACTGCCTGATGGCACAGAGCCGCTCGCGCCAAGTTCAAGCCTGCCAAAGAGCAGGCCCGTGCCGTTGTAAAGACTGGCGTAGATCGGAATGCCGCTGTTGTCGCCAATCGGGACGGACAGCGAGAAGTTTGATCCGTCGGCCAGCGCGCCGACAATTGTGACAGTGCCCGCATGGTTGGTCAGCACCGCGTAGCCATAGCCGGGAGGCGCGGTCTGGTTGGTGGCCACGGGCGGAATGAGGATGGTGAAGGAGTGCGATATGTTTGTGCCGGGGCTGCGGGCGTATAACTCCAGATCGGAGGATGTCCAGCCTGCGAAATGGGTGCCCGCGATGACCACGGTGTTAGTCCCGACGACGGCACCGGTGATGACGGGTGGATAACTGCCCCATTGCATCGCCAGGTCAACTTCGAGTGAGCCACCGAAAGGCGCCAGAGGCGGCAAGTGAGTGACCGAACGCCCCGTCGTGGGATCAAACGCCCCGGCTAGGGTGCAGTTGGTTCCCGCCATCAGGAGTTTGCCTGAGAAAAGGCCATTTGAGAGAACCTTGAGGTTGGCAATCATGCCGGCGGTTCCGACCGTGGCGCTGGCCGTGCCGGAGAGATCGAAGAGGCCGTCATAGGTTCCGACCATCGGCAAGAACCGGTTCGTCACGAAAGTGGCCCTAAGGTAGGTGTTGCTCTCCATGATAAATTTCAGGGTAGCGCCGGTTGAAGGGCCGACCGCAGTGAACGTCCCACCCCAGCCAGTAAAGAGGCAGTTCGAGCCGGGAATGGCGGTGATAGAATAGGTCTCGCCGATGTTGAGCATGGCGCCATTAGCAGGCGGAGCATCACCGCTTACCGAAGGACTGCCAGTGAATGTGCCATTGCCATTGCCGTAAGTGTACAGCTCCAACTGTGTTGGCACCTTGAAGAAGAGGCTCCGCGAAACCACCGGCGAATGAAGGCCGGAGGCATCCCATGCCTGCACCCCGATCAGGTTGGTGCCGGGGTAATTGGCCAGGTCGAAGGACCAATCCCAATTGGTCTCCCCTTGAGTCAGCGTCGCACTCCCTGTGGAGACAACTTTGCCGGCATTCAGATTGGTGATCCAATAGACAACATTGGTCACCGGCACGTTGCCCCAAGCCACTCCTGTGATCAGGGAGGAACTGGTCCGTTCGCCGGCCCCCGGCGATTTGATGACGATGGAAGGCGCGACCGTATTATTGGACACCGTCAGAAGCGTCACCGTGCTGGTGACCGCGCCGTAAAAGTTGGAGACAATGAGCTGGTAAGATCCGGCGTCGGCCAGCGCCAGGGGGCTGATGGTCAGGTTGGCGGTGGCGGAGCCGGAGATCCTGGCGCCATCGGACAAATTAACCCCATTGCTCTGCCATTGGTAAGCCAGCGCCGGCAATCCGTCCGCCATCGCGCTCAGATTCAATGTGGAATAGGCCAGTTGATGAAGGAGGGCCGGAGGCTGAACGGCGATGGATGGGCGGGAAGCAATCCTGAAAATGACGCCATTTCCACCGGCACCGCCTCCTCCTGTGGCGCCATACAAACTGCCATCGCTGCCCAGCGCGAGGGCTGCTTGGGGACTGCCGCCGTCATTACTGCCGGTGAACGAATACAAGCTGGTGAAAACGCCGTTGGTGGTGATTTGGAAGGCCGTGCCATAGTAGTTCGAGCCGCCATCAGCAGTGGTGCCATACAACTTGCCATCGCTGCCCAGCACCAAAGCGGCCTGCGGATAATACCCATTGCTGGCGGGAGTGAACGAATACAGGGTGGTGAAGGTCCCATTGGATGTGATCTGGAACACTGAGCCATAGCCGTTCGTGCCGCCGTACTCGGTGGTGCCGTAGAAATTGCCATCTCCGGCCAAAACCAAGCCCGCTTGAGGACCCGATCCGTGGAAACTCTGAACCGTGAAGGAATACAGATTGGTGAACTGCCATTGGGTGGAGATTCGGAATACCCCGCCATGACCGTAAGCGCCACCGGCCAGGGTGATGCCATACAAATTGCCATCCATGCCCAGAGCCAGGGCCGCTTGAGGATCCGAGCCATCGGAGCCATTGGTGAAAGAATACAAACTGGTCAATGTGCCGTTTGGTGTGATTTGGAACACGGTGCCGTCGTCGTTGCTGCCGCCCGAAGAGGTGGTGCCGTAGAAATTGCCATTACTTCCTTTCACGAGAGCGGCCCACGGTGCGCCGCCAGCATCGCCGCCATCGAACGAATATAAAGTGGTCAATACCCCGTTGGATGTGATTTGGAACACCGTGCCATAACCATTCGAGCCGCCATCAGGAGTGGTTCCATAATAAGCACCATCACTGCCCAGAGCCAAGCCGTTAGGAGAATCGCCGTCGGAGCCATCAAACGAGTGCAGGCTGGTGAACATTCCGTTGGTTGTAATTTTGAACACGACGCCATCGTTGTTGGTTCCGCCACCCGTAGCGGTGCCATAGAAACTGCCATCCGCCCCCAGCACCAGGCTGTTCGGGCTGTTGCCATCGTTCAGGCCGGGGAACGAAAACAAGCTGGTCAATATGCCGTTCGGGGTGATTTTAAACACGGTGCCGATGGAGTTGGTGCCGCCGCGAGAAGTGGTTCCGTAAAAATTACCATCACTCCCAAGAGCCAGGGTGGCTTCCGGATACGCGCCGCCATTGCCTCCCGTGAAGGAATGCAAGGTGGTCAATGCGCCGGCGGTGGTGATATGGAACACCGTGCCGCTGCCGTTGCTGCCGCCGGAATAGGTGGTGCCATAGAAATCGCCTTTGGAGCCCTGGATCAGGCCGGCCTGGGGATACCAACCACCACTGGTGTAAGTGAACGAATACAAACCGGTAAAGGTCCCGTCTGCAGTGACATTAAAGACAGTGCCAACACCTTCCTGGCCGCCACTGATTGTTGTGCCATAAAAACTGCCGTCCTTACCTTGCGCCAGGGCCGCTTGAGGGTTGGCGCCGTCACTTCCGCCGGAGAACGAATACAAGCTGGTGAAGGTCCCGTCACGGGTAATTTTGAAAACAGTGCCATAGCCGGAAGTGCCGGTGGAATAATCCCCGCCGATGCGGGCCGTGCCGTAGAAACTGCCATCCTTGCCCTGCACCAGGCCGGCGTAAGGACTCGCGCCATCATTAGTTCCCATAAACGAATACAATGTGGTCAAAACGCCGCCCGATGTGATTTTGAACACGGTGCCTTTATAATTGGCGCCGCCGTAAGAGGTCGTGCCATAGAAATCGCCATCGCTGCCCTTCACCAGCGCGCCCAATGGGTACTCGCCATTGCCGTAGCCGAATGAATACAATGTGGTCAACATGCCCCGGGCAGTCATTTTGAAAAAAGTGCCAGCGCTATTCGTTCCGCCGCTCTCAGTCGTGCCATAAAAACTGCCATCCGCCTCCAACACCAAGCCGTTCGGATTGCTGCCATCGTTCAGGCCGGTGAATGAATACAAGGTCGTCAACACGCCTTTGGGGGTGATTTTGAAGACGGTGCCATTGCCGCCACCCAAGCCGCCACCTGGTGCGGTGCCATAGAAATCCCCATCCTTGCCCTGCACGAGGGCAGATTGGGGATAGGCGCCATCGGGAAATGCCGAGAACGAATGCAGGTTGGTGATGGCCACCCCGCCCCGCGCGGCTGATGTTGTCCACAGCAGCCCGGAGATCGCTCCGACAAAAAGCAGAGAAGAGAGGAAGTTGTTGATAGTTTTCATAGTGTCATCGCAAGTTTGCACAGTGCCGCTGAGTTTCTGCATTTGTCCGGCTGTAGCTGCTTTCCGCCCCAATTTCCCAATGAACTGGCGGAACTATGAGGATTTCGAGGCCGCATGTCAAGGGAAAAACCAGGGAGCATTTTTGAAGGATTGCCGTCTAACGATGGGTGAACTGGTCTTTTGACGACGACGATTGCCACCGGCGCTTATCGGGCAAGCCCATGCAGAGGCAGCCTGGCGGATCGGGGGCGGCTGAATTGCGAAATAAAGGCCTTGACACAATCTACAGATGTAGATATAATCCGACATGCTTAAATTTTATGCAATCCCTGTTGCGGAAAGCGCGGCGGGGTGCGAAACTTTGTCCCGAACCCGCTGTTTAACAATGGAATATAACCGTCCTGCACGTCCTATGAAAACTTGGAAATCCGCCTGCTCATTGCTTCGGCTCTGCCTGTCAACTCTGGCCGTCTGCGGTTTTGCCGCCGCGGCGGGAGCGCAATCGCTCATCAACATTGAATTTGGCGCCGGCAGCCACAGCCTGAAAACGGGCTTTGCCGCCACGGGACAAACGACCAACGATGTCTGGAACCTGTTCCGGCTCTACGAACCGAAGTACACGCCCGGCATGGCGCTTGTGTTCAACGGGCGGCAGGCCGGGCTGAAGCTGGCGGATGGAACGCCCACCGAGGTCACCATCGAAGTCACCAACGCGCCCGGCGTCTGGGGCAACTCGACCGGCGACGCGATGTACGACTCCTACGTCTTCGCGCCCGATGGCAGCAATATCGTCGTCACCCTGTCGCGACTGGAGCCCGGCCGGTATAATTTTTACCTTTACGGCCACGCGGACGCGGACGCGTCGGGGGAGCAAACGAGCGTGTTCAAAATCCACAGCGGCGGCACCAACTACGGTCCGCTGACGACGCTGACCACAGGCGCGTGGAAGGCGTCAATGCCGTGGCAGGAGAATCAGCAGTATGTCGTATTTCGCGACGTGCTGGTCAGGGCGGGCGAGCCAGTGAAAATTGACGTAATGCCGGGGCCGAACGGGATTGCGGTGCTGAACGGATTGCAGATCAGTTCCAAGGGCACCGGCGCGCCGAGGCTGGTCGAGACTGCCATGGCCAAAGCCGCCGCCGTCTTTACCAACCTGGTCATTCGCGAAATCCGCTACGACGGGAAAGTGAGCGACAATGAGGCGAAGTTCAGCGCCGCGTTGCAAATCGAGTCGTTCACCAGCAACGAGATTTCCGCGCCGCTGTTCCAGGGGGATGTCGCCGTCACGGCCACAAACCTGCCCACCGGCGTGCGTCTAACGCGGGCGGGGAATCAATATATCATGTGGGTCAGCGCGCCTGGCCGTTACGACTTGAACTTGGAGGTGTCCGCCAAGATCACTCGCGCCGAGCCGTGGAATCAAATCGGCTTCCAGGGGCCGGCGGCGGGGATTGCCTCGATACGCGCCCAAGCGGCCGGGGAGGGCGTGGAGATGCAGCTTCTGAGCGGAACGGCGCTCGACGACAAGGACAAGGCGGCGTCGCATGTGGAAGGATTTCTGAGCGCGGGGCGCGAGGTTTCGTTGCGCTGGCAGAGCAAGGCGGCGGAAGTGGCGCGGAACGCGCTCATTGCGGTCGAGACCACGTCGGGCGCGCTGGTGACGCCGGCTGTGATAAAAGTGGCGACCACGCTGCATTATGAGCTGTTGCAGGCGAGCGTTCCGCGGCTGCGGATCGCCCTGCCGGCAGGGCAGGAACTCACCAAGGTGGATGGGGAGCAAATCCGAAATTGGGAAAAGACGCAGGACGGAGCGCGGTCGGTTCTGACCGTCGAGTTTATCAAGCCCATCGAGAAGAAATACCAACTGACGCTGCTTTCCGAACAGGCCATCGGGGCCATGCCTGCCACCATCGAAATCACCGCGCCGCAGCCGTTGGACATCGAGCGCGAATCGGGGTCCTTCTCGGTTTCGGCCTACGACACGGTGGTGGACATCGCCAGCGAGGTGGGGTTGCGCCGGGTCAATGCCAGCGGGGACGCACTGGCGGCGTTTCAGTTTTCCGCCCGTCCGTTTATGCTGACGGCAAATGTCAAACGGATCGAGCCGGTGCTGACGGTGGCGGACCGGGTGAGCGCGCGGCTGGAGGAGAGCCGGTTGCTGGTGAACCACGCGGTTTCATTGACGGTGGAAAAGGCCGGAATCTACACGATTGATTTCACGCCGCCAACCAACTTTGTGGTGGCGAGCGTGCGAAGCGGGGGCGTGGAGGATGATTGGAAGTTGAGCGATGGGAAAGTGCATGTGGCCTTTGCGGGGCGCGTGCTGGGAACGACGAATCTGGAAGTGCAATTGGAACAGGCGCTGAAGACTTTTCCCGAGCAGATTATGCTCGCGCCGCTGCGCGCCACGAACGCCGCGCACGAAACCGCGACCATCGGCGTCATGGCCGCGCCGGGATTGCGGGTCAGGACCTCCGAAATGACCGGCGCGCGGGACATTCCCGTCGCCCAGCTCGGGTCCCGGAACGGCGATGAAGTGCTGGCTTACAACACGTCCCAGCCGGATTGGAATTTGACGTTGTCCACGGAGCGGCTGCCGGCGCGCATTGTGGCGGACATATTCAACCTGATTACCATCGGCGACGGGGTGGTTGGGGGAAGCGCGACGGTGCGTTATGAATTGGTGAACCAGGGGGTGCAGGAATTCCATCTGACGGTGCCGGCGCATTGGAAGAACGTGGAATTCACGGGCTTGAACATTCGCAACCGCGACCAGCAAAGCAACGCTTGCACGATACATCTTCAAGAAAAGGCGTGGAACGGCTATACGCTGGTGGTCACATACGATTATCAATTCGACGCGACCAACGCGACGATTGACGCGGCGGGATTGCACACGCCGGAGGCCGAACACGAAACCGGGTCCGTGGCCATCACGACCGCCGCCAGCGTGAATGTGACCAACGAGACGGCAGCCGAACCGCTGCGGATGATTGACGAGACGGAACTTGCGGATAGCGACCGCTCCCTGATCACGCGGTCGGTTCTCAGGGCTTTCCATTACACGGGGCACGAATACCAGTTGAAATTGCACGTCACCCGGCAGCCGGAAGAGGCGGTCCTGGACGCGGTGGCGGACCGGGAGCAATTGACGTCGGCGCTGACGGACAGCGGGGAAATGCTCACGCAGGCGTCGTTCATGGTGAAGAACAACGGCAGGCTGTTTCAACGGTTCCAATTGCCCGAAGGGGCCAAATTCTGGGGCTGTTACGTGGACGGGCAAAGCTCGAAGGCGCAGACGAACAATGGCTGGGTGCTCGTGCCGCTGCCACAGCGGGCCAACCGGGATGAGGCGTTCACGGTGGACATCGTCTATCAGCAGGGCATCGGCTCGGTGAAAGACGGCTGGTTTCCCAGACGTTTGGCGTTGGAAGCGCCCATATCGGACTTTAAGAACACCTTCGCCGAGTGGGATGTATATCCCCCGGCGGATACGCACCTCTCCTCTTTTGCCGGGAGCATGACGGTAGCGCGGGGAACGACTTACGGTTTCCACGATGCGTGGCAGCTCTTCCGGGATTTTTACTCCATGTTTTGGGAGGAGTACAGCAGCATGCTGCTTGCGACAATCGGAGGGTGCCTGGTTTTGATTGTGATTCTGGCCAAGGCAAAAACCACGGGCCTGCGCGGGCTGGCTGAAGCTCTGATCGTCGTGCTGGTCATCGCGGTACTGGGGAGCATGATGCTGCCCGCATTATCAAAGGCCAAGCAAAAGGCCCAGCGCATCAGCTCCCTCAATAATCTAAAACAAATCGGCATAGCATTTAGGTTATGGGCGAACGATAACGGGGACGCTTTTCCCGACAGCCTGGACCAGATCCATGATGAACTGGGCGGATCGGACAAGCTTCTGATTGATCCTGAAAGCGGCGAGCGGTACACCTACATCGGGGGCGGCTCATGGGATCTCTATCCCACCGTGATTATTGCCTACTCACCGCCCGGGCCGTATGGGCGTAATGTGTTGCTTGGCGATGGGAGCGCGCAGCAGATGTCCAACGAACAATTTGAGCAGGCCATGGCGGGTCAACAGGTGCTCGTGGCTGCGGCGAGGCAACGATCTTTGAGCCAAGGCGCGAATAATTATCAAAATAGCGACGCAGAAGTGGCTATGCTTGCCGCCAGACGCGCCGCAGAGGAGGCGGGCCAGCAGAGGCCACAAAATAGGGTTGCTTATATTACGCCGACTAACCACGCCTTGGACGGCGGGTCGGAACCAGCGACGGGTCAAGTGTCAATCATCGGTGGGGGACGCGGAGGAGGCGGTGGTCGCGGTGGCCGTGTAGGAGCCGGTGGCGGAGGAGGATTCGGAGGCGGCGGCTTCGGCGGCGCGGCTAACGCACCCGGAGTCATTCCGGCACAGCAGTTTGACAGGCAGTCCGCAGCGGCGACGACGCCGGCGCAACCCACCGCCGGTCCCGTCTCTCTTTATGGGGTGAACGGGCAACTGGCCGGCGTCAGCTACGCCGCGCAAACCGCCGCTTCCACGGCGCCTACGGCGGCGGGGCTTCGTTCCATTCACATTGATATTCCCAAGAATGGACAGCCAACTACTTTCACCAAGGTGTTGAACACCGGCGGCAAACCGCTGGACATCCGGATGTCGGTCATGAACGCCCGCGTTTTTGCCGTCATGCAGTCGGGAGTCCAGGTGGCGGCGTTTCTGCTGGGGCTGCTGCTCATCTGGGTGCGGCGCCGCAAGCGGAGCAGCCTGGTGATCACCCTGGGAACGGCCCTGGCCGCGTATGCCGTCGCTGAATTGCTGATCACGGGCCGCGCGCTGCATTACGCCTTCATCGCCGCCGTGCCGGTGTTGGGGCTGGTTGTCCTGATAGCGATTCTGCGCAAGATTTGGCCGAAGAGGGCGCCGGTGGCGGAAAAGCAGAAAGCAGAAAGCAGAAATGAGCCTGAACCGCCCACTCCGCCCGTCGTTCCGCCGGTGATTGCTTCCATCGCGCTGCTTCTGATCTTCTCCCACTCCGCGCTGGCGCAGGACCCTGCATCCTGGGTGAGCTTCGACAGCGCCTACGCACCAATGCAGCCGACCAATGCAGCCGCCCTGGAAACCAGCGGTTCACGACCCGCTACGCTACGCGTAGTCCTCAATCCGAAAGCCTCAATTACCAGCGCCTCCTACACCGGCGTCATTGGCGAAAAGGTCGCCCAGTTCGAGGGATCGGTCGTCCTCACCTCCGTCGCCACCAACCAAACCCTGCCGCTCTTTGGCAATGAGGTGGCGTTGGAGGATTTCACTGTCAAGTCGGGCGAGGCGCGGCTGCTGCGGAACGGGGACAGGCTGAGCGTATTCCTGCCCAATCCCGGCGAGGCGGTTGTCACGCTGAAATTTGTCGTCAAGCTGGGCGGCGACGTGAGCAAACGGCAGTTGAACTTTGCCATTCCCCCGGCGCTGTCAACCGCTTTTAGCGCAAGCATAGACGAGGCGGACGCGGAGGTGGAATTTCCGTCGGCTGTGGCGTTCCAACGCACCCAGGCGGGCGGGAAAACGCAGATTGCGGCGACCATCGGGCCGGAAGACCGCGTGGAAATCCTCTGGACGCCTCGCACCAAGAAGGCCAACGAAGTCGCGGCGGCGATTGTCATGGAAAACAACTCGCTGGTCACACTGGCCAACGGGGTGATGGATGTGCGCAGCGAACTGAACTACCAAATCAGCCAGGGCGAATTGCGCGAGGCGCGCGTCAGCCTGCCGCAAGGGCAGCGGCTGTTGCGCGTAGAGGGCGACTCAATCCGCACCTGGCAACTTGGCCCGCCGACAAACAGCGCCGCGGGCGCTGGTGAGATTCTGACCGTGGAATTGCTCAAAGGAGCTTCGACAAGCTACAAGCTCACTATTGAAACCGAGAAGACACTTGACACATTCCCCGTCACCGCCGCGCTGGCCATTCCCCGCGTGCTGGATGTCAAACGGGAAACGGGCCTTGTGGCCGTGCGCGGCGGCGAGGAATTGAGCCTTTCGGTGGACCATGAGACGGGCGCGCAGCGGGCGGACGCCGCCGATTTTCCGCACAATAACGGGACGGGGAACTTGTTCAGGGTCTGGCGTTTTCTTAGCCCGGCCTTCGATATCGCCCTCAAAGCTGAGACCGTCAAACCTGAGATCGAGGCGGTGGTCCACAACAATGTGAAAATCAGCCCGACGCAGGTTGCCCTTTCGGCAACGATTGATTACACGGTGAAACGGGCCGGGGTGTTTGCGCTACAGGTCGCCCTGCCCGCCGGTTACACGCTGGAGCCGGTGAGGGGCGACAACATTTTGCAATGGCACCCGCGCGACGCCGTGGCGGGCGCGGGCCAGATTCTCGATGTGTCATTCAAGAACCGGGTGATGGGCGGCTATACGCTGCGCCTGGAACTCCTGCGCCAGCATCAGACATTGCCGCCGACCATCGCCATCCCGGGCGTTCATCCCTTGGGCACGCAGAAACTCTCCGGCTTCGTTACCGTTGCGGCCGAACCGGGGGTCGCGGCGAAGACGACGAACTTCGACGGGCTGACGGAAATCCCCGGAGCGAGCCTGGCCTCGGGCGCGAACAGCACCGCCGCGCTGGCCTACAAATACCTGAGCACCACGCCGGGGTCGCTGCCGGAATGGAAACTGGATGTTGCCTGCGAGAAAATTGACCCGTGGGTGCGCGTCCAAATCGCCCAGATCACTTCCATTTCCGACAACCTCCTGTCCGGCACGGCCATCGTCCGTTACGACATCCAGAACGCCCCCGTCAAGGAGTTTCACTTCAAGATCCCGGCCGCTTACACGAACATTGAGTTCAGCTGTCCGAACCTCCGCCGCCGCGACCAGAACAAGACCAACGGCGAATGGACCGTGGAAGTGCAGAATGCGGTGTTTGGGCAGTTCCAGTTGCAAATCACGTGGGAGAAGCCGGTGGACCTCAAGACCAACACGCTGGACCTGCCGCCCGTCCAGGCCATCGGCATCGAGCGCGAATCCGGCTTCGTCGTCGTCTCCGGCAAGAAGGGATTGCAAGTGGACGAAAAAACCAGCGGCGAACTGATGAAGATTGACGCGAGCGAATTGCCGGAGTGGGTCAGCGGTGTCCAGGGTCAGGCGCTGGTCTGGCGCTACATCCGGCCCGGCTACAATTTGAGCATCCTCGCCCAGCGCTTCGCCGATGAGCAGGTATTGCAAGCCCTGGCCGAGCAAGTGCGGCTGACCTCGGTGGTCGCCGACGATGGGCAGAGCATGACGGAACTGCGGGTGGTGGTGCGCAACAACGGGTTGCAGAATTTGGAGGTCCAACTGCCGGCCACCGCAACGGTCTGGTCAGCCTTTGTCGGCGGCGAGGCTGTCCGTCCCGCCAAGACCAGCCAGGGCAAGCTGTTGCTGCCCTTGGAGGCGACGGACACCGCCGCCGACGCGCCGGTGACGGTGGAATTGACCTACATTGTGCCGGAGAAATTCCCCGCCGGGAGCGGGGCGGTTGATTTGATTTCGCCGCGCCTGAACGTGCCGCTGAACAACGCGCGCTGGGACCTCTATTTGCCGCCGGATTACGATTACGCAAAATTCGCGGGGAGTATGGCCCGCGAAGTCCAGGCCGCGCCCGCGGTGCAAAGTTATTCGCTCGCCGAATACCAAGCGCAGGAGGCGCAGAAGAAACAAGCCAAACAGGCGGACACCGTCAAGTTCCTCAGCAAAGCCCGCGAGAATCTGGCCATCAGCAATATCAAGGGGATTGACCAAAACAAGCTGAACGCAAACTATGAGAGTTTTGACTCCGCCACGCGCAGCCAGATCGAAGAAGTGAGAAATGAAGTAAACTTCCGAAATGCCGACATTCTCACGATGAATGGCGCGTATAATTCGGGCGGGCAGATTTCCACGCAGACGGGTCAGAACCTTCAGCCGAACCAGGGACAGATGGCCAACCCATCCGATGTTCAGTACAACGGCCTCCTGCAATGGTCCAAACTGGCGCAGGCGCAGCAACTGGCGGTGGCGCGCGTGCAACCGTTGCGCGTGAACCTGCCCACGCGGGGCGTGCATTACGCCTTCACACAGATTCTGCAAACCGAGGTGGACAAGCCGTTGAACATCCAGTTCACCGCGGCCAACACCCGGTCCGGCGGGCTGTTCGGGAAGTTGGTTGTCAGCGTGCTGGGTTTTGTGGTGCTGTGGATTATCGTGGAACTGCTCCTGAGCCGCCGCCCCCGCGACCTGCAGGCTGCCTGAGCGCAAATCACCACAGCCACCGCGTCAACAAAGGCGTCAGCGCCAGACTGGGAAGGTACTCGGCGACGGCCACTTTCTTGAGTTGCAAAATGATCAGCGCCACGGAGAAAATCAGCAGGCCGTCGGTCGCGTTGATCGAGTCAATCAATGGCTGGGCGTGAAGCCGCAGCGCGTGCTCCTGAAGGGCCGCGACGCAGCGAATGATGGCCCCTTCCAGGGCCAGGACCGGAATGGCGGACACCATGACGCCCCAGCCGAATGTCCTGGAAAACGCCATCGTGGCCAAGCCGTCCATCGCGGCTTTGACGCACAGGACTTTGGGGAAGCTCCCTGGGTCCAGCCCTTCCGCCACCGAGCCGAGGATCGCCAGCGGAGCGGCGCAAAACAAGGCGGTGGCGACTCGAAAACCGTCGTTGAACTCCGGCTTGCCGGCAGCGGAGGCGGCCATTTTCCGCGTGGCGAACTGGCCCGCGGCGTTGGAAAGCGTTTGCAGGCGGAGAAGTTTGCCGGCGAGTTTTCCCAGCGCCATGGCCAACAGCACGATGGCCAGCAATTTGAATTTCTGCCCCACGCTTCCGTTCAGGTTCGACAACGTCAAGGCAAGCCCAAACCAAACGGTGAAAACGCCGAGGAGGACCCTGGCCCTGTCTTGGACCCTCCCGGAAGGGGGTTTGGCAAGAACGCGGGCCAATACGCCGCCGAGGACGATGCCTGCCGAATTTATAATGGGGCCAACCATCGGGCGAATCATGGAGTCCGGCAAGGAAAGTTCAAAGCGGAAAGTGGCGGGGCTTTCGGATTGCGGATTGCGGATTGCGGATTGAGTAAGGCGTCGTAGTGGACGGTAGGGCGACGCTCCCGCGGAGCCTCCTCCGCCCAAGGCGGCTCGGCTTGCGCCGGGCACACAAAACAGTATCTTAAAACAAGCAGGACTGAAATGAGCCGTTATTTAATCATCATCGAAAGCACCGCCGCAGGGCACTCGGCCTACTCTCCAGATTTGCCAGGCTGCGCCGCCACGGGGGCCACACGGCAGGAAGTGGAGCGCGAGATGCGTGACGCCATTGAGTTTCACATTGAAGGTTTGCGCCTGGCTGGAGAGCCTGTTCCCGAGCCGCGCTCCCACGCGTCTTACTGCGAAATAGCGGCTTGACCGCCGCTTACGGTTGTTGAGCCGCATTGACTCTGCGCGTTGACACGGCGGCGGGATTCATGTTAATAATGACTCTGTTGGAGCCATTATGACTTCGTTCTTGAATCAACACGTTCTGGTGTTGAACCGCCTTTGGCAGGCAGTCAACATCTGCACCGCGCGGCGCGCCCTAACGCTCGTTTTCGAGGGCCATGCCCAGGTTGTCCTGAGCGATGACGAGGGCGTCTTCCAGACTTTCAGTTTCAACCAATGGCGCGACCTTTCCGCGCAAGACCCGCACGGGGAAACCATCGCGACCGTGTCGTTCAAAATCCGCGTGCCGCGCGTCATCCTGCTCGTCATGTTCGACCGCCTTCCGAAAAAGGAGGTCAAATTCACCCGGCACAATATCTTCGAGCGCGACCGCAACACCTGTCAATACTGCGGACAGGTTTTCGAGCGTAAGGACTTGAATCTGGATCACGTCATTCCGCGCGACCGGGGCGGACCAACTTCGTGGGAGAACATCGTGTGTTCGTGCATCCCGTGCAACACGCAAAAGGCCAACCGCACCCCGCAGGAGGCCCAGTTGCATCTGGTGCGCAAACCGAAACGGCCCAAATGGCGCCCTTTCGTGCAGGTCAATCTCGGCCTGCCGCACCACGACAGTTGGAGGCATTTCCTGGATTTGGCCTATTGGAATGTCGAGTTGGGCGAAGACGTCGAATGAGCGCGGCGGTCACAGACCGCCGCTACAGTGAACCGCATCACTCAGCTTTCCCACGGGCGGACTCGATCATCTCCCAGAACTTGGGATTCTCCTGCAACGCCTGGTCTTCGCCGGTGGGGAGACTGGAGCGGAAGAGGAAATCCTTGAGCGTGTTGCGGCTCAGGATGCGGTGGACGACGACGCCCAGTTCGTGCCGTTCAAAATAGACCCGGTAATCGCCGATCCGAAAGCGATGCAGCGTCCTGCCGCCGCGCTCCAGCCGGCCGAAGTGCTGCAGATCGCGGGTGAGGACTTCCTGCGGCAATCCGCGAAATTCACCCAGAATGTGCAGTTGCAATTCGCGCGGCATCTTCGCCAGTTCCGCCGCGCTGACGGGGTTGAAAATGATCTGAAATTGCACCATGAGAAGAGGTTAAGTTGCAAGGGCCGGAGTAGAAAGCTTATTTCTCGTGATAGGGCTGGCGGGACTTGTAAATGGCGAGGAGTTCCAGGTTGCGGGCGGCCACGTCATTGGCGGCTTTTACGTCAGCCGGTTTTTGCGCCTTTGCGGCGCGCTCCAGGGCCAGATCGTGGGCCTGCTGCGCGGCGGCCACTGCTTCATCAAAGCGCCCAGCTTCGGCGTAGGCGGCGGCCAGGGTGCCGATGAACATGGGCTGCTGGTTGTGATCCAGTTCGCAGGCGCGCGCGGCCAGTTTCACCGCCCCGAGGCCGTTGCGAAATTCCGGGGACGGACTGGTGGCAAGCGTCCAGGCGAGGTTGTTCAGCACTGTGGACTCGGGCGCGGCCGGCGGGACCTTGTTGGCGATGCGGTAATGCGCGACAGCTTCGTCCGCTTTTCCTTGTTCGGCCAGGAAGATGGCCAGTTGGAGATGGGCCTCCAGGTATTGAGGAGCTTGGCGCAGGGCTTCGTTCAATTGGGCGCAGGCTTCGTCGAGCCTGCCTTCCCCGCCCAGGGCCTCGCCCAGAATGCAATGGGCCTCGGGATTTATGGAGTCCTTGGCAAGAACAAATGAGGCATGGCTGGCTGCTTCCTCGTGTTCGTGCCGTATGAGGGCAATTTTCCCAAGAAGTAGATGCGGGAGGTAATCTATGGGGTAATAGTGGAGAGCGGCGTTTAGCTCGGTGGCTGCCGCGTCATAGTCGGCTTGGAGAAACCGGACCTTGCCCAAGGTATAATGACCCATGATGTTGGCCGGCATAAGCTGAAGCGTCCTGTTGCACTCCGTGGCCGACTCTTCCAGCCGGTGGGCTTCGCAGAGATAGGCCGCATAACTGGCGTGGGCAATGGGGTTGTCGGGGTCTATCTCGATGGAGTGGCGAAAGAGCGTCTCGCTGTTTTCCCAGAATCCAACCTGACGCGTGGCGGCCAAGGCACAGGAACAAACCGCCAACAAAGCCAGTATTCCGATGATCATCGGACGAAAACGCCATGCGAGGCCAATATCATACGCTCCCCAGCAGAGGATGATGAAGAAACCAATCGAAGGCACATAGGCATAGCGGTCGGCCATGGCCTGTGAACCGACTTGGACCAGGCCGATCACAGGAACGAGAGTCCCCAAGAATAAGAGCCATCCCGTCAGGAAATACGGCCGTGCCCGCCATGAGCGCACCGCGAAGACGGAGACCGCGACGAGGAACAATCCCGCGGCCACTGGCTCCCAACCGGGCAGGCTATTGTTCAGACGATAAATCACCGACAGGTCTTGAGGCCAAATCAGTTTGCCCAGGTACTGGCAATACGCGACCAGCGAATTCTCAAAGCGCGACGGGATCGGAACGGATTCAAGGGACTGGATCGCGCCGGCCCGGCGTTGCGCATAAATCGTCACAATACAGGAAACCGCTGACAGGAATAAGAACGGGCCTTTCTCAATCAGCAGCCGCAAAATGCGGGCAGAAGACCCGGCAGGGCGGGCCTCCCTCGGACCGCGAATGCTCTTTGGATTGAGATTGAGATTAGGATTAAGATTAGGATTAAGATTAGGATTAGGATTAGGAGAAACTGGTTGCATCCTGCGCAACGGCCACCAATCCAGCAGCAGCAGAACAAACGGAAGCGTGACCAGCATCGGTTTGGCCGTCAAACCGAGGGCGAAGAAGAACAGGGACAGGATGTAAAACAATTTCTGCTTTCCGCTTTCCCCGTCCTCCGTAACTTTCCCGTCTTCCGTGGATTTGCCGAAACTGGAAGCGAAGGAGGATGCTTTCCGCTTTTCCACATACCGGACATAGGCCCAGATTGTCAGCATCCAGAATAAGGTGCTCAACACGTCCTTCCGCTCGGCAACCCAGGCGACGGATTCGACGTGGAGCGGGTGCCAGGCGAACAGCGCCGCCACCATGGCGCTGCGCCAAAAAGCGCCGGTCATCCGGCGCAAAATGGCGAACAGGAGGAGGGAATTGAGGATATGCAGGACAACGCTGGTGGCATGGTGGCCGCCGGCCCACAGACCGAACCATTGGCAATCCAGCGCGTGCGACATCCAAGTCAGGGGATGCCAGTTGCTGGCATAAGTTGTCTGCCAGCACCAAGCCAGGTTTTGCCAGTTGAAGTGCCGGATGTGGAAATTGTTGACGATGTATTCAACGTCATCGAAGTTGATGAATTGATAGTGAAGGACGGGCGCGTATAGAAGCGCGGTCCCGACCGCAAGAGCCATACAAATCAGCCATGTCCGAAGTTTCCGGTTCATCAGTACGGATATCTATTGATGGTTAATCTGGTGTGAGCCATAGAGTTCGAGCAATTGGCGGCTTTTGGCCGCAACGTTCGTGTCGCCCAGAGAAACCGCCATATCATAAGTCTGCCGCGCCGTGGCAATGGCTTTGTCGAAGTCCCCGGCCTGGTCGTACGCCGCCGCAAGGCCGACATAAGCGCGCAGGTTAAAGCGGTCGGTGGCAAGGAGGGCGAGGAACTGGGCTTGGGCTTCCTGCGGCTGGTTGCGTTTGAGCGCAACTATGCCCAGCGGAAAGTGAACGTCCACCCGGCGCGGGTCCAGCCGGAGCGCCGTCCGCAATTCGGAATCGGCGTGGCCGTAGTCGCCTTGCAACAGCAAGATGCCGCCCAGCACATCATGGGCAAAGGCATAATTCGAGCTGAGATGGATGGCTATGTCGCATTCCATGCGGGCGCCTTCCAAGTCTTTGATATCGCGGAGGTAGGCGGCGTAATCGGCATGGGCGCTGGAATTGTTGGGCATCACGTCAATGGTATGGAGATAGAGCTTGGCGGAATCGCTCCAATAGAGAAGCTGTTGGTGGCTGACGGCGCAACAGGCGGCGAGCGCCACAGCCGCAGCCGTCCCGGCAATCGCGCGCCCATAACGCCAGCCGGTGGCAATGTCCCAGCCTTCCCAGCATATTATGATGAAGAGGCCGATGGTGGAAAGATAGGTGTAATGGTCAGCCATAGGCGGCGCATCCACCCATACCAGACCGACCACAGGAACCATAACCCCCAAGTATAGAAGCCAGCCGGTGAGCCAAAAAGGGCGCGCTTTCCAAAGGCGGACGGCCGTGACGGTAATGGCCAGGATGGTCAGCGCGGCCAACAGGACTTCGGCTGGCGACCAGTGCAATTCCAAAGGATAGACGGCGACCATGCCGGTGGGCCAGATCGTTTTCTCGATGTATCGGAAGTAGGTCAGCAGCGCATTGGTCAGGCGTGTGGTGAGTGGGATTTGGCCACTGGATTGCACCAAATGACCGGCGGCCTTGAGGGTCATGGCGCAGGCAATGATGGAAAGGAATAGGAAGGGGAGCTTTTCGATCAAGAGGCGCAAAAGGACAGGCGAGCTAACGGTAGGGCGAGACTCTGTCGAGCCCTGAATGGTATTCGGATTGAGATTAAGATTAGGATTAGGATTAAGATTAGGAGAGGCCGGTTGCATCCTGCGCAAGGGCCACCAATCCAGGAGCAGCAGGATGAACGGCAGGGTAACTAGCATCGGCTTGGACATCAAACCGAGGGCGAAGAAGATCAGGGCCAGGGCGTAAGACAATTTCTGCTTTCTGCTTTCTGCTTTCTGCTTTTCCACATAGCGGATGTAGAACCAGATTGTGAGCATCCAGAAGAGGGCGCTGAGGACATCCTTGCGTTCGGAAATCCAGGCGACGGATTCGACGTGGAGGGGGTGGCAGGCGAACAGCGCCGCCACAATGGCGCTGCGCCACAGGGCGTTGGTCATCCGGTCCAGCACAAGGAAGAGGAGGATGGCGCTGAGGATGTGCAGGAGCACGCTGGTGGCGTGGTGGCCGCCGGGCTGAGCGAGACCGTAGAGATGGTAATCCAGCGCGTGGGACATCCAGGTGAGGGGATGCCAGAGGCTGGCGTAGCCGGGTTGGAAGCACCAGTCGAGCGTCTGCCAGCTCAAGGACCGAATATGCGGATTGTCCATGACATAGACGGGGTCGTCGTAGTTGACGAACCCGAAGTGGAGGGCGGGGAGGTAGAGGAGCGCAGTGCCGAGCGCCAGCGCAAGGCAGACCAGCATTCTCCGCTGTTTATCATTGGCAATCACGCGGGGAGTTTAGCCAAAGCAAGGCCGGGAAGAAAGGCATTTGAACCGCATTTGAACCGCAAAGAACGCATAGAACGCAGAGAAAGAAAGCTTGCTGCATGGACCGCGGATAGAGGACAAAAGGCCTTGCGCTATTTGACAAATCCTGCAAGATCAGGAAGAATGGGCGTCCTCAATATGGCAAAGCGAACATTCAAGTCCTTGCGCGAGACGGCGAAGGAGTATCTGAACGCTCTTTCCGAGGAAAAGGCGCGGCGCGTTCTGAGAAAGCCCAGTTTAAGGCCTCGAAAGCGGGCGGGCCGCCGCCTGAAAGCCAGCAATCGCTGGCAGGAATGGGAACTCGCCTTGTTGGGTACGGCGAGCGACTGTGATGTTGCACGTCAGATCGGGCGAACCGAGGAGGCAGTGAAAGGAAGGCGCACAAACCTGGGAATTCCGCAATTGGGCAAACGCCATCTCTGGCAGAAATGGGAGGATGCCTTGGTGGGGACGGCGAGCGACAGCGACGTTGCGCGTCAGATCGGGCGGACCGAGTCGGCTGTGAGAGGAAGGCGCGTGCTACGAGGGATTCCCAAACCGATATTGGGCAAGACCTTTCACTGGCAGGAATGGGAGGACGCCTTGCTGGGCACGGCGAGCGACCGGGACATTGCGCGTCAGCTCGGGCGGACCAAGGTAGCTGTGGTGCAAAGGCGCATACATCGGGGGATTCCGCAGTGGGGCAAGCCCTATTTCTGGACGGCTGCGGAGGAAGCCTTGCTGGGCACGGCGAGCGATCGGGACATTGCGCGTCAGGTCGGGCGGAGGGAGGGGACTGTGAGAGCAAAGCGCATAGCTATGGGAATTCCGAATGGGGGCAAACCCCATTTCTGGTCGGTCGCGGAGCAGGCCTTGTTGGGCACGGCGAGCGACCGGGAGGTCGCGCGCCAGCTTGGACGAAGCGCCCCATCCGTGCAAGGCAAGCGCCTGATGCTGCGGATTCCAAGCTGGGGCAAAAGCAAAGCTCGGCCTTGGACGCCCGAAGAGGATGCCTTGCTGGGCACGGCGAGCGACAGCGAAATCGCGCGCCAGATCGGGCGGACTGAAATGGCTGTGTTGCTAAGGCGCAGGCGTTTGGGGATTCCAAACGGGGGCAAACCCCATTTCTGGAAGCCGGAGGAGACCGCGTTGTTGGGGACGGCGAGCGACAGCGATGTTGCGCGGCGGATCGGACGAACCGAGATGGCTGTGCGAGCAATGCGTGTAATCCGGGGGATTCCAAGAGGGGGCGATACTTTTCGCTGGAAGGCCGCGCACATCGCCTTGCTGGGCACGGCGAGCGACCGGGAAGTTGCGCGTCAAATTGGACGAACTGAAAAAAGCGTGGCGCACAAGCGATTGAGGCTGGGGATTCCGAAGTGGGGCTGCTGGAACGCCGGGGAGATCAAGTTGCTGGGCACGGCGAGCGACAGCGAAATTGCGCGTCAAATTGGTCGAACTGAAAAAAGCGTGAAAAACAAGCGCCAGAAGCTGCGGATTCCGATGTGTGGCGAAACCATTGCTTTGAAATCAAAGGAGGATGAGTTGCCGGGGACAATGTCGGATCACAAGATTGCCGCCAAAGTGAAGCGGGCTGTGGCACCTATACATCATCGCGGCCGACGGAAGAAGATAACCTCCCGCAAAGCGCAAGCCGCCAAGGGCTGGACGGAGGAGGAATTGGCCAGGATGAAGAAGTTCCTGGATTCCGAAGCGGCCGGGCTGACGGGGCGCGGGAAACAGAGGTGAGGAAAGAGGGGAGGGAGAACCACGGATTTCACGGATCACACGGATAAACAAATTTCTGCTTTCTGCTTTCCAAATTTCTGCTTTTCTTTCCCAGTGGTAGCGCGTACGGGAATCGCACCCGTCTTTCAGCCTTGAGAGGGCCGTGTCCTAACTGATAGACGAACGCGCCTATTCACGGTATCGTAGGATGTTGGGTGGAGGATGTCAAGATACGCGAACAAGGATGAAACAAAGATGCGCATGGACGCAGATGGACAAGGCAGATACAACCACTTTCAGGGTTGCGACCTCGGCATGGCTCACCCCAGGGTAGCTCGTTCCTCGCAACCCTGGGCTGGGTTATTCGATCCCTTCGGGATTGTGTTCTTGCGGCGGCGGGCGAGGAAGGCTGCGGCGCCGATTACGGCAAGGGCTATGGTGGCTGGTTCGGGAACTTGGCTGGCGTTGGCTTCGGGAGACTCTGTCAAACTAAAGCTCTGAAGGTAGCTGTAGGTGCCGTCTGACACGCCCTCCAGAAATGGGGCCGCGACTTGTGGCGGGGTTGGGAAGCCATTATTATCCTGGGTCATTACGCTGGCGGGTTCAGCCAGACCATTTATCTCGAAGATAGCGGATTGGCCCCACGGAACTCCAGCGGCTTGAGCGGCGGCCAAGGTGGAGAACTGGCCGCCTCCATTGAACCAAGCCACAACCGCAGCAGCAGCATTGTTACCAAGGTAGGCGGGACCAGTTTGGGTTCTGCCACCGGAACCGGTGTACCCCGTGCCTGGAATTCCAGGGTCAGATGCTGGAACCATGGCCTCGTCGAAATAGCCCGCTCCAACCCGGGCGGAACTCGTGGCAAAAGTGCTCTGATACTGAGTGACCGGCGATAATGAGGCAAGAGTCGTGCCGGGCGGGATGGCCTGACTGGTCGTGGTGCTTACGGCATAAAGCTCCGCGGTGAAGAGGTTGCCATAGGAGTACACCGACGCGCCAAGGCCGTAGAACGAAACCGGAGTGGTCCCTGCGTATGAAGAACCGCCAATCGGCGCCCCAGCATACGTAACCCCGCTTGTTCCATTGCCTGTAGCCACGTTCTGAACTGCGGTATTGCCCTGCTCTTCTAGGCCAGGACTGCCTGGATCAGGACTAAAAACCTGCGCATCCACTCCATAAAATGGCTCAAAAGGCATAAACGTCACCCTCCCTTGTGCGTAAGTGCCGGTCCCGCATACCATTATCAAACCGATGATTGCCATCTTCCTCGTCATACCACCATCTACCTCTTGTTATTGAGTATATAAGAGAAAAAGAGAGCCGGCTTTTGGCCGGCTCTCTCACGCAAATCAAAACTGAATTAAGCTTACTTCTTGCGGCGGCGGGCCAAGAACGCGCAGGCGCCAATCACGCCAAGAGCAATCGTGCTCGGTTCAGGAACCGTAGAAGTAGTGATTAAGCTGAAGCTCTGAAGGAAAGTACTGCCGTCCACACTGTTCAACATATATGTGGGACCTGTCTGAGGCAATGATGCTTGGTTGTTATTATCCTGAGTCATTACACTGGCCGGTTCTGTCAAGCCGGTGATCTCGAAGACGCTGGACTGCCCCCACGGAACGCCAGCGGTTCTGGCAGCATCCAAAGTGCTGAATTGGCCACCGCCATTGTACCAGGCAACAACTTCCGCAGCGGCGTTGTTGCCAATGAAAGCTGGGCCGGTACGGAACTTGCCAGGCGTACCCAAGAACCCTGTGCCTGGAATTCCAGGGTCGGTAGATCCGGGAGTAGCTGGTATAAAATACCCAGCTCCCGATGTGGTGGTATCAGTCACGAAGGTGCTCGAGTACTGAGTGACCGGCTGCAACGAACCGCCGTATGCGCCGGTGGCAGGGATGGGAGTTGCGTTGTCTGGGATCGCCGTGCTGGTCGTTGTGCTTATCGCATACAATTCCGCAGTAAACAGGTTGCCGTACTGGTAAAACGTTGACGTCGCACCGATTGAGGCGGGGGCAGAACCTCCAGTGTACGATGCGCCGCCAATCGCTACGCCGGTATAGACTTGGGTAGTACCGCTCATCCCCGAATCCGAAAGCTGCTGCGCGGTATCGCCTTGGACCTCCGTGGTAGGACTGGCTAGTTGAGGAGAATAAACCGCCGCTTCAACGCTGTTGGCTGGGGCGTATCCGTAGAACAAGACAGTACCTTGAGCATAAGCCCCAATGGAGCATAGCGAGACAAGGCCGATAAGTGCGATTTTTTTCATAATATTTGCGCTTTTGAGGGGTGGATTTTGTTATTGGTAATTATTTGGTTAATTGATGGTAAAGGTACGAACCCATTGATTGGGTGTCGCACTTATAGAATAATAAAAGAACCCCAAACCGACCGTGTTTGTCGGAGAATGCAGAGCCGACCAAAATTGTGAAGAACCGGAGGTTTGATAAAGATCAATTAAATTGTATCCTTGACCGCTGACATAGGTGAAAGCTATGTCACCCACGCCTGGCGTGAGGCCCAAGTCTGTGTCTATGGCCCCTGTTTGCGGGATTATGGAACTGATGAGATTAAAACCACGTTGCAGCGTGTTCGTCACGGTTCCTTGCGGCACCTGACCCACAAAGGTCATCGTGAAATCCGCGCCTGGATTATAAATGAAGCAAGCCTGCCCTGGATTAAACGAGGTTCCTTTCGCTTCGGTAGCGCTGCTCCAAAAA
>Ga0182030_10006816_pt1 | contig 23998 bp, 21 predicted proteins | sample 812S3MmetaG_FD_121299 | JGI IMG/M metagenome (GOLD analysis project Ga0182030, IMG submission 121299) | Permafrost microbial communities from Stordalen Mire, Sweden - 812S3M metaG (Illumina Assembly) | ecosystem: Environmental > Terrestrial > Soil > Wetlands > Permafrost | place: Sweden...
ACGATTGGGACGGCCGCCCCAGTCGGGCTTGGTCGAGGTGAAACGCACGCCGGTGGACGGGCTGCCGTCGAGGCCGATCAAGATCACTTCATCGCGATTGAGTAAATGGCGCTCGATCAGCGGTGCGACCGCTTGCGCCAGGCGTCGGCAGTGCGCCCGATAGGCCGGGGTGTCGTATTGCTCATACACCGCCCACCAGCGTCGCGCGCCCGCGAAAGCCAATTCGGGACAGGGCAGCTGCAGCAGCTGGTACCCGCGGCTGCGCAGCGCTTCCACGACGGGACTGACCACCCCTCGGTAGCGGGCTCCCTCGCAGACCTTGGCGTTCTGGTTCAGGAGGCAGTTGGCCAGCAGCGCAACTTTGCGGGGCGTATGGGGTTCCACGAGCCTAGGCCATCAGCCACGGGCTGTCTTGGCGAACTTCGATCAGGGTCGGGCGATCCGCGGCCAATGCATCTCGCACGCACTGCGCTAGATGTTCGGCGCTGGCGGCGCGAACGCCATGACAGGCGAGGCCCTCCGCCACTTTGATGAAGTCGGGGCTCTTGGGCTCGACGCCGATGCGCGGTATCTGGCGCTGGTCCATCTGCTCCACGATGGCCATCAGGGCATCGTTGTTCCACACGATGACCGGCAGTGCGATGCGCTCTTCCGCCGCCGTGGCCAGCTCGTTGATGGTGAACATGATCCCGCCGTCGCCGGCGACGGCGACTACCGGGCGATGCGGCGCGCCGATCTTGGCGCCCACCGCCATCGGCAAGGCGACGCCCAGAGCACAATACGTGCCGGAGTAGTACCAGCAGCGCTCCATTTCCATCGGCATTGCAAAACTGCCGGTGTACACAATCTGCGACGCGTCGCCCATCACGATGGCATCTGCAGGAAGCACCGAGCGCAATATCTTCCACACGCGCGCATGCATCTTTTCGACGCCGGTCATGGACGCAGCATTGCCGTCGAGAACACCTCGGGTCCGGATCTCGCCCTGCGATTGCTGCGCCGTCGATTTGCGGCGCGAGAGGGCGGACGCCAAGGCCAGCATCGCGGCTCGGGCATCGGCTTGAATGGGCACTGCTGCGGCGTACACCGACGTCAATTCCTCAGGATCAATGTCGATCCGAATGATGGCGCCCGGAATATCGAGTTTCGGCAGGAAGCTGTCGCCCATGCTGACTTGCGAGCCCACCAGCAACACCACGTCGGCGTCGGCCAAGGCCTGCTGGCTCGGGGTTTGCACGATCGAGCAGCCCAGGGATAACGGATGGGATTCCGGCAGTATGCCCTTGCCGGCGTTGGTGGAAAGGACCGGCGCGCCGATATGCTCGGCGATCTGGGTCAGCGCCTGGCGCGTACCCACCGCGCCGCCGCCGACGAGAATCAGAGGGCGCCTTGCCTGGGCGAGTAAGTCCGCGGCCTCCTCGATCGCCGCCGGGTCGGGCATGGGCAATGACGGCGTGCGGCGGGTCCTCCAGCCGGCTTCGACGGGCTCCGGCAGGACATCCCGAGGCAGCGACAGATGAACCGGACGCGGCCGGCTGCCGCGAAACCCGGCATAGGCGCGGGCGATCAACTCCGGCACCTCTTCCGGATATCGGATCATGGCGCTGAACGCGGTGAATCCGGCTGTCACCGCCGCCTGGTCATCGAGTTCATGGATCGCTCCCCAGCCTTTTCCGTGCGAGCGCGTGGCGCATGCGCCGGACAGCACCAGCATGGGCTGCGAATCGCAGTACGCCTGGGCGATGCCGGTCGCGGCGTTGGTGACGCCCGGACCGGCAATGATGGTGCAAACGCCGGGCTTGCCGGTCGCGCGCGCGTAGCCATCAGCCATGAGACTCGCGCCTTGCTCATTGCGGCATTGCACGTGACGAATCCCCGCGCGTCCGATTCCGCGATACAACTCCACGGTCATGGTGCCGGCCATGCCGAACACGGTGTCGACCTCGTAGGCCGCGAGCAATTGCATCACCGCCTCGCCGCACGTCATGGCGCCCACGTCAGAACTTGAAGCCAAACTTGATACCCATCACTCTCGGCCTGGTGATGACCTCCGCAGGGACGAACTGCGTGGTCGAGGTGAAGATGCTGGCATTCGAGTTGGTCAGATTTTGCCCATACAACTCCGCCGACCAGGCGTCCTTCGATATACCCACGGAGGCGTCATATAGTGTGTACGCGGGATTTTCGAATCTCAGCAAGGTAGTGCTCACGCTGCCGCCCGCGGACAGTGAGGGGTTGACGCCGGACTGCGTAAACGAATGTGCGTTATGCGTGGCGCCCGACTGCACAAAGGCATTGTAGTCATTGATCGACCATTGGTAGCGCAAGCGCATATTGAACTGAAACGGCGGCGAGTTGGCGGTGGGGCTGCCGAGCGGTCCGTAGACATTTTGAATGCTCGTGATCGGCTGGCCGAACTCGGCAGCCGTCGCGGGATCTTTGAGCAGATCAGGATTGTTCGCGATGAGGGCGGGTGAATTGGTTTGGCTGCTGCTGTTCCAGGCCGCCCCACCCTGCGCGGTGAAGCCATCGAATATGACCGCGATGACCGATGTCTCCACGCCGCGCACCCGATAGCTCGGTCCATTGGTGCCGAAGCCAATATTCCCGAGAACACCCGGATTGAACAAGTTGATCTGCACGTCTTTCCAGTCTTCCTGATAGACCGACCCGTTCCATTGCAGGCGGTGATCGAAGAATTGGGTTTTCCACCCCAGCTCATTGTTGGTCAGAGTGTCTGAGGCAAACGCGTACGGCGAGCAGTACTGATCGGTGCCCTTGGCATCGGGAACGTAGCAGGCTGAGAACCGGTTGAATCCGCCGGGGCGAAATCCCTGCGACCAGGTGTAGTAAACGAGGGCATCGGGCAAAAAATGCCACGTGACATTGCCGCGGCTCTTGAATCCCTTGTACGTTGTGTGCAAGTCGGCTGCATCGATGTTGTTGGCGGACGCAAGGCACGGCGCGGGACCCGCCTCGTAACAACCGAAGCTGCCGCTGTATGCGCCCTTTTCGGTATTGTCGAAGTGGTAGTAGCGCGTTCCCGCGGTGATGGTGAGCACCTTCGGGATGATGTCGAAATCGACGGACGTGAATGCCGCGGCCTGCTTATAGCCGCGTGTCACGTCGTTGAAAAAGGCCACGGTATCGCCGCGCGTGCTCGGGTCGACCACGGTGGCGCCCGGCGCGGGCCCCACATCCGTCAGGCAGCCGACCGTGACGGTATCGGTGCAAGCCGGCAGTGATTTGTACGTCCAGTTGAGCTGGTCCTGGATCTGCAGCTGCTCCCAAAAGGCGCCGACGATGCCGCGCAGCCGCCAATCGTCAGGAGTGCTCAGCCGAATCTCATGACTTTGATGCGTATTGCGTTCGGTATCGTTCCAAGTGGCGCTGGGCGAGGCGCAAGTAGCGGCCAGACCGTTGGCCGGCTCGGCGCCGTGACACTGGTAATAGTCCGCGTAAACACCGCGCGAGTAATTGGTGTAGTCCTGGACCTGACTGACGTTGCGTACCAGGTACGAGCCGGCGTAGACCAGCTTCAGATCGCCGATTTTTCCGTTGATGGTCAGCGCCGTATTCTCAAATTTGTCCTTGTCGAAGGAATTGTTGAACAAGGTGACCGACTGGCGCGGCAGCGGAGCGCCGTCCGAGCTGTTCGGCATTTGGTAAAACACGCCCTCCGCGTCCATGTTCTGGTAGCTCTGCATCAGCAATGCATTCCAGTTATCGTTGATGTTCCACAACCCCGAAAGGCGCAAGCCTTGGTAGGTGACCGGATTGATGGCTCTCCCTGCGATGGCGGAATTGTTGATCGACGCAGCTCCCGGCGGAACCTCGCAAGGCGCGCCGGCGCCGCCGCAACCGGTGGGATATTGCGCATAGCCGATGCCAAGGTCCGTTGACTTGCGCGTGAACGTGGCCGGAACATTGCTGATATAGCCGCCGCGCCTGTCGTTGTAGATCACGCCGCGGACGGCCAGGGTGTCCGCGATCAACGGCAGATTGAGAACCGCGGTGGTGTCGGTGTTCGGATCCCCGCCCGCCGTAACGCCGTAGCCCGCGGTAACATTGCCCTCGGTCACGTTCATCTTCGGTTTGTTGGTAATGTAGCGCACGGCGCCCGCTTGAGCTCCTGCGCCGAACAGGGTTCCCTGAGGACCTTCGAGAACCTCGATGCGCTCCAGATCCGCCGCGTAGACGTCGAGGTTTCGGCCGGGCAATTGGCCCGACTGGTCATCGAGGTAAATCGCCACGTTGGGAAAACCGCTGATCGAACCCCCTGACTGGGTTCCGTCGCTGCCGACGCTGAGCCCGCGCATGAATATCTGCGATTGGCCGGGGCCTGAAGAGGGCGCTGTTACGTTCGGCAGGTATCGAATGAATTGATCCAACGTCTGGACATTCAGCTGCGAGAGCGTCTCATTGGTCAACGCTTGGATCGCGATCGGCACATTCTGCACATTTTCAGTGCGTCGCTGCGCCGTTACCGTGATCTCCTGAATTTGATCGGCAGAAGAATTGGTGTCCGCGGCGGCGCCGGCGCCGTGAAGCGCCGAGCCGCCGCCGAGAATCGCCGCGATCGCGCAGCAAAGATTCGAGCGCGAAGGCGGATTAATGCGTGCGATCAAACGGATTTTTGCTTTGTTGGCCATCGGTATCATCCCTCGTCATAGAGCCGTCTGCTGTTTTATTTGACGGCCGTCCAATTTGCGAACCCCTGCGCAGTTTTACCATGACGCCGGCCATTTTCCATACTTTATGCGTGCCATCCGAAAATTTAGCCGCCGCCGGCAGCCTCGGAGCGGTGGGCCTCGTCGCATAAAACCAATGAACGCGGTATGGTGGAGCTGCATTCCCCGCCGCTCCTTTTCCATGAGGTCGACTTGAGCAGCACCGTCATTGAAACTGCCGAGATGCAGGCCGCCTCCCTTGTCGAACGCTGGTACGTAGTGATCGTCATGTGCCTTGTCTATGCGGTGAACATCGCCGATCGATATGTCGTGTCCACCGTACTCGAGCCGATTCGGCTGGATCTGAAGCTCAGCGATGCCGGCGTGGGGTTTCTGACGGGCGTGCCGCTCGGCCTGTTCTATGTCGCCTTCGGCATTCCGATGTCCTGGCTCGCCGACCGGCGTAACCGTCGCAATATCTTGGTGGCGTCGCTGATCGTTTGGTCGGGATTTACCGCAATCTGCGGTCTGTCGCGTAACTACTGGCAATTTCTGACGGCACGCGTTGGCGTCGGCATCGGTGAAACGGGCGGCACACCGCCGGCCAACTCCATCATTGCCGATTACTTCCCGACCGCCAGGCGGCCAATGGCGCTGGGCGTATTCGCTCTGGGCGCTCCGATCGGTGCGTGGCTTGGGGCCAATGTGGCAGGCGCCATTGCCAACGCCTACGGTTGGCGGGCGGCGTTTTTGGCGCTCGGCATCCCAGGCTTAGCTCTGGGTATCCTCATATATGCGACCATTCGCGAACCGAAGCGCGGGCGATTGGACGCAGTGGCCGATACGGGCGCCCCGCCGCTGCTGGAGTCGCTCAGGTTTCTGTGGCGCCAAAAGGCGGCATTCCACGTGGTGATGGCCAGCGGCGTATGTGCGCTCTGGGGTTGGGGGCTCATCTGGTTCACGCCCGCATTTCTCATGCGCAGCTACAATCTCAATGTCGGCGAGGCCGGTGCCGTCACCGGCAACATTCATTTGGTCGGCGGCATCGTGGCGACCGCGGTGACGGCTTGGATCCTGTCGCGCCCGCGCATGGGCGACCCGCGGCGGGTGGTATGGCTGTTGGCGGTGGGCGTTGGACTAGCCACAATCCCTTCGTACATCGCGTACTGGACGCACTCCTTGTGGGTGGCCAAATGCATGTTCTGGCTGTTCATACCGGCGATCTATTTCTACATCGGTCCCTGCATGGGTTTGATGCAAAACCTTGCACCGCCGCGTATGCGCGCCATGTTCACAGCGTGGTCACTGGTGGTCGGCAATGTATTCAACCTGATCATTGCGCCCCAAGGTGTTGGGTTGTTGAGCGACTGGTTTGCCGGCAGCGGCGGCGCCGATGCGCATTCGCTGCGCCTCGCGCTGCTGGTGCTTGCACCCACGGGCTTCTGGGCGGTGTATCATTTTTGCATGGCAGCCAAGACCATCATTGCCGATCAAGCGCGCGCCAACGGCTACTTCGCGGCGGGCAACAACGCATGACGAACCCTGGCATCTCCCTCGGTCGGACAATCTTCGCCGGCGCCATTTTTTGGGCCGCCGCCTCATCCTGCGCCGCGGATAGTTCGGTCAGGGTTCTGAACGCGGACGCGCATTATCCGGAAGGTCCGATCTGGTATCAGGACAAGCTTTACTATGTCGAATATGACCGCAACGCGGTCATGACCTGGGACGGCAAGAACAACCGTCTGTTTTCTTACCAGAAAGGCTGCGGCCACTCTGCGGTGGTGCCCACGGCGCAGGGCGAATTTCTTGCCACCTGCTATGACAACGGAACGATTGGACGGATCGCAGCCGACGGCGCCAATTTGCCGCCCTACACTCGCGACAAGGACGGCAATGTCTTCGTCGGCCCCAATGACTTCGCGCCCGATGGCCGCGGCGGCATCTACTTCAGCTGCTCCGGCAGTCACGGCGATGCCATCGATGGCAAGGTGTTCTATCTCTCCCCTGACGGCACCATCAGCCTGAAAGCCGCCGATGTGCACAACGCCAATGGCCTGGCGGTCTCCAAGGACGGCGCGATTCTATATGTGGTCGAGACCGATGAGAACCGCCTGCTAAAATTCAAGATCGGCCCTGACGGTTCGCTCTCGGATCGGCGCATATTCGTGAACCTCGACGATCTCGTCCATCACGCCGTGCACATTTGGCCCGATGGCGTCAAAATTGACTCGCGCGGGCAGATCTACATCGGCCAAAGCGCACGCGAGACCCGCGTGCCGTATGCAGGCGTGATTTTCGTGGTGGATGACAAGGGCAAGACATTGCGCAGCCTGACCTTGCCCTCGCTACAGGTGCCGAACTTCGCGTTCAGTCCCGATGAAAAGACCTTGTACGTGACTGCCGTGGATCAAATCGACAAATCGCCGTATCTCGGCAAGCTTTATTCCATAGCCAATCGGTGATCGGGGCCCTAACGGGCCAGCCATCCGCCATCGACGATGAGATTCGAGCCGGTGATGTACGTGGCGCGATCGCTCGCGAGAAAGACCGCCGCGTTGGCAATATCTTGCGGGCGGCCAAGACGCGGCCAGGGAGTACGTCGGCGCGCGTTTTCCAACCGGGCTGGGTCGGTCGGCGACCCCGGCTGACCGGTGACGATCTTGCCCGGCGAGATGCAATTGCAGACGATCCAATCTTTGGCATAGTCCACTGCGATTTGCTTGGTCAGATAGATGGCACCCGCCTTGCTCACCCCGTAGGGCGTATCGTCCGGTGCGGTGACGATGCCCTGCTGAGACCCCAAATTGATGAGGCGCCCCCGTACTTCGCTCCGCGGTTCCTGAGTCAGCATTTGTTGCACCGCGCGCTTGCAGCCGTAAAACATACCCGTCAAATTGACCGCCATCACGCGCTCCCATTCTGCAACGCTGGTTTCGAGCAGCGGCGTGCCGGAAAAGACGGCGGCATTGTTCACCATCACGTCGAGGCGGCCATAGCGCTCCACCGTGCTGCTGATCAGCGAATCGACGTCGTCCCAATTTCCGACATCCGCCTTTTGGAATGAGGCGGTGCCGCCCGACCGGCTGATCAGCTCGAGCACGGACTCGCCGCCTTCCAAAGGTTCGGTGACGATATCCGCGACGACGACCTCTGCGCCCTCGGCGGCGAAAGTCGCGGCGATCGCGCGGCCGATTCCGGAGCTTGCCCCGGTGACGATGGCGACCTTTCCGGCCAATAAACTGGACATCAAACCGCTCCCCTTGTTTGAGTCGGGTTACCATACAGGTACACGGACCCTTTTTAACGCATGCAACCCGATATTAAGCTGGCAGCCGCCCTTTTCGATACTCTCGACCGCACCACGCGCCGCGGGCGCGGCATCGATCGCGACAGTTACGGCGACGGCGAGCAAAGAGCGCACGACCTCATGCGTTCCACCTCCGCATCGCTCGGACTCGAAACTGCCGTGGATCCGATCGGCAATCTTATGATGACGCTGCCGGGGCGCGATCGGCGTGCGCCGCGCATCATCGTGGGGTCGCATCTGGATAGCTCGCCGCAAAGCGGCAACTACGACGGTGCGGCCGGTGTCATCGCGGGGCTCTGCGTCCTATCCGCGCTCAAAGGCGCCGGCCGGCAATTGGATTGCGATGTCACGGTCATGGCAATTCGTGCAGAAGAATCGTCATGGTTCAATATTTCGTATCTCGGCAGCAGCGGCGCGTTCGGGCTGCTGGATCCAGCCTGCCTCGCCGTCAAGCGATCGGACAACGGCAAAACGCTGGAGTCGGCATTGCTGGAGCGCGGCTTCGATCCGCAGCCCATCCGGGAACGCAGGGCGCTTCTTGACCGCTCGCAGATACGCGCCTATTTGGAACTGCACATCGAGCAAGGCCCGACGCTGGTCGCCGAGCGCTTGCCTGCCGCGGTGGTGTCGGGCATCCGTGGATGCAAGCGCTTCCGCAACGCCCGCTGCCTGGGCCAGTACGCGCACTCCGGTGCGGTCAACCGCCCGCATCGCCACGATGCAGTCGCGGCCACGGTGGCCCTGCTGCATCACCTGGAATCCGTGTGGGTGCGGCACGAACAAGACGGCCTCGACCTGGTGATCACCTTCGGCGAGCTGTACACGGACCCCGCCTGCCATGCACCGAGCAAAGTGTCGGGCGAGACCCGTTTTGTCATCGACATCCGCAGCGTTTCAGAGGCCCTCATGGATGAGGTTGCGGACCAGGCACGCCGGGCCGCAGCGCGCATCGGCGCTGAGTACCGCGTCAATTTCGACTTGGGCGAGACGGTCGATTCGCCTGCGGCGGTCATGGATGAACGGTTGCGCGCCGGCCTTCGAGCCCGGCTTGAACGCCCGTTTGAAATGCCGAGCGGCGCGGGTCACGACGCAGCTACGTTCGCCAAAGTGGGCATCCCGACCGGTATGATATTTGTCCGCAATGAAAACGGCAGCCACAATCCGGATGAGGCCATGAGCCTGGACGACTTCGAGGTCGCGGCCCATGCATTGCTCGGACTGCTTCTGGATTTTCCATCACTATGACTTTGCTGGTGACCGGCGCAACGGGCTTCGTCATGAGCGTGCTGGCGCACCAGTGGCTCGAGTCCTACCCGGATGAGCGCGTGATCGTGCTCGATGCGTCCGCGCCGGACGAGGCAGCGCAGCGTTACTTTGCCCCGTTGAGCAGCCGCATGAAGGTGGTCACGGCCGATGTGACCCGCCCTGATGACTGGCGCGATGCATTGCGCAGCGAGCAAGTCTCCCACGTCGTCCATGGCGCGACCGTAACGCCGTTGTCGCGCGGCACCGTCGCGGAAGCAAAACGCGAACCCGAGGCCGAGAATCCCGGCCGCATCATCGACGTGAATGTAATGGGCACGGTGGCGATTCTCGACTGGGTGCGCAGCTTGAGCCGGAAACCGAGGTTCATCTATGTCAGCTCCGGCGCGGTCTACAAACATGAAGGACCTGATCGTCCAGGCGAACCCCTGCCGGAGGATGGCTACGTCATGCCGCGCCGGTTGTACGGCATCTCGAAATTGGCCTCGGAGCTGATCACGGAGCGCTATGGCGACCTGTTCGGACTGTCGACGGCGTCGGTCAGGCCTTCGTCGGTGTATGGGACAATGGACCGTGTGACCGCCAGCCGGAACTTCCGTCACGTCCCGAACCGGATTGCCCACCTGGCCGTGCAGGGCACACCGTGTGTGCGCGTCAACACGCTCGCCGCGGCCGGCGATTACGTTCACGTTGAAGATGTAGCTCGCGCCATCATCGCCCTGCTGCGTGCGCCGCGTCTGCGGTATAGCACCTACAATATTGCTCAAGGCGTAACGACGACGATCGGCGAACTCGTTGACTGGGCTGCCGAAAAAGCCCCCGGCTTCCATGCGCAGGTCAGCGCCGCAAGTGAAGCCGATATAGTGCAGGATGAAAGCCTGCGTGCCGGCATGTGGGGCGCCTACGATATCTCGCGCATTTCCACGGAAACCGGCTGGAGGCCTCGCCCCGTGCGCGAAGCGCTGCATGCCTATATGGACTGGATCGCGGCAGAATGAACGGCTCCGGCAGGTATCCGCGCGATCTCATCGGGTATGCGGGGCATCCACCTGACGTTGGTTGGCCGAACGGCGCGCGAATCGCGGTCTCCATCGTGCTCAACTATGAGGAGGGCGGCGAAAACTGCATCTTGCATGGCGACACCCATTCGGAATCGATATTGACCGACGTGGGCGGCGAACCGTTGCCGAACGAGCGCAATTTGAATGTTGAGTCCAACTTTGAATACGGCAGCCGTGTGGGCTTCTGGGAAATCGTCCGTGTATTGGAGGAGCGCCACGTCGACGCGACCGTCTATGCGGTCGGCATGGCCCTCGAGCGTAATCCCGACGCGGCCGCGAAAATCGCCGAGAGCGGATTTGAAGTGGCGTGCCACGGTTATCGCTGGATCGACTATCAACATGTCGCGGAAGCCGAGGAACGCGTGCATATTCTGCGAAATGTTGAGATCGTCAGCCGTTTGATCGGACGCCGTCCGCTCGGCTGGTATACCGGCAGACCCGGTCCCAATACCCGTCGGCTGGTGGTCGAGAGCGGCGGATTTCTATACGACAGCGACGCCTATAACGACGATATTCCCTATTGGACCGATGTCGGCGGCCGCCGGCATTTGGTGATCCCTTACAGCTTCGATTGCAACGACAGCCGCCTGCAGCGCGGCGCGGATTTCGCCACCGGCGAACACTTTTTTCAATACTGCCGTGATGCTTTCGATTGGCTCTACAAGTCGGGAAGCGAGGGTCGTCCGCGCATGATGACCGTCGGGCTGCACGGGCGCATCATCGGCCGTCCTGGGCGGATCGGCGCGCTGGCGAAACTGCTCGATTACATGCAGGGCCATGAAAAGGTGTGGCTGTGCAATCGGCAAAGCATCGCGCACCATTGGATCGCGCAACATCCGGCTTGAGATTCAATGCAGCTACCGACCGGCGGCTCCCATGAGCCCGGTTCGATCATGACAATTGACGTATTCGAAGCTTTGCGCTTCCGCCGGCAAGACCATGACTTCGTGCCAGAGGCGCAGCTGCATCGCCTCACCCAGGGGCGCCATCTCGTCCATGAACGTTCCGAAGATGGCTAGATGTGTCGGATGATGCTCGGCCCAATGCTCGAGGGCGCCCAAGTTTTTGAAATACGCCTGGCCGAAGGTTTTTTCCGTGACGGCGCCGTTGGCATCCAGCACCTGCATGTAGCGGCACGAAAAGCAGCCGATCGGCAGACCCTCATCCCGCAAATACGCCATGCCGTCAATCAGTTTCGGCCGTACCCGGCCGAGATAGGTCGCTCGTTCCTCGCCCTTGGTGTCAGACCAGTCTTGACCCGACCGGATCATGCAAACGTTCCGCCCGGGTTCCATCCGCACGCGTGCGCCATTGCGTCTCAGCGCGAGCGTGCCGGCACTGTTGTCCAGCGGATCGGTCTGCGCGGCGGGAATTCGATCACGGGCGCTGCCCCAATAAGCATGCTCCGCGACCGGACACGCGCTCACCCGGCTCTGCAGATTGGCCGCACCCTCCGGCAGCTCCGGGGGTCCATAGGCGACCTCGAGCCTCTCCATGGGAGGTGCCACGACTTCCATGAACCGGCCCAAAGGTCCGGTCTCGCGGGCCGGGTCTGCCCACCACGCGTCGAAACCACCGGCGTGACGCCATGCGGTGAAGCTCTTGGCGTCCTGCCAGTAGGCGATGATGATCCTCGTATCGTAGCCGGCTGCGTCCCGGGACTGCGCTTCGATCCAGTGAGGCGGCGCGGGATTCGCCGGCAGCATTGCTTTGATCGGCGCAAGGGCCTCGGGCGGTAATGACCCAGGATGCTGGACGCCGAAATAGGCCATGACCAACGGCGCCGCGCCCTCATCAAAGCGCGCCATCCACGCAGGATATGGCGCCTCAAACCCCGCCGGCATGCGAGAGGCTTGAGTTCGCGGGCAACGCAGATGCTGCGGAATAGCTGGCTCGACGCTCATACTTCCTCCGATCCGATTTTTCGGGCAGCGCGCCGACGCTCGGTACCAGCCCTGAGCAAATGATTTCATCAATGAGGGTAGGGACGCAACCCATCGATTGGAACACTGCTTCAGGTGTAAACACTGGCCGCGCGTCGTGAGCCGGCCTCGTCTATTCGCCACTCTGGCCGGCTTTTTTTATCGTTTTTGACCTTTCATTCGGCTTCCTCTATCACCTGGTTCCGGGATGCATCGCCAACTTGAATCCCGCTGGTTTCACAGGCGATTTCTTCTTCGGCGTGGAAACTCTTGCAACGGTGGGTTATGGGAGATGCACCCTGAAACCTTCCATGGTCACTCGCGCGCTTCCTATTTACTAAAAATACGGTCGTCATCGATGATGCAAGCCCCTTGAATTCCCAGACAGCGGAATCGCTGATGTCACAGGTTAGCCGGGCAGGAACATCCACACCGCCGCCACGCCCATGACGGCGGTTGCGATCCAGCCGAGGAGGACTATCGGCCGGCTCGCGACAAAAGGACCCATCACCGAGCGCTTCGATACCAGAAGAATGACGACCACCATGAGCGGGACGGCAACGATGCCGTTGATGACCGCGCTCCAGAACAAGGCCTTCATGGGACTGATCGGTAGATATTGAATGCCGAGCCCGGCGAGCACGCTGACCGCGATGATGCCGTAGAAACCGCGCGCGTCCGCGGCTTTGCGCTCCAAGCCCGAATTCCAGTCCATGACCTCGGACAGCGCGTAGGCGCCGGAGCCCGCGAGCACCGGCACGCCGATCAGGCCGACTCCGAGAATGCCCGCCCCGAAAAGAATGAATGCGAAATCGCCCGCGAGGGGGCGCAGCGCGCTCGCCGCCTGCGCCGCCGTGCTGATGTCGGTCGTTCCCGCTGCATGCAGCGTGACGGCTGTCGCCAGGATGATGAAGTAGGCCGTCAGGTCCGAATACGCCATGCCGCTCCAGGTGTCCCACCGAATGCGGCGCAGCTCCGGGATCGCCGAACGTGGATCGCGCACCAGCGGCGCAATGCCCTCGCCCGCCTGCATGTCCTCGACTTCTTCGGAGGCCTGCCAAAAGAACAAGTAGGGACTGATGGTCGTGCCGAAAACACCCACCACCACCGCGGCGGCCGCGGCATTGGGTGTGAAGTGAGGCCATACAGTGCGAAGCGCCACCTGACCCCAGGGGACATGAACCGTGAACAACACGGCGGCGTAGGCCAGCAGGCTGAGGGTCAGCCACTTCAAAAAGCGTACGTATCGGTGATAGGGGATGAATATCTGCAGCAGCAGGGTTCCGAACACGAAAAACGCCGTCATGAGGTGTCGGTTGCATCCGGTCACGAGCTCAGCCACTTCCCCCATGGCGGCGACGTCCGCGGCGATGTTGAGGGTATTCGCGATCAGCAGCAAGAGCACGACAGAACTGATGACGATGGGCGGAAATGCATCCTTGATATTGGCGGCAAGTCCACGCCCTGTGACTCGCCCGATTGACGCGCACATGTACTGAACCGCGGCCATCAGCGGCAGTGCCAGGGGCATCGTCCAGAGCATATTCAGTCCAAACTGCGCGCCCGCCTGCGAATACGTGGCGATGCCGCTGGGGTCATCGTCGGCCACCCCCGTGATGAGCCCGGGCCCGATTCTCGCGAGCGGATGCTCTTTGAGCCGAGTCCAGAGGGTTCGCAGCGGGATCGGAGGCATTAGAGCCACGGCAACCAAAGCGCGCCGATCATTGCCAGGTGGCTCGGACAGACCCGAACGGCACAGGGGCGGCCGCCGATTGGGAAGCAGCACCCGCACTCTTGTGTTTCTCGCGGTGCAGCCCTATCAACAGCCCCACGCCCAAAGCCACGATAAGGCTGGCTGAGCGCGAGCCCCACCAGCTCAACAAGTCTGCCGCATCAGGCTGCAGACGCCTTCAACAGCGTCACCTCGGGGGTCACTTTGCCCTGTTGCGCCACACCGCGAACCAGCATCACCGGCACCATGGCCGCCCGCACCACCTGTTCGGCATCGCTGCCCATGGCGAGCCGGGCAAAACCGCGGCGCCCGTGCGTCCCCATGACGATGAGATCCGCCGGCCATTGCTTCGCCTGCGCGAGAATCAGGTCGGCAGCCACGCCGCCGATCGATTCGATCAGCACGGTGTCCGCCTTGACCCCTTCGCGCTTCGCCGCTTTCTCTGCGGTATCCAGTACTTCCCGGCCTTGTTTGACCAGTGTCTCGATCAGATTCCCGGCGTAGAGAGCCGGTGAGTAGGTGTAATCGAGAATGAACTCATTGACGATGTGCACCAATCGCAACTGACTGTCCTGCCCCTTGGCAATCTTGATCGCCTCATTGAGCCCGCGGGCCGAGGTCTCGCTGCCGTCGATTGGGACTAGAATTTTAGCGTACATGGTTGAACCCTCCGATTGTTGACCGTGGCCCAATTGGGCGCCCGCCCGATCGGCGACAAAAATGATTTATCAGGCGGCCGAAGAGCGATTTGCACGACATCGCTGGTTCTCTCTAGTTCACTACGACGCCATCCTGGCGCATGGCCTTGCGGATTTTGCCGGATCCTCGAAGTCGGGACAGATAGTCCGCGGTACCGCGCATATCCCGCTCATCAAAGCTGCGCATGAAGCGCACCAGGTCTTCATCCGCGTTGTGTCGATACCCGTCGGCGAGATTGTGCATTTGCTTGTCAAGATATCCGTAATGTTGATGTCGAAGTGAAGGGACAAATTCGTCCTCGCCCCCACTCGCGTCCGCACCATGACAGGATGCACATTGCTCGTGAAATATGCCGCGGCCTAACTGCATCGCCTTGCCCGGACCGATTTGTACATCGATTGGCGGCGCAAGGTGATTCAGATATGCAGCAATGTTGACCCATTCTTGCGGATCGTTGATCGCCGGCTGAATCGCCACGCCGTGCATCGTGCTGCTTTCGCGCTCGGCACCTGCAAAGTTCGCCAACTGCCGCACCAAATAGCTGAAACGCTGCCCCGCCAATGCAGGAATGACCTTGCCGGCATCGCCCTGCCCCGCTCCGCCGTGGCAGCGGGAGCAATACTCGGTGAATAGCTCCTTCCCGCGCACCGGGTGTGCGTCCATTCTCAACGCTTCCTGGGTGCGGTGATCCACGCGTTCCTCCGCTGAAGCGGCTGCCGCCGGATCGCTGGGCGCCATCGCGAACAAGAAAAGGGCGGCAGCGCCAAGACCAACGTAGACAGGAATTTTTGCGATGCCCATGAGATAGACGGTACCTAACCTTCGAGCAGCTTCCCATAGCGGTTTATACGTACGGCGTCGCCCCTACAGAAGACGCGACATGGGCTGGGGGGCGATCACGGGGCTGAGATACGCATCGAACGCCATCGCAACGGCACGCATCATCAATTGTCCCGCGCGTGTCAGCCGGATTTGCACCTGGGTCATTTCCACGAGCCCATCGTCCCTCAGCGTACAAAGCCGCTCGAGTTCAGGAGCAAAGTAATCCTGGAACGCGATGTCGTAGCGCGCCTGCAGCGCTTCGATATCGATTAGTCCGTGGCACATGATCTGCTGGATTACATCGGCGCGAATCGAGTCATCTTGATCCAAGTGCACGCCTCGCTGGTTCGGCAGCGTGCCTCGATCGATCGCCGCCTCGTACTCCGCGGGAAACTTGTGATTCTGGGTATAGAGACAGCCGACGCGGCCAATCGCGCTGATACCGAAACTCACCAAATCGTGATTTGCGTGCGTGGTATAGCCCTGAAAACTGCGATGTAGGGTCATCCCTTGCTTGGCCTGCGCCAGGCTATCGGTCGGCAACGCGAAATGATCCAGCCCGATATATAGATAGCCGGCCGAGCAGAGTCTTTCTATGGCAAGCCGTAGGAGGGCCAAGCGGGTTGCCTCATCCGGAAGTTCCCCCGAAACGATCCGCCGTTGGCCTTTGAAGAGCTTCGGCATGTGTGCATAGCCGTAGACCGCCAATCGGTCCGGCCGCATGGCGATGACCTGGTCCAGCGTTCGGCTGAAAGTCTCGAGGGTTTGCAAAGGCAACCCATAGATCAAATCGAAGTTGATCGACTGAAAGCCCAAATCGCGAGCGGCCTGATAGACGTCCTGTACTTGTTCCCTCGGCTGCACGCGATTCACCGCCACTTGCACGTCTGGATCGAAATCCTGCACCCCCAAGCTGACACGATTGAACCCGAGTTCTTTGAGCAACTGCAATGCGGCCGGATCGACGCTCCGCGGGTCGATCTCAATCGAAAAATCGCGCCCGGGCGAGTCGCTCAGCCGGAAGTTCTCAGCAAGTCGCGCCATCAATTCGATGAGAAGGGATTTCGGAAGGTACGTTGGCGTGCCGCCTCCCCAATGCAACTGATCCACGATCCGTGCACGGTCAAAGTACCGGGCGCGGAGCGAGATCTCCTGGCCTAGATACCCGGCGTATCGCTCCATTCGATGAACATCGCGCGTGATAATCCTGTTGCATCCACAATAGAGACACGGGCTAAAACAAAACGGAATATGCACGTACAGCGACAACGGACTGCACAGCAGCGCCTCTTCGCTGGTACTCGCCGCCCGCACATACTGCTCCGAGGTAATGTCCTCCTGAAACTGGAGCGCTGTCGGATAGGAGGTGTAGCGCGGGCCGGACCGGCCATAGCGGCCCATCATGTCCGCGTCGAAATGAATAGGTCTGGAACTCATCACGTCATGCCTATGATCAGGCCGAAACAGGGAATGAGCATCGCATCCCGCCATGGACGCCGCCAATAGGTACTTCCGCTTAAGGCGTTCCGCGTAACTGCTGAGCAGGCAGCAAATGGAAGCCAAGGTCGCTTATTTGGAGTCCATTTGAGCTAGCATGAATCGGAGTCTTGGGTTCCAACCGTCCAATCGCCCGCAGGAGCATCACAATGGGAAAAACGATCACACGTCGAACAGTCGTCAAGCACGGTCTCATGGCAGGTACCGCGATTTCCGCGCTGGGCCCGATCGGCAGTGGGCCATCCGGTGCGGCGGACCTACCGCCGCTGGATCCAAAGGACCCGGCGGCCGTGACGTTGGGGTTCGTCAACGATTCGACTCACGTCGACGTCAGCGCAAATCCCATGTATGCCCACGGTCAAACATGCGTCACTTGCCAGCAGTATCAGGGCAAACCGGCAGATGCCCGCGGAGGATGCATTCTCTTCCCCGGCAAAAGCGTCCCCGCGGCAGGCTGGTGCAAGGTCTGGCGCAAGATATTTTGATTACCGGCCCGCGGGGGTCCGGCGGCCGTACGATTGCTTGAGTTTCGCGAGCTGACGCCTTGCGTTCTCGTAGGCCGAATGCAGCGGGTTATGAGGAGCTGTCTGGCCTTCTTGCGGATGCAGCACGCTTTCGGCGTGGATCTGGGCGCCCGGCACGCTCACGTGAATCTTGACTCGAAACGGCTCGCCGCCGGCCGCCTCGGGGACACCCTCAAACACGATATGGCACGCCGTCATACCATCGTTGAGCCGCTGCAAGCGGTGGCCGACATCGCGCGCCGACGCCTCAAGGGCTCCCGATCGAGGCAGATGGCGGAAACTCAAGGTCACCGGCGGGTTCATGGGCGGAATCCAATTGGAACGATAGGACAAGTATCGGTTCGTGCCGCCATCAATTAAATACGTGGATTCCCGTGGGCCATTGCGGCTCACTCAAGTATCGTTCGGCGCGGCGCGCCAGGCTGAATTCCTTGGGGGCTCGCAAAGGCCGCGGTCCTCAAGACGTCACGATCGGTAGCCGAAACCAAAAACGGCTGCCGGTTGGGTTGATCTTCTCAAAGCCGATGTGGCCCTCATGGGCCTCAATGGTGGCACGACTTGAAGCAAGCCCCAATCCGGTACCGCCAGTCTTGGTCGTAAAGAAGGGCCGAAACAGCTTATCGGCAAGATCTGCGGGCACACCCGGTCCGGAATCCGTGATGCTGGTCTCGACGGCATAACGATCCGCCCGCGCCTCGATGAGCACGTGCGCTGCATCGTGCTGGGTGCTGGCCTCAACGGCATTTTGCACCAGAGAAAAGAGCACCAGCTGAATTCTCAATCGGTCTACATTGACCTCGGGCAACGGGGATTGGGCGTCCACGTTGAGGGAAACACGTGCCGCCCGGGCCAATGCACGCAATGCCGGCACCAGTTCCCCGATGAGCTCGAACATCTGACACCTGATGCGCGGCGGCTCCGCATGATCGAACAGGCGCCGAATTCGGCGAATCCCCTCCCCGGCACTCATCGCTTCCGCATGGATCTGCTGAAAGACGTCGCACGCGCGCGGCACGAGAGGTTCGGGCCGGTTCAATAGTCGATCGCCCGCTTGGCTGAACGTGGCGATTGCGCCAAGCGGTTGGTTCAGCTCATGCGCAATGCCGCTCGCCATCTCTGCCAGCGCGGCAATGCGCGAGAGTTCCAGCAGCCGGTAGAGGATGCTTTCCGACCAAGCCGAATCGCCTTTGAGTTCGTCCAAATTCCACCTTTTCAAGGGGTTATCGAGCCACCGCAAGCTGCCTCGCTGGGAGGACTCCGGACAAGTGTGCCCGATTTCCAGGGCTTATTCGCTGACGGGTTTCCGCAAAAATATGCGACCTTCCCCCTACTACGGGCATCAACCGAACGGCGCCCTGCCCAGCCCGTGATAGGCTTGCTGCATAATCGTGCGCTTTTAGCATTCCGCCGTCCCCAGATATGGAAAAAATCGCCTCCATCTCGCAGCAACTGCTGCAGTTCTCACCGGATGCGCTCATTGTGGTGGACTTCCGCGGGCTTATTCTCTTTTCCAATGCCACCTCGCGCAGCCTCTTCGGCTACTCCCGAGAACAGCTCGTCGGACAATCCATCGAAATACTCGTGCCGGATCGCTTTCGGTTGCGCCACGGCGCTCACTTGGCTGGCTATCTTCGCGACCCCACGGCGCGCGAAATGGGCGCACGCATCATCGACCTGTTCGCCCGGCGCGCGGATGGCACCGAATTTCCTGCCGGCATCCGTCTAGCCCCTATTCATGACGGGGGGATGACCTTTATAGCGGCGGCGATTCGCGATATGACGGAGCGGCGCGCTATCAACGATGCCTTGGTGGCTGCGCGCGAGGAAGCGGACCGCGCCAATATGGCGAAGACTCGGTTCCTCGCTGCGGCGAGCCATGACCTGCGACAGCCTCTGCAAACCATTCGTTTGCTCAATGCGTCGCTACTGACTCTCACGCCGGAAACAGCCGAGCATCACGAGCTTTTGCGTCGCCAGGCGTCGGCCATCGACAGCGCAAGCCGAATGATCAATTCGTTGCTTGATATTACCCGCCTGGAGTCCGGCGCCGTCGAGCCGCACTTATCCCCCATCAACCTTAGCTCGGTCTATGGCGATCTGAAGCGCGAGCATGATCCGCTCGCGCTGGCGAAGGGCATACGCCTGGAATTTCCCGAAACGTCGAAAATCATTGTCAGCGATCGTATCCTTCTGAATCAACTGCTGCAGAATCTTATCGGTAACGCCCTCAAGTACACCGAGAAGGGCTTGGTGAAAGTCGCAGAGATCTCCGATTCGGATGGACTCCTGCTTTGCGTTGAAGATTCTGGAAGCGGGATTCCGAGCGACAAGCTGGAACGCATTTTCGATGAGTACTACCAAGTCGATCAGTCCGGTATGCAACGGTCCGGTGTCGGCTTGGGTCTTGCCATCGTGCGTGAGGTATCTCGCCTACTGAGCTATTCGGTCTCGGTCTCCTCGGAGGTGGGCCGCGGCACGCTGGTTCGTGTACGCATACCTCTTGAACAAGTCGGTTCCGACACCCTTCCCGTTGAAGTCGCCCCCCCACTCGTCTCGGCACCGCATGCCATTACCTCGTCCCGCCTCGTGCTGCTCGAGGACAACGATTCAGTTCGTGCCGCCACGGAGCTGTTTCTGACCTTGGAGGGCTACGAGACCCTTGGTGCCGCAAGCATAGCGGACGCCGAGGAATTGCTGGCCAATCTTAGGCCGGGTGACTTGCTGATCTCGGATTATCATCTGAATGGTGCGTTGACGGGTCTCGACGTTCTGCAGCAGGTCCGCGCGCAACATCAGCGGGAAATACCGGCAATTCTCTTGAGCGGAGATTTGCAGTCGATGATGCGGGTGGTGAAGACATCCATTCCGCGCTGTCGATTCCTGAGCAAGCCCGTCGATACCGAAGCGCTTCTCTCTGCCATATCTGAACTCAGCGGCACAGATTCTTCGAAATGACGCCGTTGATCAGCATTTAATCGGCCTGGTGGGAATCCCCTAGCGACTCTCGTCCATACCGTATTTCGTGGCAATGGCGCGGCCGATAGGATACGAGTCGCCAATATCCTTCTCGCGCACACTTCGAGGCCACGATGCACAGCATGTCACCCCCCATCCTGAATTTGCCCTGGTCTGCCTGGAAGGCAAGCTGGAGGGATGTGCTTGCAACCGCCACCGTTGCCGCCGGTCTCGAAACAGGCGCCTTCGCCGTGTTCCTGTATATGTTCTTCCAGGATCCGGGTCGACTGTTACCGCTCGTGGGCGCCAGTCTGCTCATCTTCTGGTTCTTTCACGTCGGCGTCTCCGGGTTGCATGCCTACCTCATCAGTCGTTCAAGTCTTTCGGGAATACGACCCTCCATTGATCACTAAAACGGGTCGTAGATCCTCAGCTCGCAGACTGCACAAAGCCGTCAGCTGGAACTGGCGGAATATCCAGCGTGTCGAGCTTCTACACGTTGGACGGCGGGTATGTAGGCTCCAGCTACTCGGGCACCGCGGGCTGTCAGTTGAACGTGGGTCCGAACGGCCTCCCGGCCGACTATCCCGCGTCGGCGTATCCGAACGGCTACCAATTCTTCCCGTGTCCTACGGCCAGTCCGACCAATGATCAAGGATATGCGCCCAAGCGCGCGGGATACGTCATATGGACGCGCATGGCGCTCGCGCTAGCTGCGCTTTGCGCTGCCACCTTGCCGCTTCAAGCCTGCGGGGGCGCAGATCCGAGCGCGCGCAGTGCAGCGAGCGGCGATAAATCCGGCGGTAAACAAGTCGTCAATTTGTAATAGGTCGTTCGAGACCGTCTGCAGAGGTTAAGGGCTGTCCGACACTTGCCGGTGCGCGCTGAGCTGTCCAGGCCCGGTGAGGGTTTCCGCGAGGCATGCGCCTCGATCACAGCTACGTTGCAATCTTCGGGGGAAGCAGCCGGTCGTACTCCTTTTTGACGACGGCGTAACATTCGCAGGTACGCTTCTCAAGCCCTGCGCGATCCAGGACGGTGATGTGGCCGCGCGCATATCGGATCAATCCCGCCTGTTGCAGACTGAGCGCGGCTTCGGTAACGCCTTCGCGGCGCACGCCCAGCATGTTGGCAATCAGTTCCTGCGTCATGACGAGTTCGTCGCCCTCCAGACGGTCTAAGCTCAGCAGCAGCCACCGACACAATTGTTGGTCCACAGAATGGTGACGATTGCACACCGCCGTTTGCGCCATCTGCGTGATGAGCGCCTGGGTATAGCGGAGTAACAAATGCAGCGCTGGGCCGGCTCGGTTGAACTCATTTTTCATCGACCGCGCTTCCAGCCGAATGCCTTGACCGGCGCTCTGCACCACCGCGCGGCTAGGTGTTGATTCACCCCCCATAAACAGAGATATCCCGACAAGCCCCTCCTTGCCTACCACGGCAATTTCGGCCGAAGCGCCATTTTCCATTACATACAGGAGCGACACGATCGCGGTAGTCGGAAAGTACACGTGACTTAATGTGCCTCCCGACTCGTACAACACCTCGCCTAGGGGCATCTCGACCAACTCCAGTTGCGGTTGCCAACGGTGCCACTCGGCCTCCGGCAGCGCAGCGAGGAGGCGGTTCTTCTTACGGTCGGCGAAAGTGGCGATCACGAAACTCCTAGGCGCGCTTGGCTTCTAGGACGAGCGTCGGGTAAAATTGCAAGGCGCGCTCGCTAAATTGTATACCCATCTATTTCGGGTGTTCGGAAAGGCACGAATGCCGACGTCGTGATTGTGGCCCACCCGTCAAATGTCGCGATTGTCGGCGCCTTCGTCAATTCACACGACCCGTAAGGGCGACTTCAGAATTGCCGCAAAAACGGTTGGTGATCAGACTGAGAACAGTCTACCAATTAAACCAATTCTGGCATATGTAAAATTCCGCTTCACGAATTCAGGCCTGTAGGCGTGTCAGCATGAACGAGTCCTCTCATTCACGCGCGGCCTCGTCAACTAAAGGATCAGCTGCGGAACATCATTCGCAAAGGATGAAATGCCCCGCTCGTCTCACGGGTGGTCATCTCAAGATCGTTAGGGCGGAATGTGTCGCGATTGACGGAATCTACGCCGACGCAGGACCCGGTTTCATGTTCTCCCGCAGGACAACACCCGGTCACTCTCTGTGTTTACCCTCCCAGCGTCCGGTCTTGTTGGCCCAGCCAAGCCAGCGCAGTGTCAAGATGCTGCGGCTCGAAGTCGGGCCATAGCGCGTCTAGCACGAAAATGTCGGCGTAGACTGACTGCACCGGCAAAAAGCCGCTCAACCGCCGGCCGCCGCCCCATCGTACTATCAGATCGAGACGGGAGACGTCGGCCGATCGCAGTCCGCCTTCCTTGAGGCCATCGAGATCCCACTCCCAGCCATAGTTCACGAGGAAATTAACTTTAATGCCCTTTCCCTGCCGGGTTCGAAACCCCGCGAGCTCGACAGGAAACTGCGTGGACCGCTCGTCGCCTAATACCAGCAAGGCGGCGCCGCGCCGAGAGATTTCCTGGGCAAAGACGACACAGGCGGCACGAAACTGTTGGGCCTGTACAGTTGGTCGCCGCGTGTTGTCCTGAGTGAATCCGAACACCGAAACCTCCTCGATACCAAGCACCTTGCACGCTTCGAAGAGTGCCACCCCCGGCGCAATGCCGCTCGCGTAGCCCTGCTCCTTGGCAAGCCCGTGTTGCAGCGCCCATCGCCTGTTGCCATCCGGAATGAAGCCAATGTGCCGGGGCACGCGTCGTTCTCGCTGCGATTGTCGTTCTTCGGGTAAGGGAATTAGTTGGGCATTCATTCGATAGTATCGTCCACTGGCGTTGCGTCCGGCCGCATCGAGACCACCCGCCGGCTTACTGTAGCAGTCGCCTGAAAGGGTACCGAGTCCATTAAATTAATACAATGAGACTCTATGCTGCCTTATGCAGCCAACTTATCCGGAAGCAGCCGGTCGTACTCTTTCTTGACTACCGCGTAGCATTCGCACGTGCGCTTCTCTAGTGCCGCGCGATCCAGCACCCGAATCCGGCCGCGGGTGTAGTCGATCAGGCCGGCCTCCTGTAGTTTGAGTGCGCCTTCGGTCGCGCCTTCCCGGGGTACGCCAAGCATGTTGGCGATCAGTTGCTGCGTCATCACCATTTCCGTACCCTGTAACCGATCCAGGCTTAGCAACAGCCAGCGACATAGCTGCTGGTCAAGGGAATGGTGACGATTGCATGCCGCTGTTTGCACCATTTGCGTGATAAGCGCTTGCGTGTAGCGAAGCAGCAGGTGCAGCACTGGACCGGCTCGATAAAATTCCTCTTTCATCAATTGCGCTGTCAATCGAAATCCATCGCCCGCACTTTGCACCACCGCGCGACTGGAGGTAGAGTCACCCCCCATGAAAAGCGAGACGCCGATGACTCCTTCATTTCCAACGACAGCGATCTCCGCCGATTCGCCATTCTGCATTACGTAGAGGAGCGAGATAATCGCGGTAGTCGGAAAGTAGACATGGCTCAAAATGCT
>Ga0182030_10006817_pt1 | contig 23997 bp, 21 predicted proteins | sample 812S3MmetaG_FD_121299 | JGI IMG/M metagenome (GOLD analysis project Ga0182030, IMG submission 121299) | Permafrost microbial communities from Stordalen Mire, Sweden - 812S3M metaG (Illumina Assembly) | ecosystem: Environmental > Terrestrial > Soil > Wetlands > Permafrost | place: Sweden...
AAGGCGCCCTTCAGCTCGGCGCTGACATCCTGCGCCCCCAGGGCAATCGGCAGTTCGGCTGCCCGCAGCAGCTCCCCGACCTGTGACAGGTAGACATATGGCGGGCACACCGCGCACGCCACCGGGGTGGCCGGAAATGCTCTCGCAATCGCTTCGATATGCCTGGCGTTCTCGGTGAGCGAGCCGTGCATTTTCCAGTTGCCGGCGACCAAAGGCTGTCGCATGTCCTACTCCCGCCGCTGGCCGTGCGCCCCAAAAAAGGGCGCGCGATCATAGCCACGCAGCCGCCCCGTTGCAATCAGCTTGCGCCTAAGCTCAGGCCACAGCGGCGCGCACCACTGCGGCAAGCTCATCGGCATAGGCCAGGGTTGCCCGTTCATCGCGCCCCTCCACCATGACCCGGATGACCGGCTCCGTACCGGAGGGCCGCAGCACCACCCGCCCCTCGCCGCCCAATCGCGACTCGATGCTGCGGACGCTGCTTTGGATGGCGGGCACCGTGGACGGGTCGAAGCGCTGCGCCACCTTCACGTTCAGCAGCACCTGCGGGAAGCGCTGCATGCCCGCGGCCAGCTCCGCCAGGCTCTGTCGCGTGCGTTTCATGATCGACAGCACCTGCAGGGCGCTGATGAGGGCATCGCCGGTGGTGGTCTGGTCCAGACATAGAATATGTCCGGAGGTTTCCCCGCCGAGCACGCCGCCGGTTTCGCGCAGCAGCCCAAGCACGTAGCGGTCCCCGACCGCGGCGCGCTGGAACTCAATGCCCTGGATCTTCAGGGCCTGTTCGAGCCCGAAGTTGCTCATGACCGTGCCGACCACCGGTCCGCTGAGAGTCCCCTCGCGCTTGCGGGCCAGCGCCATGATGTAGAGCAGCTGGTCGCCATCCACGACCCGCCCCAGATGATCGACCATGACCAGCCGGTCGCCGTCCCCATCCAGGGCAATGCCCACATCGGCCCGGACGCCCGGCACGGTCAGCTGCAGCAGCTGTGGCGCCATCGATCCGCAGCCATCATTGATGTTGCGGCCATTTGGCGAGCACCCCACCGGCACGATTTCCGCGCCCAGATCGGTGAGCACGCGCGGGCCGACCTTGTAGGCCGCGCCGTTGGCGCAATCGATGACGATCTTCAGGCCCGCCAGGTCCACCCCGGAGGGCATCGTGCTCGCGCAGAATTCCTGGTACGCCACGCGGGATTTGTCCACGCGCGCAGCACGGCCCAGCAGGCCCGATTCGCGGGTCACCGGGCCGCGCGCCAGTTGCGTCTCGATCTGCTCCTCGAACTCATCGGAGAGCTTGCCGCCCTCGGCATCAAAGAATTTGATGCCATTGTCATCGTAGGGATTGTGCGAGGCGCTGATCACCACGCCACAGCGGCACTCGAACTTGCGCGTCAGGTAGGCGATTCCGGGGGTGGGCAGCGGACCGATGAGCAGCACATCGACGCCGGCGGCGACGAAGCCGGCCTCCAACGCCGACTCAAACATGTACCCCGACAGTCGCGTGTCCTTGCCGATGAGGACCTTGCCGCCCGCGGGGGCCAGCACATGGGCCGCGGCGCTGGCGAGATTCAAGGCGAAATCCACCGTCATGGGATGCTGTCCCACGCGGCCGCGTATGCCATCGGTGCCGAAGAACTGCCGTGCCAAGACTTACACTCCTGCCTGCACCGCGTGTGCAACCTTCAATGCGTCCACCGTCTCCGCCACATCGTGGGCCCGGATGATATGCGCGCCGCGCAGCACCGCAGCCACGGCCAGCGCCAGGCTTCCGGCCAGCCGGCCACCGTCCGCACGACCCGTGATGACGGCGATGGTCGACTTGCGGGACATGCCCATCAGCACCGGCAGCCGCAGTGACGCAAAATCGGGCAGCTGCCGCACCAGTGCCAGATTGTGCGCCACTGTCTTGCCAAAGCCGAATCCCGGATCGATGACGATGCGCCCGCGATCAATGTCCGCGGCCTCGCAGGCGGCCACGCGCGCCTGCAGGAACAGCTTCACTTCGGCCACGACGTCCGTGTACTCGGGCCGCTGCTGCATGGTCTGCGGCTCACCCTGCATGTGCACCACGCACACCGCGCAGTCCGATGCGGCGGCCGCCTCGAGCGCCCCGGGGCGCTGCAGGCCGCGCACATCGTTGACGAAGGTCGCGCCCGCGGCGACCGCGGCGAGGATGACTTCAGGGGTGCTCGTATCGACCGACACGATGGCGTGCCCGCCGCGCGCCAGCCGCTCGATCACCGGAATCACCCGGCGCAACTCCTCCTCCACACTCACGGCGGGCGCGCCGGGCCGCGTGGATTCCCCACCCACATCAATGATCGCGGCGCCGGCTTCGATCATGGCTTGCGCATGCTCGAGCGCACGCGCATGGCTCACGTAGCGGCCGCCGTCGGAAAAGGAGTCTGGCGTGACATTGAGCACGCCCATGACCTTTGGACGAGTCAGATCAAGCAGGGTTGAACCACAGCGCAGCAGCATCATCGGCACCAGGAAGCAAGGTCGCCTCCCATCGTGGAGACACCCTCGTACGGCAGACTCTTAAATAGTGGCCTAGTGCTGGCCGGCGGGTGAACCGATCGGACCGGGCTGGCCGGCCGGCTTCGGGGCCGGTGGCTGCTTGTTGGTCGGCAGCGAATCATCCCAACCGGCAGGCGGCTGTGGCGGCTTGCCATCCATGATGTCCTTGAGCTGCCCGTCGTCGATGGTCTCGTACTTGATGAGTGCTTCGGCCATGGCGTGCAGTCGATCCAGATTGGTCACCAGAATCTGCTTGGCCCACTGGTAGTTGGTCTCAATGACATTGCGGATCTCTTCATCGATGGCGTGCGCCGTGCCATCCGAAACCTGCTTGTGCTGGGTAACGCTGCGGCCCAGAAACACCTCGCCGGTCTCCTCCGTATAGGTCAGAGGCCCGAGCTTGTCCGACAGGCCCCACTTCGTGACCATGTTGCGCGCCAGGTCAGTGGCCCGCTCGATATCGTTGGAGGCACCGGTCGTCACCGCGTCCTGGCCGAAAATGAGTTCCTCGGCAATACGGCCACCGAACAGCGTCGCAATCGAACTTTGGATGCGTCGGCGCGAAAGACTGTAGCGATCCTGTTCGGGGAGGAACTGCGTGACACCCAGCGCGCGGCCGCGCGGAATGATGGTCACCTTGTACACCGGATCGTGCTCCGGCACGGTCATGCCGACAATGGCGTGGCCCGCCTCGTGGTAGGCCGTCATGCGCTTCTCGTCCTCGGTCATCACCATCGAACGCCGCTCGGCGCCCATCATGATCTTGTCCTTGGCGCGCTCGAATTCCTCCATGCTGACCATGCGCTTGTTGGCGCGCGCCGCGAACAGGGCGGCCTCATTGACCAGGTTCGCAAGATCCGCACCCGAAAACCCGGGGGTACCGCGGGCGATGAGCTGCGGCTTCACATCCTCACCGAGCGGTACGCGGCGCATGTGCACGCGCAGAATCTGCTCGCGGCCGCGCACATCCGGCAACGGCACGACCACCTGGCGATCGAAGCGGCCGGGGCGCAGCAGTGCGGGGTCCAGCACATCCGGGCGGTTGGTCGCGGCGATGACGATGATGCCCTCATTGCCTTCGAAGCCGTCCATTTCGACCAGCAGCTGATTCAGGGTCTGTTCGCGCTCGTCATGGCCGCCGCCCAAGCCCGCACCACGGTGGCGGCCTACGGCATCGATTTCGTCAATGAAGATGATGCACGGCGCGTGCTTCTTGGCCTGCTCGAACATGTCGCGCACGCGCGAGGCACCCACGCCGACGAACATTTCCACGAAGTCCGAGCCGGAAATCGTGAAGAACGGCACCTTGGCCTCGCCGGCGATGGCGCGTGCGAGCAGCGTCTTGCCGGTGCCGGGCGAACCGACCATCAGCACGCCCTTGGGAATCTTGCCACCGAGCTTCTGGAACTTGCCCGGGTCCTTGAGGAAGTCGACGATTTCGGCGACCTCCTGCTTGGCCTCATCGACACCGGCGACATCGGCGAAGGTGACACTGACCTGGTCCTCACCGAGCAGGCGCGCGCGGCTCTTGCCAAATGACATGGCGCCGCGGCCACCGGAGGCACCCTGCATCTGGCGCAGCATGTACAGGAAGAAGAACAGCAGCAGCACCGGGGCGGCCAGCTGCAATATCAACTGCGTCCAGAAACTCGGCTGCTGGGGCGGCACGCCCTTGATGTCGACATTAGCCTTCTGCAGGTCACCGATCAGGACCGTGTAGTCCGTCTCCGGATTGAATGCCTTGAATTGGGTCTTGTCCTTCAAGGACCCCAGGATCTTGTCCCCCTGCAGAACCACCGACTCCACCTTGTTGGATTTCACATCATCCAGGAAGACGGAGTAGTCGATTTCCTGCGGCTGGTTCGTCGGGGGTAGGTACCGGCTGAATACGAGCAGCAGGACCACGACGATGATCACCCATAACAGGATGTTTTTCGTCAGGTCGTTCAAGGAATCTTCCTTATAAAAGCTCTAATTTCGCTCATCCATTGAACCTACACTATCGTGAAGCCCTTCGCCAGCAAGTACAGCTCAGGACTGCGGGCCCGCGAGGCCTCGGGTTTGAGCATCCGGACCTTTGCAAATCGTTGCCGCGTGGCCGCTACCAGCTCGGTGAATCCTGACCCCTGGAAGACCTTGATCAGGGCCGTACCGCCTGGTTTCAAGACCTTAGCGGCCATATCCATGGCCAGTTCCGCCAGATACATGGACCGCGGCTGATCGATCGCGTCGACTCCGCTCAAGTTGGGGGCCATATCCGACAGCAGGACGTCCACCCCGCGCTCCGGGACCAGGGCCATCAGCGCGGCCACGACCGCGTCTTCCCGGAAGTCCCCCTGCAGGAACTCCACCCCCACAATCGGATCCATGGGCAGGATATCCGTGGCCAATACGCGGCCATTGCGGCCGACCCGGCGCACCGCATACTGACTCCAGGCCCCAGGCGCGGCCCCCAGGTCCAGGCAGACCTGCCCCGGGCGCAGCAATTTCTCGCGCTGGTCGAGTTCCTCGAGCTTGTAGATGGCCCGCGAGCGAAAACCGGCCGACCTGGCCTTCTTCACGAAGGGGTCGGCGAAGTGTTCCTGCAGCCAGCGGCCACTGCTCTTGGAGCGCCGTGGCACCGCTAAGTCACCTGAACCGTTACAATTGCCGTCATGGAATTAACCGAAAACCAGCGCCGCTTTCTGCGCGGCCGCGCCCATGCCCTCAAACCCACCATCCAGATCGGCGGCAAGGGTCTCACCGAGGCGGTGGCCGCCGAAACCGCTCGCGCCCTGCATGACCATGAACTGATCAAGGTCCGCGCCTCCGGCGCCGATCGCGACGCCCGTGATGCCATGTTCGCCGACCTCGCGAAGCGCACCCGTAGCGCTCTGGTCCATCGTATCGGACATATCGCCGTGCTGTACCGGGCGAACGCCGCCAAGCCGGGGCTCATCATTCCTGACCCGAAGGGGCCGGACCCGCAGGCCGCGATCCTCAAGTCTTGACCGCGACGATTTCGTAGGACTTGGTGCCGCCGGGGGTCGCCACGTCCACGATATCGCCCTCGGACTTCGCGACCAGGGCGCGCGCAATGGGCGACGTCACCGATATGCGCCCGGCCTTGAGGTCAGCCTCGTCCTCGCCGACGATCTGGTAGCTCACCTGGGCGCCGCTGTCCTGGTCTTCCAGCTGCACCACCGCGCCGAATACCACCCGGCCATCCTTCGGCAGCGTGCTCGGATCGATGATTTCAGCGGTCGACATCTTGGCCTCGATCTCCTGGATCCGACCCTCGATGAATCCTTGCTGCTCCCGCGCCGCGTGGTACTCGGCGTTTTCCGACAGGTCCCCGTGGGCGCGCGCTTCCGCGATGGCCTTGATGACATTGGGCCGGTCCTGGGACTTCAGTCGCTTCAGTTCCGTGCGCAGCGCTTCGGCGCCGCGCACCGTCATGGGAGTACGTTTCATACGCCGCGGATCTCCTGATGCAGGTCGGCGAGGCGATTGACCTCGACTTCATCGATATGTTCGAGAGCCTCGCAGGTCGCCAGGGCCGCGGCCAACGTCGTGTAGTACGTGACGCGGCGATGCACCGCTTCACGACGGATTGAATTCGATTCCAGGATGGCCTGCTTGCCTTCCGTGGTATTTACGATCAGGTCGATCTCATCGTTCTTGATCATGTCGACGATGTGCGGGCGACCCTCGCGCACCTTGTTCGCACGGCGACAGACAATCCCGGACGCCTCCAGAACCTGCGCCGTGCCGGTGGTGGCGACGATGGTGAACCCGTAACCGATGAGTCGGCGCGCCAAATCCACGGCACCGGGCTTGTCGCGCTCGCGCACGCTGATCAGGCACAAACCATTGCGCGGCAGGGTTACACCGGACGCGGACTGCGCCTTGGCGTACGCCTCGCCAAAGGTGCGACCCGTGCCCATGACCTCCCCGGTCGACTTCATTTCCGGACCCAGGATCGGATCGGCTTCCGGGAATTTCGAGAATGGGAACACCGCCTCTTTCACGGAGAAGTACGGCGGCACCCGCTCAACCGTCGCATCGAGCTCGGCGAGCTTGCGACCAATCATGGTACGCGCGGCGATCTTCGCCAGCGCCAGACCCGTGGTCTTCGATACGAACGGCACCGTGCGCGAGGCGCGTGGATTCACTTCCAGCACGTATACCACTCCATTCTGAACGGCGAACTGGATATTCATCAGGCCCACGACGTTCAGCGCCATCGCCAGCTTGCGGGTCTGGTCGCGAATTTCATCCTGGATGGCCGGCGTGAGGCTGAAGGGCGGCAGCGAGCTGCCCGAGTCACCCGAGTGCACGCCGGCTTGTTCGACATGTTCCATGATGCCGCCGATCAGCACCTGCTCCCCGTCGCAGACCGCATCCACGTCGACCTCGATGGCCACATCCAAGAATCGGTCGAGCAGCACCGGACTGTCATTGGATACGCGCACCGCGACCGTCATATAGGTGCGCAGATCTTCTTCGGTGAATACGACTTCCATGGCACGTCCGCCGAGCACATACGAGGGCCGCACCACCAGCGGAAAGCCAACTTCGCGTGCCAGCCGGACCGCCTGTTCCTCGGTGCGCGCCGTCGCATTCGCCGGCTGCTTCAGGCCCAGGTTGCGCACCAGCATCTGGAAGCGCTCACGATCCTCGGCCACGTCGATCGAATCCGGGCTGGTGCCGATGATGGGCGCACCGGCCTCCTCCAGGGCCCGCGACAGCTTCAGGGGTGTCTGTCCGCCGAACTGCACGATCAGCCCTTCGGGTTTCTCCTTCTCCAGGATCTCCAGCACATCCTCGAGCGTGAGCGGCTCGAAGTACAACCGGTCGGAGGTGTCGTAGTCAGTAGAGACCGTCTCCGGATTGCAATTGACCATGATGGTCTCGAATCCATCCTCGCGCAGGGCGAGCGCGGCATGCACGCAGCAATAGTCGAATTCGATGCCCTGGCCGATGCGGTTCGGTCCGCCGCCCAGGATCATGATCTTGCGACGGTTGGTGGGATTGGCCTCGCACTCTTCCTCGTAGGTCGAGTACATGTAGGCCGTCGAGGTTGCAAACTCCGCCGCGCAGGTATCGACCCGCTTGTACACGGGCCGGATACCCAGCTCATGGCGCCGCTGGCGCACGGCCTTTTCGATGACTCCCACCAGCCGCGCGAGCCGGCCGTCCGAGAAGCCCTTGCGCTTCAGCGCGCGCAGACGCTCGGCGGAAAGTCCGCTCATGCCGCGCTCGGCAATCTGTTTTTCCTCCAGCACCAGATCTTCCAGCTGCGCCAGGAACCACGGATCAATGTGCGTGAGCTGCTGGATCCTCTCGAATGACCAGCCGGCACGGAATGCATCCGCCGTGAACAGCAGCCGATTGGCGCCCGGCACCCGCAGTTCGTATGCCAGCTTGGTTGATGTTTCCTCATTGAGAGGCAGGCTCAGCTGCTCCCCTAGACCATCCAAGCCGGTCTCAAGCCCGCGCAGCGCTTTCTGCAGCGATTCCTGGAAGGTGCGGCCAATGGCCATCACCTCACCCACCGACTTCATCTGTGTCGTCAGCCGATCATTCGCGGCCGGGAACTTCTCGAAGGTGAAGCGCGGAATCTTCGTGACCACGTAGTCGATCGAGGGCTCGAAGGATGCCGGGGTTGCGCCCCCCGTGATGTCGTTGCGCAGTTCATCCAGCGTGTAGCCGATAGCCAGTTTCGCCGCAATCTTCGCGATTGGAAATCCCGTCGCCTTCGAGGCCAGCGCCGAGGAGCGCGACACGCGCGGGTTCATCTCGATGACGAGCAGCCGTCCGTCCTGCGGATTCACCGCGAACTGGACATTCGAACCGCCGGTTTCGACGCCGATCTTGCGCAGCACGGCGATGGAGGCATCGCGCATGCGCTGGTATTCCTTGTCCGTCAGTGTCTGGGCGGGCGCGACGGTGATGGAGTCGCCGGTGTGCACGCCCATCGGATCCAGGTTCTCGATCGAACAGATGATGATGCAGTTGTCATTGCGATCGCGGACCACCTCCATCTCGTATTCTTTCCACCCGATGACGGCCTCCTCGAGCAGCACCTCGCCGGTAGGCGAGGCATCCAGGCCACGCGCCAGGATGGTTTCAAACTCTTCGCGGTTGTAGGCGATGCCGCCACCACTGCCGCCCATGGTGAAGGAGGGACGGATCACAACCGGATAGCCGATGTCCCCGATGGCGCCGTTGGCTTCCTCGAGGTTGTGGGCGATACGGGAGCGGGGGGTTTCCAGACCAATCTCGCGCATGGCGTCGCGGAACTGCTCGCGATCTTCGGCCATGTCGATGGCCGACCGCGAGGCGGCGATGAGTTCCACGCCGTACTTCTCCAAAACGCCCTCGCGCACCAGATCGAGCGCGGTGTTCAACGCCGTCTGGCCACCCATCGTGGGCAGCAGCGCATCGGGCCTTTCCTTCTCGATGATGCGCGCCACGGTGCGCCAGTTCACCGGCTCGATATAGATGGCATCGGCCATCTCCGGGTCGGTCATGATCGTGGCCGGATTGGAGTTCACCAGGATGACCCGGTAGCCCTCTTCACGCAGCGCCTTGCAGGCCTGGGCGCCGGAATAGTCGAACTCGCACGCCTGGCCAATGACAATGGGACCGGCGCCGATGATCAAGACACTCTGGATGTCTGTCCGCTTAGGCAATTCTCGAAGCTCCTGCAGCTAACGCCGCGGGTTCTGCTCGCTCTGCCGCAGCTGGTTCTGCAACCGTCTGAGCATGAGCTGGTTGAAACGTTCAAACAGGGGCTTCACATCGTGCGGGCCGGGACTGGCTTCCGGATGACCCTGGAAACTGAAGGCCGGACGATCCTTGAACGCCAGGCCCTGCAGCGACCCGTCAAACAGTGAACGATGCGTCGCCCTGACATTGTCAGGTAAGGACGTCTCATCGACCGCGAAACCATGATTCTGGCTCGTGATCATGACCCGGCCGCTTTCCAGGTCCTGCACCGGATGGTTCGCGCCGTGATGGCCGAACTTCATCTTCACGGTCGTGGCACCGGCGGCCAGCCCCATCAGCTGATGGCCGAGGCAGATGCCGAACAGCGGGATCTCGGCCTGCAGCAGTTCGCGAGTGGCGGCTATCGCATAGTCACATGGCTCCGGATCGCCCGGGCCGTTGGACAAGAACACCCCATCGGGCTGCAGCTGCAGTACCTCTCGCGCGCTGGTCTGCGCCGGGACCACGGTCATGCGGCAACCGGAGTCGGATAGCAGGCGCAGGATGTTGCGCTTGATGCCAAAGTCATAGGCGATCACATGCAGGCGCTGGTGGGCGCGGATGTTCTGGCGGCCCGTATCCTGCCAGGTGTTGCCTTCATTCCATTGGAAGGGACGCTTGGTGGACACGACCTTCGCCAGGTCCATGCCCTTCAGTCCCGGAAATTTGCCGGCAAGTTTGACGGCGGCTTGTTCGTCGACCTGTTCACCCGTGACGATGCAGCCGGACTGGGCACCCTGTTCGCGCAGCAGGCGCGTCAGACGCCGCGTGTCGATACCGGCGATGGCGACGATTTTGCCGCGGATGAGAAATTCGGACAGAGGCTCGACCATGCGCCAGCTGCTGGCCCGCAGTGGCAGGTCGCGGATCACCAGACCCGCGGCGTAAATCTGCGAGGATTCAAGATCGTCAGCGTTTGTGCCGGTGTTGCCGATGTGAGGATAGGTGAGCGTTACGATCTGCCTGGCGTAGGACGGATCGGTGAGGATCTCCTGGTAACCCGTCAATGCAGTATTGAAAACGACTTCGCCAGTGGTATTGCTCGGTGCTCCGATGGACTGGCCGCGGAAGATCGAACCGTCCGCCAGCGCCAGCACCGCAGGAAGATATGTCATGGTGCGTACGCGCGCGTGCTGCAGATAAACAAAGCGGGAGGAGTTCTTTTTGGAACATCCTCCCGCCTTGCATGGACTAACCCTCGCGGATTAGAAGTAAATCTTACGGGCCGCCACCCGGTGTGTCCATGCGATTCCAAGACTTTTTTGCGCTCCTCCATGGGATTGGCAGGTACTGTATGTAATACCCGGGCCGCCCCACATTCATGTCCTAACATGCTGATCCTAAAGAATAATGTCCCGCATGAAATAATGTCCGGGGGCGCGCCCGGCCAGCCACGCGGCCGCCTCCAGAGCTCCCCGGGCAAATACGTTTCTGTCCGTGGCGCGGTGCGACAAAAGCACTTGTTCGCCTGTTCCGGCAAAGACCACGGTGTGGTCACCGACGATATCCCCGGCGCGCACCACCGCGAATCCGATGTCCCCTTCGCGGCGTAGCCCGTCACGGTCGTGGGCCGACACCGTATCGAACTCCTGGCCGCGCGCCTGCGCGACGGCGTGACCCAACGCGAGCGCCGTGCCCGAGGGCGCATCCTTTTTCAATCGATGGTGAGCCTCGATGATCTCCACATCGAAGTTCAGCGGCAAGGTCTGCGCTGCCTGCCGCACCAGTTCCAGCAACAGCGTGACACCGAGACTGGTATTGGCCGCAATCAGCAAGGCGATGTGGCGCGCTGCGCGCTCGATCTCCGGCTTCAGTTCCGCGGCGATGCCGGTCGTGCCGACGAGCAGGGGCTTGCCCGCGACAATACAGGCGGCCAGGTTTGAGGCGGTGGCGGGCGATTGCGAGAAGTCGATCGCGCAGTCGCATTCGGCCAGCGCCGCCGCCACATTGGCTGTTACGGGGATACCCAAACGCCCGACGCCGGCCAGCTCACCCACATCGCGCCCCAGGTGCGCGCTGCCCGCATGCGTTACCGCACCGGTGATGCGCACGTTGGGGCGTTCCTTCGATACCCGCACCAGCGCCTGGCCCATGCGGCCGGTGGCTCCGATGATGAGAACGCGCAACGTACCGCTCATAAACCTATTCGCCTTTGGAGAAGAAACTCTTCACGCCATCCAGGAAACCCTTCTGTCGCGGTGCATGGTGGCTGCCGCCACGCAGCGATTCATCCAGCCGCTTCACCAGCTCGCGCTGCTCGGCGGAGAGCTTCACGGGTGTCTCGATCATCACCTTGCAGAACAGATCGCCACGCGCCCCGCCGCGCACCGGCTTCACACCCTTGTCGCGCAGGCGAAATACCCGCCCCGATTGCGATTCAGGCGGGATCTTGATGGTGACGTCGCCGTCCAGAGTGGGCACCTCCAACGTACCGCCGAGCGCTGCCGTCGCAAAGCTGATCGGCACCTCACACGACAGATGTTCGCCTTCGCGTTGAAAGATTGCGTGCTCCCGAACCCGCACCTCCACGTACAGGTCGCCGGGCGGGCCGCCATTGCGACCCGCTTCGCCCTCGCCCGTCAATCGGATGCGATCGCCGGTGTCGACGCCGGCCGGAATTTTCACGGACAGCTTCTTGGCGCGCCGCACGCGTCCCTGTCCTAAACAGGTATCGCAGGGATTGCGCACGATCGTGCCCATGCCGCGGCAGCGCGGACAGGTCTGCTGCAATTGAAAGAACCCCTGGGAGACGCGCACCTGCCCGTTGCCATCGCAGGTATCGCAGGTCACCGGCGCACTGCCCTTTGCCGCCCCGGTACCGTGGCAGGTGGTGCACTCCTCCAGCTTCGGCAGTTCGACCTCCAGGGTGTGCCCAAACACGGCCTGCCCCAATTCCAGTTCGATCTCGTAACGCAGGTCGGCGCCGCGAAACACTTGGGAGCGACCACCGCCGCCGCGCCGGCCGCCGCCAAAAATGTCGCCGAACACATCGCCGAAGATGTCGCTGAAGGCATCCGCGCCGCGCTGGCCGGCCCCGCGTGCGGCAGCGGCATCCAGTCCGGCGTGACCATGCTGATCGTAAATGGCACGCCGTTGTGGATCGCCGAGCACCTCGGCGGCTTCCTTGCATTCCTTGAATTTGTCCTCGGCCTCGTGATCACCCGGATTGCGGTCCGGATGGAATTTCATTGCCAGACGCCGATAGGCCTTCTTGATGTCCGCTTCGGATGCCGTCTTGGCGACATCCAGTACCTTGTAATAATCGCGCTTAGACATGCCCGCCCTGCCGAACCCATAAACACGTCAAAGCCGCCGTACCCTGGCCCACCGGTGTCACCGGCGGCAGCCCGAGCGCGGCGGCATTTGGTCGCACCTGATGGCCGAAGCCGTCAGGGTCGCAAGAATACTCCGCTTACGACGCGCGGCGATCCTTGTCGTTGACTTCCTCAAATTCGGCGTCGACCACATCGTCCTTGGGACCCGTGGCACCGGCGCTGCCGCCTGCCGCGCCGGCACCGGGCGCACCGCCAGCCTGTGCACCCCCGGCATCCGCACCGCCGCCGCTCTGGGCATAGGCACGCTGAGCAATCGCCGCCGAGGCCTGGGCGAGCGCTTCGGTCTTGCGCGCAATCACATCCTTGTCCTCCCCCTTCAACGCGGTGCGCAGATCCGACAGGGCCGATTCAGCGGAGGCGCGTTCGCCCGCCTCGACCTTGTCGCCGAGATCCTTCAGCGATCTCTCGACGCTGTGGACCAGGGCATCGGCCTTGTTGCGCGTATCCACCAGCTCACGGAACTTACGGTCCTCCTCGGCATGGGCCTCGGCGTCGTTCACCATGCGCTTGATCTCATCCTCGTTCAGGCCGCTCGAGGCCTTGATGACGATCTTCTGCTCCTTGCCCGTCGCCTTGTCCTTGGCCGACACGTTCAGGATGCCGTTGGCATCGATATCGAACGACACCTCGATCTGCGGCATGCCGCGCGGCGCCGACGGAATATCGGTGAGGTCGAACTTGCCCAGCGACTTGTTGTCAACGGCGCGGTCGCGCTCGCCCTGCAGCACGTGAATGGTCACGGCCGTCTGGCTGTCATCCGCAGTCGAGAACGTCTGTGCGGCACGCGTCGGGATGGTCGTGTTCTTCTCAATCAGCTTGGTCATCACGCCGCCCAGGGTCTCGATCCCCAGCGACAGCGGGGTGACATCCAGCAGCAGCACGTCCTTGACCTCACCGGAGAGCACACCGCCCTGGATGGCTGCGCCCACCGCGACCGCCTCATCCGGATTCACATCCTTGCGCGGCTCCTTGCCGAAGAAGTCCTTGACGTACTTCTGCACCAGCGGCATGCGCGTCTGGCCACCGACCAGGATGACCTCGGCCACATCGCTCGCCGCGAGGCCCGCATCCTTGAGCGCCAGACGGCACGGATCGATGGTCTTCTTGATCAGATCCTCGACCAGCGACTCCAGTTTCGCGCGCGTGAGCTTGATGCTCAGGTGCTTCGGGCCCGAGGCATCGGCCGTGATGTACGGCAGGTTCACATCGCTTTGCTGCGTCGAGGACAGTTCGATCTTGGCCTTCTCGGCGGCCTCCTTCAGGCGCTGCATGGCCAGCGGATCCTTGCGCACGTCGACGCCGGACTCCTTGAGGAACTCCTCACTCAGGAAATTGATGACCCGCAGGTCGAAATCCTCACCACCCAGGAAGGTGTCGCCGTTGGTGGAGAGCACCTCAAACTGCCGCTCGCCATCGACCGCCGCGATTTCGATGATCGACACATCGAAGGTGCCGCCGCCCAGGTCGTACACGGCAATCTTGCGATCCCCGCCGGCCTTGTCCAGGCCGTAGGCCAGGGCCGCCGCGGTCGGTTCATTGATGATGCGCTTCACGTCCAGACCCGCGATGCGGCCCGCATCCTTGGTGGCCTGGCGCTGGCTGTCGTTGAAGTATGCGGGCACAGTGATGACCGCCTCGGTGACCGGCTCGCCGAGATAATCCTCCGCCGTCTTCTTCATCTTCATGAGCACGCGCGCGGAAATTTCCGGCGGCGCCATGTTCTTGCCCTGCACTTCGACCCAGGCGTCGCCGTTGTCGGCGCGTGTGATCTTGTAAGGGACCATTTTCACGTCGCGCTGCACGACTTCATCGGCAAATTTGCGGCCGATGAGGCGCTTGACCGCGAACAGGGTGTTGTGCGGATTCGTGACCGCCTGGCGCTTGGCCGGCTGGCCGACGATTACCTCGCCGTCCTTCGTGAAGGCTACGACCGATGGTGTGGTGCGATCACCTTCCGCATTTTCGATAACACGGGGTTTGCCACCTTCCATGATGGCCACACACGAGTTGGTCGTGCCCAGGTCGATGCCAATGATCTTTGCCATGTACTTGCTCCGCAAATTCTGTTTTAAGTCCGTCCCGCAAGGCACTTTGTGGGTGCAAAGTGCGACGATTCAAGTCCACTCAGGCCGGCGCCCGGGCCACGATGACCCGCGCCGGCCGCAGCAACCGGCCGCCGATCTCAAAGCCCGGCTGCACCACCTGAAGCACCGAGTTCGGTTCCGCCGTAGGCGAGTCCTGGGCCATCACCGCCTCATGCCGTTCGGGGTCGAAGGGCTCACCGGTGGGATTGATAGCCCGGATATTCAGCTTCTCGAAGGCCTTCACGAGCAGCTTCAGGGTCGCCTCCTGGCCCGCGGCCAGGCTCTTGGCGTCAGCGCGCGCCGCGTTGCTGACAGCGCCCTGCAGGCTGTCCAGCACCGGCAACAGCTCGACGGCGAATTTCTCCAGGCCGTAGCGGCTCGCGTTCTCGACGTCGCGCTGCGCGCGCTTGCGCATATTGTCCATTTCGGCCGCGGTGCGCAGGTACTGGTCCTTGTGGCTGGCGGCCTGCTGTTGAGCTTCTGCTAGAGCTTGAGCAAGCTGCGCTGCGTCCAGATCCTGCGATTCGCCGTTCGCCGGCTGCGCCGCACCCGGCGCGGAAGCCTCTGCCGCAGTCATCAAATCCTCCAAATACAAATGCTTGCGCACGGGCCAACGTGGCGCCTGCGAGTCAGGGGTCGCAGATTATCCGATTCCTGAGGGCGAGCGCCTTGAATTCAAGGCGGCCCCGAGCAATTTCGCCGTGACATCAACGATGGGAATGACCCGCTCATAGGCCATGCGCATTGGTCCGATGACCCCCAGCACCCCGACGACCTGGTCCCCCAGGGAGTACGGCGCCGTCACCAGGCTGTAATCGTCCAGCACCTGATAGCCGGATTCGTGGCCGATGAATATCTGCACGCCCTGGGCCTTCAGGCTGTGATCCAGCAGGTGCAGGAAATCACGCCGCTCGTTGAAGGCCTCGAACAGCCGCTTGAGCTTCTCGACGCTGGACAGCTCCCCAACCCCCATGAGATTGGTTTCCCCCGCGATGACATAGTCCATCCGCTCCTGCGCCGGATCGCCGACGTTGAAGAGCTGCTGCGCCATGGTAATGGCGTCAAGCATGATCTGGTTCATGCGTTCGCGGGTCTCGCGCATCTGCCGCAGGATTTCCTGGCGCACCTCCGTCGGGGAGCGGCCGACAAAATGCGTATTGAGGAAGTTCGCGGCCCGGCGCAGCTCCTCGAGCTGGAAACTGCGCTCCAGCTGGATGATGCGGTTCTGCACTTCGCTGTTGTTGAGCACCAGCACCGCCAGCACGCGGTTCTCCGACAGCGGCACGAATTCGATATGCGTGATCGAGGACTGCTGGGCGCTCGGCAGCGTCACGACCCCCGCCAGCTGGGTGATGCTGGACAGCAGTTGCGAGGCGGTCGCGACCAGCGCCTTGGAATCAAGGCCGCCATCCAGCTGCCGGCGAAACTCGCTCACCGAGTCCGGATCCATCGGCTGCACTCGCAGCAGTGTGTCCACGAAAAACCGGTAGCCCTTGTCGGTGGGCACGCGGCCGGCCGAGGTATGCGGGGAGGCCACGAAACCCAACTGCTCGAGGTCGGCCATGACATTGCGGACAGTCGCGGAGCTGAGATTCAGGCCGCTTTCGCGCGACAGGCTGCGCGAGCCCACGGGCTGACCGTCCCGGATATAGCTTTCAACCAATATCCGCAACAGGCGTTGGGCCCGTTCATTGAGGGGATCGTCGCGCACATCTGGGGACATAGGTTCAGCGAAGCTAGCGACCGTCATGCGGGCCGTCAAGCAACGCCTTTACCACCTTATTCGACAATAGTCTTCGGATTGCGCCCTTGGGCCACGCCCGGGCCCATGCTACAAAGGCGACAATGACAGCTTCCATCCGCGTGTGCGCGCTGATCGGCCGGTTTACCGACACCCGGGTCGCTGAGACCGTGGCGGTCCTGCTGCCGCACCTCATCGACCGTGGCGTCAGTATTCTGGTGTATGAAAGTCCCGGGGACATCCCCGGCGCCACCGCCGTGTCCTTGGTCTCCGAAACGGAGCTTGCCGCCCGGGCCGACCTGATAGTCGCCATCGGCGGGGATGGCACCCTGCTCTACGCGGCACGGCTGGCCACCGCCCGGCGCGTGCCGTTGCTGGGCATCAATCGCGGCCGCTTGGGCTTTCTGACCGACGTGATGCCCCAGGAGGTTCTGGCCTGTGTGGACGCGGCGCTGGATGGTGGCTGCGTGGTCGATCGACGCCCGCTGCTTACCGCCACGCTGGTGAGCGGCGGTGTCGCCACGACCAGCGGGCTCGCACTCAACGATGTCGTCGTCCAGAAGCTGGCCACCGGCAGCATGATGGACTTTGAGACCTGGATAGACGACCGGTACGTCAACACCCATGCCGGGGACGGCATTGTCATTGCCAGCGCCACCGGCTCGACGGCCTATGCATTGTCCTGCGGCGGCCCGATCATCGATCCGCACCTGGAGGTACTGGTGATCGCGCCGATCTGCCCGCATACCCTGTCGGACCGGCCCATTGTGGTCTCCGCGCGCGCCGCGATTGAGATCCGCCTGCTCGAGCGCCCCGAAAGCCGCGCCCAGGTCGTCTGCGACGGCTTCGTGCTCGGCGATGTACAGCCCTGCGACCGGGTGCAGATCCGCCAATCGGATGACGAGGTCACCCTGCTGCACCCGCCCGGTTATGATTACTTCCGCCTGTTGCGCTCCAAGCTGCATTGGGGTCGCGGCAATGCCGACCGCTCCCGATAGGTCGCCATGCTCACCTACCTGCATATCCTTGACTTCGCCATCATCGATGCGCTGGAACTGGACGTGGGCACCGGGCTCACCGTGCTCACGGGCGAAACGGGCGCCGGCAAGTCCATCCTGGTGGATGCCCTGCAGCTCATCGCCGGCGGCCGCGCCGGAGCCGAAGTAGTCCGCCACGGCGCGCAGCGCGCGGAAGTCACCGCCACATTCGAGCTGGCCCAGGCCCCCCGCGAACTGAAGGGCTGGCTCGAGGATCAGTCCATCACCGTCGAACAGGAGCTGTCAGTGCGGCGGGTGGTGACCGCCGACGGCCGCTCGCGCGCCTATTTGAACGGCCAGTCGGTGACAGTACAGCAGTTGCGCGAGGCCGGTAATATCCTGCTGGACATCCACGGCCAGCATGAATTCCAGACCCTCACGCGCAGCACCGGCCAGCGCGATCTGCTCGATGCCTACGGTCGCCACGACGCCATCGTCGGTGAAGTCGGCATCGCGCAGCGGGTATGGCTGAAACTGCTGAATGCCGCCCTGGAGCTCGAAACGAAGGCTCGCGACCGCGATGCCCGACTGTCACTGCTGCGCTATCAGGCACAGGAACTCACCGCGCTCGGGCTGAGCGCGGGGGAATTCACCGGCCTCACCGAGGAGGCCACGCGTATCGCGCACCGTGGCCGGATCAGCGAGTGCGTGCAGGGGGCGTTGGGAAACCTGTATGAGGAGGATGCCGGTAGCGCCCACGCCGGCGTCGCACGTGCCTTGCAGCAGCTGAAGAGCGTGGCGGGCCTTGATCCGGGCATCGCAGCCGTCCTGCCGCTGGTGGACAGCGCCGCCATCCAGATTCATGAAGCCGCCCGGGAGCTGCAGCGGTACCTGGACTCACAGGATTTTGATGCGGCGCGCCAGGATCAGGTGCAAAGACGTCTCGCCGCGATCGAGGAGCTCGCGCGCAAGAACCGCGTCGCGCCCGATCAGTTGCACGAGCGCACCGCGGAGCTGGCAACGGAGCTGGCACAGCTGGAATCGGCGGAAAGCGATCTGGCCACGGTGCGCGCGGATCTGGCCGGCGCGCTGGAACGTTATCGCGAGCAGGCCCGACTGCTCTCGGCGCGGCGGGCGACGGCGGCAAGGGCCCTGGCCAAGACCGTCACCAACCATATGCAGCAGCTGGGCATGATCGGCGGCCGCTTCCAGATCGATGTCATGCCGCTGGAGTCCACCGAGCCGCAGCCCCATGGGGTCGACCAGATCGAATTTCGCGTCACGGCCAATCCCGGACAACCGCTGCGTGCCTTATCCAAGGTGGCCTCAGGCGGAGAGCTCGCCCGCCTGTCCCTGGCGGTGCAGGTCGCCTGCGCGGGGCATGAATCGCGCTGCATGGTGTTCGATGAAGTCGATTCGGGGATTGGCGGCGCGATCGCCGAGATCGTCGGCCGCGAGCTGCGCACGCTGGCCGAGCGGGCCCAGGTGCTGTGCGTGACCCATCTGCCCCAGGTCGCCTCCCAGGGGCATCATCATCTGCGGGTCAACAAGCTCACCGATGGCAAGACCACGCGCACCTCATTGACCGATCTGAGCCCTGCCGAACGGGTCGAGGAACTGGCGCGGATGCTGGGGGGAGTCGATATCACCGCCAAGGCACGCGAACACGCGCAGGAGATGCTGCGGCAGGTCGAACTCAGGTCTTCGGCCGATGTGCACACGTCTGGCGGACGCAGTGGCCGTAAATGATCAGGGAATGGTCCCGGATCTCGAACCCGAGCTTCTTGGCGACGGATCCCTGCCGCTCTTCGATGCCGGAATCCATGAACTCTTCGACCCGGCCGCAGTCCAGACACACAATGTGGTCATGGTGAGTGCCATGGTTGATTTCAAAAACCGCCATTCCGTCTTCGAAGTGGTGCCGGGTCACCAGGCCCGCGGCCTCGAACTGCGTGAGCACGCGGTAAACCGTCGCCAGGCCGATGTCCTCGTTGGACTCGAGCAGTGAGCGATAGATGTCCTCCGCCGACAGGTGCCGGGTCTGGCTGCTTTCCAGAATCTCCAGGATTTTCAGCCGGGGCAGCGTTACCTTCAGACCAGCCTTACGCAGGTCCTTACCTTCCATGCCGTTTTCTCCTGATGCCAGGCGGCTTCGGCCCGGGCGATGCGGTATCATTCATTTATTATCCCGGATTCAAGTGACAAGTCACGTGATCAGATTCCCCTCAAAGCTTCCCTGGCGCCGCATGGGCGCCGCTTGTGCCTGCATCGCGCTGCTCGGCAGTGCCTCCGGGTGCGTCTACCGCGTGACCGTACAACAGGGAAATTTCCTTGAAAAGCGCAATACCGATCAGCTGACCACGGGCATGACCAAGGTGCAGGTGCGATACCTGCTCGGTACACCCATGATGCCGACGATTTTCGACGCCGACCGCTGGGATTACCTGTACTACCTGAAGGTCGGGCGCCAAAAGCCGATCCAGCGGCAGCTGACCGTGTATTTCAAAGAAGACAAGGTCGACCGGATCGACAAGCACAATCAGGAGGCCGTCACCCCGGATGCGCCGGAAGGTCGCGTCTCGGCGCCGCTCCTGTAGGCCCGATCAAAGGCGCCTCTCAGCGCCCCCGGACCCGCGCCCGCCGACTGGCCCGCGGGTCATTGATCAAAGCCCGGTAGATCTCCACCCGATCCCCGTCGGCCGGCACGGCGTCCCGACGGCAAGGCTCCCCAAAGATGCCAAGCGAGTCCGAGTCCCAGGGAACGTCCCGGTCTTCGCCGCGCGCCCGCGCCGCCAAGCGCGCCCGCTGCAGCAGTTCCTCGACGGTTGCGCCCAGCGGCAGCTCCACGGACCACAGGAACTGTCGCGCCGGCAGTGCGAATGCCACCATGCAATGCTTAGTGCGCATCGGCCGCCAAAGCCCGCGCACGCGCCACGAATGCATCGACCAGCGATGCGGCAGTCTCTTCAAACAGTGGCTCGAACACCATGGCAGCCAAGCGGTTGGCAAAGGCGAAGCGCAGCACCAGATCCACGCGGCAGCCCGGCCGCCCGGGAACTTCGACCGGTGTGAAGGTCCAGTCTCCTTCGAGCATCTTGAACGGACCGCTCACCAGCCGCATGGCGATGTGCCGATTGGCGGTAAGCTCATTGCGTGTGGTGAACTGGTAGTTCAGGGGACCGCGCCGCACCCCGACGCTGGCGATGAGTTGCCGCTCGGTCCGCGACTGAACGTGCGCGCTCGTGCACCACGGCAGAAACTGTGGATAGCTTTCGATGTCGTTGATCAGCGCGAACATCCGTTCCGGAGGCTGACCGATCAGTGCCGTACGCCTGACTTCCCTCATCGGTAGAATTGTGCCAGAAATGCCCCAGACCAAAGCTGAACCCAAACTGATCGCCGAAAACCGCAAGGCGCGCTTCGATTACTTCATCGAGGACCGCTACGAGGCGGGCCTGGTGCTGCAGGGCTGGGAGGTCAAGTCCATGCGCGCCGGCAAGGCGCAGCTGACCGAATCCTACGCATATGTGAAGAACGGCGAGGCCTTCCTGTACGGGGCGCATATTGCGCCCCTGATGACAACGTCGACCCATGTCATCGCCGATCCCACCCGCACTCGCAAACTGCTGCTGAATCTCGCCGAACTGGAGCAGCTGGAAAATGCCGTGGAGCGCGAAGGCTACACGCTCGTGCCGCTGCAGATGTACTGGAAGGCCGGCCGCGCGAAGCTCCAGATTGGCGTGGCCAAGGGCAAGAAGCAGCACGACAAGCGCGCGACCGAGAAGGATCGCGACTGGCAGCGCGACAAGGCCCGCATCCTGCGCACGCGCTAGGGGACGCGTACGCCAGATTGAAAGTCACCTGCGAATCTGTCTTCTCCAGGCCCGCCGGCGGAGTGCTGTTGTGACGGACCTCGTAGCCGATGATGAGGGAGAGCGCCTTGGTCATGTTCACCTGCAAACCGAGGTCATTCTGCAGCAGGGTATTGTCCGAGCCTGATTCCACTGCCAGCACCTCCGCGAGCTTGGTGCCGGCATTGAAGGCGTACATGCCCTTGATATTGGCGGTGGCGACGGCACCCGTTTCAACACCCAGCGGTGTGCGTGCGATCACATCGCCGCTGGCATCCTTGTCGAGCAGCTCCGGCCGCAGACGCCGGTAGCCGACACCCACCTGGGCATCGAGCGTCGCATCGGCAAGCTTCACTAAGGAGTAGCCCACGCCCGCCGACACGGTTTCCTGGTACTGGAAGCCGCTGAACTTGTCGTCGACGTAGTGCAATGCTCCAAAGGCAAACAATCGATGTGAAGTGGTAGTTGGACTGCCACTGCGCGTCCCCGTTCTCGGCGCTGACGATGTCATTGGACTTGCCGTACAGCCCGGCCAGCTGCTGTTCGTGCTTCCAGGCCTCCACGACGTACGCAGCGTCGAACTTCGCGTTGGCCGTCTGCGCATCAGTGTTGCCATGGGAGGACACATAGCCCACCTGCGCCTTGACCGTCAGCGGCGGGGGCGGCGGCGCAGGAGCGTCATCGGCCACCACCGTGACCGAGGCGGGGAGCATGGCAACCGGAATTGACGACTTGAGAATCAATTGAAACCCGGCCCAATGCAGAAGGCACGTGATTTAGCCCTATGGGTCCGCACACTGGTCGCGCGTGGAAAAGGTCGCCGCGGCTGGATATAGCGCCATCAGACGGCGGGTTACCCCATTGGTCCAGCCGAAGCCATCCTGCAATGGATACTCCCCGCCCGCGCCGCCACCGTCCGACTCAACATTGTATTTTTCCACGAGCCGGCCGCTGTGTTGATACGCCGTCGTGACATTGACCAGCCACCTGCAGGCGATGACTGCCGCCAGCGCCTCAGAGCCGTTTTCGCGTAATCCTCTGACGGCGATCCATTGCAACGGCGCCCAACCATTCGGCGCGTCCCACTGCTGACCGGTCCGCAGCTGGGTCGTGGCGAGGCCGTTGCGGGCCAGCAGCGAGTCGCGTACCACTGCGGCCACCTGCTTCGCCTGGGCCATGCTTGCCAGGGATTCGAACAAGGGATACAGCGTTGCCGCTGACAAAACCGGCGTGCGGCTGCCATCGGTCCAACGATAATCGCTATAGATCCGCCGCTGCGGATTCCACAGGTAACGATCGATGGCACGGTGTCGGGCTGCGGCACGTTGCGCAAAATCCACCGCGCAGGCGCGATCCCCCGCCCGCTCACACCCGGCGCGGATCGCCTGCTCCAAGCCAAACAGCAGGCTGTTCAGATCCACCGGCACGATCCGCGTCGTTTCAATGGAAGCCAGCGACCGTGGGTCGCGCAGCCAGCGTGAACTGAAGTCCCAACCGCTCTCCGCCGCGGCGCGGATGTCCCGATAAAGCTGCTGCGACTTCCGTCCACTGCTGCGCGCCAGTGCGGTGTCTTCACGCCAGGATTCATCGCGCGGTTGCTCGATATCATCCCAGTAGCGGTTCAACACGGCACCGTCCGGGAGCCTGACTACGCGGCGCCGGGCCGTGCTTGCCGGCAGCGCCGCCGCACCGGACATCCAGTAGGCGTACTCGCGGCGCAGTTGCGGCAGATAGCGCGCCCAGGCCGCAGCCGGGTCTTGCGGATGCGACAGCGCGACCATTTCGAAGAAGAACGGGGGTTGCGAGCGGCCCAGATAATAGGTGCGCGTGCCGTTCGGAACATGGCCGTAGCGGTCGATCAGCCAGGCAAAGTCGCTGATCATGTCCTGTACCAGATCCTGCCGACCACTTTGTGCCAGACCCAGCATCGTGAAATAGGAATCCCAGTAGTACAGCTCCCGGAATCGACCACCCGGCACCACGTACGGCTTGGGCAAGGACAGGGCCGAGGAATAAAGCGGTACGCTCGGGCTGCGGCGTTCAAGCTGCGACCACAGCGCATCGATGTGAACGCCAAGCGCCGGTGGTGGGATCGAACCCGGCATCAACCCAGCCGCCGCCGCGGCATCGGGCATCTTGAAATAGCGGCGGACAAACAGCCGCAGCTGCGCGGGCGATCGCGGCCGTTGTGCGTGGTACTGGGCCAGTATCGCCGCAGGCGATGCCAGCGGCACTGCATCAGCGAACGTCTTGCTGTCCGGAAAGAGTGCGGCGGTCTGAACCGCTGCAAACAGATCCCCGAATTCGGCCTGCGGCGGCCGTGGAGGATCCGCTGCCGCCGCCGCCGCGGCGAACAGACCCAGGAGGGCGCCACCAAGACACCGGCGCATGCAGGCAGACCGCGACATCGTCAAACCCCTAAATTGCAGCTGCACACTACGTGGCATCACCTTCAGAAGGCGGCAGTACTTCCTGTCGGCACCCTCTGACAGCCTTGAGCGGGCCGATTGCGCTATACTTCGCCTGTTCCAGAAGGGGGCGACCGGTTTCGACGTGGGTTGCAAAACTTCAGGGGCGTACCGAGGTGCATGAGTCCTCGTTAAACTCTTTTGCAAATTATAGTTGCCAACGACGACAACTTCGCTCTGGCCGCTTAACCCGGCCTAACCTCAGACCAGCTGGTGCCTGTGCCACTGACCCTGGGGACGCGCTCACAGGATCGCTCTGCATCGT
>Ga0182030_10006818_pt1 | contig 23994 bp, 21 predicted proteins | sample 812S3MmetaG_FD_121299 | JGI IMG/M metagenome (GOLD analysis project Ga0182030, IMG submission 121299) | Permafrost microbial communities from Stordalen Mire, Sweden - 812S3M metaG (Illumina Assembly) | ecosystem: Environmental > Terrestrial > Soil > Wetlands > Permafrost | place: Sweden...
CGGGTTGCGTCAACTCCAATTGGTAGAGAAGCCTCTTCGCCTTTTTTCGCCACTCGTGAAAATCGGCGTCTTTCCCCGTGCGCCGCGCTTTCTTCCCGGCCTGGCGCATCGCGCGAAAAGCCTCCGCCAGGCGCCCGGAAGGAGACGGCCACGCGGCGCGGCCCGCGGCGCTCCGCTTGATCCCGTCCACCGATTGGAGAAGAATTTCCACCGCTTTTTGGAGCATGTGCCGCAGCGCTTTTTCCGGCGCTTCACCGGCGGCCGAGTTGCGGACCAGGCTGCGGAACACTTGCGCCAGCGCCGCCCGGTCGCGCGCGTTGGGGGACGCCGCTTTCTTCCCGAGTTGTTCCAGGGTCGCTTGCGTCACCGCGAGATCACGCTGATCGGCCAAAAGCGCGGCGGCCTTCCGCAACCGCGCCCGGGCCCGCGCGTACGCCGCCAAGCCCAGAGCCGGGCGCGCGAACCAAAGCAAGGCCCGCGCGCGTTTGATCAGGAGGCGTCCCTCATGGATCAATTCATCCGCCGGCTCGCGCGAATGCGTCAGGCCCCGTCCCCGGGCCGAAATCTCCCCGAGCACGCGGACAAACCCGTCCCTTATTTTTTCATGCGGCTGAAAGGCGTAGGCGAAGGGAGGCGTTGCCATGCCATCAAAATCGTCCCGGATGAGGTCTTTGGCCAATGAAAGTTCAAAACCCCATAATAAGATGCGCGAATCTCGTTTTCGGGTTACGCTTTTCGGTTGAAACATATCGCCACATGGATTCGGGAGTGCGACGCGGAGCCCTTTGAGCGGGTCTTCAGTTCTTATCCCGGCGTACGCTTCTGGAACGCGCGTATTGAAGCGGCGCCCGAACGCATCCACGGCCTGCTCCTCAGCGGCGGCGGCGATGTCTCCCGCGAATTCTTGCGCCAGCCGGTGCCCGATCCCCGCCTGATCGAAGATCCCGACGCCGCGCGCGATGCCTGGGAATTCGCGATCGTGCCCCGGGCGATCCGGCAACGGCTGCCCCTCTTCGCCATCTGCCGGGGCCTGCAAGTGCTCAATGTCGCGCTTGGCGGCACGCTTCATCTCGACATTGCGAACCACGACAAACTCAAGTTCCAAAACGTCCAGCTCCTGCGCTATGCCGGCGGCGCCCCCATTCAAATTCCCCGCGTCAACAGCTCCCATCACCAGGCCCTGGACCAACCCGGTTCCGGCCTGGAAATCGAGGCCTGGTGCGCGGACGACGACGTGATCGAGCAGGTGCGGCTCCGCGACCACCCCTTCGGCCTGGGCGTGCAATACCATCCCGAACGCGATCCCCTCTACCACCCCCTCTTCGACGCCTTTGTCGATCACGTGCGGCAGGCGGTTCCATGAACACCCCCCCTCCCAACCTCACCGTCCGCGTCGGCTGCCACATCGTTTACGAAACCGCCGCGCCCACCGCGATCCTGCTCGTCCTGAAACCCCGCCATGACGCCAGACAAACAGTCCTGCAGCAACAACTCACCTTCACTCCGCACCTGGCCTGCTATCATTTCGAGGATCTTCATGGCAACCTCACCGACCGCGCCGTCTTGCAGCCGGGGGAAAACGTCATCCATCACGATGCGCTCGTCTCCGTTTCCTCCCTGCCCGACAACCACGAGCCGCCGGGGCCGCCGACGCCGGTCTACCAGTTGCCGCCCGAAACCCTTCGCTACACGCTCCCCAGCCGCTATTGCGATTCCGACAAGCTCCTCGATTTTGCCTGGCAACAATTCGGCCGCATTCCAAATGGCGTCGAGCGCGTCCAGGCGATCTGCGATTGGGTTCATGAAAACATCGAGTACCGTTTCGGCGCGGGCAGCTCTGTCATCAGCGCTTCGGAAGTGGTCCTCCAGCGCTTCGGCGTCTGCCGCGACTTTGCCCATGTCGCCATCGCGCTCTGCCGCGCCTTCAACCTGCCGGCCCGCTACGTCACCGGACACCTCCCCGACATCGGCTGGGCCGATCCCGGAACGGCGATGGATTTCCACGCTTATTTCGAAGTCTTCCTCGGCCAAAGTTGGAGCACCTTCGACGCCCGCTTCAACGTCCCGCGCATCGGCCGCGTCAAGGTCGCCCAGGGTCTCGACGCCGTCGACGGCGCCTTCTCCACCATTTACGGCGAAGTGCAATTCAAGTGGTTCGAGGTCTGGGCCTACCAGGTCAATCCCGCCGAGGTCTCCATCGGCGACCCCGTCGACATGTCCAGGCGCCTCGATGGCACTCCGACCGTCCGCCAAAACTGATTCCCCAACCCCCAACCGCGCCCGCCCAATGAAATCAAGCCCCTGGTACTCAACCGAACGACTGGAAGCGGACAGCCCCGCCCCCGTCTACCACGACAACACCGCCTGCAAACAAGGCAGCCGCATCGGGAAAAACTTTCGCCGCTACGGAACCGACAACCGCTCCCACTGCAAGCTCTGCGCCAGCCTCAACGCCGCCGGCAAGTGAGGCGGAGGCTGAAATTTTGACAGGAGGAACATGAAGGCTGATGAAGGGGAATATTTTTGGACAGGATTAACAAGATTAACAGGATTTTTGAAAAGGCATTCAACGGGGAAGATAAAATTCAAGATTCCATTGCTTCATGTCCTTCATGTTTCTCCTGTCTAAATTGTGTTTACCTTCCCAATCGTGTTAATTTCGTTAATCCTGTCTAAAACCTTATGCACACCCATTTCGATCCGGAAGGAAATGCCTCGGTGCTTTCCGACTACTCCGCGCTCTCCCTTGTCATCCCGGCGGAACAAAACGTCCATCTCTACGCGACCTTCGACACGGCGTGGGAGCAGGCGGTCGTCGTTTACATCAATGGCGAGCGCCACGAAAACCAGCTTGGCAGCTATATCCTGCGTCCGAGCATGCTAACTATTCCCAAGCAGGATGCCCCCTACGAGCTCACCCTGGTCGCCTGGCACAAGCGCAGCAACCCGAACGCGGCCCTCCCGTGGGTTGCCTCCCGGGGCCAGCGCATCGGGCCGGTTGTCTTTGCCTGGGACGACTCGGCCGAGGACGGCGATTACCGCGATGCGCGGATCAAGCTCGTCACGAGTTGAATTGAGTCCCGGCGATGAGGCTCAAGAAATAAGGCAACGCGACCGATGGCTGCTTTTGATATGAGTTCTAGCCGGCCCAATGGCGAATCGAATCGGTGATCGCGGTTTGCAGATCGCGCATTTGGATGCCGCCCTGGGCAAGTTTCGCCGTCTCCAACAGGCAGTTGGAACGGCGGGCCAGCACCCCCTTTTGATAAAATTCGTTGTCATCGCGCCAGAAGGGCGGCTCCCATTCGGGACGCCGCAGTTTCCTGATTAATTCCACCACTTCACGCGTGCCGATGTAGCCGGGATTGACCACGTTGTAGGCGCCGCCGGGCAGCCCGGACTCCCATATTCGCACGCAGGCGGAGGCAAAATCGCCGAGATGGCTTAACGAGTTCCAATTTTGGTAAAGCTTCGGGTAGGTCTGCAACTTCGTCAGATAATTCCGCGGATGGTCCCGCTCCTCGAAGGGCATCCGCAGCCTCCAGACATACGCGGAAGGAAAGGCCAGAAGCGCCTTTTCCGCGATGGCCTTGGTTCCGCTGTAGAAGCTGCTCCCGTTCTCAAAGGTGAAGTTGGGGGCGTCGCTTTCGTCGAAACCCCGGATTCGGGTAAAACGCGAAGCCAGCAACCCGGCGAGATCGGGCGCGGTCAGGTCTTCCCGAATCGTCCAGGAACCATCCTCATTTTGAACTTTGGCCCCCGTATAGATGCACCCCGACGAGACCGCCCCGAGGTGCACCCCCGCGGTATCGCAAGCCTGGGCGACCGTTTGCGCCAGAACGATATTGCCAAAAATCGTTTCCGTCCGTTGGGCCTCGCAGGCATCCACGTTCGGCTTCCCCGTGAAGCCCGCGCAGTTAATCACCAGCTCGGGACGGTGCGATTTCAACGCATCCGCCAACACGCGGAACCGGGTGTAATCAAGCTCGGCCCGGGAGACAGCCCGGTAAGGCAACCCGCGCCGCGTCAGTTCGCGCTGAAAGGCGCCGCCCACGTAACCGGATGCCCCGAGTAAGAAGATCATGGTGGATTAGGGCGCGCTTTTGAAAATAGGTCAAGGTCGCGTGGGCGATTGCGGACGGCGGCAAGCCTGGTCGTTTTCCACGCGATTATCGCCAGGTAACGCATTGATCTTCACATCCGTCCTATCCCTGCCGATATCCCGGATATGGTCCGCATGCTTGTCGAGGTCCCGCGGTGGCTGCTTGTCGCCGGTTTGATCTTTGCGCCATGGGCCTACGGATCAACCCGACCGTGGACGATTCAAGGGTTGAGCATTTTGCTGGGATGCATCTGCTTGTTTTGGCTCGCCGAATGTTTGACCCGCTGTCGCCAACCGGCGCTTCCCCTCATTGCGGTCATTCCTGCTCTCGGCCTGATATTTCAAGGATGGTGGATGGTTCTCAATGCACATTCCTATTTCGACGCCGATCTTGCCGCGCTGTTGCCCAAGGCATCGCCGGCGCCAGGCGCGCCGGGCTCCGCGGATGGTCCGGCTTCGGCATCCGCCATGTTTTTCTTCACGGGATTACTGGGTGTGTTTTTATTTTGTTGCGATCTATCCCAACATTCTGTTTGGCGAAAACGAATTTGGATGACGATGGCGTTGACCGGCTTTTCCATCGCTGCATTTGGCATCCTTCAGAAAATCGGCGGCGAAGCGGTTTTGGGTCTGATCTGGGAACCGGGAAAACGGGATCCGACCAACAACTTTGCCGCCTTTCGTTATCGCGGGAATGCGGGGGCTTATCTGAATTTGATTTTTCCTCTGATGACCGGCTTGTCTTTCCTGGCCTTTCAACGAGGTGATCGGCATTGGCGCAAGGCCCTCTGGGCGACCGCCCTCTTCATCCTTGTTTTGGGAATTCAATTGAATCCCTCCCGCGCGAGTTGGTTCATCGGAATCATCCTCGGACTGATCATGGGAGTGAAAATCCTTTGGCCTTGCGGAAAGCGACAAAATGATTTCAATCCAAAACCTGTTTTAACCGGCGCCCTGGTGGTCGCGCTGGTTTTACTGGCCATCGGCTCGATTTCCCTTCTGGGAAATTGGGAAACGAGTTGGCGGCGCTTCACTCTATTGGGGTTCAACCCCTCGGATCGCAGTCCCATCGAAATCTATTTGCGGATGATTCCCGATGCGGGCGTCATGGGATTCGGCCCCGGAACTTTCAGCGCGGTTTTCCCATCTTACCAGCAGACGTATGATTTTGCGGGCCGCGCCGTTCCGCTGTTTTGGAAGGACGGGTTCTTTGAGCATGCCCACGAGGACTATTTGGAAACGCTCATCGAGTGGGGCTGGCTGGGCGCGTTGTTTTGGTCGGTTTTGATTTTCGGCGGAATCGCACGGGGAGTCATGCGGTATTTCCAAAAACAAACCCCGGTTTCGCTGCGCTGGCTTTTGTCATGCAGCCTGCTGGCATTAGGCGGGACTCTCACCCAGGCATTGATTGATTTCCCTCTCCAAATTGCCTCGATCCAACTTTACGTCGTCGTTTTGCTGGGGATTTGCCGGGGAACTTCTTCAGCCAGGGAGACAGCCCCGGTTGCGCGCCCGAAATTTTCCGGAAGTCCGCCGCGGCGCGAGGTCGGTGAGCAATAGGCCCGTGGGGCCATCCGCAGGCGGATAATCCCGGTCGAGGAAGAGAATTTTTGCAACGCGGATGCGTGCGTCGCGCGTGTTCGGCGAATTTCATTCATTTTGAGCACGATCATCTCTTCGTACATCGAGAGCAGCAGGCAGTAGTCAAAGCCGGGCCGGCCGTCCAGAAAGCCCAGCCGAAAAAAATACATATAGAAAAATCGCAAAAGGGGACGAAAAGGCAGGCGGAAGGAAAGCTCCTTTAGTGCTTGTCGGCGCAGGACCGGGGACCGGTTGAACAGGTCCGTCCACTTGAATGAATGGGAGGATAGCGACCTCAAGCTTTCCACGGCCTCTTGCGAGGAATAGCGATTGTGCTTTTCGAGCCAGGCGTTGATTCCCTTGTTGAAGGTGCGGTGTTCAAAATGATTTTGCAGCCTGCCTTCGCATCCATGGACGAGATAGTGGAGGTTGACCGAGCGTTCGAAAGAAATGTTCTCCGCTCGAAACAGCCGAACGACCCAGGTCGGATAAAGACTGCTGTGCTTGATCCATCGTTCGCGGAACATCGTTTTGAATCGGATGCGGTAAGCCACTTCCGGACGCGCTGGATCAGCGACCATTCCCGACATTTCCTCCCGCAATTCGGGCGGAGTTATTTCATCCGCGTCGGGGTTGTAAACCCAGGGGTATTTGAAAGGCGCACGCAAAGAAGCCGTGCGATGAGATCTCTCATTGTCGAAGGCCCGTTGGATGACTCGTGCGCCCGCGGCCCTGGCGATTTCCACGGTGCGGTCCGTGCTGAAAGAATCGAAGACGACGATGTCATCGCTCCATTTCACCGACTCCAGGCAGGCGGGAAGATTGGCTTCCTCGTTCAACGTGAGAATGAGAACGGAAATCATGGATGGGTTGGGCGGACGACCGCATGCATGAGCGATCCGTTTTTGTTGGGTCTGAAAGAGAGCGGCAGCCAGAATTTGTTGAGTAGTTTCCGAAGAGCGAAGAGCCGGAAGGGCCGGTTCATTTCGGCGGCCAGGACGTCATCCAGGCAAAAGCAGGCGGAGGGCGGCTTGGCGGCCGATAAACGGCTCTTTGCCGCCAGGGCCAATATCTCCCACGGCGTGTGCGAATAAAACGACACATTTTCAGCCCCCGCGCGGTTCAGGCACTTTTCCAATGTCTCCGGAGTAAAGTGACTGATGTGAGAGTGAGGTATCCATTTGGGAAATTCACATCCCATCCTGTGAGATGCCGATGAACCAAAGTTATCCGTCATCACCACCAGGCGCCCCCCGGGCGCGACCCTCTTAAGCAATTCCCGCACAAACGGCACGGGTTCCCGAATATGCTCGATCACCTCAAAGCAGGTGACGAGGTCGAATAATCGATCGGAGGGGATTTCATCCAGCGATGAATGGATTTTGGCGAGCCCGAGAGTCTCTTTGGCATACAAGACTTCCCGTTTTGAAACCTCAACCCCCGTGACATCGGCCCGCCATTTATCCCTGAGCAAACGAAGCAGGAATCCGTAACCGCAACCGGCATCGAGAACGGAAATTCCCCCGGATGGATTCAGGATTTTCTTGAGCACGGGGAAGTTCATTGCGGCATTCAACTGCTGTCCCAGCATGTGCCGTGGGCCGGCGAAATCATTCGCGTAGTAATCGGCCAGAATCTTTTCCGGCATGACTTGGCCCGAGTAAAGAAACCCGCACGTCCGGCATCGCAGAACCGGGATGTCGGGAAACGGAATGGCGGTGTCGCAATCGAATCCGGCACAAAGCGCGCACTGAAGGCGAGGTTCGAGCGCGAGACGGTTCATGGATGGCGATGACGTGGAGATGGAGGGTTGCGCGGGGAACCCGGCGGCTTTCTTATTCATCGGTTGAGCGGGCACGCCCGCGGCCACGGTGTTATCGGGCAGTTTTTGGGTCAGAACCGCGCCCGCTCCCAAAACACATCGTCTGCCCAGACCCGCGCCCTTGACCAAAGTGGCTTTGGCCCCAATCCAACAGTCATCGCCGACCTCCGTGGGTTCGGCTTCAAATCCCTGGCGCCGGATCGGGAGATTTGGATCGCTCGTGTTGTGGTTATTGTCGTGAATGGAGACGTATTCCGCGACGAGGACATTGGCGCCGATGCTGACCCGCCGGTGGGCGCTGATCACCGTGCCTCGTCCGATGAAGGTTCCATCTTCGATGATTAATTCCGCGTGGTTGGCCACGGAAAATTCAACGAACCGGCAGATGTGGACGTTGCGCCCGATGCTGATCCGGCCTTTTCGCTGGGAAATATCAATCCAGCCCTGGAATTTTGCGCCTTGTCCCAGCTTCGCAAAAACAAGTCTTCCCGCCGCGTGATAAAATGCGATCCAAAACAAGGTCTCCATGCGATGAAAAAGGAATCCGATCATGCCGGTGGTTGGTTCCATTTTCTACTCGACCAAGCGAGGCCGGGTTTTCGCCTCGCGGAAGGGATTGGATGCATTCAAGGGCTTGATCCAGAAGCGCGTGTCCCAGATGCCGTTGGTGGTGTTGATCCAGCGCCAATCTTTCAGATGCTCCATCATTCGCGCCCAAGCGGAGGATCGCGGCTCGGACCTCCGTTCGTGGACGGTGCTGTGTTTGTCCAAATAACGATTGGGAATGAAGCGATTGGCGTTGTCGAGAATCAGCAGTCCGCCGGGATTGATCTTGGCGGCAATGACGCGCATGCAGGAGGCGCGGATATTTCCATCGACCAGCGCAAAATCGAGGGAATTGTCCGGGATCGCCTTCGCGGCATCCGCATAAGGATGATCGGAAGGCTCGTCCACTTCCGTCCGCTCGCAGGGAATAAACTGGTAGGTTACCTTGCGGCTGAGATGCGCGGCTTTTAGTTGCTTCTTAACGGCGCCGTACCAGCGACGGTTATTTTCAACGCTGTGCAGATGCGCCACGCGTTGAGCGAGCCAGAGCGTGCTGCGTCCCGATCCCCATTCAAAACCGATGTCGGTCGGTTTAAGATAACTGTCGAGCAGAAGAATGGCCGATTCCGCCAGCCAGGGGGCTTCGGGATGGGATTTTTCAAAACGCATTTGTCCAAGACGTTTGAAAAAATAGGCGGGTCTAAACGAGCGAAGGTTCATGGATTGGGATATTCTTTTTATCATTGAGCAGGCACTCGGGCGGGCCGGCTTCTCCAAGAAGCCATTGGCAAACGTCATGCATTTGCATGCCGATCCTGGGCCAGTTGAAACGCTCGGCCGCCAGTTGATGGCCGCAATGGCCCATCCGCGTGCGTTCCGTCCGATCCATCGAGAAAAGTGTTTCCAAGCCTTGAACGATCGACGTTATTTCCGGTTCCGCGACCAGGGCCGCCCCCGCTTCGAAGCCTTCGGGGAGATGGCACTGTGGCGTCATGATCACCGGCAATTGATGGGCCCACGCTTCCAGCATAACCATGGGCAAACCTTCACTGACGGACGGCAGGATGAAGGCATCCGCATGATGATAGGCGGCCGTTTTCGCGTCGCCGAATTGCGGGCCCGGGAAGTGGACGCCGCCGGTGATTCCGAGTTGCCGCGCGAGATTTTTCAGCTCTTGCTCGTGGCCGTTCTGGCTCCAGCCGGCGATGACCAGATCCCAGTCCCCGGTTTGGATGGAGCGCCGTTTGCGAAGGAGAGCCCAGGCGCGCAATAAATGGGGCAGGCCTTTCTTGGGATGAATCCGTCCGAGATAGAGCAGCACGTTGCGCCCAGCCGCCACTCTTCCTTGCCACGGCGGAGGCGCGGCGACGCTCTCGCCGGGCATATCCATTCCATTGGGGATGACGCAGATTGGATTGCGCAAACCGTAGGCCCGAATGGAGCCTGCTTCCGACTGGCAGAGCGCTCGAACACAGGCCGCCTTTCGCAAGCTGGAGTTTTCGTGGAACAAGCCCGCGATGCGCTTTTTCCAGCAGGAGTTGTTTACCGCCCATGGATCCAGCATCCCGTGCGGGTTGATCATGAAAGGCCGGCCCGTCCGCCGATGCCACGCGAGCGCGACGACCGTGGGATACATCCATAAGCCGTGGGTCAGGAGAAGATCCGCATCCAGCTCGAACAGCTTCTCCTTCAGGCGCGGCGCATAGCCAAAGTCACGCGGGCCGCGCACGGGAAAAACATGCGTCGGCAACGGCGCCCAACTCGACACGTCATCGTGAGTGTGCTCGTCAACCATTCCCAGAACATGGACTTCCGCGCCGGGTTGAGAGTTGAGGGATTGGCAGAGGCGCCGGACACTTTCGTGAAGGCCGCCGGCCTTCCGGGAGACGGATGCAATCAGGCAGGCGATCTTCATACTTCATTCATTTGGGAGCGGACGCGCTATAAAATGATTCGGCAGAATCCGGCTTGGATTTAGCGCGACGCCTTGCAAATCGAAGAAGGCGTAGCGGGCCTCCTGCAAGAGAACCTTGACCTCTCGCTCGCATTCGGAACCGTGAAGTTCGATCAGCCAGCCCGGACGGAGGTTCCGCAAGGCATGGGAAGCGCCTTTCAGCGCCGGGACTTCAGCGCCTTCGATGTCCATTTTGATAAAATCGGGTTTGCCGAAACGAGCGCAAGCGCCGTCCACGGTTGTCACCCTCACCGGCAACCGCTGCTCGCCCTTTCCTGGTTTTCCGAGGTGAGCCGCGGCCGATCCGTTTGCAGCGAAGAAAAAGAAGACCGATCCGACCATGTCCGAGATCGCCTCGCTCACCACCGAACAATGACACAAGGAGTTCACCTCGATTTGTTCATGAATGCTCGCGCAATTGTCCCGCGACGGCTCAAAGGCGATGCAGCGCCCGCTTGCGCCGACGAGCCGTGCGGCAACCAGGGTAAAAAAACCGGCGTGAGCGCCGATATCGAAGAACGTGTGGCCCGGCTTGAGTTCGCGCTTCAATGCCTCCTGAATGGGGAACTCGTAATGCCCGATCCAGTAACCGTTCACATAACGATGATGGCGCCGCCATAGAAGCCCGGCGGCATGGCCATGCCTGATTTCGACCACGGAATTTTCAGGATATTGGCCGGCGTACCAGCGAAGGGCGCGGCCCAGCCAGGGAATTCTTCCGATGGAAGTGATGGCTCGTGGCGTGATCATAAGGCCTTGGCTTCGCAGGAGATTTTTTCGGAGGGCGCGCGGCAAAGAAACAAAATGAGCGCCAGCGGTCCCAGTGCAAAGGGCAGGGTGCTCAGCCAGGCCAGCGGAGTGGAAGCGGCTTCGCTAAACCCGATGCCGATCAACGATACATAGATCAGGATGTCGCCTTCGCTCCGATTTCCCCGGTCGTAAATCGTGCGAATGGTCCGAAACAAGACTCCGGTGAGAAGACCGCCAAAAATCAAACCGAGGGGGCCCGCGACGTAAAACCAGTGTCCGACAAAAGTAAAGGCGGGTCCCATTAAAATGTTGGTGTCACGCACATTGGCCTGCGACAACTGGGCTTCGCGCAGGACCCCCTGCAGCGCTTCCATCTGCGGATAAAATTTATCCGGCCAGATGGCGCGCGGAATCCAGCGCGTGAATAATTCCAAATAACCGTAGCCGTAATTGTACGGCACTTTATCGGGAACCAGTTCCACCACGGACATTACGCAATTGAACTCAATGCCCGATGAGACGGCATCCGCTTGAAGCGTTGGGTCGCCGCCTAAAAAGAACGGGAGCGCGCTGTCCCGCGCTTCCCGCATATCAATCTGGTCCAGGTTAAGCGAGAGGTTGGTGAATTTATCCCGATAGGCTTCCTGAAAATTGCTTAAAATGAACAGGGCCAGAAAAACAGCGCCTGCCAGCGCCAGGGGAGGAGATTTTCTTCCCGGCAAATAGGTCGCCCCCATCCCCCCGATGGTGAACCCGATCAGCCTGCTGCGACTTCCCAGGTATAAAAACCACCACCAGATTAGGGCGGCCAGGAACCAAAGCGCGATTTGCTTGGGCAGGGGCGCCGGATGGAAATGCATTTGAAACAAGAGCAGGACGACTCCAAGCGGCAGCAAATCGGCCGACTGCGCGACATATCCGGAAACATTTTCGTTATCGGTCCCGCCACGCCCCACGGACAGCCATTCATTCACGCCCCCGGCCGAGGCAAACAGGTAGAGGTAGCCGAGCACGCCGAGGAAGACCAAGCCGTACCCCGCGAGGGTGAGCTTTACCGGGGAAAGTTTGGCGGGAGACTGGGGCAGCTTCAAACCAAGTCGCACGCCCAGATTCCATTCGTAGCCCCACAGAACGCAAAGAAGTCCCAACAAAGTCCAACCCAGGGTTGTTTCAAAGAGTTTCTCGCTGTGCCATTCGATAAAAATCTGGCGATAGGAAAGAGGCTGGCCCACGTAGATGACGAGAATCCCGGCCCAGAAGGCAAATAAAGGATCCAGCAGCAGCAGTCTTTTCCGGCTGATCAGGCTCAGGGTGTGAGCGATCATGAGGCCTGCAATGCAGAGCAAAAGAACGTCGCCCAATAATGTGGAGCCGGGATTCATTTCCAATCGGTGCTGTCGGTGTAAAAGAAACGCCCGGCACGGTGGAGAAGGCGCGGCGCCGCGTCGGGCATGCGGGCGCCGATTTGCGCGGCTAGACAGGTTTGTGACATGGTGGCGGAGTGAGGGCGCCGGCGGCGGCATGGGCTTGCCGCGCGGCCAGTTGGCGCACGGTTTCCTGAATGCGAAAGGCTTCCGTTTCGTAGGCGAGTTCGGACTTGGCCAGCGCTCGCAGGCGGACGCGTTCCTTGTTTAGAACATCGTCCGGAGCGCCGCCGATCTCCCCGATGGCGCGGGCGATCTCGCCGGCGGATTCCGGATCGCAGGTCCGGCCGAGGTTATGCCTGAGCACAAGCGATTCGAGTCCGGGAAAATGGGAGGCGACCACCGGCAGGCCCACGCCGAGATATTCCGTGAGGCGTCCGGGCGCCTGATAAAAATTTCCGATGCCGTCGTTCGGATAGAGGAGAATGCCGATGTCGCAGCAGGCGCAATAGCGGAGCAATTCGGCGAAAGGGAGAAAACCAAGAAAGATGATGCGGTCCTCCACCCGGAGTTTTTGCAGGCGGGCAAAATCAGATGGAAAGATCGCGCCAACCCTGTCGCACCCGGTCATCACGAGCAGATAATTTTCCGGCAACAGGCTCAAGGCTTCCACGAGTTGCGTCGTGCAGCGCACGGGGCTGAAGCCTCCCGGGTTCATGATCAGGCGGACAGGGGCGCCGTTCTTGTATCCAGCTTGCGCGAGGAGTTTCCTCCGCAACTCAGGATCAAACTTCGGCATCGGCCAGCACCTGGGCAGCGTGGTGCGCACGACGGCCGGCACGGCGCGAAGCCGGTAGAGGCTTGCCAGACAGCGGGCGCGGTTCGCTTCGTTGCAAAGGACATGGGCCGCCTGGCGCGCCAGGCGCTTTTCAAAAAATGCCCAGATCGGATGCCGGCCCGGTTCGAGAAAATCCTGGGTATGATAAACCAATCGCTCGCGGGCAACTCCGAGCAGGGCCGGCCAGGCGGCGGGCGCCACCGAACTGCTGTAGACGTAAAACAACGACGGCCCGCTGAAAAATCGTCTGGCCACGATCTGCCAGAGCAGTTGCAGTTGCAACGCCAGGCTGCCGATCCATCCGCGGCGGGCGCGGAGCGATATCGTCTTGACGCGGGCGAGTGGCGACGCGACTTCCGTCCGCGCCGGAGGCCCGAGGCAAATGCATTCCACCTCATAGCCGATGCTTGCCAAGTAGAACGCCGCCATGAATGAGTGGGGCGCATGCTTTTCCGGATCGCTCGCGCAGATATAATGGATTTTGAAAGGCGTCATGGGTGGAAAATCCAGGGCGTGAATGATCTTACGAAGCCTCCGGTAAAACTTCGGCTTTGAGATCGATCATGCGGGTGACCGTCCAGACCCGCTCCGGCCTATTGCGATAGGCCATGACCTTGGCCGGATTGCCCACGGCGATGGCGAGCGGGGGGACATCCCTGACGACAATCGCGCCCGCTCCGATCATGGCGTGGTCGCCAATCGTCACGCCTTCCAGAATCATCGCGCGCGCTCCGACAAACACGCCTTTGCCGATCGTGATGGGCGAATTTGTCGGCGCGAGATCGCTGGTCGAGTGGCCGCCCGAGGCCAGCATGGCTTCCGGACCGATTGTGGTCCATGGGCCGATCCTGATGGGCCCATGGGAACGAAGGTTCACTCCATCGGCCAGGTAAGCGCCGGAACCCATGCGGACGTTGCGCCAGTTCACCGCCCGCACCCCATGCATCAGGACGCAATCGGGGGCGAGTTCGGCGCCGAAAAAGCGATTAAGAGCGCGCGCTTTGATCCACTGGAAGGGCGGATGGTAAAAGAAAGACCAATCAAGGATCCAGCAAAGCGATTCCTTCACGCTTTTTTTCATGGAAGCGTAGATCCCTCGGGCGATCATGGCGTCTCCTGCGGGTGCGGCGCCGGCAATAACCCCATGTCTTCAGGCAAGAGAAACCAGGGCCGGGCGGCAACCCCGGCCATTTCAGATCTTGAGGCCATCGGACTCATGACGCGCTTTCGGCATATTTTTCGCGATAGGAATAATCGTAGTGGTAACCGCTAGGCGCGTTCAGCGGCAGCAGGTTCAAAACAACTCCGGCGAGGGGCGCCCCGGCCTGCCGCAGAAGGTGTACCGTACGCCGCGCTGAATTCCTGGGCGTGCGGTTGGCGCCAACCACCAGGCAAACAGTCTGGATGCCATTGAGGATCAGCAGGGTGTCGCTCACCACATGAATCGGGGCGGAGTCGACGACCACGCGATCGAAATGGGCCAATGCCTCGTGAATCAAGTTGTCAAATCCGCCGCTCGCCAGCAATTCGACGGGATTGGGCGCATGGGAGCCGACGGGAATGTAGGAGAGATTTGCGGTGGCCGAGGCGTGGACGACTTCCCGGAAATTCTTATGCGTCGCCAGGTAGTCGGTCAGACCAACGCTCCGCTCGTTATTCTTGCGCAACATTCTTTCGATCATCGGCCGGCGCATATCGCCATCAATCACGAGCGTCTTGAACCCCTGCCGGGCGAGGCTGAAGGCATAGTTCAAGGAACAAAAAGTTTTTCCTTCTTCCGGCAATGAACTCGTGAATAAAAAAACCTTTCTCGCGTCCTGTCGTCCCAACATGGAAAGGCTGGCGCGCAAAGTACGGAAGACTTCGGTTTTGGCGGAAGGGGCCTCGGTATCGAAGGTGTTGAATTTGGGAATGGCGCAGAGCACGGGGATCCCAAGGAATTCCTCGGCCTGATCGACAGTTTTCAGGGATTGGTCAAGAGTGTTGAGAAAGAAGACCAGCATGACGCTGCTCAACAGGCCGCACAGCGAGCCGGTGAAAATAACCTTGAGCTTGTCCGGTTTGACGGGCCGGTCGGGAATCTCCGCCTTTTCAATGACGCGAATATTGCTGGTCTTGAGGTCCTTGATCACCGTGTTCTCCTTGATCCGGTTCAGGACGGTCTGATACAAGGCGCGGTCGGATTCCACGTCCCGGGCCAGCACGTCGTAATGAATGGCTTTTTTATTCATTTCCAACGCCGTGCGTTGCTGTTCGACCAGGGCTTGGTCCAAAGCCTGTTCGGCGGCCTTTGCGCTTTCATAGGCGGACAGTGCCGTTTGGGGCAGTTCGAGAACCGCTTGATTCAGAGCGCTTCTCCATTCCGCAAGTTGACTCTGCATTTGTATATATTTGGGATGTTTCGCGCGGTAAAGCAGCTTGAGATCGGCAAAATCGGATTCCGCCTTGGCGATGTTCGAGCGGATTTCCCTGATCGCCACGCTGTTGTCCGCCGCGGAAGTGACCAGAAGATCGTTGATGTTGGTGCCGAGCGCCTGCACCTGTTTGTAAGCGGTTTCGCAAGCGATGCGCTGGGACTTCGCCTCGGTCGCCTTGACGCTTAGCGCATCAAGCTCCTGGACGACGATGTTCTCCGCGTTTGCCGACGAGACGGATTGCGTTTGTTCCTTGTAGGCCTGCAAGGCGTTCTCCGCCCCATCCAGTTTGAGTTTGATTTCCCGGGCCTCCGTTTCCAGGAACTCGTTGGCGGCATGCAGGGTCGTGGCGCTCTGTTCGTAATCCTGGCGCAGAAATTCCATGACAAGCGAATTTGCGATGAGGGCCGTCAGCGCCGGATCGGTATGCTCCACGGTGATGTCGATCAAACGGGTGCCCCGGCGCAGCCGGACATCGACCATTTTTGCCAGCTTCGCAACCAGTTGTTCGCGGGTAAGGACATTTCCCGTGGAAATGGGAACCAACCGGGGATCTTGCGCGAGGTTGTTCGCGTCGATCACACGCTCAAGGAGGGCCTTGTTTTGCAGCGTCTGTTCCACCGTTTTAAGCGATTCCAGGCTCTGAAAATCTTCCGGTTGGATCCGCTGGATATCGACCACTTTTGCCTCCTCCCGTTCGACCAGCAACACGGTCGTGGAGGCATAGATGCTGGGAGAGCGCAGCAAAAGGGTTGCCGTCATCAACCCGGCCGCCAGAAGACAAAGGGCGATGATCCAGGCGCGCTCGCGCAATATATAATAGATGGCGCGATAATCGATCGGCGCCGGAGTTTGAATCTCTGACAATTTTGGCGGGGCGGCGTGCATCTTAAAAAAATCGTTCGGGCACGGTAATGGTGTCCTCCGGGAGAATTTGAAAGGACATCGTTTCCGCGTTGTTGGATTCCCGCTTGGTGTCGACAGTCACGGTTGCCGTCTTGTCCCCGGCCATTCTGGTGACCTTGACATGGGCCTTGTCCGCCAGACGGGTGTAACCTCCGGCCATGGCGATGGCCTCGAGCAGCGTCACCGATTCTTCGCTCGGAATTTCAAAGGAACCCGGTTTCTGCACCTGGCCGAGAACGGTGAAACGCCGCTTGGAATATTCCACCACGATCAAGGTTATCTGTGGGTTGACCAGGTAATCCTTATCGAGCTTCTCGCGGATGAGGGCGCCGGCCTGCTCAACCGTTTTCCCGCCGATAAGCACCACTCCGATTAAAGGAAAGGAGATGGCCCCATCCCGACCAATGCGCGCCTTGGTCTCCAGATCGTCTTCCTGGTAAACCTTGATCTGCACCACATCATTGGGAGCCAGCATGTACGTTTGAGATTTTCCCAAGGAGGCATTGTCCTGAGCCTGAATGCCGAATACGCAAAAGAAAAGCGTCACAAATACTCCACAGAAAGCGCAGTTCGACTTCATAGTGAAAATGATCCTCCCTATTAAAAATGATAGGTTAAATTAACGCCGGTCAGGTCATTGTTAAAACCATTGGCCAGAGAAGATTGGCTTTCTTGATATTGGTAAAACAATCCCACCGTAAACTGGTCCGACATGTGCCAATCGATCCCGGGCCGGATAAAAAAATAGTTGTAAGGGCTGTCCGCGCCCCCACCCTGCACCGTGGCGTAATAATTGGAGTGATCAAATCCGCCCGTTAAACTAAGAATGTATTTTTCGGCGATGACCTGGCAAATGCCCGCGCTGAGTCCGGTGACCGTATAATTCTGGCCCGCCGCAACCAGGGAACTTTCCTCTCTCCGGTAAGCATCGAATAATAGTGTTGTATTTTCCCATGGCTGGTAAGTCCCCCCGAGGGAAAAGACGCCGTTGAATCTGTTTCCCTGTCCGCTTTGAAACTCGCGCAACTCCCCTCCGGCGGAGCCCCGGATCGCGGCATTTTCCGTGATGTCATACTCGGCCCGCACCAAGCCTTGCTGATAAGTTTGATTGGGATTTTGAGTAATATCAAGAAACCCGCCGGTTGCGCCGACGCCCAACTTTACTTTGGGTGTTATCCAATAATCCATCCAGCCGGCCAGTGTCCATAGGTTGAAGCTGAATAAAGGATGATCGTAGTCGTTGATGGATTGATCGCCATCAAGCTCAAAAGATGTCTTGGAACTCATATCATATTTAATATAGATATCTGTATCACAGATGCTTCGGTTCACTCTGTCGCCGGCTTCGATGATAGGTCCGGAATCCTGCCGATACCCTTGTTTTACGCCGAATGTCCAACTGGCCGGACGCCACTCAATATTTAGCCGCCCATCTTGATCGATGGCATCATTGCCGTCGTGATTGGCGAAAAGAATGAAACTCGGCGAGAAGTCGATGGCCAGCCAGCTTTCCTCCTTCTGGAGATAATCCCCGGCTCCGATAGCAAGATGAGGCGATAGCGTCCCAATGAGATCGCTTATCTTATGAGTTTGCTGAATGTAAATATTATCGTTATAAATGAGACTGGCTTCGGCATTCAGATGAACGTCGAACGGCCCACATTGAAGGACGTTTCCCACGGCGTTCTCCGCGGTTTTTTCCGGTTTAATCGATTCATTCACGCCATTTGCCTGAATGTCGTCTACCTGAATCGGGCCTTGAGCGCCGGTCGCCTGGTCCATTTTTGGCGGACTCAAATCCTGGCCAGGGCTTGAAGTGCAGAAAATGGCGGCAAGAATGGCAATATAAAGCGACTCCAGCAGGAGAATGCTTTGAGGATTGCAACCATGTGCTTTCATCGCGTCAGTGCCGTCGAGGGCCGCTTATCTAAAGGGCGATACCTCATCCGGCCCTCCATGGCTTCCGCCTCCAGACGGGCTCCCGCTTTCATTATGCAGAATCATTAGAGACACGATTTCCAATTGACCATCCGTCCTCGGGCGGGCGACAAAACTGATGAACTCGCCGTTAGCAAGTTGGTTCAGGGCAATTTGTTGGTGGGTCCGGGTGTTGATGACGTGCGGATTCAGGAAAAACAGGTGGTTGGCGCCTTTGGCCCGCAGGGTCAGCGTTCTCTTTGTTGTATCCACCTCGATTATTTTAGCCGTGCTGCCATCGGGATTGCCTTCGTTCGGGGGTGAAGGAGCCTGGGTGTCGGCGCCGCGAAGCGAGGCTCCCGCTACGATGATGAAAAGCAGGCCAAGAAATAATATCTTTTTCATAGAGGGGATCATAGGTTGTGCCTTGATGAGAAGCTGTCGCCGTTTCCATTACCGTCCGACGGGCGTATAGAAACGGATGAATTTTCTTTGCGATGGAAATCCGGGCAAGGTCGCCGCGGACATGAAATGCAACGGGGTCTTGTTTAGTACCCGCCAACGCAAGGCCGCCTTGTGCCATGTCTCGGCGGCCAAGTCGGCCAGCAGCTTAAACAAGTGTTCCGGCAGCACTCTTTGATCGGCGGCAAACTCAATCGCCGAGCCCTCGCTTATTTCATGGCAGATGTGCTGAATCCCGCCCGCCCTCTCGTCGAAGCCCTCCACCTGCCACGTATGAGCGCTGTCGGGCAGCACAAGCCTGACCCTGGAGAAGCCGAGTTTTTTTGCGACAAACTGGTAGTCTTGCCAGAGTTCCTCCACCGAATGATGCCGTTCCACTTCCATCTCCAGCCATTGACTCAAGATGAGGGCGTAGCGTGTTTCCTTCCGCAGAGCCAGCGATTCGCCCAACCGACTGCCGATGGCAAACCAATCCTTCGTAAAACCGGAAACATGACCGGAAATCACTAAAACTAAAAAAAGAAGCCCGGAGAAGAGCGGCAGCAGCCGGCCCTGCAACCAAAAAACCCCGAACGCAAGAAAGAGGCAAAGGAACGATACCGTGTATAGAATCAAAACGGTTCGTTCCCGGGAAAACCCCAATGTTATCAAACAATGATGAATGTGTTTCCGATCCGGGCGAAAGACAGGCAACCCGCGCAATCCGCGCCGAAGAACCGCGAGGCTGACATCGACAATGGGCAATGCCAGGGCAAACGCGGGGGCAATGAGCGCGGCGACAACCGTGCCCTTGTTTGAGTTCACAATCGACAGGGCGCCAATGAAGAAGCCGAGAAAATAAGCGCCGCCGTCACCCATATGGATTTTGGCCGGGGGATAGTTAAATTTGAGAAAACCGAGCAGGGCTCCGGCGACGCCAATGGGTAGGAGCATGGAGAACCCCGAGTCGCCACCGATGCCCAAATTAGCCAACAGGCACATCAGCATGAGGCAAATGCCTCCGGCCAGGCCGTCAATTCCATCAATGAGATTGATCAGGTTCGTGAGCGTCACGAGCCACAAAATCGTTACGAAAAAACCAAATAGGCCCAGGGAAAATTCAATATCGGTGAACGGATTGTTGAGGACCTCGATTTTAATGCCACCGAAATAGACGCTTCCCGCAATGACGATTTGAACGATGAATTTAAATCGGGCTCCAAGCGGCCGCAGATCATCCCAAAATCCCAGCGCAAACATGGCGAGCGAGCCGAAGACGATAACGCTGAGCGTGTTCGCAGTGGCAGAGGATAAAGAGCTAAAATAAGGGATGGCGAGCGCAACCACGGAAAACGCAACGGCCAAGGCGCCCCCTCCCAGCCGGACGACCGGTGATGTGTGGGTGTGATGGAACTCTCTTCCGCGATTCGCTCCGCCACGATGCCCGGCCCACTGCAAAATAAAAGGAATCACGCCCAGGCTGGTGAAAAAACCCAGGGCGAGACAAAAAAGTATCTTCAACCAATCGGTGTGCGTCAGTAGTTCCATCAATGCTCTCTCAGTTGAGTAGCGAAAGTCGGCAACAAGCAGATCAGCCAAAACATCCTTGTGCCCGTGAAAAAGGAATCGGCAGGGTTTTCGACTACATTAAGTAATTGTTATTTTTTGATTGAAGGCGGCCTTCCACGGTCGGCCGCGCTTCCCTGATTCGTGCCGACTTTATCTCTTGCAGGCGACTTTCCTCGTTGGCGCATCCATGCATAAGCATGCTGTGGCGCTGCTTTAATGAATCGACCAAGCGGTAAATAATTAAACGGGAAATAGCATCTGAATTTCTTCGGCTTTCCCATGGGACAAGGTCGTGTGGGGAGCCTATTTTGGATATCAACCGGCAACACCTTGGATTAAAGCATTAATTAGCACCACTTGCTGCCGATTATTCTGTCATCGGGGTGGAGTACGATGCCGTTTCCGGACGGGAGCAAAGGTCAGGTTCGCTGGTTGTATCCGCCCCTCGACGCTCAAAGAAATCGCCAATATGGAGACCGCACTCGACGAACGCGCGCATTCCCGGAGGCTTGATCCTGGCATTCCAGCACGGATTTGTTGCGTCCGGATAGCGGCCAAACGCACGCGAGGGGTATCATGACTCTCCCCTTGCATCGATTCAGGGCTTCCCGCGTGGTCGCGCTGCTGCTGAGTTTGCTCGTGATGGCCATCGGTGTAACCGTGCTGATCGGTTGGGCGTTCGACATCGCCGCGCTGAAAACTGTTTTTCCCGGCTTGGTGACCATGAAAGCGAATACGGCTCTGGGAATGGTGGTGTGCGGCGTCGCGCTGGGAGCATGCCTCAGTCTGACACTATTACTCCTGGAGCATTTTTTTCTCAACACGGGCATCAGCATCACTGAGCGCAAGCTTGCGGAGGCGGAGTTCAACCGGTTCTTCTCGCTCTCCATGGATCTGATGTGCATCGCCAACGCGGATGGTTATTTCAAACTCATCAATCCCGCGTTCACGCACACGCTGGGCTGGAGCGCGGAGGAGATTCTGGGGCGACCATTCCTTGACTTTGTTCATCCCGACGACCGCGCCGCCACGCTCCGCGAGGTGGAGCGGCAGATTACCACCGGACAAAATACTTTCGAATTTGAAAACCGCTACTTGCACCAGGACGGCTCGTGGCGCGTGCTGTCCTGGAAGTCGGTGCCCCAGCCGGGCGGGATGATGTATGCCGTCGCGCGCGACATCACTGAGCGGAGGGAGGCGGAGGAGCAAATTCAAAAATTAAACGAGGAACTGAAGCAGCGCGCCGATCTGCTCGAAATGGCCAACAAGGAACTGGAAGCTTTTTCCTACTCGGTGTCGCACGACCTGCGCGCGCCGCTGCGCGCCGTGGATGGTTTTTCCCAGGCCGTGCTGGAAGATTACGGCCCGCAGTTGCCGGAGGAGGGACGGCGTTATTTGCAGACGATTCGCGAGGGAGCCCAGCGGATGGGTGCGCTAATTGATGATCTGCTGACATTTTCACGCCTGAGCCGAACCCCTTTGAAGAAGCAGGAGGTGAACACCGGCAAGCTGGTCCGCCATATCCTCGAAGAGCTGAATTCCCGGCGAGAGGGCCGGCAGGTCGGAATTCAAATCGGCGACCTGCCGGCGTGCCAGGGCGACCCGGCATTGCTGAAGCAGGTCTGGATCAATCTGATTTCAAACGCCCTCAAATACACTCGTCGGCGCGAAACCGCCGTCATTGAAATCGGCTGCAAACTTGAGCAGGACGAGAACGTCTATTTTGTGCGCGACAACGGGGCCGGTTTTGACATGCGGTATGCGCACAAACTTTTCGGCGTCTTTCAACGCCTCCACCGCGCGGATGAGTTTGAGGGCACGGGCGTCGGCCTGGCGATTGTGCAACGAATCATTCACCGGCACGGCGGACGCGTCTGGGCCGATGCGGCGCCCGATCGCGGCGCGACGTTTTATTTCACCCTCAAAGTAATGACCAGCCCATGAACGAAGCAAACATTGTCGAAATATTGATTGTCGAAGACAACCCGCAGGACTTTGATCTGGCCCTGCGCGCCTTGCGAAAGGCGAACCTGGCCAATCACATTCATGTCGCCCGCGACGGCGAGGAGGCGCTGCAATTCATCTTCTGCGAAGGCCCCTACGCCGGACGAAAAATGGAAAATGGCCCCAGGGTGATTTTGCTGGATTTGAAACTGCCCAAGGTCGACGGGCTGGAAGTCTTGCAGCTCATCAAAAGTGATCCGCGCACCAAATTGATTCCCGTGGTCGTGCTGACCTCTTCGAAAGAACAGAGTGACGTGGTCGAAAGCTACCAGCTCGGCGTCAACAGCTACATGGTCAAGCCGGTGAACTTCGAACATTTTTCCGAGGCCGTGCAAAAACTGGGGATGTACTGGCTGCTGCTCAACCATCCGCCCCAACTGGAGGGATAAGATGCCGTCGCGAATTCAAATATTGATCGTCGAGGATAACGCTGGTGACGCTGAATTAATCGTGCATGAATTGCGGCGCTCGGAATTTGATTTTGACTGGCAGCGGGTGGACACGGAAGCCGGGTACCTTGCCAAGCTGAACTCGGGACTCAACCTCATCCTCTCGGATTATAATATGCCGCGGTTCAGCGCTATCCGCGCGCTGGAACTGCTGAAACAACAACCTGCGCTCGATATTCCGTTCATCATCGTGTCCGGCACGATCGGCGAGGAAACCGCAGCGGCGGCAATCAAACAAGGCGCGGCGGATTACCTGCTGAAAGACCGGATCGCCCGGCTGGGGCCGGCGGTGCGCCGCGCCCTCCAGGAAGTCGAAGAGCGCGCCGAACGCAAGCGGCTCGAGACGCAGTTCATCGAGGCGCAAAAAATGGAAGTGGTGGGCCAGCTTGCGAGCGGGGTGGCGCATGATTTCAACAATGTCCTGGCCGTCATCATGGGCTACAGCGAATTGATCGGGCAGGACCTCGCCCCCGACCATCCGCTGCAAAAATATGCCGAGGAGATTCGGCTCGCGGCGAAACGCGCGGCCGGGTTGACGCAACAACTCCTCATCTTCAGCCGCAAACAGACGGTGCAGGCCGTGGTGCTCGACCTCAACGAGGTCGTGGAAGGCATGGATAAAATGCTGCGGCGGCTCATTGATGAAAATATCGAAATGACGGTGGTTTGCGGAAAACAAACCGGCCATGTCAAGGCCGACCCCGGCTACGTCTGGCAGGTGTTGATGAACCTGGTCGTCAACGCCCGCGACGCCATGCCCAACGGCGGCAAGCTCGCCATCGAAACGAGCGCGGTCACGCTGGACGAAGCCTGCGCTCGGGCGCGCCCCGGCACGACTCCCGGCGACTATGCGATGCTCAGCGTTGCCGACACGGGAACCGGCATGACCGAGGAGGTCAAAGCGCGTTTGTTCGAAGCGTTTTTCACGACGAAGCCGGTGGGCAAGGGCACCGGCCTGGGCCTGGTCACCTGCCAGACCATTGTCCGGCAATCCGGCGGCCGCATCGACGTCTCCAGCGAGCTTGGCCAGGGCACGACCTTCAAAGTTTATTTTCCGCGAATCGAGCAACCGGCCCTTGTCGCGGCAAGCTCCATCCACAAAACAGGGCCGCTGCGGACGGGGACGGAAACGGTGTTGGTCGTGGAAGATGAGCCGTCCGTGCGCCATCTCGCTCTCGGCGTGCTGCGAGCCCAGGGTTACGACGTGTTGACGGCCCCGAACGGCCAGGACGCCTTGCGCGTGGCCCGCGAGCATCAAGGCCAGCCGATCTCCCTGGTCGTCACCGACGTCATCATGCCGCGAATGGGAGGCGTCGTGATGGCGGAGTGGCTGAAAA
>Ga0182030_10006819_pt1 | contig 23990 bp, 20 predicted proteins | sample 812S3MmetaG_FD_121299 | JGI IMG/M metagenome (GOLD analysis project Ga0182030, IMG submission 121299) | Permafrost microbial communities from Stordalen Mire, Sweden - 812S3M metaG (Illumina Assembly) | ecosystem: Environmental > Terrestrial > Soil > Wetlands > Permafrost | place: Sweden...
GCGGATCGCAAACGCCTTTTCCACCGCCAGCAGCAGCGAGATGTGCGTGAGGGAATCCCACTCCGGCACGTCCTTGGCGCTGACGGTCGGGGTCAGATGGACGGGCTCCAGAAACAGGTCGTCGAAGATGGCCTGGAGTTTGGCGATGACTTCAGTTTGATTCATAAGCTCGGCGGGTCACTTTGATGCGGGTGGGAAGCGGCTCGAACTTCTCCAGCGCCAGTTCGAACTCCCGCGAGTTCCCGTCTTCAGCCGTCAAAGTGAATCCCATGGTTCCATAAAAGTCACGCACCATCTCGTTCTTCGGCGTGGGGAGGTAGATGCCCCCGATCTTCCCGCAACCGCGCGCCTTCGCGAGGCGCGCGAGTTCGTTGAGCACCTCGTCCTCGACCTGGCGCTTCAGCACGCGGCAACTCATCAGCCACGTATCGATTTCCATCGTGCCGCCCGTTTTTTTCGCAATCACAATGGAAATGAGGCCGTGGTCCCCGAAGCGGTCTTTGAGCCGGACGGAGAAGCCGATATAGCATGGGTCGCTCATGATTGCTAAAATATCGGCTTCGGTGCGGCGGCGCGTCGTGAGATTGAACTGGTTGCTTTTGTTGATCAGTTGCGCGAGACGCTGCACATCCATGGGCCCGAATTCGCAAATCGAAGCTTCCATTTCCAGCGATTGCAGGTAAGCGCCCATGTCGGTGACTGTCGCAAAGAGCGCCTTGCGTTTGGCCTCGGAATGATAGGCCGCCGTGCGCTCGACATCCTCGGCCGTGATGTTGCGCGGCTCGAAAAGGCGGCAATCCTCCAACTGCGTCATATATTCGGACGGGTCCGGCCCGAGCAGGATGGTGGCGACTTCCGGCACGAACTGACGCACAATCTCGATTTCGGCGGGGTTGTCGTCGACGAAGGCGAAACTATCCAGCCCGAGATTCAACTCGGCGGCCATTTGCCGGATGTTTTCGGACTTCGGTTCCCAGTTGGCCTTGAACGAGACAAAGTCCTCCATGCGCAAAACCATCTCCGGATGCTTCGCAAAAACCTCCTCCGCCTTCGCCTGATCGTTCTTGCTGCACACGGCCAGCAGCGTGCCGCGGTCCTTCAGCGAAGCGATGTATTTTTGAAAAGCCTTGAACGCCTCGCCCCGCGGCGACGTGTCGCCGATCTCGATGCCCTCGATCCCGTCGTCCGCGATCACACCGCCCCAGAGCGTGTTGTCCAGATCGAGAATGAGCAGCTTTTTCGGCGAGCGCCGCAGCGAGCCGATCAGATGCGCGACTTCGCGCGCCAGATCCGCAAGCAGCGCGGGCGAACACGGTTGCTTGCTCTCGAACCACCCGCGCGCATCGTGCGCCCGGATGCCGCCGTGGCGATGCGCGAGAAATTCCAGATCGCAAATATGGAGGTAGGGCGGCGCGTTGAGTCCCAATTCCAGATTGACCCATTTGCGGAAACTCCAATCCGACCCCAGTGTCCGCGAGCGGTAGGCGCCCAGATCGTGCCGTGCGGGCAGCATGAAATTCGTGACGATCACCTCGGCGCGGGTTTTCTCGTGGAGCGTGCGGACCAGTCCCAACAGCGAGTCGACCACCCTCCCCGCTTCGGCCTGCTGCGTTTCCCGCGGATCGGTGAGTTTGCCGGGATATTTGCATCGATGCTCCGAGGGCAAAAGCATCACCACTTGCGGCGCGAAGGCGTAGAGGCCGCCCGCCTCGTCCATGATTTCGGAGATGTAATTGTCGAAGTCCCCCAGCCACAACTCGCAGGGGAACCCCTCCATTTCACAAACGTGCTCCAGCAAGTCGCGGAACGGATAGAGGCTGTAACCGCCGAGCAGCGCGAGCCGGAGTTTATCATGAACCATGCCCGGCCTCGCCAATTGGCGGGCGTGCGCTTTCTTGCGCAACGAGGAAAGCGCAAAAAGCTCCTCGAACCCGGAGGCTTCGCGGGTGGCAACCGCCAGCCGATCCCAAAACCTGCTGTTTCCGTTCAAAAGGAGGGCCTTGATCTCTTTGTCATGCATAAAAAATTACCGCTGAACCAATGCCGTTATCGAAGCTCTCCCCGACTTGCCGACGGTCGCCGATTTGCGAGGAGGGCTGCGATTGGTCTGGTATTTTTACCCGCCGGAAGGGAAAGTCCAACTCCAATCGGAAGGCGACGTCATTTCTTTATGAGCCGGAATATCCATGGTATGATTTTACAGCGCCGCCGCTATTCCGAGGACTTTCAGCGGCTTTTTGCCGGTTTGTCCGGGGACTACAATCCCATGCATATCGACGCGGTTGCGGCGCGCCGCACGTTGGTCGGCGACCGCGCGATCCACGGCATTCACCAGACGCTTGCCGCCCTGGAAGCTCTCCTGGCCCGGTTCGCGAGGCAGGGCCGATCCGATCGCTCCATCACCGGCTTTAAGGCCCAATTTCTGAAGCCCGTTTTGGTCGGGGATGTCGTCGCCCTTCATCTCACGAGACTCACCGACGAGACCTGCCTCATCACCGGCCGGATTGCGGGGGAAATCGTCTGCCGGGTTTCCATCCAGTTTGGCGCGATCCCCCCGATGGCGGAGACCGGCTTGCCGCCACTGCCGCAAGAGCCGGTGACTGAACTCGCATTTGCGGAGATCACCGGCAAGACAGGCCGCTTGACGCTTGGCCTCGACGCGCCCCTCGCCCGGCAACTGTTTCCCCTGACCACCGCCATGATCGGAACTGGGCGCATGGCCGCGACGCTGGCGCTCAGCCGCCTGGCGGGGATGCATTGCCCCGGTTTACATTCGATTTTCGCCGAAGTCGCCGTTCGTTACGACGGAACCGACGCCTCGGACGCGCTGCATTATCGCGTGGAGGAAACGGACGCGCGCTACAGCCGGGTTGGCCTTGCCGTTCACGGCGCGCGCCTCCAGGGCCAACTCGTCGTCTTCTTCCGCCCGCCGCCGCAGCCGCAGCCCGGCATGGCCGACGTGATGCGCGTGGTGGAACCGGGCCGCTTTGCGGAGAGCGCCGCGCTCATCGTCGGAGGCTCGCGCGGCCTCGGTGAAGTCACCGCGAAAATCATCGCGGCCGGCGGCGGCCTCCCGATCATCACCTATCATCAGGGCGCCGCGGACGCCGAAAAAGTCGTCGAAGACATCCGTTCCCAGGGAGGGCGTTGCGAAATGATGCGGCTCAACGTGCAGAGCTGTCAGCAAGCCGTCCGACGATTGGCCAAAAGCAGGAAAGGCCTGCGATCCCTTTACTATTTCGCCACACCCAAAATTCCGGGGCGCCAGCGCGGTTTTTTCAACCATGACATGCTCCACCAGTTCAACGAAATTTATGTCACCGCATTTGGCCGGCTGATCGATGCCGCGGCGGAGGCGTGCCCAACGAAGCTCCGGGTGTTCTACCCCTCGAGCGTCATGGTGACCGAGGGTATGGACAAGATGGAGGAGTATATCATGGCCAAGCGCCTCGCCGAAGAGATGTGCTCCTTCTACAACCAAAATTCCAGGAAACTCGAAATCATCGTGGAGCGCCTTCCGCGCACGAAGACGGATCAGACCAACTCGATCATTCCCCTGCCCGCGGGAGACGCCCTTGAGGTGATGCTGCCCCTTGTGCGCCGCATGGAATCGTTTACAAGGGTGTCGGCATGAACGGCGGAGTGTCTGTGATTATTTGCTGCCATAACAGCGCGAAGCGGCTCCCGGAAACGCTGCGGCATTTGGCGGCCCAGCAGGTTCCCGATGGTCTTCCGTGGGAAGTGCTGGTGATCGACAACGCCTCGATGGATGACACGGCGGAAACCGCCCTGCGCTGCTGGCCCTCGGTCGCTCTGGCGCCTCTGCGCGTGGTTTCCGAACCCCAGGCTGGCCTCAGCCACGCCCGCATCAGGGGCATCCAGGAGGCACGGCATGAAATCATCAGCTTTATCGATGACGACAACTGGGTCTCTACGGATTGGATCAAGCGTGTGGACGCAATTTTCGTGAATTGCCCGGAAATCGGCGCCAGCGGAGGAAGAATTGAGGCTGTGTGCGAGATAACCCCGCCGGACTGGTTTGAATCGATACAGGGATACTATGCGGTTGGACGGCAGCATCTCCGAAGCGGCGATATCACGAAAACTTCAGGGACGCTCCTTTGCGGAGCGGGATTAAACCTGCGCACCGCCGCCGTGCGAAAATTGCTCGACAATGGCTTCGTTTGCATGATGAGCGATCGCAAGGGCAATCTCTTGTCTACGGGTGGTGATACCGAAATTTGTTTTGCCTTGCGGGAATCGGGCTGGCGCTTCTGGTATGACGACGCTCTGGTCCTGCGCCATTTCATTCCGAAAGAGCGGCTGCAATGGTCGTACGCGCTGCGCCTGATGCGCGGGATGGGAGAGGCCTCCGCGCTCTTCGAGCTCTACCTCTTCGCCCTAAACCGCCCTCCGTTTCATGCCCGTCCCGCCTGGAAAAAGAGCTGGCTGTTCTCCGCACTGAAAGCCCTCCGCCAACTTGGCGCGGTCATTTTATCCCATCCCTCGGATTGTTTCCGGCAGCCGGAAGGATCACCCCACGCCTTGAATTTTAAAATGTGCAGCGGACGATGGGTGGCGTTGTGGGCGCTCTGCGGCCGATACAAAAAACTTGGGGAAGAGATCCGGCGGTCCCCCTGGGTTCACGTCAAGTCCAAGGCCTGCTAGGGCCTGACCTCAGGAAGACTTTTCCGCCTGAAGGCGCGCGCAGATCCATGAATAAGTGCGCGCCACGCCATCCTTCAAACTCACGCGCGGCTCCCAGCCGAGCAATCGGCGCGCTTTGGAGTAATCGGCGCAACGGCCCTTGTCTCCCTCGGGCTTGCTGGTATCGAAGATGATCTTGATCTCTTTGCCGGAAGCGACGGCCACCGTTTCGGCAATCTCGCGAATCGTGATGCAGCGGTCGGGCCCGATCTGAATCGGGCCATGCCCCCACCCCCGGTCCAATCCCGCCAGCAGGGCATCGATCACATCGTCGACATGGACAAAAGCGCGGCCCTGGGCGCCCGAACCCCAGACGATAAACGGCTCCTCGGGATAACGGGCCGCCTTCCGCAGCAGGGAGGGAATGACCTGGGAGCGCGGGCCAATGTCCGCGGGGGTGCCGTAGACATTATGAAACACCAGGATGCAGACGGGGATTCCCGTTTCCTTTTCCATCAACTGCGCCTCGTATTCGCCCATCAGCTTGCTCCATCCGTAGGCCGATTCGGGATGCGCGGGATATTGGTCCTCCTCACGCAAGGGGGCGGCCTCGGGCCCGCTCTGGAGAGCCTGCGGAAAACTACAGGCGGTGCCGACATAAAGGTAACCGCGCGGCTTCAGCTTCCGGACACTCGCGATCACGTTGCAGTTGATCAGAATGTTATCGCGAAAAATAACGCCCTGGTTTGAGAAAACATAATCGACTCCGGCGACCACATCGGCCAAATGAACGATGTAATCATACGTGCCGGGCAGCGATTCCAGAACGCCGGGTTCGCGAAGATCCCGCTGAAAAAAGCGCGTCTTAAGGTCAAATTCGACATCAGGAAAACGCAGATAATCGAGCGAACCCCGCCAGAGATTGTCGACCACCTGGACATCGTCCCCGCGTTGGAGAAGACGATGCACGAGATTGGAACCGATCATGCCGGCCCCCCCGGTTACGAGAATGCTTGGTGGATTCATTATGTTGTATTGGCTGTAAAACCAAACCGACTATTTTCATTAAATCCATTCGGGACGCAATGTCTTTCCTGGTTTTTTGATGTGCTTTATGTCCGAAGATTTACCCAAGATCGTTGTTGCCACCGCATTTCCCCCGGACGTCCCCGGCGGAATCTCCTGGCTGATGATGCAACTCCTGCGAGTCGCGACGACTGACCGCATCGACGTTCCTGGCGTCGGGGTGCGCCCGTTAAACTTGGTGTGGTGTCAGACAAATTCGTCGATAAATTGGCGAGCGCCACGAAAAGGCGTCCTACTTGGCGCCCCAACCGAAGAGGACGACGGGCACGGTGCGCAGGAGAATCTCGATGTCGAGCCAGAGGCTCCAGCGGTCGATGTACTCCAGATCAAGGCGCACCCAGTCTTTGAAATCGGTAATTTGATTGCGCCCGCGCACCTGCCACAGGCACGTCAGCCCCGGACGCACGCTCATGCGGCGGCGCTGGCTGATGTCGCCGAAATTGGCCGTTTCGTAAAGGGGGAGCGGACGCGGGCCGACCAGGCTCATCTCCCCGCGCAGGACATTCCAGAGCTGGGGCAATTCATCCAGGCTTGTGCGGCGCAGCCAACGTCCCAACGGCGTGACTCGGGGATCACTTTTAATCTTGAAAACCGGCCCGGACATTTCGTTCATGCTTTCCAGTTCCGCGCGCGCCTGCTCCGCGTTGGTCACCATGCTTCGGAATTTATACATGCGGAAGGGCCGGCCATGCAGACCGCTGCGATTTTGCCAGAAGATGACCGGGCCGGACGAGGTCCACCGGACAAGAATCGCGATGATCAAGAGGGGGAGCGAGGTCAAAACAAGAAGCAAAAAAGATCCCGTTACGTCGATGACCCGCTTGGCCACCAGCTCCCAGGAGATGGCCGGTGTGGTGCGGTAAATCAATAACGGCTGCCCGGCAAATTGATCGAACTGGACCCGGGTGAAAAGCGTTTGGATAAAATCGGCGGAAACCCACGCCTCGATGCCTTCGGCTTCGCAAGCCAAAAGCGCTTCGCGTATTTGCGGCATAATAGTCTCCTCAAGGCTGAAGACGACAATATCGACCATTTCGTCATGCAACGTCTCGATGAAGCGTTCCAGCCCTTCCTCACGAAGATCAAACTCCGCCTTGATTTCAAAATTCTTGCCGGGTAGCGACAAGAACCGTTGCTTCCAGATTTCGCGGTCCTTCCCCAGTCCGCAAAGCAGAATGTATTGGCGCAGGTGCACCCGGGAACCCCGCTGCTTCAGCCAGAGGCGAAAGAGGACGGATCGAATCGTGAGCAGTCCCATCGCGAGCAGGAAGAAGAGTCCGAGAGCCGTACGGCTGATGGTCCCCTGCGGGATGCGAAATATGACCACGCAGGTAAATATGGCCACCAGCACCAGAAAAAGGGCCCACGCAATCCGCCCAACAGATTTCAGCCAGCCGATCGGGGGCTGGGTCTGATAAAAGCCCATATACTCGAGCGCAAGCGGCCCCAAAGGAAGGGCCAGGGCGATCATCCAATAACAATTGGCGAACTGTGGTTCCAGGGGATAATCGCCAAACCAAATTAATTTATTAAGAACGAAGAAGCGTAAGGCGTGGGCCAGCCAGAGTGAGACGGCGATCACCAAGGCGTCAGCCAGTTGAAGAAACTGCTGATAAAAATTGTGCTGGCGGGACAACATTTTGAACAAGTCGTGTTGGTTGCTCTCGACTAATTACATCAAGCAGGCATTTGAACCTACCATTCAAAAGGTTTTTTTGCGACCTGTCCATCGAAAGGGTGATGGCGTGTTTTCAAAATAGGACAAGGGCGTGTTGCGAGTCAATAATTTGCACATTCGCATGCAAGGTGACCGTAGGGAAACAGCTAATGGGGTGTACCTGAAGTCGCCCACGCCAAGGTTTCATGGAAAATCAGTTCGCAAGCGAATAGAGGACAACATGATTGCCTTCGAACATCTTATGAAATTTTTGATCAAAAAAATGGCGTACAGGTGATGAATGATCCGTAAAATCGGTTTTGTACCTCGATCCTTGATTCATCATCGCCTTGAGCTTGTAATGATCCTGCATATCGAGAAGGAGGAGGTAATCAAAACCTGCTTTTTGGAAGTTGCGCAACTGTTTTTCGAGGATTGCCAGATCCGCGGGTTTGGGGTCTTCAAAAGGATCAAAGCTCAGAGTGTTTCGATTCAACCAAATGGGCGGAGGCTGACTCGCGACGGCCGAGTAAAGCACAACCCGGGCATTGGCGGGGATGAGCCTCATGGCGGCTTCCATATCCTGCAAATTCGGAACGCGCGAAGCTTTCAGGAACCAGGCGGCTCCAATAACAACGGCGACGTGGACGAAGAGGATTCCTCCCGCGGCCATTCTCCAACGGTTGTCTCCGCGCAGTTTCTCAAGTAATCGGGGAAATCCAAACGAAGCCGCAATCGTGACCCAAAAAAGAACTGGCAGCGTGTACTGAGGCTCCCAGGAGACGATTCGTTCCATCACGTAATTGGTCGCGAGCGAAGTCAGGATGGATGCTTTCAACCAAGGATTCATGCGCGCCGTGGCGCTCCCGGCCGCGAAAAGCAATCCCAGGAACCCGAGGAGGCCGCAGCCAAAGGGGAATAGGAAAATCAGGGGGGTGATGTAAAATTCCGGATTGGTCAGATCTCTCATCTCGACAGGGCCGTATGATCCCGGTTGATAGCCTCCGAGCACGACCCAACTGCCAGGCGGATCGTGCAAGCTCAAGGACAACCACCCCAACAGGCCCAGCAAGGGCGTGATGCCCCAGAGCAGCGAGACCTTGACGCAGGCCCCGGCGGAACGGCAGTTCCGCGCGACCAGCAGCGCGACGAGGATCGGCAAGCCGTAGATAAGGATGCTCATTTTGGCCAGAACCGTGAAGAGAAATGCGCCGCTGGACGCAACCAGATTGCCGCGCAGGGCGAAGAAAAAGGCCGCGGCCATTCCCGTGGTGGCCATGATATCCGGCATCGGCACCTGGCCAAATTGCAGGACGAGGGGGGCCGTCGTCCAAAGCGCCGTGCCGAGCAAGGCGGGATTCGGATCAAGCCAGTAACGCAGCGCGAGGTAGAGGAACCGGATGGAAAGAAACGCAAACATCACGGCGACCAGCCGTACCACGGCGCGCTCATGGTGTTTGAACACGTTTGAGGCGGGCCACCCGATCACTCCGTAAAACGGAACCTCCAGGTGACAGATCGTAGTTCGTGGTGTCGGAACGGGCAGAGGCGAGGACAGCTTGCCAGGGTCGCTCAATTGGCTGAATGAACTCCTGGGCGTTATCACGGCTTTCCAACCCTCGTGAAAAACATGTTGGGCCACGTCGAAGGTGAAGTTCTGCCGCACGAAATGGGTCGAGACAAACGGCGCGTTCAACCCATGGAGCGCCGTGACCAGGAAGAATGCCTGCAAGATGCCGACCAGCTTCCATTCCCCGCGTGTCGGGCGAGAGCTGCCGGGAACGCAAAAGCCCGGTTGAGGAAGCCCGTCCGATGCCGGGGCATCGGTGAAAATGCCCTTTATAAGTGACAACATTCTTCGAGGATGTTGACCCGGTCATCGCCGATCCGCAATAATAAATCGAGCGGACGGGCCTTCGCTTGTGATCTCACCGCGATCCCTACTGTCCGGCGGCCTCTACGCAAAGTCTGAAGTCTCTAAATCTTCAGACGATCGACGCATAAGAGATGTTAGAGTTTGATCCCAGCTTTCATCATCAATGAAGACCAACTTGAAAACGACCTGTAATTTCGCATAAAAATATAAGCTGTATGAGCAAGGCTTGCGGGCTTCTTTTCGCTGCAAGGGGAGTTCCCGCGCAAAGCATCTTAGATAAAATATACTGCTCCATAACCATGCGAACGCTTATCAAATAATTCCATCTTGGCCCTTAGCCAGATTTGCAATATAGAAATGCGGATAACCTGCCAGGAAGCCTCGACCGCAATCGCCCCTGACATCTTAGAAGCGCCATTCTTGCGTTGCCCAAAGATAATCGGCAGCTCACTAATCTTGGCATGGAGCATCCAAGCCCAAAAGAGGGTTTCGATTTGGAAGGCGTATCCCTGAGATACGATTTTTTTTTGAAGTATTTTTCGAAGCAACTCCGCACGATAACACTTAAAGCCGCCGGTTGGATCCATAAATGGCATACGGGTAAGGATGCGCACGTAGAACGATGCCCCGAGGCTAAGGAGCAACCGGCTTATTTCCCAGTTAAGCACTCGGATACCATTGCAGTAGCGGCTGGCAAGCACGAGATCGTCGCCCCTGCCGGCTTGCTCAAGCAACCTTGGGATATCCAATGGATCATGAGACAGGTCGGCATCCATCTGAAGGACATAATCATAAGGGCGTTGCAACGCCCATTCAAACCCAGCCAGATAGGCGCGGGCCAGCCCTTCCTTTACATTACGCTCCAATAAAAAGAGCCGTGCCCCATATTCAGCCCTGCTTTTCAGATACTGAGGAGCGCCATCACCCGAATAATCATCTACGATAAGCACGTCCAGGTCGGGCAAACCCTTCCAAATCAAGTCTAGTATTTCTGGAAGATTATCGCGCTCTTTGTACGTTGGGATAATGACAATTGAACTCATATATGTGTTTAAGCATAAAAATCAGTCGGCTCTGAGGGTAAAATTGCGGTATTTAACTGGTCGTTCGCAAAAAGGTTGGGCCGTGATGAAAGAGAGACTGCAATGGACAGAAAAAACCGCCGGAATTTGATCCCAAAAGAGTCGATCTGCTTGATTCGCTTCTTGGAACTCCCCTCGATCTTTGCCTTGGGGAAAACCACAAGAAAATTTAGTCATCAAATCGAGGATAAGCACATGCTTAAAAGATGTCAGGTTAAAATATGGCAAATCGTGCAACGGCTCATTCAGCTCCCCTGATACGGTGAACATCTCCTTCTCCCCGCCGCCGCCCTCCCGGGCCGCGCGTCTTTGATCTCGGGCTTCGTTGCTCATTCGGTCAGCGAGCGCAGAGGGGTGATGCGCACGGCAGTATGGTTATGGCAAAGTCTTGCTGCCGTCCACAGGACCGCAACGCGGCGTTGCCCTATTTTGCAAGCACGCCCACGCCCATTTACAGACTGAGCAAATACCACGTTTCCGAACCTCGGTGGGCGAGCAGAATCAGGCTTTTTTCCGCCACGAGAGAACCCGACCATTTTGCCGACAGGAAGGCAACGGTCGTGTGATAGCGGTAGGCCAAAGCGTCCTGGCTGACGACCACGAAATGAATTCCCCGCGCTTTCACTTCCTCCGCCGAATCCGCCGGCGTCACATCGATAACCTTCCTCGTTCCAAAAGGACGCCAGAGAGAGGCTTCGGGGTCGTTACCGAGTTGCAAAAAACCAATGGCGCGCTCGCTCGGCGGAATTGCGACGATTAATTCTTTGAAACCCTCGGCGCGCGAAGCGTAGACGCTGTAGACCTGGTCGTACCTCGCGACAATCCCGCCGGGGACATGGCTCTTTGTCATGATGTTGGAGACGGCTTGCACCGGAAACAACGGTCGCGCCGGGCACAGGATCACCAGGGGAATCGCGCTCAGCATCGCGATGAAGCCGACCCATTTAAAGACGCAACGGTGAACAATCCGCCCGTCGAGCGAGACCATCACCAGGATGCCCGCGATGAGCAGCGGATAGTAAGCCGCGACCAACCGGGAAGTCGATTCGCTGCCCATTTTCGACATATAAGCCAACCAGGCGACCGCGCCGGCGCCGGCCACCCATAACGCCCGCCTATTTCGAGCAACGATCAGGCTTGGGTCTGCAATCCTGGCCCCGATCCCTCCGACGATGAACAGGCTCACGAACAGAACGATTCCAAGACCCAGGCCGGCTCCCTCTTCAATTTGCAATTCTCCCATGTGCAGATCGAGTCGTGGAAAATCACGGAGAACGTACGCTTTCAGATGGGAGGGCAACAGGGGCTCCCAGTCGATGGATCGGGGCAAAAGCGGCGGTGCCAGATTGTCCGTTGCCAACTGGAGCGAATTGCCCAACACGCCGCTCACAGGATTGCTCACTTTCATTTTTCCGCTGTTAGTGGGATCACCGGCATAATCGCCGGTAAAGTGAATATTGAGCAGCGCCATGGGCAGAAAGGAAACGGCGGCGGCAACCATCAGGACCATCGCGATCACCGCGGGCCTGATTTTTTCAAGAAGGTATCTCCGGTGGAAGAAAAGGACGGTCAACCAGGGCAGGACCAAGGGCAGGTTGGAGGCTTTTGCTCCAGTCATCAAGGCGATGGCCAGGCAGGAAAAAGTCAGGTTTTTAAGCGGAGAAGAGATTTTTGCCTGGAAGAGATAATGGAGCGAGGCAAGGAAGTAGACGGCTGCGAAGGAGTCGTTCCCAACGCTGGCGGCCTGAAGAATGTAGCAATAGCCGCACGGCAAAATCCACATCCACCACCAGCTTATCCTTTTGCTGATCCCCAGACCGGAGAAGACGGAAAAAATGACTCCCGGCAGCAATAGGCAGGATATGAAATTGATCAAAAAGAAAAGCCGGTCCGTCTTGAAGACGATGAACAGGGGGACCATGAGCCATTCAAACCCCGTGCCGCTGTAATTCATCCGCCCGTTGACCGTCGGGATCCAGCTCCAGGCATGGTCCCAACTCCAATGGAGAATCCGGGGGAAACGATAGGTCAGGTAGTCATAGTTATTGGGAGCATGCGCAATCCCTCCGACGAGAGCGAGAACCGCAAGCAACAGCCATAGCTTGGGCGCCAAATAGCGCGAACGAAGTATCTTCCACCCAGTCCGCCCGCCCTTGCCTTGAAGGTGGGAACGAAAGAGGATCAAGCCGCCAAGAAAAAGTGAATACGAGAAGGCAATCCCTGCCGGATTTAAATAGCCGCAAGCAGACAAACACCAGCCGGAAAGCGAGGACCACGCGGAAAAAAGGATCCACAGCGCCAGCCAATCGAAGGAGGTCACTTTTCTTTCGTAAGCCATGGTATTTTCAGAAGGCCACCCGGTTTTGACGGGGCTCTTTGCGATCTCCCCTCCACTCCATCATGCGAAAAAATTATACTTGAATATGGATATGAGGGCGCGGACGCCGTCCCGCCAGCCGATCTTTTTCCCATCTTCGTACGTGCGTCCATAATAGGAGACCGCCACCTCATAGATGCGCAATTTGGGGTGGAACTTGGCTAATTTCGCGGTGACTTCTGGTTCAAACCCAAATCGGTTTTCCACCAGATTTATTTTTTGGATCACTTCCCGGCGAAACGCCTTAAAGCCTGTCTCCATGTCCGTCAGATTCAAATTGGTCGCCATGTTGGACAGCAAGGTAAGAAAGTAATTGCCCACCGAGTGCCAATAATAGAGCACCCGGTGCACTTCCGAGCCTAGAAAGCGGGACCCGTAAACCACGTCGGCTTGGCCGTTTAAAATCGGCTTGAGAAGCTTTCCATATTCGGCTGGATCGTACTCCAAATCGGCGTCTTGAATGACCACCACCTCCGCCCGGGCCTCTTTGAAACCCGTTCTCAGGGCCGCGCCCTTGCCGCGATTCACGTCATGGCTGAACAGGCGAATCCGGCCCCGGCCCTCCTCCGAGGCGAGCCTTCGAAGCACCTCCAGCGTCGTATCGCTCGAACAATCGTCCACAATGATCAACTCCTGGACAGGGTCCTGTTGCAAAACGCGCCGGATAATTTCGGCCACGGTGGCCGCCTCGTTGTAAACCGGCATGATCACCGACAGGCAGCGGCGATTGGGTTCCGTGATCTCATCCATATCCAAGCCCTTTCGATTGACTCCATTGTCTTTGATTGGCGAAGCGGTATTGCTCATAAGAGAGTGAGGCGGACGCGGATCTTATTTCCAGCCGCCAGCCCGGGTTTCTTGTCATCGATCTGATCATGGTTATGCCGTGGCCGCCCCGCAACGAAACGACCGCCGCGCTTCACCTGATCGTTGCCGCTGGGTCACCACAAGTCAAAGCGATTTCATCCCGGCGGATAAATATTCGTCTTTTCGCCTCAGTGGTGACAAAGCGCGCCAAATCGAAAAGACCAAGGAAAACGAACCCCCTCGCCTATTGCCTGCCCGCCGTCAGAGATAGGATCAAGACCGTGCTTTAGGCTCATCCATTCGATTTATCAACTCCTAGGGTTTCGAGTGATAGCCGTAATGAGCGCCACTTAACCGGCCAAATTCAACCGGTCCTTTACGATCGGGAAGAACGATTGGGACCTCGGTGGTACTTTCGGCATCGGAGAGCTGGGACAAGAAAATGGCGTAAAAACACAAGTCCATGAAGGTCTCCTTGAAATCTCCAAAAACCGTGAAAAAACCAAACATATTGGTCGCAACGTTACCCAGGATCCAGATATAGACCGGAAAGAGAGAAGATCGGCGATCCGATTTCGGTCCGGAGATAAAATAGGCCGCCAGGCTTATTTCGTTCCATCCCAGAGCGACAAAGGCCAGGGATCCAATAATCCCCACGCAATCATAGACACTTATCCAGCCCGTATGGAATAATTTGCCCTCGATAAATTCCTTGGCCTGTGTGTATCCCTGATCTTCACCGTTCCTCCCATTCTTAAGCATATCGCTCCAAGAGTCGAATTCCTTCGTATTGATGCTGAAACCATTCCCAACCAAGGGACTTTTTGCCATGTATTCTTTGACATAAACACCTATAATGTTTTTTCTAAATTCATTGGATGATTTGGCCTCATCGATCGCCTCCTGGTCCCAGTCCCCGGGCAAAAATGACAGGGTTCTCTGGGCGATCATAGGAAGCTTATTCGTCGGCAGATGGATGAGATTGTTGTTCGAGGCGACGAAGAGCATAAGCGCCACGATAAAAAGAGCCGCTGGCAAAATGAGAGAGCGCCACGAGTAGTGGCACCAAGTCGCGACCATGGTGAACGTGGCGAAATCAAATAGGAAACTCCGAAAGCCGCACGCAATGACAGATGCCATGCAGATGAGCGAAAGGCCGGCCACCCACCATCGCCCAGGACGCAGCCATGTGCCAATTGGATAATAGCAAACCAAATATAACTGAAGAGCCAGGCCCAGCCCGCCAAAGGCGCCTAACCGACTACTCAACCCGCTTGTTACTGCGCTACCGGCGGTGGTCTGTGTATTTACATAGGCCTCCACATTAACCTCGCTGGTAACGGAATAGAGGTAGGGAGCGATACTGGGAATATAGGTGCTCAGGAGGAAGGGTATGCTCGAAAGGCCGGTCAAAATGACGAAATAAAGCGGCACTTTACTAAGAAAACCAACGGATGGGGTCGATACATTAATGCCGCAGAAATAGGCGAGGACAACCAGGTAAATGAGGATGGCCGGTTTTGCTCCCTCCGTGTCACCGCCCAAGGCATGCACCTGCAAGTTATGGTTGTGATATAGCAGAATCAATGTAACGATCAGAATAGGCCAAAGAAGCTTTGTCTTTCCCAATTTGACCCGCTTTTGCCTGATGATGACATAGCCCGTAATATAATAAAGAATCAGCAGGATGCAGAAAATATGGGAGGCCCCCAAGGGCAGCGGCAGGAAATTCAAACTGCCGATTATGCCGGCGCCAAGCAGCGGCCATACGCACAGATTGTCCTTCACGAAAAAGAAAGCCGCCACAAGCGCAGACAGTCCGCCAAAGAAAAGCACGGGCGCATAGTCAACCGTCAGGGTTGAAGAAATGATGAACGGCACCAAGATAAAGCCTGCCCCGATAATGAGGGCATTAATGATCGTGCGTTCAGTCACCATGGTTCAAAATATCACGGTTGGTGGTCGGATTTTGCACCTTACCTCTTTCCAAAATCGCGGCAAGTAGTAACTCTACCGTTTGTCCCTCGACATTCAACGATTACTCCGCCCAACTGAATTACGTTTTTGTCACGGGGGAAGAATCTGGAGCCAACGAGCTATCAAGGGGGAGTTTGGGAGCGCGGTGCGCAGTCATCCAAATCTCAAGGCGACGGCCGGGGTTCAACGCAATGGTCAAGTAATCGTAGGGCAGACGAAGGCGTATGCGGACAGGCATCCCCATGAGCGTCGAGGTGCTTGCAGCCGCGAAGCGCAAGGCCGACAACGAACAAACCGACTTACTTGAGGCCAACTACTTAAACCGAACCAGGGCCTGTTAAGGTTAAAAGGGCGGGTGGCGTTGCCTGGGATTTGGGCCACTGGCGAGGCGCGAGGAAGGAGCCTAGCCGTAGCTACGTGACTGACGAGCAACGAAGCCAGTGGCCCAAGGAACGGCAACCCTTCGGGCGAGCCGCAGCAGGGCATGGAGCTGCGTTGCTCACTCGTCACGTAGCCGCCGCTATGCTCCTTCCTCGCGCCTTGCTCCATGCCCTGCTGCGGCTCGCGCCATCCCGTCCTTTTTAACCTTAACAGGCCCTAACCTTCAAATGAAGACGCTGCCTCCCTGCGCCGACGATGGACAAATCCACAATCCCAACCTAAACTAAAAGTCATCTCAGACTAACGCCACGCCTGTTTCAGAAAGGCGTGGCGGGTCGCTTTGACGGCTTGAAACTCAATTTATGTCATCGGAAATCCCCACCAAGCCGGAGATTATTGTGGTGGCGCTGAGTATCGATCCCTTCAGAGGCAGCGAGCCGGGCAAAGGCTGGTGGTGGTCGTGCGCCTTGAGCCAGCATTTCCGCCTCCATCTCATTACGCAGGAACACTCCGGGGAGATATGTAAAAATCAATCGATTGTGGAGAGGGATGGGTGGACTTTCCATACGACTCAAAAGCAAATTACGACATGGAAAATTCCAACCGGGTATTTGCAATATCTGGCGTGGCTGAAAGAAGTCATGGCCATCAGCCGACGGCTCACTGAGCGGTTTCCCATCCAGGGCCTGTGCCATGTCACGCTGGGTACTTTCCGATTCCTGCCTCGATATGACCGGCTCGGGATTCCTTACACCATCGGGCCGCTGGGAGGCGGAGAGTGTTCCCCTTTGCGGATGACTTGGGAACGTCCCGTCCCGCTTCAACACAAATTAGCCGAGACTCTGCGTCCCATGATCAACAATTCCTTCGCGTTTCTGCCTCATCTGCGCGCTTGCCTGAAGTCGGCCGACCTTGTTCTCAACACGTCAAGGGAAACGGAGCGCGTTGTCCGGAGGATGGGCGCACGTCAAACGGCGGTCGTATTTCCTGATGCCTATGACAGTCCGGTTGATGTTGAAAAAATCACCACCCATCGATCCTTGCAGGTTGATTCGGTCAAAAAGCAAATCCATCTCCTCTGGCAAGGCCGCTCATTCTGGTGGAAAGGCCCTGACCTGGCGCTCCTCATTCTCCGCCGCGCGCTCGACGCGGGTCTTTGCGTCGACTTGACGATGGTATCCGCCTGGGACAACGCCTTTGGGAAAGGTGTCCGCGAACTCGCCGAAAAACTTGGGCTTGCCTCTCACATTCGATTCGCGGGCAATATGTCCCGCGAGAAATTTCTGGAAATGGCCCGGGACCATCACGGCATGCTCGCCACCAGCCTGCACGACTCGGGGGGCATTCCGTTAATAGAAGCCCAGGCGCTCGGATTGCCCTGTATAACCCTTGGTTTGGGGGGGCACAAGCTGGCCGCCTGTCCAGAGGCCGGGGTAAGCGAAAGTCCCTATCAAATCGAGGAGTTCGTCAAAAGGGCCGTCGGTTGCCTTGCCAACTGGCAACAAGCCCCCGACACGTGGCTGGAGGAATCCAAAAAAGGTATCGTGTTTTCCACACAATTCACGATCAACCGACTGGCGAAGGACGTGGGCGAATTTATCGTGCCGGCCTTGAAGAAGCCGTGACTTGACTTCGCTTTATTGAAACAGGCTGACCCGCCCGGAAGACCGAAGCCAAATTCGTCAATTTGATCGGCCGCTTCGCAGCGGCCTGCTCCCTGAATGGGCCCAGCAGGATTCGAACCTGCAACCAAGGCATTATGAGTGCCCTGCTCTAACCATTGAGCTATAGGCCCGCTGCGTCTCGACGCTATCAACGAAACGAACTCGCGTCTAGAAATCTCCCCTCCGTCAACCACTTGATCTCCTGCTCACACCAGCAGCGAGGCCCGCCCCACTTTTTGGCGGGCGAGGAAGAAGTCGATGAGCGCGTCGCGAATCTGGATCGGGTGGAGAATGCGACGGCTGGAGGCGCGCGCGACAAGCTTGGCCACGGTCGGGAAGCGTTGCCCGCCCGATTGCGAATCGTACGAATTGAGGGCGATGCGATAAGCCGGTTTGACCGGCAGCGGCGAACCGTCGGCGGCGCGCAAATCCTCGACCTGGAACGCATTTCCGGCCCTGGAACCGAGGACGCGCACGCCCATGAGATTTCGGGTTTCGCGTCCGGAAGCGAAGGCGCGGGCCAGGGCGAGGAAATCATCGCGCGCCAGCTCGATGGTCACGATCTCGTTTTCATAGGGAAGAACGGCCCACGCATCCGCCACCGTTTTCGTTCCCGGCGCGAGCGGATGTTTGTCGTCGAAAAGCCCGTGGACGACGGCGTCGATTTCCACGCCCTTTTTGCGAAGCGCCGCCATCATGGCGCTGCCGATCAGGCGCTCGGCATCGCTCGGACGGCCGAAAGCCGAGGCCACATCGAACGGCTCGGTCAGCTCCCCGATGGTCTGCGCCAGCGCCCGGTCCGCCAGGTCGAGATCGGTCCGGGCCAGCGAGAGCACGAGCGGATCGAGCGCGATTTGATGATCCATCTGCACGGTGACGGCCTCGCGCCGAAGCAACCGGCGGGTGGCGCGGTCGAAGGTGAGGTCAACCTTGCCGGCGTAAATGCCGTAATGATCGGCCTGGGTGTAGAGAACATGGTTCACCGTTTCGCTGGAGTGATTCTGATGCGTGTGGCCGCCGAGACAGGCGGCGAGTTGCGGAAATTCGCGGGTGAGCGCGCCGACCCGGTTCGCATAATCGTCGCGGCGGGTGAGGCCCATGTGGCCGGCGAGCAGAATGGCGTCGGGCTGCCGGGCGCTGACTTCACGCAGGAGCGCGCGCAACGTTTCGACCGGATCGAGCACCTCGAAGCCACGCAGTTTTTCGGGCGGAAGCCAGGTCGAAAGGGCGGGCGTGGTCAGGCTGATGATGGCCAGCCGAAAACCGGCGACTTCCTTGAGAAGCCAGGGCCGGAGTTTGCCCAGCGGGCTCGCGGATTCAGCCAGCTTTCCGACAGGCTTTCCTTCCATCATCGCGTTGCCGGAAAGCACCGGCATCGAGGAAAGTCCGACGCAGTCGGCGAAGGCTTCCAGGCCCCAGTCGAACTCGTGATTGCCCACGACCCACGCGTCGTAGGCGAGCGCGTTGAGGCAGCGGATCATGGTCGCGCCGCGCGTGCGCAGGCCCAGCTCGGTGCCCTGGTAGACGTCGCCGATGTCGAGGAGAACGGAGTTTCCATTCGCCCGCCGCCATTGCCGAATCTGGGTCGCGCAGCGGGCCAGTCCGCCCAGGTCGGGGCAGTCGTTGTAATCGACCGTGGGGAGGATGTGTCCGTGCAGATCGGTCGTGTGGAGAATGGAGATGGTGACGGCATCCGCCTCGTCCGCCCAAAGCGGACCGGGCAGCGCGGCGAGCAGGGTCCCCTGCCCGAGCGCGCGCAGGAACCGGCGCCGGCTGAACGCGGGCGCGTGGATGTTCACGCTTTTTTCAGGTTGGACCTCGGCGTCTTGGACGAAAACAAGCTGGACAGGGTCAGGCCGTGAATCCCGGCCAGCATAAGGATCGTGCTTAGGCGCAGGTTCCATCTGCGTCCCGCCTCGTACGATTGGTACATCTTGTAGGAAATACCCGCATGCTCCGCGAGGCCCTCCTGGGTCAAGCCTGCTTGTTTCCGCAGGGCGCGCAGCCTTTTGGCGAGAAACAGGGCTTCCTGGGGACGTTTGGACATCCCGTAGGCTTTCTCGATTCGTTTTCGGATAACACTAACCTATCCGTTAGTGCCATGAATCCGCCCGATCCATTTTCGTCAGCAAAAATAGTTAGAGATCCCTCGACAAGCTCGGGATGACGGGCTTTTTTATAATCATGTCAAATGGTCCCGGCCCCGGTTCAGCGGGCAATGTCATCGCGGCGGTTTGCAGTCTCTTCATTCCCGGCCTCGGGCAACTGGTGCAGGGACGCGTCTTCATGGCCCTGATCCAATTCGTGCTGGCGGGCATTCTCTGGTTCTTTTTTCTCGGCTGGCTGATTCATCTCTGGTCGGTGATCGACGCGGCGCTTTATCGCGGTTGAGAAATCGCGATGAGCGACCTGGACATCTGCTTTTCGCCCGCGCAGTGGCGGGCCTTGGAAACCGAACGCCTGCGCGCTTCGGCGTGCGCGGTGATCGACGTCATCCGCGCGACTTCGACGATTGTGACGGCCCTGGCCCACGGCGCGTCCGGCGTGCAACCGGTCGCCGATGTGGGCGATGCCTTCGCCGCAAAAGCGCGGGATCCCGAGGCGCTGCTGGCGGGCGAACGGGGCGGTCGGGCCCTGCCCGGGTTTGACCTGGGCAATTCGCCGGAGGATTTTACGGCGGAGCGCGCGCAGGGACGGCCCCTCATCCTCACGACGACCAACGGCACGCAGGCGCTGGCCGCCTGCCGGGGCGCGCGGGCGGTGGTCACGGCGAGTTTGCTGAATCTCGAAGCGGTGGCGGCGCGGCTGCGCGAAATCGGACCGCCCTGGATCATCGTGTGCGCCGGGCATGACGGCGAGTTCGGCGTGGACGATGCCCTCGTGGCAGGCGCACTGGCGGAGGCGTTGGGGCGGGAGCACGCCCTGGTTTCGCTTTATCGCTCGGTCCGGGGGGATTTGACGGAGACCCTGCTCGGGAGCGCGGCGGGCCGGGAATTGCGCAAGGTGGGGATGGAGAAGGACGTGCCTTTTTGCGCGCAACGGAATCTGTTTTCGATCGTGCCGACGTTGGGCGCGGATGGCGTGCTGCGGGGGTGAATGGATCGGTGGCCCGGACAACAAGTTGTCCGGGCCACCCCCTCCGGTTAATGGCTGGTAACGAGGCTGGAGGCAGGGGCCACCGGACGGCCCTCGACGACCTTGGCGCCGCTGAGCTTGGCCGTGTCATCGAACCACTTTTTGTAATCAGCTTCGCTTTCGACCACGAGCGTGGCCTTCATCGCCGAATGGCCATTGCCGCAGAGTTGGCCGCACACGATTTCGTAGGTGCCGGTCTTGATCGGGACGAACCACAACGGAATGACGGAACCCGGGATGGCGTCCTGCGCGACGCGCATGTTGGGGATGCAGAAGTCGTGAATGACGTCCTTGGACATAACGTCGATAATGCAGGGCTTGTTGACGGGAAGGTGCATTTCGTTCATGGCGGTGAGGTCGTCGGCGGCATTCGGGTCGTTGCGGTCAAGGCCGAGTTGATTGGAAGTGCTGACGAGCTTGATGTCGCGGTGGCCAAACTTGCCGTCCGGCCCGGTGTACTGGAAGTTCCAGAGGAATTGCTGGCCGACGGCGCGAAGATGAGTGACATCCGGTCCCGTGGGGAACTGGGCAACACGAGCGGCCCAGATCGGCGCGGCAAAGGCCATCAAGAGCACGATTTCCAGGACGAGCACGCCGCCTTCGAGCTTGGTGGGCAGGTGGCTGGTCGTGCCGAGATAGTTCGCCTTGGGGTGTTTCTTGCGCTGGAAACGCCAGAGCGTGTAGGCGTAAAAGGAGCCCCAGCCGACGAAGAGGATGAGCATGAAACAGTGCAGCATTTCGAGCATGCTGTCGATGGCGTAGCCGTGCAGCGACGCATTCGGCGCAATGCCGAGAGACTCCATGAGAAAAGCGAAGGTCATGAGGAGGTTCCGGGGTTGGGCTGAGTTTCTTCTTCTTTCATAAGGTCCTGGTAATCCGGCAGGGGATGTTTGGCGCGATAGGCGAGGTGCCAGCCAAAAGCCGCCACCGCTCCGAGCATGAGGAACATGATGACGACCATGGCGAAAATCCCCACGGCGGCGGCATTGCCCATCCTGCTGCCGGAAGTGTCGCCATAGCAGGCCGCGCAGGCCAGGGCGCTGGTGTTGGAAACCAGGACGAGAAGGCCGGTCAACGCGATCAGCGCGACGCTACGGGAGAAGAAGAGGGTCTTCATGACATTCACTTGATGATCAACCGCCGGGTTTTCTTCAGGAAATAGATTTCGTAACCGACCAGGGCCAGCGCCGCGAATAGGGAGCCAATCCCCGCGATGACGTAGCGGACGTCCCCCGCCGTGCTCGGATCGGTGAAGCAAAACCAGGCGAAGATCAGGGAGACGCTGATCCCGGCAAAGATGATGATTTGATGAACGAATTTAAGGGACATGGCTTTGTGATGTGTGGTCGGCACGATCCTCGATCGGGTTGCCGATGCCTTTCAATGAGGAATCCCACATGGAAAGGAAGATCATTCCGGCTAAAAAGACGGCCGTGAAAGCCAGCGTCCTGAAAACAAAGGAAAAGTTTTTGAACAAACTGGCCAGGAAGTAAGCGATGAGACCGGAGCGCAGAGCGGCCAGAACGAGGACGACCGCGGTGTTCCACGAGCCGAAATTAATGTTAAAAGCGAGCACGGTCAGCAGGATGACGCCTAAAAAGCAGGCGAAGAACCTCACGTTATCCCGGAAGTGGAGCCAGGCGTGGGCCACCTCGGCCGCATGGTCGTGGGCGTGGGGAGTTTGCTCGGAGTGGTGGGCGGGGTCGGCGCTCATGGTCTTAATCTAACGCAGTTTGGAGCTTTTTCAAAACATCAGGTGAGATACAGGATGGGGAAAACCGTGATCCAGACCAGGTCGACAAAGTGCCAGAAGATGCCGGTGACCTCGATGCGGTTGGAAAGCTGCTCCGGGTTGCGCCGATAGAGAAACGATCCCATGAAGAAAAAGTAGAGCATGACCACGACACCGCCGACGATGTGGAGGGCGTGGAGGCCGGTCACCAGGAAGTAGATGGCGTAATAGGTGCCGTACTTGGGAAGGAGCGGCCCGGAACGCTGAATATCCGCCTGATCGATGGTTATCGTCTTCTCTTCACTGCCTGCGGCTGCCTCGTTCCCGCCGGCACTGGCGTTCGCGTCCGTCGGCGACGGCGTTTCCTTCTTCTCAAGATCGATGAGATACTTTGGTGTCTCGTCGGGTAAAAGGACCAGCTCCTTGTCAGTCTGCTCGTGCAGGTGGCCGCGGATTTCGTAGGCGTGCTGGGAGGGCACCGCGACGTAAAACGCGTCCATTTTCTTCAACTCCGGAAGGTATTTTTGCTCCATCGCGTCTTCATTGATGAAGACGCCGGTGTGGTCGAACTTCGCCTTGTATTCGACGCCCTTGATGCAGAGAAAGACGAGGCCGCAAAGAATCGTGATGGCCAGGGCCAGGCGATAGGTGTTGAACTTGCGTTCCTTGAGCGACACCCAGGCCCACACCATGGTGATGCTGGACATGATCAGGATGAAGGTGTTGGTGAGGCCCAGCCAGACGTTTTGGATGTGGTTGGGCCAGGTGCCGTCCTCGGCGCCGAGACGGACGAAGAGATATGCCGTGAAGATCGCCCCGAAGAGCATGACTTCGGAAGCGAGAAAGAGCCAGATGCCGAGCTTGCCGTTGTAGAGGCCGGTATCGGGGCGCGCCGTGAGGGTGTAGGGGATTTCCATGAAAAGCATTAAGTGAGAGGAGGGAAACCGATGCCCCGCTCCAACTCGGGCGGAGGGCCCGAAATGTGGATCGGTTTGGTCGACTCGGGCGGTTCCGATTGGGGAGTGAAGTCGGTCGGATGCCCCGGCACGCTATATTCGTAAGGGCCGCGATAAGCGATGACCGGGTGGAGGAAGTTGCCGTGGGGCGGCGGCGACGGGGCGGACCATTCGAGCGTGGTGGCCTCCCAGGGATTGTCGGAGACCCTGCGGCCATATTTCCAACTGAAACAGAAGTTGATGATGAACGGAATTTGCGCGAGGGCCATCAGCCATGCCGCTTCGGAGATGAAGACATTCCAGTGGAGGACGTTCTTGTTCAGCATTTCGTAGGTCGCGCCGCCGTCGTACATGCGGCGGTGCATGCCCGCCATGCCCTGAAGGAACATGGGGAAGAAAACGCAATTCATGAGGATCATGGTCGGCCAGAAATGGACCTTGTTCCAAAACTCGCTCATCATGCGGCCCGTGGCCTTTGGATACCAGTAATGGACGCCGGCGAAGAGGGCGAAGATGGTGCCGGGCGCGATCACGTAGTGGAAGTGGGCGATGATGTAATAGGAATCGTGCAGGAAGGTGTCCGGCGCGTTGAACGCGAGCGGAATGCCGGTCA
>Ga0182030_10006821_pt1 | contig 23982 bp, 25 predicted proteins | sample 812S3MmetaG_FD_121299 | JGI IMG/M metagenome (GOLD analysis project Ga0182030, IMG submission 121299) | Permafrost microbial communities from Stordalen Mire, Sweden - 812S3M metaG (Illumina Assembly) | ecosystem: Environmental > Terrestrial > Soil > Wetlands > Permafrost | place: Sweden...
ATCGTGAGAGGGGAGGTAGATCGTCGGGTATTTCGCGCAGTGATCGAGGATCGTCTTGAGGGTCGCGATATGGACCTTGGCGCTCGGTGCCACCGCGTCAGCTCGCAGCGAATGCAGCTGCTCGAGCGTGTCCGTCGCGTCCCCGGCGAGCATCACGTGGCGGTCTGAGTCATCGATGCAGATGACCGACACGTGGCCGGGGGTGTGTCCGGGTGTCTCGACCGCAACGATCCTTCCGTCGTCGCTCAGCCGGTGGCTGTGCTCGAAGGCACCGAAGGGGCCGTCGTTGAGCGCGAATCCCTCGGGCGCGAACCCGGGTGGCAGTGGCTGGTGGAGAACGCGGCGCATCAGGCGTGAGAAGGGGGCGGCGACGTAGCGCAGTTCCACCTCGTTGTTCAGTACGCGCTCGCGTACGTGGACCAGGCCGTCGATGTGATCGCCGTGGGCGTGCGTTAGCACGACCTCCGAGACGTCCTCGAGGTTCAATCCTGCTGCTGCCATGGCGACGGGGAGTTCCTGCTCGCGTGTGACGTTCATGCGTGCGAACACCACGTCCTTTGCGGCCGCGGTCTCGCCGGTGTCGACGAGCCTCAGAACCCCGTCGTGCTCGATTGCCCAGCAGTAGATCGGTAGCGGCTCTGACCACTCACTCGGCATGAACAGGCCGAGCTGCCGGCGCGGGCCTCGGCCCGGGTGCAGGAAGCTGTGCTTGACCTGAACGGTTCCTGTCTGGATCGCATGGATCTTCATTTCGTTTTGTCCTTTGTTTTGGTCGGTCGTTTCCTTAGAGACTTTGTGGCGCTTGGGGGCGCGGGCGCGAAACCGCGCAGGATTAGCTCGACGACGTTCGTGGCCAGGCGCGCATCGATTGGTCCGCCGGTGATCATCAGGCGGTAGAAGAGAGCACCGCCAAGCACATCGAGCGCAAGCTCCACGTCGAGGTCGCCACGCAGGTCACCACGGCCCACGCCGCGCTCGAAAACCTCGCGCAGCGCTGCCCGCCGCCCGGTCAAGAAGCGGTCTCGAGCGATCGCGGCGAACTCCGGGTTGCGGCTCATCTCATCAACGACCGTTGGCATCAACCCGGCGGCAAGCGTGTCGCTGTAGAGCCCGACTGCCTCATTCATAAGCGCGAGCAGATCGGTACGGGTCGCTCCGGTGTCCGGCACGGCGATCTCGCTCACAAGCCCGCCAACGGCATCGGTCACTAGCTCGTCCTTCGAGCGGTAACGCCGGTAGATCGTGGCCTTGCCGACACCGGCCCGCGTCGCGACATCGCCCATCGTCAGAGCCTGCACACCGTGCTCGGCCATCAGCTCGAGCGTCGCCGAGCGGATCGCACGGTCGGCCCGGGCCTCACGCGGCCGGCCAACGGCTCGGGTGCCAGGCTGAGGCTCAGGCATTGAGCTCATGCGCCTGTGATCCGAGGATCAGCAGCCTGGGCTCTGATGGCGAGGCGGTCAGGGGCGTTGCAGCGAGAATGTGAGTCTCCTTGTCTTTCGGTATTTCAGAACCAACTCGTTCCGTAATCGGAACATAGCATAGTTCCGGAACCATCGGGTCTCGATATCCACCTGACGGACCGCCGTACCTCGTGCCCCCGTTCGGATGAGGTCGCCGGCGCCTGCGCAATGTCGGCCGCAACAGGCCGAACGCCGGTGCAACACGGTCGTCTTGCCCGACCCATTTGGACCGACGAGACCGGCAACCTGCACTGTTGGGCCAGAAGGCGAGCATGCGCCCGCCTTCGGTGCGAAAGCGGGCGCGCTCGAGCCTTACTTCGCGCTCGCGCTTAGGACGATTCCCAGGCGTACCATCTGAGTATCCGCAGACGCCCGCTCACGTGGGGGAAGCGGAAGCATCGCCTTGCCTCGCCTCAGACCCCCGGTCCTCGTCCGACGCGAGGGTGGAGGCTTGGCGAGCGTCCCACATGACAGCAATCAGTGGGTGTCGGGCGGGGCCGACCCGGCATACACCACCAGCACGACGGCGCGATCGTCAGGGCCGCGCTTGTACCGGACCCGCGCGCCGCCGTCGACCTCGTACTCCCAGAAGCCTTTGAGCTTGCCCTTCATCTGGTGGTGGCGATTGGTCTGCGTCGGAGGGAAGGGGTTGTCCGCGATCTCGATGTAGCAGCGACGCATCGGCCCGGGGCGGTTCTGGCAGAGCTTGTTCCAGTCGCGGTAGACGGTGCAGTAGACCTTGTGCCGTCCTGAGTAGCGCCCCTTCGGCGCGTACACCTCCCGGGTCACGCTTGGGCCGCCCGGACCTGCCCCTCAGACGGAGGCAAAACCGCGACGATCCCGTCCAGATCAATCTGCGAGAGCAAAGCCCGCATCGCATCCGGCTGTCCGTAGACGCCCGCGGTTGAAGCCCAGGCCCGCAGATTGCCTTCCAAGTGCTCCAGCGTGCCCCGTTGGGCGGCGTCAAACGTGTCGGCCACGAGCTCCCGCGCGAACTCCGCGACCTCATCGCTCGAGAACGCAGCAACCCACGGGTAAGCGGTCTGCATTGCCCACTCTGTTGGGGTCATGTCGCGGTGCTCATTGAAGATCGCCATGAAGCGAGCCGTCTCGGCGACCTGTGCCTGCAGCCGCCGCTGGAAGTCCGCGACGCCCTTGGTCTGGATGACCAGCACCTCGCCATCGGAGTCGAGCACTTCCTGCGGTGCGTCCTTCGCCCGGTCGAGAAGCGTTCGGTAGTCGCGCTGTATCTCCGTCGGACCCCACGGCGCGTCAACGGCACGACCCGACGCACGGCCGCGCGTCGCCGATCCAGACATCTGCTTTCCTGCGCTTACACGAGCCATTCTCGAGCTCCTTCTACATAGCTTTCTATGTAGAGGCTAGCATGGGCCCTCGCAGGTACGCAAACGTCACGCGGCCCTGCAGCATGGCTATCAGCAGCCACGGCAGCCGCAGCGGTACCATCCGGGCCGTGCCGACGTAGCTCAGCTGGTAGAGCGCGTCCATGGTAAGGACGAGGTCGCGAGTTCGAGCCTCGCCGTCGGCTCTTTTTTACCGCAAGCTCACCAGCAGTTCGATACACTTTTTGTCCAAGGTTGTCCTCTTTTGTCCATCGGGAGAGGGCAACGAATCATCAGCACAGGAGTCAAAAATGGCGCTCTACCTAGCGATAGGGCGCTCTTGGGGTCCCAGCATGGTAAGGAGGGGGTCCGGGGTTCGAGTCCCCGCGTCGGCTTGCTTTGGCTTAGCTGATTCCCTGGAGCAGGTCGCCCGGAGAAGCGAGTTTCAGGCCACGGGCGAGGATCACGATGGTCTCCAGGCGCGGAGAGCGCTTCGAGCGCTCCAGCAGGCTGATCTCGGTGCGGTGCAGATTGCAGAGGTCGGCGAGCTTCTCCTGGGAAAGGCCGGCTTTTTCGCGATGGAGGCGGAGGTTGGCGGCGAACTGCTCGCGGGCGGATTTCATAGCCCGAACTTTCGCGGCCCGCAGACGGAAGGTCTACAGACAAAGACCCTCCAGACGGTTGTCTGCGAGAGCGCCGTGTCGAGCAGAGGCTAAACTCTCCGATCCCTGGCGGGGTTCCCGAGCGGTCAAAGGGGACGCGCTGTAAACGCGTTGGCTCTGCCTTCGAAGGTTCGAATCCTTCTCCCGCCATGTTTCGCCGTCTGCGGCCCGGGCTTGATCTGGTCTCGAGAAGGATGCGCTTGCTTCATCGCGTGAGCTCGGTGGGCAGCCCGAGTGCGACCCAAAATCCATCGGTCCGCGCTGGTGCGCAGCGAGATCCCGCGAATGCTTTCGACGTTTTCTTCGCAAAATCCAGGGAGACCAGGCGAAGAGTACTTGTGCTCGCCGCCCGAGGTACCTATGTTCTCTAACGACGCGGAACCGAGTCGCAAAGAGCGAGGCCACCGAGGTGTGAGGCCGCGCCACCCGCCAGGAACGGCCTTCGGGTCGGACCGAGGGAAGGCTTTCGGGCCTAACCAAAACGGGTTCCTCAAGCGGCCCGGGGCCGCGTCATTTTCGTTTCCAAGCCGGTGAGGGCGAGAACGAACGGGACTGCAGTCGAGACGCTCGCCTACTGCGTTATGCAGTACCGGGCCGCCTGGATGCCGGCGAGTGGCAGACTGGGGGTGGTGCTTGGGACTCTGCGCGCTGGACGGGTTACGTTGCGGCCTTTGGGGGAGGGTGAGGTTGACGAGCTCGTGGTTATTCTGACGCGCCCGGGTGTCGGAGAGTGGTGGGGTTCGTTGGAGGATGCCGAGTACACGCGGGAGGGTCTCCTCAACGATGGTGCTGCGTTTTCGATTGAGGTCGATGGCGTGCTGGCGGGGTGGCTCGGATATAACGAAGAGACCGATCGCGACCACCGCTCCGCCGGCCTGGACATCTTTTTGGCGCCGGAGTATCAGGGCCAACGGCTGGGGCCCGCTGCGCTGCGGCTCGCCGCGGAATGGCTCTTCGGGCAGCGTGGGCATCATCGCCTCACGATCGACCCGGCGTGCGAGAACGTGCGCGCGATTCGCGCATATGCGGCGGTCGGCTTCCGTCCCGTTGGGGCAATGCGCTGCTACGAGCGCGGCGCGGACGGCCGCTGGCACCACAACCTGCTGATGGACCTACTCCGCGAGGAGTTGCGGGTAGGCGATCCGCCGGTCGATTAGAGCCGGGGCAGATCATCCTGCTCTTAGGAGAGAGAGGTTATGCGGTCTCGTTGCGGCTCCGAGGCGATGCCAACGGTCCGTCCGGTTCCTGACTGTCGCACTTGAGCAGCCGGACCGCTGCGGCCGATACGGAACCTATGCGTCGGCGTCACAGAGGTGGGGGACCGCTACCGCGCCTGACGCTGACGCGACAGGTGGCGCTTATGAGCCTGGTTCCGATCGTTGCGTTGGGGTTCATCCTCGCGCGGGTGCTTCAGCAGCAGATCATCACGCGCACGCTGGCTGACGCCGGAGAGTCCGCGCAACTCATAGCTCGCCTGGGGATCCAGCCGCGGCTCACCTGGAGTGACCTGCGTAACGGGTTGAGCGCGCGCGGCATCGAGGAACTCGACGAGCAGTTGCGGGCGCGTTCGGTGCGGGACGATCTGGCGCGCATCAAGATCTGGAACAACCGGGGCAAGATCGTCTATTCCGATGACCACGGGCTGATCGGGCAGAGCCCGAACACGAGCGGCGACGATGACCTGCACGACGCGCTCGAGGGCCAGCCCGACCCAGCCGAGGTTGTGACGCCGGCACTGGGCACCGAGACCGTCAGCGAGGTCGGCCTGGGACGCTTGGTGGAGGTGTACGTGCCGCTTCGCTTCATGCCCTCCGGGCCGCCGGCGGGGGCGTTTGAGATCTATTTGAGCTATCGCCCGATCGCGGCTGCGCTTACTCGTGACAAGCGCATGGTCGCGCTGCTGATCGCGATCGGGCTTGGACTCCTGTGGGCGATTCTCTACCGGATCGTCGCTCGGGCCTCGCGTCGCCTGCGTCAACAGGCCGATGAGAACGATCGGCTCGCTCGATACGACCCCCTCACCGGGCTTCCGAACCGGACGCTGTTCATCGAAGGGATCGAGGATGCCGTCAGGCGCAGCAAACGTCGGCCGGGCACCTTCGCGGTGCTGCTGATAGACCTCGATCGATTCACGGAGATCAACAACACGCTCGGTACCGCCAACGGGGACCTCGTTCTCTGCGAGATCGCTCGTCGTCTCCGCGGCAACGTACAGGATGATGCGCTGGTGGCGCGCCTCTCCGGCGATGGATACGCGGTCCTCGTACACGGCGCGCAAGGCGTACCCGACGCACTGAGCACAGCGACCGCCATCCAGGCCGGCTTTGAGCCCACGATCGTGCTCGACGATGTTGAAGTCAGCGTCGAGGCGAGCATCGGCGTCGCGGTGATGGGCGAGCACGCCGACGCACCGAACATCCTGCTGCAACGCGCCGACACGGCACTTGCCCACGCCAGGTCGCATCACAGCCCCATAGAGGTCTACTCCCCGAAGCTCGATCAGTTCGACGCCTCCAGATTGACGCTGCTCAGCGAGGTCCGCGGCGCCTTGGAACGCGGTGAGTTCATCCTTCAATACCAGCCACAGATCGAGCTTCAGAGCGGGCGCATCACCGGCGTCGAGGCACTGGTGCGCTGGCACCACTCCGAGCACGGCGTGCTCGCTCCACCGCGGTTCATTCCGCTGATCGAGCAGACCGCGCTGATCGGTCCCCTCACGCTGGCGCTGATCGACCAGGCAGTCGGCCAGCTCGTGAGTTGGCGCAAACTCGGAATCGACGTTCAGATGTCGGTCAACCTGTCCGCCCGGAACCTGGCCGATGCAGAGCTGCCGCAGCAGATCGCAGAGATCCTCGACCGCCACCGCGTGAGGCCCGACAGGCTCATCGTGGAGGTCACCGAGAGCGCCGCGATGGACGACCCAAACAGGGCGGTGGCAGTGCTCGCGGCATTGCGGGCCACCGGCATCGGTGTATCGGTCGATGACTTCGGCACGGGCAACGCCTCGATCGAGTACCTCGCGAAGCTCCCGGCGACCGAGCTCAAGATCGACCGCTCGTTCATCACCGACATCCTCGATGACCCGCGGGCCGAGGCGATCGTCCGCTCGACGATCGACCTCGCTCGCAACCTCGGGCTCACCGTCGTCGCCGAGGGCATCGAGACCGAAGCGGTCTTGCGCCATCTCACCGCACTTGGCTGCGACACCGCGCAGGGGTACTTCATCTCACGACCGCAACCACCGGAGCAGCTCACGGCGATGCTGAGCGAGTCGGGCGAGAGCCGATCGAGTCTCGCCAGCACGAGCGCGACACCCAAGCTGACTCGCGTCTAACCCGCCCGCGACACACCCCCTCGTGGGCAGTCGCACACTCGATGGGAAGGAATCCCTGGAGGGCGGAGTCATGGAGGGGGCACGGAATGCTCGACGTGCGTCGATCGCTGTCGCAGAGCCGACGAAGGGATCGGTGGCGCCGTGATCAGGAAAACGTCTCGTCCGATACCCCGAACCACAGGAGACACCCCAGTGCCCAGAACGTCGATTTTTGCTCTAGTTGGTGTTGCGTTGGTCCTCGCCGGCTGCGGCAGCTCCAGCAGCTCCAGCAGCACCGGCAGCTCGTCCGGCACGTCGGCCGCTGCGAGTACCACGACCGCGACCTCGAGCGCAAGCTCTGCTCCTTTTCTGGCAAACCTGAAGACTGTCAGTCAGGTCGCCTCGACGGTCCCGGCCAACGGCGATATCAATCCGTACGGGATCGTGACCGTGCCCACCAGCGTGGGCAAGCTCCAGGCGGGCCAGCTGCTGATCAGCAACTTCAACGCCAAGGAAAGCGCCAAGGAGAACGGTCAGGGAACCGGCACGACGATCGTCCAGATCAGCCCTGCCGGAAAGACCTCGCTGTTCGCGACCGTGAACGCCAAGGCGCTCCCAGGCCCATGCCCGGGCGGCGTCGGGCTGACGACGGCGCTGAACATCCTGCCCGGCGGCTACGTCGTCGTGGGCAGCCTGCCGACGAGTAACGGCAAGACGGCGACCGCGAAGTATGGCTGCCTGATCGTGCTCGACAGCGAAGGTAAGGCGGTCGAGACGATCGCGAGCAAGAACATCCAGGGTCCCTGGGACTCGACCGCTAAGAGCGAAGGCTCCAAGACCGCCCTGTTCGTCAGCAACGCGCTCAATGGCGGTGCAGCGAAGGGTATCCACACGATCGATAACTCGACCGTGCTGCGGATCGAACTGGAATCCGGTGAGAACCAGACGCCGAAGGTGCTGAGCGAAACGGTGATCGCGGATGGCATCCCCTGGGTCGATTCGGCGGAAGCCCTCGTGCTCGGCCCGACCGGACTCGCACTCGCCTCCGACGGGACGCTGTACGTGGCCTCCACCGAAGACAACAAGATCCTCGCGATCTCCGAAGCGATGACGCGCACGACGCCCGCCGCGAAAGGCGGCACCGTCCTCACCGAAGGCGGCCACCTCAAGGAACCGCTCGGCATGGTGCTCGCGCCGAACGGCAACATCATCACGAGCAACGGTGGTGACGGCAACATGGTCGAGACCACACCCGCTGGCCAGCAGATCGCTGTGCGGACCGCCGACAAGAAGACGGGCGCGGGGGCGCTGTTCGGCCTGGCGATCGCCCCTGAAGACAAGGGCATCTACTTCGTCGACGACGGCGAAAACACGCTGAAGCTATTGCACTGAAACGATCGAGAGGTGGGCTGAGATTGTGAAACTACGTAAGCGTTACCTACCCGTAGCGGCCGTGCTCGGAGCCGCCATCGCGGTCGTGCCCGCGCTCGCCGCCGCCCCGTCCGAAGCGAAGCTCGAAGTCAACGAAAACTGCGTCGAGCCCGACTGGCCGTGCTGGACCACGGAAGGGTCGGCGTCGAGACCGCAACCCACTAAATCCGTGACGATCGCGAGCGGAGGGACGGTCACATTCATCGACCACGGCGAAAAAGCGAATGTCGCTTGGATGGGCAGCACTCCGACATGCGAACCGTCGGTGCCGGTTAGCCCGACGCCGCCAAAGACGGGTTGGGAAGGCAAGTGCACTTTCCAAACCCCTGGGACGTACAGGTTCGAAAGCTCGACCCTCTTCAACGAGGGGGGATCCTTGAACTACACCGAGTACGAAATCGTCGTCGAAGGCGCCGCCACCGGCACAACCCCCACCGCGCCGTCGCCCGGCGGTGGCGGCACCACGACCTCCCCGCCGAGCTCTGCCGGCGGAGGATCGGGCTCCGGAGCCGCGCCCGCCGCGCCGTTGGTTGGAAGTGCATCTGAAGCCGTCGAGCTCGCCAGAGCCCAGCACGGCTCCTCGGTGCGTGGCTCCATCCAGGTCTCCCAGGCCGGCGTCGGAGGACGGCTGGAGGTCGATCTGCTGGCGAGCGGGGCCTCGCCGGCCAAGGCGGGGCACTCCCCGCAGGTGCTGGTCGGACGGCTGGTGCGCTCGTCGTTGTACGCCGGCACGACATCCTTCACGGTGCCGCTGAACGCGAAGGGCAAGGCCGCGCTGCACCATCATCGGCGCCTGACGTTGACGGTGAAGATCACGCTCACGCCGCTACACGGCTCGGCCGTGACCGTCACCCGCGGCGTCGTTGTGCGCACCTGAGACCGCGGTTGGCACTGCTCGCCCTGGAGCAGGATGAGCTCTTGGGTTCGCTCATGATGGCTGGGCTGTGATCTCTATCAATCGTGATTTGAGATGAGCCGATGTCGGGTGCTGACGGCGAGCGAGTGATTGACGAGCCTCGGTCTGCCCGGGAGTAGGGTTTGCTCGAGTCGATCGATCACGGCCGTCTCGGCGGGGTACATCCGGGCGTGTTGGCGCTCGTGTTCGGCCCAGGAGCCGACGATGAAGGTCTCGAGCAGCTCGTATTGATCCTCCGCCTGGCGATACAGACGCCAGGACCCGGCGCCGGTACGCCGCCTCAGTTGGCGCAGCTCCCCCGCGAGCGCCAGGAAATCGTCCAGGCTCTCAGGCTGAACGGGCCATGTGACGCTCACCATGACCGGACCCGCCTCGATGTTCTCCACCTCTGGCAGTGCCCACGGCTCCGCGGCCTCGATTTCGGCAGATATCGCTCGTGGCAGGGCCAGGCGCCAGGTCAAAAGCGATCCCACGAGCAGACACGCCGATATGGCAAGGAACGCATCCGAGACGCTGCTCGTCTGTGCCACAGCGCCGAACGCCAGGCCCCCGACGGCGTTGGAGCCCTGGAAGGCCACCAGGTAGTAGGACATGCCCCGTGCCTTCACCCAGGGCGGCATCTGCGTCTGGTAGGCCGCGGCAAGCAGCCCGATACCGCTGATCCAAGCGGCGCCCGAAGCCACGAGCGCGATCGCGTCGAGGACAACGCTGTCCGAGTAGGCAAGCACGATCGCCGTCACGGCGACCGCAACGGCGGCCGCTGAGTAGAGCACGCGGGGGGTCACCCGCTTGCGCAGCGCCGGTCCGAAGGTCGCGGCGCCAAGCGCGCCAACCCCCACGCAACCGAGCAGCAGGCCATAGCCAATCGAGCCGAGGCCCAGCTTGTGGCGAGCCACCAACGGCAGCAACGCCCAGGTCGCTCCGGCGGGAAAGATGAACACAGTCGCGCGAGCGATCAGCGCCAGCAGCGTGGGCGAATTCGCGACGTAGCGTCCGCCGGCGCGAGCGGCGTCCAGCGCATGCTCGACCGGAAGCGTGACCCTTCGCTTGGGGACCGCGGTGACCGCCACCGCCACCAGCACGGCCACGAACGACACCGCGTTGACAGCGAAGAGCGCCGCCGCGCTCGTCGCAGCGAGCAGCAGACCGCCAAGGGCGGGACCGATCGCGCGCGCGAGGTTCTGGTTGACGGACCCGAGCGCGATCGCGTCCGATCGATTCGCGGCAGGCACCAGCTCCGGCTGAAGCGTCTGCCACGTCGGAGCGCTCGCGGCGGTGCCGCAGCCGATCACGAACAGCAGCACCAGCAGGATCGCCGGCGTGAGCGCGCCGGCCAGCGACAGCACGGCGAGCGCGGCTGCCGCCAGCAGCATCAGCAGCTGCGTGGCGAGGATCAACCGCTTGCGATCCGCCAGGTCTCCAAGCGCCCCGGCCGGTACGGCCAGCAGCAGCACCGGGATGCTCGCCGCCGCCGAGATGGCGCTGACCAGCAGAGCGGATGTCGTCAGCGAGAGCATCACCCACTGAGCGGCGACGGTCTGCATCCACGAGCCGATGTTGCTGACGAACTGCGCCGACCACAACCTCCTGAAGTCCGGCTCGCGCATCGGCGCCCACCCCGACCCCGACGTTCGAGCCCCCGGCGATGATGAGCTACGCATCGCATTCCACGATACATCTCCGTAGTGCATCGATCTCACGAGATAGATGGTCGCCCGCCAAGGTCTTGTCCAGTGCTTGGTCATCGGTGTTGGTCGGGACATTTCGGGCGTTTGAGGGGTAGCGTATGACCATGTCCTCTGGGTGGCCCGCGCTTTCTTATGAGCGGTGGAGTGAGACCTGCGACACGCTGCACGCGCATACTCAGGTGCTCGGCAAGCTGGCGGTGGTGCTCGCGCCGCCGGAGCCCCAGCTCCAGCACGCGGCGCTGCGTCTGACCGCGCGGGGATGGGAGACCGCTCCGCTTTCGGCGCCGGACGGTTCGGGGGCGCTTGTCGTCGCGCTCGACCTGCGCACCCACGAGGCGGTCGTCGAGCACAGCGGGGGCGAAGTCCGGCGCGTCGCACTCGCCCCCGACCGGGCGGTGGGCGCGGTCACGCGCGAACTACTGGAGGCGGTCCGCGCGCTCGTCGGCGCCGTCGAGATCGATCCGACGCCGCAGGAGGTCCCGTGGGTCGTGCCGCTCGACCAGGATCGCGAGCACGCGCGCTATGACCCCGCCCAGGTGGCCTCCTACTTCGCCGCCGCGACCCAGGCGGCGCTTGTGCTCGCGGAGTTCCGCGCGCCGTATCGTGGGCGCTGCACGCCGGTCAACGCGTGGTGGGGCTCGTTCGATCTCGCGGTCAACCTGTTCTCAGGCGCGCCGGCCGACCCGCCCTCGGATGACTTCATCATGCGCAACGCGATGGATTCGCAGGAGGTCGCCGTCGGCTGGTGGCCCGGCGATCCGCGCTCCGGTAAGGCGGCGTTCTACGCCTACGCGCACCCCGCGCCGGACGGGTTCGCAGACGCGACGCTGTCCCCCACGGCGGCGCGCTGGGACGCGGCGCTCGGCGAGTACATCCTCGACTGGGACGACATCCGCGCGAGCCCCGACCCGCATGCGGCCGCACTCGAGTTCGCCCGCTCGGCGTTCAGTCACGCATGTGCTGTCTGCGACTGGGATCCGGTGCTCACCGCCAGCGCCGAAGGCAAACCGCCGCCGATCGTGTAGGAGCGCCGCAGTCGAACGTGGAACTCGCGCTTCCCGGATCGCCTGACTCGACATTGATGCGGACGAGCGACGTGATCCGCATGGGCGCTGACGATGGAGGATTCTCAGCTCGCCTCACGCAACTGCTGCGCGTCGGGGAGCGTCTGGAGCTTCTTCAGGGTCCGGCTCTCGATCTGGCGGACGCGCTCGCGCGTGATGTCGAACGCGCGACCGACCTCCTCGAGCGTGCGCGGACGCCCGCCGGTGATGCCGTAGCGCATTTCGATCACGCCGCGCTCGCGCGCGGGCAGGCAGGCGAGCACGCGGGTGACGTTCTCCCGGCGCATCGCCTCGGAGGCGATCTCGAAGGGGGATTCCGAGCCGACGTCCTCGATCAGGTCGGCCAGCGCCGAGGAGTCCTGCTCGTCGCCGACTGGTTTCTCGAGCGACAGCGGCTGCTGGGCCATGCGCATCACCTCGCGCACTTCGCGCGTGGAGCACTCGAGCTCGGCGGCGAGCTCCTCGGTGCTCGGTTCGCGCCCGAGCTGCTGGATCAGCCGGCGTTCGGCGTGGACGAGCTTGTTGAGGCGCTCGACCATGTGCACGGGGATCCTGATCGTGCGGCCCTTGTCCGCGATCGCGCGAGTGACGGCCTGGCGGATCCACCAGGTCGCGTAGGTCGAGAACTTGTAGCCACGCCGGTAGTCGAACTTCTCGACCGCCCTGATCAAACCGAGCGAGCCCTCCTGGATCAGGTCGAGGAACGTCAGCCCGCGCCCGATGTAGCCCTTCGCGATCGACACGACCAGGCGCAGGTTCGCCTCGACCATGTGCTGCTTGGCCGCGATGTCGCCGCGCTCGATCCGCTTGGACAGGGCGACCTCCTGCTCGGCGCTCAGCAGCGGCACGCGCCCGATCGCGCGCAGATACAGGCGCAGCGAGTCGAGGCTTTGCTCGACGCCGGGGTCGAGCTCCCCCTTCTTCATCTCTCCGAGGCGCGCGCGCAACGCCTTGCGCTGCTCCAGCCCCTCGTCGCGCTCGTCGAGGTCGTTGAGCGAGCGCTCGCCCGCGCCCCCGAGCGAATCGTCGATCGCGATCCCGGCCGTGTCCTGGAACAGCACCTCAACCCTGTCGCTCAAATTGACTCCCATGCTCCATCCAGATCCCCATCGAAGCGACCAGCTCCGACCCTCCCCTGCAAGTGCGGAGTGATACCAGAACCGCCGGTCACACCGCGCTACGCTTGGCCACGGTGCAGGCGACACGGCTCACACCCACGCCCTCGATGGCGCAGAGCGCCGGCGAGGATGTCCAGGCACGCTTGCCGAGCGTGCCTGTCGGGCTCTCGCGCGTCGGTGTGACGGGCGTCGAGAAGGTTGTGCGCATCCACGACGAGCTGTTCTTCGCGCGCCTGTCCTGCTTTGTCGATCTCAGTCGCGAGCAGAAGGGCGCGCACATGTCGCGCTTCGAGGAGGTCATCAACGAGGCGATCGGCGAGGTCGTGCTGTCGGAGGCGCCGTTCCGGGCGGAGACGCTCGCGCGGCATATCGCCGAGTTGGTGCGCGAGCGTCAGGGAGCCCACCGCGCCGAGGTGAGCATCGAGGCGCGCTATCCCGAGCACAAGCCCGCCCCCGTATCCGGCATACCCACCCAGGAGATCTACACGCTGCACGGTCAGGCGGTCGCCTTCGAGCACGGCACGCGCTGCATCGTCGGCGTCTCGGCGACGGGCATGACGGCATGCCCGTGCGCGCAGGAGCTCCTCGCCGGCCGCGCGCGGGTGCGCCTCGCCACTGACGGGTTCTCAGCGGAGCAGATCGAGCGGATCCTCGAGCGCGTGCCGGTCGCCACCCACAACCAGCGCGGGCTGGCGACGCTGCAGATCGGCTGCACCGAGGACTGCGTCAGCGAGATCGACGCGACCTCGCTGCTGGAGATCGCGGAGGCGAGCATGTCCTCGGAGATCTACGAGCTGATGAAGCGCTCAGACGAGGTCGCGGTCGTGGAAAAGGCGCATGCCCGCCCGCGCTTCGTCGAGGACTGCGTGCGCGAGATGCTCGCCGGCGTGCTTGCCCGCTTTCCGCAGCTGGACGGTGCGAGCTTCGTTACCGCGCGCCAGGAGAACCTCGAGACGATCCACCAACACAACGTCGTCGCCGAGCGCCACGGCCTGCTCAGCGAGCTGCGCGCCGAGATCGAGTCGGGCGAGCTTGCGCCACGGCAGACGACGCTCGAGGAGTGGCTCGCGGCGGGAGCTTGAGAGCGGCTCAGCTTGGCGCGCGGACATGCGCCTGCTGCAGCTGGCGGCGCAGGCCGAAGATGAAGTCCAGGCCGGAGAGCACCGTCACGACGACCGTCGCGTAGAGCAACAGTGAGACCCACAGCGGTTCTCCGTGCACGGCGATCAGGGCGAGGATCGCGGCGATCTGCATGCAGGTCTTGACCTTGCCGAACATGCTTGCGGGAATCACGACGCCCGCCTGCGTGGCGCCGAGGCGCAGCATCGTGACGGCGAGCTCGCGCGTGATGATCACCATCGCCACCCAGGCTTCGAGGCGGTTGAGGGACACGAGCGAGAGCAGCGCGGCGATGATCAGGAGCTTGTCCGCGAGCGGGTCCATCAGCTTGCCGAAGGTCGTGATCGACCCCCGTGCGCGCGCGAGGCGGCCGTCGACGAAGTCGGTCAGCGACGCCAGCGCGAATACGACCGCCGCGAGCACGTCACCCGCAGGCGTGTTTCCGAGCAGCGCGACGACGACGACCGGCACGAGCATGATCCTCAGCACGGTCAGGACGTTGGGCAGGTTCAAAGGAAACACGGGGCCGCCCATTATGCCGCCTAAGATCGACTCAACCCCAACAAATGCACCCACCGAAGGAGTCGATCACATGAATAAGCGCACCCTAGGATCGAATGGGCTCGAGGTCTCGGCGATCGGGCTGGGCTGCATGGGAATGTCGGCTTTTTATGGATCGATCGACGAGGACGAGGCGATCGCCACGATCCGCCGCGCGCTCGAGCTGGGATGCAACTTCCTCGACACGGCGCAGCTGTACGGGCCGATGACCAACGAGCAGCTCGTCGGCCGCGCGATCGAGGGGCACCGCGACGAGTACGTGATCGCGACCAAGTTCGCCCGCCGCACCGACGGGGCGAGGGCCGGCGAGATGTCGACGCTCGGCCCGCTCGACGGTTCCGCCGAGCACGTCCACAGCTCCGTCGAGGGATCGCTCGAGCGTCTCAAAACAGACCACATCGACCTCTATTACCAGCATCGCGTCGACCCGAACGTCGAGATCGAGGAGACCGTCGGCGCGATGGCGGAGCTCGTGCGGCAGGGCAAGATCCTGCACATCGGCCTCAGCGAGGCCGCGCCCGAGACGATCCGCCGCGCGCACGCGGTGCACCCGATCGCCGCCGTCCAGACCGAGTACTCGCTGTGGACGCGTGACCCGGCGGAGTCGGAGATCCTGCCGGTCTGCCGTGAGCTCGGGATCGGCTTCGTCTCCTACTCGCCGTTGGGACGTGGCTTCCTCTCGGGCCGCTTCAAATCGCCCGACGAGCTCGACGAGGGCGACTTCCGCCGCCACGGCCCGCGCTTCACCGGCGAGAACCTCGATCAGAACCTCGAGCTCGCGGCCAAGGTGCAGGAGATCGCGGACGAGGTGGGCGTCACGCCCGCGCAGCTCGCGCTCGCGTGGGTGCTCGCACAGGGCGAGGACATCGTGCCGATCCCCGGCACCAAGCGCCGCGCATACCTGGAGCAGAACATCGCCGCCGCGGAGATCGAGCTGACCGAGCAGGAGCTCGCGCGGATCGACGCTGAGCTGCCGCAGGCGGCGGGGGACCGCTACGACGAGCAGGGCATGCGCAGCGTCCACATCTGACGGACGCGGACGGAGCTCGGGTCAGTACCCGACGGAGTAAAAGCTGATGTGACGGCAGCCGTCGAGCTGCCAGTGCGCCAGCGCGTGGTGGCTCGTGAAGACGACGATCGCGGGGTTTTCGCAGTGGATCACGCCCCCGTCCTCGTGCGCGTGTACGACCGTGTCGGGGTTCGTGCCGGTCCAGACGTAGTTGAAGGTGTCGTTCGCGTAGATGAAGTTCGGCCCGTCGCCGGCGTGGATGATCGCCGTCTGGGTCGACTCGCCGCTGGGGTGGTAATCGCCCCAGATCACGTCGCCGGCGTCGCCGCCGTAGATCGTGTCGTTGCCGTAGCCGCCGAGCAGGTAGTTGTGGACCCCGTCCTCGCCCGTCAGCACGTTCGACTGACCGGCGGGCTGGGCGGGTCCCTTATCCATCTCCAGGTGCTGGTCCGACGGCCACCCGGCGTGGCTGGTCATCGCCACCGCGGGGGCCGCCATCAGCAGGAACACGACTAGCGCCAGGACGCCGCGGCGTAGGACGGTAGGGTGGGGGACCATGCCCCTGATTCCGATGGTCATCGAGCGCACCGCGCGCGGCGAGCGCGAGTTCGACATATATTCGCGACTGCTCAACGAGCGCATCATCTTCCTCGGCACTCCGATCGACGATCAGGTTGCCAATCTAGTCGTCGCCCAGCTCCTGCACCTTGAGTCGCAGGACCCCGAGAAGGACATCTCGATCTACATCAACTCGCCCGGCGGCTCGATCTACTCGGGCCTGGCGATCTACGACACGATGAACTTCGTCAAGCCGGACATCCAGACGATGGTCGTCGGCGTGGCGATGTCGATGGGCTCGCTGCTGCTCGCGGGAGGGACGAAGGGCAAGCGCGCGGCGCTCCCGAACAGCCGCATCCTGATCCACCAGCCCTCGGCCGGCTTCGAAGGTCAGTCGACCGATATCGAGATACACGCGCGCGAGATCCTCAAGGTGCGCGAGCGGATCGACGAGATCTACGCCGAGCACACCGGGAAACCGAAGGAGGAGGTCCGCCGGGACATGGAGCGCGACCGTTTCTTCAACGCCGAGCAGGCGCTCGAGTACGGTCTGATCGACCGGGTCCTCGAGAGTCACTGAGCGCTCGGCGCGCGGGCGCGATGACCGCCCTGACCCCGCTCGAGCGCTCGGCCCTGCTGCTGGTCGCGGTCTTCACCGCGCTCGCCGGCGCCGCCAACTATCAGGCCTGGCCAGCGGTGCCGCGCTTCGCGCTCGCGACGCTCGCGCTCGCGGGGCTCGCGTGGGTCGTCTCGTTCGCGACCGAGCAGCTCGGCGAGCGCTTTGGCCCGGGCGTCACCGGGATGATGCAGTCGACGCTCGGCAACCTGCCCGAGCTGTTCGTCGTGATCTTCGCCCTCAAAAAGGGCGAGCTCGTCGTCGCTCAGACGGCGATCGTCGGCTCGATCCTCGCCAACGCGCTGCTCGTGCTCGGCCTCGTGATCGTTGTCGGCGCGCGCCGCTCGCAGGACGGGATCATGCGCTTCTCCAAGCGCCTGCCCCGCGACACGGCGACGCTGCTGCAGGTGACTGTCTTCATCATCGTGCTGCTCGGCCTCTCGCTCGCCTCGCACGATCCCGCGAGCCACCACGTCCAGACGATCTCCGCGGTCGGTGCCGTCTGCCTGCTCGTCGTCTACCTCGCCTGGGTCGTTCCCTATCTGCGGTCGGACGTGGCGCCGGGGGAGTCCCGGGAGCAAAGGTCCGGAGAGGAGAGGTCTGGGGAGGAGGGAAACCTCGTGGACGACGGTGGGGAGGAGACCCGCAGCGGTCCGCGCCTGGGCCTCGGCCTGACGCTCGGTCTCCTGATCCTCGCCGGCACCGCCTCGGTGTTCGTCTCGGACTGGTTCATCAACGGTCTGGAGCCCGCGATCTCGATCCTGCACATCTCCCAGGCGTTCGCCGGGCTCGTGATCGTCGCGATCGCCGGTAACGCCGCCGAGAACACCGCCGGGATCGTGCTCGCCTACAAGGGCTGCTCGGACCTAGCGATCTCCGTCGTCAAAAACTCCGTCGCCCAGATCGCGGCCTTCCTGTTCCCGCTACTCGTGCTCGTCTCGCTGCTGCTCGCGACCACGCTGACGTTCGCGCTCGCGCCCGTCTACATCGGTGCGCTCGCGCTCACCGCGCTTGCCCTGTGGCAGGTCACAGGCGACGGCGAGGCCGCCGAATTCGAGGGCTGGGCGCTCGTCGCGCTGTACGTGATCCTTGCGACGCTTACCCTCTACGAGTAGCTTCCGCCGGGGTGGCGGGGGGTGGGTGAGGTCATCTACATCAAAGCGCGCTAGACTGCTCGAACCTCGCGCCTGGGCGGGGTTTTTCTTCGCCCAAGGCCGTTTTTGCCCACACGACCACGCAGGGATTTCTCACATGGCCCGCGGAGACGTTCGAATCGCGATCACCCTCGCATGCGAGGAGTGCAAGCATCGCAACTACCAAACGAATAAGTCCAAGCGCAACAACCCCGACCGGGTCAGCCTGCGCAAGTATTGCCGCTGGTGTCGCAAGCACACCAGCCACCGGGAGACTCGCTAGCGCGGGAGCGCTGTTGTGGCCCGTGATCGGAAACGCGCAAAGCAGCGTCGCGCTCGTCGCGGACGCGACGATGCCGGCACGCCCGTCGGGCGCCCGGCGGGCCTTCCCGATCCCGCCGGGTCGGCGAGCGGTGGTTCCCCCGTCCGCGCCGACGTGCCGGGCGCGCTCGACCACGCCTCCGGCGACGTCGACGAGTTCGACGCCGCGATCGTTCGGGGCGCCGGTGGCGTGCCCGCTGACGCCGAAACGCTCTCCGAGGCCGAGATCGAGGCCGAGGCTGAGGCCGAGGGCGATCTCAGCGAGGACGAGATCCAGGAGCTCGCGGGACCCGCGGGGTCCGGTGGCGGCCGGGCCGGCGGCGGTGGTCCCGGTGGCGTTCTCTCCGCTCCCGGCGGTGGCGGCTCCGGCGGCGGTGCGACGCCAGAGCAGGCCTCGGGAGCTCCCGTGCGCGGCGGCAACCGCGCGATCGGCTTTCTCCGCGCCAGCTGGGCCGAGCTGCAACGGGTACAGTGGCCCGACCGCCGCCAGGTCTTCCAGGCGACCGCCGTCGTCTTGGGCTTCGTCGCGATCGCCGGCGCCTATCTCGGCTTGGCTGACTACGTCGCCAAGGAAATCGTCGAATTCATCTTGTAAGGAACGCTGAACTGAATGTTTCGCTGGTACGTCGTCAATACATATTCCGGGCACGAGAACAAGGTCAAGCACAACCTCGAGCACCGCGTGATCTCGCTCGGGCAGCAACGCGCCGTGCGCAACGTGGTTGTCCCGACCGAGTCGGTCTCGGAGATGAAGGACAACCAGAAGGTCACCGTCGAGAAGCGCACGATGCCCGGCTACGTGCTGGTCAACATGGAGCTCAACGAGGACTCCTGGGGAGTCGTCAAGGGCACCCCCGGCGTGACGGGCTTCGTCGGCGCCTCCCAGGAGCCTGTGCCGCTCACGCAGGTCGAGGTCGACCGGCTGCTGCACAAGACCGACGTCGCGACGGCCCCGCGCACGCGCGCCCAGTTCACGATCGGCGAGTCCGTGAAGGTCGTCTCCGGACCGTTGTCGGACTTCTCCGGCGAGATCTCCGAGATCAACGACGACGCCGCCAAGTTGAAGGTGCTGGTATCAATCTTCGGCAGGGAGACCCCTGTAGAGGTTCAATTCGATCAGGTTAAAAAGATCTAGACATGGCTAAGAAGGTACTCACGACAATCAAGCTGCAGGCGAACGCCGGGCAGGCTTCGCCCGCCCCGCCGGTTGGTCCCGCCCTGGGGCAGCACGGGATCAACATCATGGAGTTCTGCAAGGCGTTCAACGCGCAGACGCAGGGCGAAACGGGCACCGTCATCCCTGTCGTGATCACCGTCTACGAGGACCGCTCGTTCACGTTCGTCACGAAGACGCCCCCGGCCGCGGTCCTGATCAAGCAGGCGCTGCGCATCGGCAAGGGCTCGGGCGAGCCCAACCGCACGAAGGTCGGCTCGATCACCCAGGCGCAGCTGCGCGAGATCGCCGAGCGCAAGCTCGAGGACCTCAACGCCCACGACATCGACCAGGCCGCAAAGATCATCGCCGGCACCGCCCGCTCGATGGGCGTCGAGGTAGCGTCGTGAGCGCCCAGCACGGCAAGCGCTTCTCCGAGGCGCTGACGAAGGTCGACCGCGAGCGCGAGTATGAGCCCGCCGAGGCGGTCGCGCTCGTCAAGAGTCTCGCCGGCGCGAAGTTCGACGAGTCGGTCGAGCTGCACGTGCGTACCGGTTTGAACGTGCGACACGCCGACGAGCAGCTACGCGGCACGATCGCGCTGCCGAACGGCCTCGGCAAGGACGTGAAGATCATCGTCTTTGCCCAGGGCCCGAAGGTCGCCGAGGCCGAAGCGGCCGGCGCCGACGCGGTCGGCGGCGAGGACCTGGCGAAACGGATCGAGGAGGGCTTCGACGACTTCGACGTCGCGATCGCCACGCCCGACCTGATGTCGGTCGTCGGTCGCCTCGGCCGCGTGCTCGGCCCCTCGGGCAAGATGCCCAACCCGAAGGTTGGCACGGTCACGATGGATGTCGCGAAAGCGGTCGAGGAGTCCAAGTCGGGCAAGGTCGAGTACCGCACCGATCGCAACGCGATCGTGCACATGGTGATCGGCAAGGCGAGCTTCGACGAGCGTCCGCTGCTGGAGAACTATGCGGCGGTGATCGAAGAGCTGATCCGCGCGAAGCCGGCGAGCGCGAAGGGCCGCTACCTGCACTCGATCACGATCACATCGACGATGGGGCCGGGCGTGAAGGTCAACGCCGGGCGCACACGTGACATCCTCGAGGAGGCGCCCGCGGCTACGATCGCCGCTTAAGTACTATCCGAGAACCCCAATACTCACTGTTCGGCTGTCACTGGGCTCGAGCAGAGGGTTTTTGGATAGATATTCAGTCAACTCTCAAGGCAACCGAAGACCCCCGGCGGCGGGACCGATCGAAGATCGGCCGGCAGAAGTCCGGGACAGGAGCCACGAATGAACCGAGACCAGAAGGCCGCGGCGATCGCCGAGATCGCCGCCAACATAGACGAGTCCCAGGCGGTCTTCGCCGTGGACTACCGGGGCATCTCCGTGCCCCAAGTGGCCGAGCTGCGCTCGAAGCTGCGCGAGGCCGACGCGACCTTCAAGGTCGTCAAGAACTCGCTCACCGAACGTGCGGCCGACGAGGTCGGCGCCACGACGCTGAAGGAGCTGCTCGAAGGCCCGACCGCGCTCACGTTCGTGCGCGGCGACATCGCGACCGCCGCCAAGGCCGTTGCCGACTACGGTCGCGCGACCCAGCTCTTGCCCTTCAAGGGCGGGCTGATGGACGGCGCGGCGATCGACCCCGAGCAGATCCGCTCGCTCTCGCGCCTGCCCTCGCGCGAGGTGCTCTACGGCCAGCTCGTTGGCGTCGTCGCCTCGCCCGTCTCCGGTCTCGTGCGCTCGCTCGGCGGGCTGCTCGGCGGTCTCGCGGTCGCGCTCGGCCAGGTGCGCGAGAAGAAGGAGTCCGGCGAGATTCCCGCCGGCGAGCCGCCCGCGGCCGCGGAGGAGGAGGCTGCTCCCGCGGCTTCCGCCGAGGAGCCTCCGGCGCAGGAGCCGGCCGCCAAGGCGGATGTTGCGGACGCGGACGCGCCTTCGGAGGAGGCCGCGGAGTCTCAGGACGCTGCGGAGCCTCCGGCCGCCGAGGTCGCGGTCGAGGAGACACCTGAGGACGAGGCGCAGGACAAAGTTGAGCCGGATCAGCCGGCGCAAGACGACAACCAGGCGGACGCATCGGCTGATGAGGCCAAGACCGCTGACGAGAATCCCAAGGAGGACTGACACATGGCTACAGCCACAAGCACAGAGAAGTGGATCGAGGAGCTGAAGGGCATCTCGGTACTCGAGCTCGCCGAGCGGATCAAGGCGCTCGAGGAGGAGTTCGGCGTATCGGCCGCGGCGATGGCCGCGCCAGCCGCCGCGCCCGCCGGCGGAGGCGGAGGCGGCGACGCCGCCGCGGAGGAAGAGAGCACCACCGCCGACGTGATCCTCACCGCCTCGGGCGACAAGAAGATCCAGGTGATCAAGGTCGTCCGTGCCGCCACCGGCCTCGGGCTGAAAGAGGCCAAGGCGCTCGTCGACGAGGCTCCCAAGCCCGTCAAGGAGGGCATCGACAAGGAGGAGGCCGGCAAGCTCAAGCAGGAACTGGAGGAGGCCGGCGCGACCGTCGAGCTCAAGTAGCGCGACCGGCTGAGCCGCAGTCCGGATTGAAGGGCCCCGCACAGTCGGGGCCCTTTCTTTACCCGCGCCTAACAAAAACGCCGATTTTCCGGTAAAGTCCCCGGCGCTGACCAATAGTCGTAGCCGCTCCTAGCAGCACGATCTCGCGCCACATACGCGGCGATCGAGAGGGCGGGGTCCGTGAGCGTCGGCAGCCCACTTGAGGGTGCCGCTGGTCTGTGCTATCTTCAGTGGTCGCGCTTCGGCGCCCTCCTCTGCCCGTCTCTCGCTCCGAAGGAGTCGTTTCTTGGCTGCTGTTGATGCTCTCCGGACGCGCCGCACTTTCGCGCGTCTACCCAAGTCTGTCGACGTACCGAACCTGATCGATATCCAGCGCCGCTCGTTCACGTGGCTCACCGACCCGAAGACGGGCGGTCTCCGCGAGACGATCGATGACATCTCGCCGATCGAGGACTACACCGGCAACCTCGCCGTGCAGTTCGGCGAGTTCGTGTTCGACGAGCCCGTCGCCTCGCTCGAGCAGTGCCGCGAGAAGGACCTGACCTACGCGCGGCCGCTGACGGTGACCGTCGCGTTCATCAACCGCGAGACGGGCGAGATCCGCGAGCAGTCCGTCTTCATGGGCGACTTCCCGTGGATGACCGAGCGCGGCACGTTCGTGATCAACGGCACCGAGCGCGTCGTCGTGACGCAGCTCGTGCGCTCCCCCGGCGCCTACCTGATGGAGCCGAAGGACCGTGAGAAGCAGGTCTTCATCGCCAACCTGATGCCGGCCCGCGGGTCGTGGCTGGAGCTCGAGATCGACAAGAAGGGCAAGGTCTTCGTCCGCATCGACCGCAAGCGCAAGCTGCCGGTGACGGTGCTGCTGCGCGCGATGGGCTACGCGACCGACGAGGAGATCCTGCGGCTGTTCGAGAACTCGCTGTACATCCGCAACACGATCGAGTCCGACACCGAGATCACGCGCACCGAAGAGGGCGCGCTTGTCGAGCTGTTCAAGAAGCAGCGCCCGGGCGAGCCGCCGTCGGTCGACAACGCCAAGGCGCTCCTGAACCAGCTCTTCTTCGATCCCAAGCGCTACGACCTGACGCGCGTCGGCCGCTACAAGCTCAACTCGCGGCTCGGTCTGGACATCGACATCGACACGCGCACGCTGACGCACGACGACATCCTCGCGCTCGTGCGCGAGCTGGTCTCGCTGCCGAAGCGTCTCGGGATCCCCGAGGACGGGGAGCTCGAGATCAAGGACTACGCGGCCGAGGCGATGAGCATGCCGCGCGAGCCCGTGGCCGATCACCTCGACGAGTACGAGCACTTCGGCAACCGCCGCCTGCGTACCGTCGGCGAGCTGATCCAGGAGGCCTTCCGGATCGGTCTGTACCGCATGGAGCGCGTCGTGCGCGAGCGCCTGACGACCGAGGACGCCGACACGATCACGCCGCAGACGATCATCAACATCCGGCCCGTGGTGGCGGCGCTGAAGGAGTTCTTCGGCTCCTCGCAGCTCTCGCAGTTCATGGACCAGACCAACTCGCTGTCGGGGCTCACCCATCGCCGGCGTCTCTCAGCGCTGGGCGCCGGAGGTCTGACGCGCGAGCGCGCGCCGATCGAGGTGCGCGACGTGCACCCGACCCACTACGGCCGCATGTGCCCGATCGAGACTCCCGAGGGTCCGAACATCGGTCTGATCGGCTCGCTGTCCTCGTTCGCGGAGGTGTCCGAGTACGGCTTCGTGACGACTCCCTATCGCGTCGTCGAGGACGGCGTGCTGACGGACAAGGTTCGCCGGCTGGACGCGACCCAAGAAGAGGAGCTCGTGATCGCGCAGGCGAACACGCCGGTCGACGCAAAGACAGGGAAACTGAAGGGCACCGAGATTCTCTGCCGCACGCAGGCCGGCCAGTACGTGACGGTCGGACCGAAGGACGTCGACCTGGTCGACGTCTCGCCCGAGCAGATCTGGTCGGTCGCCACGGCGATGATCCCG
>Ga0182030_10006824_pt1 | contig 23975 bp, 25 predicted proteins | sample 812S3MmetaG_FD_121299 | JGI IMG/M metagenome (GOLD analysis project Ga0182030, IMG submission 121299) | Permafrost microbial communities from Stordalen Mire, Sweden - 812S3M metaG (Illumina Assembly) | ecosystem: Environmental > Terrestrial > Soil > Wetlands > Permafrost | place: Sweden...
AACTCGACGGCCTACGCACCATCGCGTCACTCACCTTCGACGGCTACGGGCCCTCGATCCTTCCAGCGACCATGTTGTCGCGGCACCTGCGCGAGAAATTCGTCGCTCGACCGATCGACAAGATCGCCAAGCGTCGAGTACTGCTCGCGACTCGCCGCTTCGGCTTTCCGGCGGCGCCGGTGCGGGCCATCCACGCGTTGCTCATCGAGGTCGTGCGCCACGCCACCAACGTGCCCGACGGCGTGTACCTCGGCAAGACACCCCCTCAGTAGGGTTCGGGCGTGCCCAATCAAAAGCCCGAAGAGGTCGCCGCGTTCATCGCCGCGCGCGACCGCGCCTTCAAGCCGATCATCGCCCTCGCCGGGGCGCCGCCGCTACGACGCCGAGCGGCGGCGGTCGATAACCGATTCCCCTCTCTCGTGCAATCGATCACGCATCAACTCCTCGCGACGAGCGCCGCGTCGACGATCCATGGACGCGTCGTCGAGGCCTGTGGCGGCGTGGTGAACGTGCACACCATCATCGCGGCCGGCCCCGAGAGGCTTCGCGAGGCCGGGATCAACCGCACGAAGGCCCAGGCGATGGTCGACCTCGCCCATGACGTGCGTGACAGCCGGGTGAATCTTTCGCGACACGGGCGCATGAGTGATGACGAGATCGTTCGCGACGTGGCGTCGGTGCGCGGTATCGGCCCCTGGACCGCGCAGATGTATCTCATCAGTACGATGTCGCGACCCGACGTCTGGCCGATCGGCGACTACGGCGTGCGCGTGGGCTGGACGCTCCTCCACGGCCTCGACGAGACGATCGGCGAAAAGGAACTCCTCGTCGCGGGCGAGCGATTCGTCGGCGCGCGAACGTCCGTCGCCTGGTACTGCTGGGAGGCCGTTCACTGGGCGAAGACCGCGAAGTAACCTCGATAAATGCCCCTACTTGATCTCGCTGACTTCGAACGTGACGCCCTCGACACGCTCACGACCTTTGCCACCATCCCCTGCCTCTCACCGGGCTTCGACACCGAATGGGTCCAACACGGCCACATCGATCGAGCGATCGAACTGCTGTCGGATTGGGCGCTGGCGCGAAGCTTCGCCGACTTCGACGTACAGATCCATCGTCTCGACGGCCGCACGCCGGTCCTCACCGTGACGATCGCGGCCACCGCCCCCGGTGACGGGACGGCCGTACTGTACGGCCACCTCGACAAGCAGCCGCCACTCGGCAACTGGTCCGATGGTCTCGGGCCCTACGAGCCGGTTCGCCGTGACGACCGTCTGTTTGCTCGCGGCGTCGGCGACGACGGCTACTCCACGTTCTCGGCGTTGCTCGCCGTCGAAGCGATGGAGGCGAACAAGATCCCCCACAGTCGCTGCGTCGTGCTGATCGAAGCCAGTGAGGAGAGCGGCAGCCCGGACCTCGACGCCTACCTCGACTATCTGAAAGACCACCTCGGCCAGGTTGAATTGATGATCTGCCTCGACTCGGGAGCCCTCACCTACGACCGACTGTGGCTGACGACCTCACTGCGCGGCGTCGTGAACGTCGAGCTGGAGATTGAAGTGCTCTCCCAGGGACAACACAGTGGCTCGGCGAGCGGCGTCGTGCCGTCGTCCTTTCGAATCCTTCGCGAACTACTCGACCGCGTCGAAGACGCCACCACCGGTGAGATCTTGGTCCCGCAGTTGAACGCGGCGATCCCGGAGGCCGACGTGCGCGCCGCGTCGGCGCTCGCGGCGGAGTTTGGTGACATCATCGGGCGTGAACTCCCCACATTGGATGGAGTGGAGTTGATGGGCGCGAGTGCCGAAGAGCGGATTCTTAGGCACTCGTGGTACCCGACGCTTTCGATCGTCGGACTCGGCGGCGCGCCGTTGCCCGAGATCGCCGGCAATGTCCTTCGGCCCTCGACGACGGCGAAACTTTCGTTTCGACTGCCGCCCAGTGTTGACGCCGAGACCGCGCGCGATGCCCTGATTCCGGTACTGACGACCGACGTGCCGTCCTCGGCGCGGGTCACGTTGAAGAACTGGGATATCGGGAGTGGATGGAACTCGCCCCCCTTGGCGCCGTGGCTCGCCGAATCACTCGACGTCGCCTCGAAGGAGGCCTTTGGTCGCGCGCCCGGTTTCACCGGCGAGGGCGGATCGATCCCCTTCCTCGCCTCCTTGGGCAAGCGCTACCCCGACGTGCAGTTCGTCGCGACTGGCGTCATGGGACCGCAGTCCAACGCGCACGCGATTGACGAGTTCCTCGACCTGCCGATGACGGTTGGGGTCACCAATTCGGTCATTACCGTGTTGAGTGCGTACGCCAAGAACTAGGAGCACCATGAGTCAACAAGTCGATCTCTGGGTGGACCCGGCCTGTCCCTGGGCCTGGATCACGTCACGATGGTTACTCGAAGCCGCGGCGGTGCGCGACCTCGATCTGCGTTTTCACGTCATGAGCCTCGGGGTACTCAATGAGAATCGTGAACTCTCACCGGAGTACACCGAATTCCTCAAGACGGCCTATCGACCGGTGCGTGTGTTGATCGCCGCCGAAGAGCGTCACGGCAACAGCGCCGTCGAGCCGCTCTACTCGGCCATGGGCACCCGTCGTCACGTTCGCCAAGAGAAGGACTGGGACGAGGTCATCGCCAAGTCCCTCGCCGACGTCGGACTCGAGGTCGATCTCGCGGCCGCGGCCGACGACACCGCGTTCGACGCGCGACTGCGAGCCAGCCACGCCGAAGGCATGGACCCCGTCGGCTACGACGTGGGCACGCCGGTCATCCACGTGAAGGACATCGCTTTCTTCGGACCCGTGGTCACGCCGGCCCCGAAGGGCGAAGCGGCCGGGCGGCTCTTCGACGGCGTGATGTTGGTCGCCGGCACGCCGGGGTTCTATGAGATGAAGCGCTCGCGCGTCGACGATCCTTCCTTCGAATGAGCGACTCGACCACTCCCGCCGGCTTCCCGATCTACGCCTCGGGATCGACCGACGCCGCGCGGGCCATCATCGTCCTTCAAGAGGCCTTCGGTGTCAACGATCACATTCGCGGCGTCACTGACATGTTCGCCGACGAGGGCTACCTGGCCGTCGCGCCACAGTTGTTCCACCGTGACGGATCGCCGGAGATCTCGTATGACGACTTCGCGTCGGCCATGCCCTTCATGGCGAACCTGACCAAACAAGGTCTCACCAATGACCTGAACGCCACCACGGACTTTCTCGCGACGCTCGGCTTTCACGCACCGAACATCGCCGCGGTCGGATTCTGCATGGGCGGGTCCGTCTCGTTCTTCGCCGCGACACTGGGCACCGTTGGCGCCGCCGCGAGCTTCTACGGCGGTGGCGTCGCAACCGGTCGATTCGGACTCGCGCCGTTGATCGAACTCGCCGCCGACCTCAAGAGTCCGTGGCTCGGTCTCTACGGAGACCTGGACCAGAGCATCCCCGTCGAGCAAGTCGAGGCGCTGCGCGTGGCGACTGACGCGGCATCGGTGGCGACCGAGATCGTGCGCTATCGCGAGGGGAAGCACGGCTTCCACTGTGACGCGCGTCCCGACTCGTTCAACCAGGCCGCGGCGATGGACGCGCGTGGCCGTGCGCTCGCCTTCTTCGCCGAACACCTTCGCGACAGATAACTAGCTGCGCGGAACGTCCTTCCACGACACGTCCTTGTCGTTTCGCGGCTCACCCGGCAGCCCGAGTACTCGCTCGCCGATGATGTTGCGCATCACTTCGCTGGTGCCGCCTTCGATGGAGTTGGCCCGCATTCGGATGAAGGCCTTGCGCATGTCGCCTCCGGTCATCGCCGATTCGGTGGGGCGAATCTGTGGGTAGGTCGATCCGTAGAGCATGCCCTCGGTCCCCATGAGGTCGACGCAGAGTTCGCTCGTCTTCTGGTTCTCCTCGGCGAAGGCCAACTTCGCGACCGAACCCTCGGGACCGGGCGTGCCGGCCTTGCGCAGGTCGTTCGCGCGCCAGTTGGTCAGGCGCCCCACTTCGTTGCGGACCCAGGACTGCATCAACTCACTGCGCACCGCCATCGCGTGGGCGTCCTCACGACCGCTCCAGTGCTTCTTCCAGATCTTCACCGCTTCGCCGATGAGTCCCGAACCTCGCGGGGGCACGGTGCCGCCGATGGACACTCGTTCGTTCATCAACGTGGTGATCGAGACCCCCCAACCCTCGCCCACGCCGCCCAGGCGCTGACCGTCGGGCACGCGCGCGTCGACGAAGAAACATTCGTTGAACTCGGCTTCGCCGGTCGCTTGAAAGAGTGGTCGGACCTCGACGCCCGGAGCGCGCATGTCGACGAGGAACGCGGTGATGCCGCGGTGCTTGGGCACGTCGGGATTCGTGCGCGCGAGGATCAGCCCGAACGCCGACTCGTGGGCCAGCGTCGTCCACACTTTTTGCCCGTTCAAGAGCCACTCGTCACCGTCTCTTTCGGCACGACAGGCCAGTCCGGCGACGTCCGAACCGGCGCCCGGCTCGGAGAAGAGCTGGCACCAGATCTCCTCACCCGTGAAGAGCGGACGGAGGAATCGACTCTTCTGCTCCTTGGTGCCGTGCGTGACGACCGTCGGAGCGACCATGCCGTAGCCAATGACGTTTCGTCCGATGGCCGAGGGCGCACCCAACTTCGAGATTGTGCGTAGCGCGTGCAACTGATCAGAGGGCGTGCCGCCGAGGCCGCCTTCACCGACCGGAAAATGCACCCAGGCCAGTCCGCGGTCGAACTGCTCTCCCAGGAATTTGACCGGCTCGGTCTCCTCGGGAGGGAACGACGCCACCAAGTCGTCAATCAGTTCATCAATCTGGGCTTCACTCGTGGCCATGGCACTCCTCGGCTACATCGACGGACGTTCAGGTACCCCAGAGTAACGCTCCGAGCGCCGGAGTTCCTTCGAGCGCCAAGTAGAACGGATGGATGAAAACACCAAGAATCCTGGCCACTTCGGGCGGCTTCCTCCAAGGACCCGTGCAGATGTCCTGGCGTCTCGGCGCGATGGTCATCGACGCCCTCGCGTTGACCGGGAAGGATCGCCCGCGAGTCTGTCTGGTCAATACCGCGATGGGTGACGACCTCATGTACTACGCGATCGCCTACGAAGCGTTCAACGAGGCCGGCTGTGACGTCACCGAACTCAAGGTCTTCCCACAACCGTCGGCGGACCCCGAAGAACGCCTCGGTGGCAGCGACCTCGTGTGGGTCGGCGGTGGATCGGTCGCGAACCTGCTCGCGCTGTGGCGGCTGCACCACATCGACGCGGCCATGCGAAGCGCGTGGGACCAGGGCGTGATCTTGGGCGGCGTCTCAGCCGGCAGCCTCTGTTGGCACCTCGGCGGGACGACGGACTCGTTCGGTCAGGTCCTGCAACCGGTCACGAACGGCCTGGGCTTCTTGCCGTACGCCAACGGCGTTCACTACGACGCCGAAGCGCAGCGCCGACCTCTGCTGCACCAACTCATGAAGGATCAGGTGCTCACGCCGCTCGCCTACGCGACCGACAACACCGTAGGCATCTGGTACGAAGGCGTCGAAGCGACCACGGTCGTCGCGGACGCCGCGGTCGATCCGGGCTCGGGGCCGGCCGCGTACAAGGTCGAACTCATCGAGGGCGAGATCGTGGAGACTCGCTTCGGCGTGGGCGCTCGCTTGTCGTGAGGATTCCGACGACCGATAGAATTGGCCCCGCAACACTCGTTATTTGAGTCATTTCATTGCGAGTGCCGACCAAAAGAGAAGCACTGCAATGATTTTCGCCGCCTCCACGATCACTCGAACGTTCGGGATCATTGCCCCGACCCTGACGATCCTGCAATGTCTGGCCCAGGCCAATCGCATCCGCACGACCGGTGCCAAGGGCGTGTCGCTCGCGACGTGGATCCTTTCGGCCTTCGTCTCACAGATCTGGTTCTGTTACGGGATCATCTTTCACGTCACCGCCGAAGTCGTCGCGAACATTCCGGCCATCGTCGTGTCACTCGTCGTGGCCTACCTCGCGGCAAAGAGCCAAGAGAAGATGGCGCACAGCGTCATGGGCTACGTCACGGTGACGGTGGTGACGATCCTCGCCACCTTCGCCGGTTCGTTCCACGACCTGCGCTGGGTGTTGTCGAGCGTGGCCGTCGGGAGCTCGATCATCATCTACCTCCCGCAACTGGCGTTGGTCCTTCGACCCAAGGACCTCAGTGGCGTCTCCATCATCAGCTGGTGCCTCGCGTGTCTCACGTCCCTCGGTTGGCTCGTCTACGGATTCCTGATTCACCAACCGCCGCTCGCGATACCGAGCTTCGTCATGCTGCCCTCGGCCTTCATCATCTTCGTGCAGGCCTCGCGACACCGAATCCAGAACAATTCGCGCACCGGTCTTCAGGCACCGCTCGTCGAATAGATATCGCCTAGCGCGTCGGTTGCGGTAAAGCGGCGCGCACCGTGTCCATTCGTAGTGACAGCGACTCGGCCTTTTCCTTGGCGTCGGTCGAACCGCACTCCTCGAGCCAATTCGCCAGCATGCGATAGCCGTCTTGGGTGAGTACCGACTCCGGATGGAACTGCACCCCCTCGAGCGGCAGCGTCCTATGACGCATGCCCATGATGAGACCGTGTGATCGCGCGGTGACCGCGAACTCTGACGGCAGTCCCTCGTCTTGGACGACCAGTGAGTGGTAGCGACCGACCACGAGCGGATTACTGACACCCTCGAAGACTCCGTGGCCCTCGTGCTCGACGATGCTCGAGCGTCCGTGGAGAAGTTCCGGTGCTCGGTCGATCGTCGCACCGAACGCCTCGCCGAGTGCCTGATGACCGAGGCAGACCCCGAACATCGGAATACCCGCTTCGCCGCAGTATCGGATGATCTCGACGCAGTTCCCGGCGTCGCGCGGGTGACCGGGACCCGGCGACACGAGCACGCCATCGGGGGCCATCTCCGCGACCTGCGCGGCGCTCACTTCATCGTTGCGACGGACCGTCACCGCGGCACCCAATTCGGCCATGTACTGGACCAAGTTGTAGACGAACGAGTCGTAGTTATCGACCACGAGAATCGATGGTGCGGCGCTCATTGAGAAATTCTAGGCCCGAAGCGTTCACTAACATCTCTCAATGGAGCCGATTGACCTCACGTCGTTTCTCGAACTCGTCGCTCAGGGCTTCAACGTCGTGCCCTTTTCCGAGACCCTCCAATTGGACCGCGAGACGCCCGTCTCGCTGTACCAGAGGTTCGCCCCGCGAGCGATATTCCTGTTGGAGAGCGCCGCGCTGGGAGAGGCGACCGGTCGCTACTCCTTCATCGGACTCGATCGTCGCTGGAGGGTGACCACGCACGAGGGAGCGACCGTCGTCGAAGGGACCGACGGTGGTGATCCGTCGCTCGCGCCCCTGGACGCGCTTCGTCACATCTTGGCTCGTTACCGCACGCACACGCCCCGTAATCTTCCGGATTTCTTCGGCGGCGCCGTCGGTTTCGTGACCTATGACTACGTGCGCCGACTCGAACGACTCCCGCGCGAGGCGGTGCCCGAGATGTGGCCCGACGTCGACTTCTCGTTCCCCGGCGCGGTCTTGATATGTGACCACGTGCAGCACTCGACGACCGCGGTCGTGAACGCGGTCATCGACGAGGGCGAGGACGCCGCCACGGTCTTCACCCGCGCCAGTGCACGACTCGGGGCCATTATCGACGTCTTGCTCGGCACCGAGCCCGCGAGTGACCCCGCGACCGAGCGCCTCGTGGCGACGGCCCCCAGTCAGCGCGCGCGCATCGACGTTCGCACGATCGCCAAGGGTCTTTCCAACTTCACCGGCGCGGCCTACGGCGACGTCGTGGAGCGCGCGCGCGAACACGTCTTCGCTGGCGACGTCTTTCAGGTCGTGCCGAGTCAGCAGTTCCAGCGCCCCAGCACCGTCAATCCGCTCACGCTCTATCGCGTACTGCGCGCCCTCAATCCCTCGCCCTACATGTACCTGCTCGATTCGGGAGAGATCCAAATCGTCGGAGCGTCGCCCGAGATGTTGATGCGCGTGCACGACGGGCTGGTCAGTTACCGACCCATCGCCGGCACGCGCGCTCGTGGCGTGAACGAGTCCGAGGACCTCGAACTCGAGTACGAGCTGTTGCACGACGAGAAGGAGATCGCCGAGCACGTCATGCTCGTCGACCTCGGACGCAATGACGTGGGACGCGTCGCGGTCCCGGGGACGGTGCGCGTCGATCGCCTCGCCCACATCGAGCGCTACTCACACCTCATGCACCTGGTCTCCCACGTCCAGGGCCGCCTCAACCAGGGCCTCGACGCCTTTGACGCCTTCGACGCGCTCTTTCCCGCGGGCACGCTGACCGGCGCGCCCAAGGTCCGCGCGATGGAACTGATTGACGACTTCGAGCCGGTCTTTCGCGGCCCCTACGGCGGGGCGGTGGGCTACTTCTCGCTCTCGGGCAACGCGGACTTCGCGATCACCATCCGCACGGTGTCGTTGCGAGGTGGCGTCGCCACCGTGCAGGCCGGCGGTGGCGTCGTCGCTGACAGTCAGCCGGAGTTCGAGTACGAGGAGTCGATCAACAAGGCCTCGGCACCCCTCCTCGCGCTGGAGATCGCTGACCCGATCACGAAATAATCGCCGCTAGTCCTCGTCGTCGAATGACGGAGCGGGCTTGGGCTTGGAGCCACGGCCTTTTTTCTTGCGCGATGAGACTTCTTGTTCTCGACTCAGCTCCTGTTGGATCATCTCGTCACGGATGCTGCGCCAGCTATCGAGTCGCCGCGCCGAGAGTTCACCGCTCGCGACCGCCGCCTCGACCGCGCATCCCTCGTCACCACTGTGCGAACAGTCCGTGAACCGACAGTGCGTGGCGAGTTCGGTGATGTCCGCGAAGGCGTCGTCGAGTCCTTGTTGGCCGATGGTGAGATCGAGCAGTCGGATCCCGGGGATGTCGAGCAGGACTCCCCCGCTCGAGAGTCGGTACAGACGTCGCGTGGTGGTGGCGTGACGTCCTTCACCGCTGCGGCTCACCTCCGCGGTCAACTCGTTGGATCCTTCCAACGCGTTGAGCAACGATGTCTTGCCCGCACCCGACGCACCCAGCATGACCGCGGTGACCCCTTGATGGAGGATCGAGCGCAGTTCTTCGATACCGTGTCCGCTCTGTGAGCTCGTGGTCATCACCTCGACGCCGGGAACGGTCTCTTCGGCCTCGTGCACGATGGAGTCGACCACGTGCGAGCCGTCGGACTTGGTGAGAACGATGATCGGGACGGCACCGCTGTCAAAGGCCATCACCGCGAGACGTTCGAGCATGAGGACGTTCAACTCTCGATCGATCGGCAGCACGACGAGGACGACGTCGATATTGGCGGCCAGCACCTGGACGTCGCCGGGCGTCGCGCCGGGGCGTCGCAACTCCGTCGTTCGTGGTGACACCGCAACGATGTACCCGTCACGACTGCTCACCCAATCACCCGCGACCGGACTCAGATTGAGCGCCGTGGCGAACTGACTCGTCGAGGTGTTCTCGTGGCCGGACTCGTCACACCAAATCACGTCGGCGGTCGTGCCGTGGACGATACTGACTCGACCCGGGTCCGAGTCGGGCGAGAAGTCGACCCCGGAAGAGCTGTCGAGCCCTAGGGTCCGTAGTACCGCGAGAACCGTCTCGCTCAGCGGCGTACTCGTCGGTGGTGGTTCCAAGTTGTCCTTTTCGGCGAAGACTATGAAGTCCCGGGGTCGTTTCGATCTCCCTCAAGGTTATTTGACGGCCCGTATGACGTGGGCCTTTTTCGGTGGGTTCCAAAATCCGTTCATGCCTAGTGGGATGATTGGTCCATGAGCAAAGTCGGATGGCCCTCCTTTTGGCACCTGCACCCCGGAGTACGACAGCGAGAGGAGCTCTCGCTCGGCGAGCGCGCCGCCGATCGCATGCGCAACATCATGGGCTCGTGGCCCTTCGTCTTCAGTTTCTTCGGGGTCATGATTCTTTGGGCCGCCGGCAACACGTACTTTCTGCAACGAGTGATCCACCACAAGGCCTTCGACCCGTACCCGTACATCCTCTTGAACCTCTTCCTCTCGATGTTGGCCGGGGTGCAAGCGGCCGCGCTCTTGATCGCCGCCAAGCGCACCGACTCGATCGCGTCGGAGATCGCGCTGCACACGGTGAAGAACACTGACGACATCCGCGCCCTCTTGGATGAGAACACCACCTTGACCAAGCAGGTCAAGTTAGCCACGGACCTGCTCGACGAGATCCACCGTCACGTCGCCGCGCTCAGCCCGAGCGCGGGAAGGTTCCGACCGGGAGAGACGCCGCCTCCGGAGTGACGACGCCGAATTGCACCACTGAGCCGACCCGTGCGAACGACAACGTCGCGTGACAGGCTGGGTCCATGAGTTCAGAACCCGTCATCACAGAACTGATCGGCACCACGTTCGTCGTCGCCATCAATCGACCCGAGGTCCGAAACGCCGTCAACGGGGCGGTCGCCGGCGCACTGGCCGAGGCGTTTCGCGCGTTCGAAGAGAATGACGACGCCAAGGTCGCCGTCCTGGCCGGCGAAGGTGGCACCTTCTGTGCCGGGGCGGACCTGCGCGCAATCGGCACCGCCGACGCCAATCGGGTGACCAGGGACGGCAACGGACCGATGGGGCCGACGCGCATGATCCTGTCCAAGCCCGTCATCGCCGCGATCGACGGATTCGCCGTCGCCGGCGGAATGGAACTCGCGCTCTGGTGCGACCTGCGCGTGATGGAAGAGGACGCGACACTCGGCGTCTTCTGTCGACGATGGGGCGTGCCGCTCATCGACGGCGGAACGGTCCGACTACCGCGAATCATCGGCGTCGCAAGGGCGCTGGACCTGATACTGACCGGTCGGGCGGTCGGCGCGACCGAGGCACTCGCCATGGGCCTCGTGAACCGCGTCGTCGAGCGAGGCTTCGTGCGTGGCGCGGCGCTGGACCTGGCCGAAGAGATCGCCTCGTTTCCTGAGGTCTGCATGCGCCAGGACCGGCTTTCGATGTACGAAGGGATCGGTCGCCCCGAAGCCGAGGCCATGGACATCGAGTTCGCCCACGGCCTGACGTCCCTCGGAGCCGACATGCGCGAACACGTGAGCCGTTTCGTCTCCGGCGAAGGGCGACACGGCAGCTTCAAAAAATGATCAATGCCACCCGAGCCCGGTTGGAATGGTCCGGATCTCGAGTGGCACGATCGATATTACCGAGTGTCGCTGGTCAAATCTCTACCAGTAGTAGTACTCCGGCATGAAGTTGAGCAGCGGGCTACCGGTCCAGCCGATGGTGCTGTGCAACGTCTTGATGGTCTCGGCCGTCGGTGCGCTCTCCGGTTCGTACAGGACCGGGAGGTTCTTCGAGGCGAACGTGGCGTAGTCGGTCAAGTTCGAGTGACCGAAGTCCGTACCCTTGATGAGGGTGGTCATCGTCGAGTTGGCGTAGTCACCTGGGTTGAAGCCGCCACCGACGGCGAAGAGCGTCTCGCCCGTTGGGAAGTAGTTCGGTGAGAACGTCCAACCGCCGCCCCACATGCAGAGCTGGAATCCGGCGCCGCTAGAGCAGTCCGCGACGACGCTGTTGAAGGACTCAGTTGACGTGGTCACCTTGATGCCGACGAGGGCCCAGTCCGCGACTTCCGCCGTGATCTCTTGGGTCAAGGACGGTGAGCCACTGGCGTAGACGAAGGAGAAGTTCAACGTGTAGCCCTTGGCGATGCCCGAACCGCACTGGCTCGAACCGGTGCCGGGATTGACGCACGTCTGCACGCCACTCTCGATCTTCCAGCCGTGTGAGGACAGCAACTTCTTGGCCGTCGTCAGATCGAACGGGTACGGATTGGAGATCGGTGCGGAGAACTTCGCCGGAACGACCGCGGGTAGCGCCGTGTAGGACGGGAAGCCGTAGCCCTTGTCAACGTTGTGGATCACACCGAGCTGGTCGGTCGAATCTTGCAGGGCCTGGCGGATATAGAGCTGGTTCACGGCCGCGACCTTCAGGTCCTTCTTGTTGAAGTTGAACGGCGCGTAGTTGAAGCCCCAGATCGTGCCGGTTGAAAGGTTGTACTTGCTGGCAATACTGGACCAGTTCGCACCGATCTTGCCGGGCGAGGGCGCGTACGAAGTGAGTTCGCCGGGATCCACGAAGCCGAGGTCGATCTTGCCGGCCTGGAGGTCATTCTCTTCGGCCTGCGTGGTCGTGTAAGCGATCTCCTTCACGAACGCCACCTTGGCCTTCACCGGACCGGAGTACTTGGTGTTTGGTTGGAACGTAAGGTTGCCAAGGTTGTCGAACGCCGTCAAGCGCCACGGGCCGTCATCGCCGGCCTGCCAGAGGGCGTCGGTGTAGGACGCCGTCTTGCTCGAGAGGTTGTTCAGGTAGTTGTACACCGCGGTGCAGGCCTTGTCAGTCGACTTGGCGCCCCACACACCGGTCGCGCAGTCTTGCTTGGTGGTCGGGGACGAAACGTCCCACTTGTCGGTGAAGGGCGTGATCTGGTTGAGATAGTTATTGGTGATCCACAGCGGGTTGACGGTGGTCTTGAAGTTGATCGTGACCGTCATCCCTTTGTGCGTGACGCTCGAGACCTGGTCGGGGATGCCGTAGCCCGGGTTGTAGCCCCAGAAGTCCGCCGGGAGCGCCTTGTACATGTTCAAGAAGAACATGACCGATTGCGCGTTGACGGTTTGGCCGTCCGCGAACTTCCAGCCCTTTAGCTTCATGCTCACGGTCTTGTCGTGATTCGAGTACACCGGGTTGTAGGCCAGTGAAAGTGACGGGGTCAGCGAGACGGTCCCGCCGACGCCGAACCAGTACATGGGTCGGAACATCTCGTCCTGGAACTGGTTGATGTTGTCGACCGAGCAGTACTGGCACGATTCGTAAGGAAAGATCCAGTTGGGGTTCGCGCCAGCGCCTTCGGCGAAGGTGATCGTTCCCGAAACCTTTCCGGTGCTCGGCGGCCCGGCGGCGGTGGGTTTGTTCTTACCCCCGGACACCACGACGATTACCACGATGATCAGGGCGACGACCACTATGCCTGAGATGACTTGAATGAGGCGCTTTTTATTGGACATAAGAACACTCTAAGTACGGCTTCGTCAGATTGGTCATCAACTGGTCACCCAGATGACACTTCTCAACCGTTTATAAGGTAACGAGACCTGTCGTTGACGACCTCGAAGCGCTTACATGGCCGTCATCGTCAATCCTGTACTGGCTTCACGCACCACGACCGTTCGTCGGTCACCCAACACAACAATGACGCCTTTTCGAATGTTGAACTCACGTCCAAGTCATCAGAACGGTGACGAGGTACTCGGCGGTCTTGACGCGGCGAAGTAGTTTCTCTAGGTGGCACAGCGTAAACACCATTGGTTTCGACGCTCCGCACTCGTTTCACTCTTGCTCAGCGCGTTCGTCATCGTGACGTCCGCTGTGACGACGTCCGCCCACGACGGCCCGGCGCTGGCAACCACGACGACGACCACTATTCCGTCAACGTGCACGACCAGTACATCGCCGACCACGACGACTACGACGACCATTCCGGTCACGACCACGTCGACATCGACCACCACGTCGACGAGCACCACGACGACCATTCCGGTGACGACCACGACGACTACGACGACATCGACCACCACGTCGACGAGCACCACGACGACGACGATTCCTAAACGAGCGACTCTCGCGTGGCCCTTGGGCGCGACCGCGGCGGTGGCGATCCCGCGACTCTGCGTGTCGGCGACGTCGTCGAATCAGCCACGAGTCCCGATCGCGAGCTTGACCAAGATGATGACGGTCTGGGTGGTGCTGCACGAACTACCGCTGACCTTTCCTGAGCGCGGGCCGTGTCTCGTCGTCAACGAGCACGACGTCGCGCTGTACGACTACGACGTCGCCTCTGGTCAGTCCAACGCCCGCATCGTGCTGGGCGAGAGGATCTGCGAAGGGACCCTGCTGCGCGGACTCCTGGTGCATTCGGCCGGCGACTATTCACAGTTGCTCCAGAGCATGATCGGCTGGAGTCCCGCCACCTTCGTGCGCGTGATGAATATCGACGCACGAAAGATGGGATTGACCCGAACGCACTACGTCGACCTGACCGGCATCTCACCCGGGGACCAGTCGACCGCCGGCAATCAAGCGACACTGGCCGTCACCCTCATGACCGACGAACCGGTCGTGGACCAAATCGTCGCCCTGACCCACGTGGCACTCCCCTACAACGGCGTCGTCGTCTCCTACACTCCCTATATCGGCGTGGCCAACGTCGTCGGCGTGAAATCCGGTTTCACCAATCCGGCCGGCGGTTGTGACGTCATGGCGATCAAGGTCACGATTGGCGCGAACACCTTCTTGACCTACGCGGTCGTACTCGGTGAACACGGTGGGAACGCGCTGGGGGTCGCCGGCTACGCCGCCCTCACGCTTTCACGCTCACTGCGTCCGTCGATCAAACAGGTGCGGACCCCTACGGGCGTGCAGCTCGAGTGGGTCGGCCCGGTCGCCGACGTGAAGCCTTGACGCTCCCCTAGGACAGGGCTCGTCGGAGATCCTCGAGCAGGTCGTCGCTGTCTTCGATGCCGACGCTGAGTCGGACCAAGTTGTCCGGGATCTCCAGTAACGAGCCACTCGTTGACATGTGCGTCATCTGCGCCGGCAGTTCGATCAGACTCTCGACGCCGCCGAGCGACTCCGCCAAGGTGAAGACCTTGGTCTTTTCCACGAACGCCTTGGCGTGCGCGGCACCGCCCTTGACCTCGACGCTCACCATCCCGCCAAATCCACTCATCTGATCGAGTGCGATCTTGTGGTTCGGGTGCGTCTCCAATCCCGGGTACCAGACGCGCTCGATCTGATCGTGGTGCTCGAGCATCGCGGCCACCTTCGCGGCGTTCTCTTGATGCCGGTCCATGCGTACGGCCAGCGTGCGGATTCCGCGCATGATCAAGTAGCAGTCCAGGGGGCCCGGAATGGCGCCGATGGCGTACTGGAAGAACTTCAATCGCGTGGCGAGTGCCGCGTCGTTCGTGACGAGAGCTCCGCCGATGGCGTCGGAGTGTCCGCCCAGGTATTTCGTGGTCGAATGCATCACGACGTCGGCGCCGAGCGTCAATGGAGTTTGCAGGTACGGAGTCGCGAACGTGTTGTCGACCACCAACGAGGCCCCGTGACGGTGGCTCACGTCGGCCAGCGCCGCGATGTCGGCAATCCGCAACCAGGGATTGCTCGGGGTCTCGGCCCAGACGAGTTTCGTGCCGTCACGCCACGACGACTCCACGGCCTCGATGTCCGAAAGGTCGACCACGTCCGTCTCGATCCCCCAGGGCCCGAAGATCTTCGTCAGCATTCGATAGGTGCCGCCGTAGGCGTCGGCCGAGAGGATCACTCGATCCCCCGGGGACAACGTGCGCAACATCGCGTCGGTGGCGGCGAGACCGGACGAGAAGGCGATCGCGAACTGCGCGACTTCCAGGCTCGCCACGACCGCTTCGAGAGCCGCGCGCGTCGGGTTGTCGCCTCGACCGTAGTCGGCGAACTTGACGACGCCGACCGACTCCTGGGCGTAGGTCGAGGTGAGATAGACCGGCACGTTGACGGCCCCGGTCTCGAGGTCGGGCTCTTGTCCCGCGTGGATGGCCCGGGTGGAAAACTTCACGACTGTCCCTCCAAGATCGAATCAGGCGCGTTGTTCGAGAGGAAGCGAAGCACGTCCGAGGCGGTGATCACGCCGCGGGGCCGCCCGTCAGCGAGCACCAGCAGCGCCGGCGTCGAGGCGAGTCGACGGGTCACGGACTCGAGCGGCTCGCCCACGCCGATCGTCTCGAGGATCGGACCCATGACCGCCTCGATCGGTCGATCGAGCATCGAGGGATCCTTGAATCCCAGCTCCATGAGGTCCAGTTCGATCGCCGTCCCGACGACCTCTTTGGCCGCGAGCGGTAACTCGTCGGTCACGGCGATGACGACCTGGGAGACACCTCGTTCGCGCATGAGACCCGTCACCTCGCGCACACTCTGATCCGTGGTCGCCAAGATGAGGTCGGTCGCGTTCGCACCCTTGACGTCGAGGATGTCACCGGCCGTCGGACCTCTTTCGGTCGTCAAGAAGCCGTAGCCGCGCATCCAGTCGTCGTTGAAGATCTTCGAGATGTAGCCGCGCCCCGTGTCGGGCACGAGTACCACGACGCACGACCCCGCGGGCGCCGTCTGGGCGACGCGAAGAGCCGCGACGACCGCGGTCCCGCCCGAGCCACCGATGAGCATCCCCTCTTCGTGGGTCACGCGTCGTGCCATGTCGAAGGCGTCGGCGTCACTCACGGCGATGACTTCGTCGACGAGACTCGGGTCGTAGTTCGCGGGCCAGAAGTCCTCGCCCACCCCTTCGGTCAAGTACGGACGACCCTCGCCGCCGGAATAGACCGAACCCTCGGGATCGGCCGCGACGATTCTGATCGCGGGATTTTGTTCCTTGAGGTACTTCGCGACGCCGCAGATGGTGCCGCCGGTCCCGGCCCCGGCGACGAAGTGCGTCACCGTGCCGTCGGTGTCGCGCCAGATCTCGGGCCCCGTCGTCGTGTAGTGCGCGTAGGGATTGGCCGGGTTGGAGTACTGGTCGGGCCGAAACGCCCCGGGCGTCTCTCGGGTCAGCCGTTCGGCGGTCGAGTAGTACGAATCGGGGTCTTCCGGAGCGACCGCGGTCGGACAGACGATCACCTCGGCCCCGTAGGCCTCGAGGAGTCGCACCTTCTCCGCGGCCATCTTGTCGCTCATCACGAAGATGCAGCGGTAACCGCGCTGGGCCGCGACGATCGCCAGCCCGACGCCGGTGTTCCCGCTGGTCGGTTCGACGATGACGCCGCCGGGTTTCAAGAGTCCGTCACGTTCCGCGGCGTCGATCATCGTCAGCGCCGGGCGATCCTTCGAACTCCCGCCGGGGTTCATCGATTCCAACTTCACCAGTACCTCGACGCCGTTGGGCGTTTCGAGGCGATTGAATCGCACGAGGGGTGTCTCGCCGATGAGGTCTAACAAGGAGTTGGCCACGCGCATGGCTCCACCCTATTTGGGGAATCGCTCGCGTCGCGGCGAACGGGCCCGCGCCTCAGATTTCAGTCGCCGTCACTGTGCTAGGGTCGCCCGCCACGCCAGTGACGCCCCGGCGAACGCGCCACTCGATGACGCCGATGCTGATCCAACCGACGATGATGACCAACCAGAACGTCAACAGTCGATAGACCAGCACGACGGCCAGCGCGGGAACCTTTTTAGCCCCGTAGGCCACCAGAATGACGGCCAGACTGCCTTCGACGATGCCGAGGCCACCCGGAATGAGGGGCAACGACGCAACTATTTGGGACACGCCAAACGCGAGCAACACACCACTCCAGGGGATCGTCGCGTGCACCGCGCCGAAACAGCACAACAGGATCACGAAATCCATGAGCCAGAGCGACGTGGCCATGACCACGAGTCCCACCGCGGCGCCATTCGAAAGCGGAATCTCGTGCATCCGCCGCAACGTGGACTCGACACGTTTCATGACGTCGCCCCGGGGGTGACCAGTCGTCCGACGAATGAGCCGAAGGACCAGTCCCAAGGAACGCAACAACAGGTCGCGACGGACGAGGAACGCTCCGGCGATCACCACCACGAACAGACCGACGATCACCGTTCCTCGGGCCTGCACCCCCGTGTGGCCGCTCAAGGCGACGAGCACACCGATGAGGAGCAGGAGGGACAGGCCGATGGCCTGGGCGATCAGTATCGTCAGGATCGACCAACCGGCGCTGGCGCCGCTCGCCCCGTGACGTCGAAAGAACCGGTAGCGATAGGCACTCGACACCGCCGGCTCGCCGGGGACGGAGTACGCGATGGCGTTATTGGCGAGCGAGACAAGCGTGAGTGACCTCAAGGAGAGATCCGCGCCGCTCCACTGCAGAACTTTTTGTTGGAGGAAGCCGTAGCCCACGACCGACGTCACCTCGGCGAGCACCGCGCCCGTCTCCCAGGCGTAGTTGAGGTGGTCCAGATGATGAAGCGCCCCGGTGAACTCACCTCGCTGGCCGACGAGCAACACCAAGATGAAGACGCCGAGACCGACCCCGACGGCGTAGCGCACGGTCAACCAAAAGGTTCGACGGCTCCGCGACGGCGCTGTCTCGTCGGTCACGAGTTCACACTACCGACGACGAAACCCGGCAAGAATCGATCACCACCGGCGCGATCACTCGGAATAATCGAACAACTACGATTTGCCATGGCCCGAAGCGACTCGAATGATGCTTTCACGCCGATCGAAGGTCCGATACGAAGCGCCATCATCGGTCTCGGACGCGTCTATGAACTCAACATTCGTGCCTACGTCGACAATCCCGACGCCGTGGTCGTGGCGATCGTGGATCCCAGTGACCAACGCCGCACGCAGCGCCAGGCGGAGTGGCCCGGCGCGCGAGCCTTCGCCTCAGTGGATGAACTGATCGCGAGCGACACCGAGATCGACGCCGTCGAGTTGTTGCTCCCGACGACGCAGAACGAAGAGGTCGTCATGGCCTGTTTGGCCCAAGGCTGGCACGTCAACCTCCAAAAGCCCTTTGCCAATGACCTCGCGAGCGCCTCGTTGATGGCCGAGGAAGCTCACCGACGAGGTCTTCAACTCCGGGTCATGGAGAACTACCTCTTCTACGAGCCGCTCCAGAAGTTGAAACAGACCGTCGACTCCGGTGCGCTCGGTTCGATCAGTGGCTATCACATGAAGATGGTGGCGAGCGGACGCGGGGGCTGGGAAGTGCCGGGCGATTCCTACGAGTGGCGTTTCCAGCAAGCCCGAGACGGACGTGGTCAGCTCCTCTTCGATGATGGTTGGCACAAGCTCTCGACGGCCCTGTGGCTGTTCGGACCGGTCAAGGAAGTCCGAGCGTGGATCGGTTCGACGGAGATCATTCCGGGCATCGAAGTGGACGCGCCGACCACGATGACCTGGGAACACGAGAACGGGATCCGCGGCGTGTGGGACGTCACGTTGGCCGTTGACATGTACCTGCGCTCGGATTACTACACGAATGACGAACGTTGGGAAGTCACCGGCCGACGAGGATTCGCTCGAGTCAATCGCTGCACCGGTCGTGGCATCCAGGAACCGAGTTTCGAGGTCTATCTCGACGGAGAGATGCGATCGTTCCACGCTCTCGATGACGACTGGGCGAGCAGTTTTCGCGACTCGGGTCGACACTGGCTCCGGGCACTGCGAACCGGTGAGGGTCCACTGCTGTGGGGAGCAGCGCACGCAACGGACGTCCTGCGCTTTGCCCTCGCCGCCTACCAGAGCAGTGCGCGCGGGGGCGTCGGGATAGACCCCGGATCACTAACCGTCGAACTCGATGGAAATGCGTCCGCGAACTGAGTTGACATTCGCTCGCGCGATACGTCGAGTCGCGAATGTGAGTGTGCGGTGAGCGACCTCGAATCGGTTCGAACACGCCTGAGCGCCGCCGGGTTCGTGGCGGCCGACGAAGAGGCGTCGGAACTACTCCAAGGTTCGAACGGTGACCCCGTCGAATTGGAGTCTCGACTCAAACGACGTTTGGATGGTGAGCCACTCGCTTGGATCACTGGGTTCGCCACCTTCTGTGGATTAGAGATTCGTGTTGATCCCGGTGTCTATGTGCCGCGCTGGCAAAGTGAACCACTCGCCCGTCGCGCCGCGGCACGTTTGCCCCAACGAGGCATCGCCATCGATGTGTGCACCGGAGCCGGGGCGATCGCGAAGGTGCTGCTCGCCGAAAAGCCTCGTGCCCGTGTCACGGGTACTGATATCGACGAACGAGCCGTGACGTGCGCGAAGTCCAATGGCGTCGATGCGCGGTGCGGTGACTTGTTCGCACCACTATCGCCCGATCTCGAGGGTTGTGTCGACGTGGTCATTGGCGTCGTGCCGTACGTCCCGACCCAGAGCATGTCCTTGTTGGCGCGCGACACACTCGAATTCGAATCACCCTTGTCCTACGACGGAGGACCGGAGGGCCTCGATGTCCTTCGACGCGTACTGGAAGGTGGCCACCGCTTCTTACGACCCGGGGGCTCGGTGTTCCTCGAAGTGGGTGGACCACAGGCTGAGTTGCTCCGCGATGACCTGGCGCGATGGGGATTCGAAGACCTCACGGTCTTGTTCGATGATGACGGTGACCTTCGTGGGCTTGAAGCCACCCGAACCGCATAGGTGACTCATGTCGACCCGAGCAATCGATCGCCGCGACGCCTATAGAGCGCCGAACTATGGTCTCCTCTCCTAGTTCGTCGAAGTACCGGTCATCTGGATCGCGATCCTCGCCCTCTTGGGTCTCAGTGTGGGAGGGCGTCGGTGACAGGTCACGACCACACAGACACCGACGACGAAAGATCCACTGGGGCGTTGAGCCCGTATACCCGGCGTGATGATGGGTCAAAGAGATCGTCGACGACGCGCCGCGACGCGTCCGACATTGTGAACCGGGCCACGCGCGCCCGGGTACGGCCGTTGGACCTCTGGCGGTTACTGCGACTTGCGGGCAGCGCACTGATGGTCGCGACGGGCGCGATCCATCTCGACCTCTACCTCACGGGTTACCAGACCATTCCAACGATTGGCTGGTTGTTCCTCGTGCAAGTGATCAGTGCGTTCGCGTTCGCGGTTGCCCTCATCGTCTCAAGGAGTCGACTGGTCGCCGCGGCCGGCGCCGCATTCCTTACGTCGACCTTCGTGGGCTATCTCCTCTCGTTGCACTACGGACTCTTCGGATTTCGAGAAGTGCGCACGACCGCGGGTGGGGCGGCGGGCGCCATTGAGATCGCCGGTTTCGCGGTGCTCGCCGGATTCGCGGCGCGTCCGGATCGGCACGACCTCGTTCGTACCTCGCGAACGCCTCGTCGACTTTTGGGGATGAATGAGAGCGTGGCGTTCGTCACGGGCCGTTGGGTGGCCGGAGTACTCGCGTTACTGGGCGCCCTCACGCTCGCGTTCTGGCTGCCGACGGCCAGCGCGCCGGCGACGAGTGCCGGTGGAACGACGGTGTCATTGAAGGTCGCCGACGTCCATGGCGTCGCACTGCTCACCAACGAGCGCGGCGACACGTTGTACTGGTTCGCACCCGATTCACCAACGACGTCTCGCTGTTACGGCACGTGCGCGGCGTACTGGCCCCCCGTCCTCGGGACGCCCGCTCCCCCGGCCGGCGTCGCGGGGACCTTCGCCACGTTGAAGCGAACGAACGGATCAGAGCAGGTCACCTACGACGGTCATCCTCTCTACACCTACGTCGGTGATTCGGCCCCGGGCCAGGTCACCGGAAATCGCATTCGCCTGAACGGCGGCTGGTGGTACGAGATGAAGGTGTCGAATTAAGCCGTGCTCACGGCAAGCGGCCGATCACCACACGCCCGGAGCGAGTCGCCAAGGGACGCGAGCTCGATACTCGCCGTAGTCACTGCTTGAGACGAGCAGTCGCTCCTCAACGACCGCTCGACCGACGTTGCAGCTACAGACGAAGGCCACGACGAGCGCGTTGCGTATCGAAAGACTTTGGAGGAGATAGCCGATCTGCAGAAAGAAATACGAGGCGTAGATCGGGTGGCGAACGAAAGAGTACGGACCACGTTGCACCAGACCTCGATCCGCGGCGGCGAAACCGAAGGAGCGGCCCAGCGCGATGAAGGACGCGACGCAGACGGACAGGCCGATCATCTGGACGTCGAATCCGGCGACCACCCCCCAATGCGGATGGGCGCCGTCGGGTCGCAGCAAGACGCCACCGAACGTCCCGCCAAAGGCGAGGATCCAGTCGATCGGCCGTTGACTCACGACTCGCGCCGGGCGCCGCACCAGGTACGCGACCACGATCCACACCTCTTCGGCGAAGAACGCACCGCCGATCAGAGAGTGCGTGCGCAGGTAGTACTCGAGACCCGCGCGCGCGAACAGCGCCGCCCCGAAGGCCGCAATCAGATTCGCGATGATCCGCACGGCGAGGACCGTGCGAGACGACCTTCTCCATACCGGCGTCTCGCTCTTCGCGCGAGGCCGCTCGACTTCGACCAAAGCCGGCGCGGAGAGGACGGGTCGCGATCCGGCTCTATTCGTCATTGAGTCGTCAACAGTCCTGAACGATCGAGTCGCCGCTCGATGAGGGCGTCGAGACTGACTCTTCCCGGACCGAGAAAGACGATGACGAGCGCCATCACTGCGAGCGCCAGGTTGAACTCATAGCCCGGCGTCAACGACTCGGAGTTGATTCCATTGACCCACGTCACCGTGATCATCGCCATCACCTGGTCGCCGAAGAGGGCGAGGCCGGCCAGACGCGAACCGAGTCCCAGGGCCATGGCGATCGCTCCACCGAACTCGATCACACCGCCGAGAACGGCGAAGAACCCGCCCGGATGGAGATGCGCGGTGTTCGAGAAGAAGAGGGCAGTGGTGTGAAGTCCCGGGCCGTTGAAAGCTCCAAAGAGTTTCCCGGCGCCGTAGTAGACGAAGATCCACGCGAGCGCGATTCGTACCGAGGCGAGAGCGAGGTCGCTCGATCGTGCGCCGGGACGAGTCGTGAACACCATGGTCAAGAGTGCGCGACCGCGTCGCGTGGCAACGTCGCTGGACTTTTCCGACGTCACTGAATTGCTCGATTGAAGACCGTCTCGCCAAATGGGTCACGGGTGTCGATCCCCGATCGGACGGCGTCACTCGTCTCGAAGTCACGGGTCTCGAGTGTCTGCGAGTGATCCTCAACGACGTCGACACGCTCGTTCAATGGTCGAAACGGTCCGAGGAGCTGAGCCGCGAATACCGAGAAGTGGCGTGCGCGTGGCGCACTCTGCTCAACGGCCAGAGGTCGACCCGGCAGACCGGTGTCGATTCGAATCGTCTCTTTCGTCGGGAACACCGCGCGTCCGGACAGTTGATCCCAGATCGTGAGGGCGAAACCGAGGTTCACGTCCTGTCGACCTTCGACGCGGTGGTGGATGCGGTGATAGTTCGGACTGCAAAAGACTCGATTCAGGGGACCGAAACTCAAGTTGGTGTTCGAATGTTCGAACGCCACGACCGCGGCGTAGACGACCAAGAGCGTCGTCGTGATCCCACCATTGGCGACGAGGATTATTCCCGGGATCAACGTGATGAGATACGAGACGTGGATCAAGGGGTGGGTGCGAAAGACCGTGAGTACGCTCATGTCCTCTTGGGAGTGATGCAGTTCGTGGAATCGCCACAGCAGCCGCACCTTGTGGTTCGCCAGATGCGCACTCCAGTTACAGGCATCCATGGCGACGAAGATCAAGGCGATCACGAGCCAGCGTGGCAGGAACTCGTAACGCGGCACGATGATCCACGGAAGTGACTTGCTGACCACCTCGGCGAACGACAGTGAAAGCGCGACCACGAGGGGAACGACCAGCGTCGCGTTCAACAACGTGTACAGGACATCCTGTCGATAGCCACGCGCGAAGAATCGTCGACGCTGCGCTGGTCGCAGGCGCTCGATGACGAGAAACAGCACGAGGATGCCGACGGTCACTGGTCCGACGATGATCACCCGCAAGTTCGTCATCGACGCGGCGAAGCTCGTGCCTCCCCACCGACTGGTGAGCCCGATGGCGATGAGTACGACCGCAACCGCGACGATGGAGAGCGCCGGAAGATAGACACGTGACGAGAGCGCACGCCGCGCCACGTCCGGTTCGAGTCGCGACGTGGACTCGGGAGCGACCGTGGGTGTGTCACTTCGCGAAATGATGACAGATGACATAGAGGCCTCCAACTTCACTGTCTACGTGCTAGAACCCGACCCCGCCGCCGCCACCGCTGACCGTCGTCGTGGTCGTGGGCTTGCCCGCGGGCTTCACGAGCACCACGTCGACCCACGTGCCCCAGGTGTCGGTGACGTTGCCCTTGACCTGTCCGAGCGCCGTGTCCTTGAAGAACCAGTAGAGGGCC
>Ga0182030_10006827_pt1 | contig 23973 bp, 21 predicted proteins | sample 812S3MmetaG_FD_121299 | JGI IMG/M metagenome (GOLD analysis project Ga0182030, IMG submission 121299) | Permafrost microbial communities from Stordalen Mire, Sweden - 812S3M metaG (Illumina Assembly) | ecosystem: Environmental > Terrestrial > Soil > Wetlands > Permafrost | place: Sweden...
AGAGACACAACAGCTAGTTTGATTTGGTCTTCCGATATCTCTCAATCAGCGCATTCGTCGAACTGTCGTGCGCGAGCCCTGAAGAGCTCTTCAGTTCCGGCACAATCTTCATGGCCAGTACCTTGCCCAGTTCCACTCCCCACTGATCGAACGAGTCGATTCGCCAAACCGCGCCCTGCGTGAACACGTCGTGCTCGTACAGCGCGATCAGTTTGCCCAGAATCTCCGGCGTCAACTGTTTCGCCAGAATCATATTGGAGGGCCGGTTACCTTCGAAGGTCTTGTGCGGGACCAGAGAATCCGGTGTTCCGCCCGCTTTCACTTCGGCAGCCGTCTTGCCGAACGCCAGCGCTTCCGCCTGCGCGAACAGGTTCGCGGTGAGGATGTCGTGATGGTCGCCGTGCGGATTGAGCGACTGCGCGAACCCGATGAAGTCACAGGGAATCACTTTCGTCCCCTGGTGGATGAGCTGATAGAACGAGTGCTGCCCGTTCGTGCCCGGCTCGCCCCAGTAAATCGCGCCGGTCTGATAATTCACATGCGAGCCATCGATCGTGATGGACTTGCCGTTGCTCTCCATTGTCAGCTGCTGCAGATACGCCGGGAAGCGCTTTAGATACTGGTCATACGGAAGCACCGCCACGGTTTGCGCGTTGAAAAAGTTGTTGTACCAAACCGTCAGCAGGCCCATCAGCACAGGCAGATTCTTCTCGAGCGGCGTGGTTTTGAAATGCGTGTCCATCGCATGGAAGCCTGCCAGCATGGCGCGGAAATTCTCCGGGCCGATCGCGAGCATGGATGAGAGCCCGATTGCCGAATCCATCGAATACCGGCCGCCAACCCAATCCCAGAACCCGAACATGTTCGCCGTATCGATGCCGAATTTCGATACCTCGGCCGCATTCGTCGACACCGCGACGAAGTGGCTGGCAATCGCTTTGTCATCTTTCAGCTGCGAGAGCGCCCACTCGCGCGCGTGCTTCGCGTTGGTCATCGTTTCGAGCGTGGTGAAAGTTTTCGACGACACGATGAACAGCGTCTCATCGGCATTGATGTCGCGGGTCGCCTCAGCAAAATCCGTGCCGTCCACGTTCGACACAAACCGGCAGCTGATGCTGCGGTCGGTGTAGTGCCGCAGCGCTTCATACGCCATGACCGGACCCAGATCGGACCCGCCGATGCCGATATTGATCACGTTCTTCACCTTCTTGCCGGTGAAGCCCTTCCACGCGCCGGAGCGTACGCGGTCGGCGAATGCCGCCATTTTGTCGAGCACCTGATGGACTTCCGGCACTACGTCAACACCGTCGGAAAAGATCTTTTCCGACTTGGGCGCGCGCAGCGCCACATGCAGCACCGACCGGTTCTCTGTGAGGTTGATCTTCTCTCCGCTGAACATGGCGTCGCGGCGTTCCTCGAGGCCTGACTGCCTCGCCAGTTCGAGCAGCAGTTTGACGGTCTCTTCTGTGATGCGGTTTTTCGAATAATCGAGGAACAGTCCTTCGGCCTCGACGGAAAAGCGGGAAGCGCGCCCCGGATCTTTGGCAAACAGGTCGCGCAGATGAACCTCGCGCATCTCGGCGGCGTGCTTTTCAAGCGCCTGCCAGGCGGGGAGCGTGGTCAGCGAACTTACGGCTTTCGGCGATGAACTCATACGTCGGATTTTCTCCTCCAAATACCCTAGCAGCATTGACCTCGCGCGGGAAGGGCTCGTTTGAACTGTAGCCGATTCTTACGGGCCGGCGGGCCGATTCCTGATCCGCCATGCGCTGCAGGACGGCCAAGACGCCGGGACTTGAAGAACCTGGCCCTGTAACCGGAAAGTGGATGTTTCGTTGCCGCTCCCTGACGGTCACGGTTCTGTAACTAACTGCGGCGCACGCTGCCGGGAATGGCCCGCAGATACTGCTTCGGCATCGTCACCTGCGCCCCCAGCTTCCCGGCCGCATGAATCGCAAAATACGGATCGCGCAGGAACTCCCGCGCCATCAGGATCACGTCCGCCTTTCCGCTCGCGACAATCTCCTCGGCCTGTGTGGCTTCTGTGATCATCCCGACCGCCCCTGTCATGACGCCTGCCTCTTTCCGAATCCGTTCCGCGAACGGCACCTGAAATCCCGGCCCGACCGGGATCTTCGCGCTGAGCGCGCTGCCACCGGACGATACATCCACGAGATCCACGCCCAGCCCCGCCGCGCGCCGCGACAGTTCCACCGAATCCTCAATCGCCCAGCCGCCGTCGACCCAGTCGGTGGCCGAGATACGCAAAAACAACGGCACATCCGGCCCGATTTCGGCCCTCACTGCCTTCACCACCTCGAGCGCCACGCGCACGCGATTGTCGAAGCTCCCGCCGAACTCATCCGTCCGCGCATTCGACAGAGGCGACAGGAACTGATGGATCAGATAGCCGTGCGCGCCATGAATTTCGATGACTTCGAACCCGGCATCGAGCGCTAACCGCGCCGCAGCGGCGAACGCCCGCACCACGCGCTCGATATCCGCGCAGTTCATCTCGCGAGGCACGGGGCCGCCGTCCGTAAACGCCTTGGGACTTGGCGCCTGAACCTGCCAGCCATTCTTCACGCCCGGCGCGATGGGCGCGCCTCCGTCCCATGGCGCTTCCGTACTCGCCTTGCGCCCCGCGTGCGCCAACTGAATGCCCGGCGTGGCACCCTGGCTCTTCACGAAATCCGTGATGCGGCGGAGCGGCCCGACATGTTCCCTTTTCCAGATGCCGAGATCCGCGTAGGTGATCCGGCCCTCGGCTTCCACCGCCGCGGCCTCCGTCAATACCAGCCCGGCGCCGCCTACGGCCCGCGATCCCAGGTGCACCAGGTGCCAATCGGAAGCAAATCCGTCCTCGCTCGAGTACTCGCACATCGGCGAAACGGCAATTCGGTTCGGCAAGGTTATGCTGCGGATCTTCAGCGGCGAAAAAAGCGTCGGGATCGTCATTGCTGAATTATCGCCCGCGAGGTTTGGGGGACTCGAATCCTCCAACTATGCAGCGCGCGGCTGGGAGCGATGCGCGCTGCGACCGCCAGCGTTACGCTTTTGGTTGTCCGAACGCTCGCCGAATGAACGGCTGCCAGAGGCGAATTGCGTCGGCGGGGGCAAGGGTCTCGATTCGCCGGAGCTGCGCATAAAGTTCTTCGCGCATTTCCGGCGTGAGCCTGCGAAACACCTTTTCGAAATCGGGGACCGGCGGCGGATCCACCACGCCGGCACGCCGCAGAATGTCACGTCCGGCACGCATGGCGTCCGAAAACATCTGGTACGCCGCGTGGGCCTTCGATCGGTCGGCGAAGTCGTCCATGAACGGAGTATATCGGGCGCGGAGTTAAGTATATCGACGCTAAGTGAAGGGGGACTGTGTTCATTTCGCCCGGCGATTTTCTGTGCTATTCTGCGCAGGTCAGGTTAGAGCGGAATGGCGCGAAAACATCTCACCTTCCTCATTTTATTGACCGCCTGTGCGGCGTTCGCGCAGCAGAACGGGCGCTTCGCCACGCTCAAGAGTCAGGCGTTCGACTACTTCGATCGCGGTCAATACGACAAAGTAGCGGGCAAGCTCGAGGAAATCTGGGAACAGGACCATTCAGATCTGAAGGTCGGCGAGTATCTCGCCATGGGCTACATTTACGGGGATAAGGATCTGGCGAAAGCACAGCCGATCATGAAGGAAGTGCTGGCCAAAGGCGGTCAGGCCACGTTCCTGATTCAGCACTCACACGAGAAGCTTGGCTTTCTCAACGGCGACACGCTGAATAACTATTGTTCCGGAAAAATGTCGATCGTTCCCGGAAAGGTTTCCTTTATTGCGGATGACGGCATGCACTCCGCGACTTTCACCGGCGCGGCGCTGAAGACACTTCGCCTGCAGGGCAGCGGACCGGGCAGGCTGGAAATTAAATCCGAAGGGAAGAATTATACGTTTCGTGTAAAGAGCGAAACGCACGCCGAAGCTGCGTTTTTGCTGGAACTGGTGCAACAGAATCTCCGGTAATGTAACCAGGTGAATGCAGGCAGACAGTCAGGGAGGCTTTCATGCGAAGAAATCGTATCTTTCCGGTCGCAGTCGCGATCTCACTTCTCGCAACCGTTCCGGGCTACGGCCAGTTCGGTCTTGGGAAAAACAAAGACAAAGACAAGGAGGCCGAACGCATCCAGAAAGAAACCGAGCGCGACTCGAAAAATCTGCGCGCCTACGAAAAGGTCAAAGCTTACGCCACGGACAAGTATGCCAGCGACCCGGACTTCCACGACGAAGTGGAGGCGCGGTATGCGGACGTGCTGCGCGATCACACAGCCATCGCGTTCGAGAAGAACACACACCGCGGCTCGAAGATCTATGCGGTCAATGAAGACCGCTTCCGCCTGAACGACGAAACCGACGGAATCTATGACAATCTGCTGGTGCAGGATCGCATTAACCGTATCGGCCAGAGCCTTGTTCCCAAGGATTCCGACCGCGTCTTTGCTTTCCGTCTGACCGCGAATCCGACCCCGGGCGCCGACACACTCGCCACCGGAACGATCTACATCACGACAGGCATGGTCTCTCTGCTCGACAACGAAGCGCAGCTTGCGTACGTGCTCGCTCATGAAATGGCGCACGTGCAACTGGATCACTGGAAGCAGAAGTCCATGATGGAGGTCGGGCTCGAGGCATACAACAATGATCAAACGAAGAAGGCCGAACGCATCGGCGTGATCGCAGGGATCGCGGGTGGTCTGGCCGGTGGATTGGCGACCAAGAGCGTCGGCGCCGGACTCGCCAGCGGCGTGGCGGCCGGCGGACTGGGCTATCTTGCAGGCGAACTCCTCAACCGCAAGATGGTGGTTAACTGGGACCGCGCCCAGGAAGATGAAGCCGACAAGATGGCGTTCAAGGCCATGCTCAACGCGCAGTACGACGTGCGCGAGGTACCGAAGCTTTACACGATCGTCGAGAACGTGGTGGTGCGCGACAGCCGCGCCACGCTTGGCTTCCTTGGTGAAAAGAACCGCGTCAAAGAACGCAAAGAACAGGCCAACAAGCTGATTGCCGACGCCTACAAGGCGGATATCGAAGCCCAGCTGAAAGGCTCCGGTTTCCATGGCGATTCGGCGGGCCACCGAAATCTCATGGCGGAGCTGAAACGTGACAACGGGATCATGGCGTATTACAACGACATGTTCGATCTGGCGCGAAAAAATCTCGAAGAAGCCGTCTCTATCCGCGACAACGATCCGGCAGCCGAATACTATTACGGCAAGACGCTCGAGACCATCGGCCGCACGCCGGACGACCATAAGATGGCGCAGCAGGCCTTTATCAAAGCGGCGCAGTTCGACAGACAGCAGGAGAACTTCGGTTCGCATCTGCACCAGGCGCTGATGTTCCTGGAGGATGAAAACACACAGAACAATGCTCAGTTGACCAAAGAGCTGGACACCTACGTCACGGATTATGCGCGCTATCAGCTGGAGTACTCGAAGACACTGCTGCTGCCGCCGAACATCAATACGATCTCAGAATACATGCGGCTGTACGGATCGGCCGACTGGCAGCCGACTCTGCCGGAAGGAGCCTCCACCGTGCGGCTCTCGGAAAACCAGCTCCCGAGCAACCCCGTGACTCCGAGGGCGGCCCCGCAACCTACGGTGACGCCGGCGGCGGCTTCAAAGATGCCCTGCAAACCAGGCATGACCGCGGCACAGTGCGCGACTGCGGGCGTGAAGTCGGTGCTGCCGAAGTAAATGCGGGTCACGCCAATCGGGCTGGCGGTTGTTGTGGCAGCCGCCGGCCTTTCCCAAACGGGACCACAGCCGGTGTTTGAGCTTTCGCTGCCGGATATCAACCGCACCATCGCAGGCGGCGCGGGTGTGGTAGCCGATATTCCGGTCAGCCAGATCACGAAGCTCACCATTCAGGTGACCGGCTCCGCCGACACCAATCTCAGCTATGGCGACCTGCGCGTACGCATCAACGGCAAGGGCGCGCGCAACGTCTTTGACAGCGGCGCCAACGCCCGCGGCAAGTTTCTGACGATGACGCCGAACACGCTCCGCATGCGTCGCGATGCGATATTCGACCGCCAGGAAAACACCATCGAGGTTTACGGCAAAGACAAGCGCGGACGCGAATACTACCAGAACTGGATTCTGCGTAACGGCCGGGACGATCTGAACCCGTATTTCACGTACGTGTCGAGCATGTCGCCGAACGATGATTCGGGAGTTCCGCCGGACGTTGTACTGGATTCGCCGGCGTCGCCTATTGTCTTCCCGGCGGGAAAACCGAGCGTAACGGTGCAGGTAAAAGGCATTGCATCGGCTGCCGGCGGAATCGACAGCTTCCTCGTGAACGGCAAGCCCGCCACGAGCACACCCAAGGCGATGACTGTTAAGATCGATCAGCCAGTCGTGATCAGCCGCGGCGCGAAGACATTTCCGCTGGAAGCGACAGACGCGAAAGGAAACAAGCGCAGCGTTACGGTGCCTATCCTTTATCCGGGTTCAACCGCGCCGCCGCCCAAACTCGCCGGAACAGCCTGGGCTGTGATCATTGGCATCTCGCGATTCACGTCTCCGACGGGAGCGCCGCCGGCCCTGCCGGCCGCTGCCTTCGACGCGAAGGAGATGGCGGCGTCGCTCAAAGCGCATGGTTTCAAAGACGAGAACATGAAGGTGCTCATCGATGAACAGGCCACGGTCGAGCAGATTCGCACGGCGCTGGGCGATTTTGTGGCGAAGGCCAAGCCCGAGGATATGCTGCTGCTCTACTGGTCCACGCAGGGGCTGCACGATCCGGCGTCCCCGGATAAGGTTTACCTGGCAGCCAGCAACACGCAGTCGCTGCATCTTTCCGATACCGCGATCGACATCGACGAGATGCAACTGCTGCTCGAACGCTCGGTGCGGAGCCGGCATACGCTGCTGTTCTTCGACGCCGAGCATCCGCTCGACGACAGCTGGGGCTTTCAGGGCAAACCGATTGTGAACACGCATCTGCTGAATCTGTTTGACGACATGCTGGGGCGTTCGGTGCTGGTGGCAGGTGCGTCCGGACAGGAATCGGGACGCGGCGTGTTCTCCACCGCGATCGTGGAAGGCCTGAGCGGGAAAGCGGATATCGATCAAAACCACGTCGTGACGGCGCGCGAGATCTGCGACTACACGGCGGAAGCTGTACGCACAGCCACCGGCGGGAACCAGGTGCCCCGCGCACTGATATCGAAGACGGAAGAGGAGCTGCCACTCCTTGCGCTGCGTTAGTATCGTCGCTCTGTTGATGGCCGAGGCTTTGCACGCCGCGCCCGCCCTCCAGGTGCGGATCATGCTCGAACGCGTCGACCACAGCCTCGTAACGGTCTCGCCGCGGCATGAGTTTCATTCGGGCGATCGAATTCATCTGCGGGTCAGCTTGTCGGAGCCTGCAGACGTTTACGTTCTTAACAAGACCCGAGCGGACTTCTCCATCGACCCTGCAGCGCTCCGTGCCGCGCGAACCGGTGACGTCGAGACGATTTCCGGTCTGCCGCACATCGTTTTCGGTCCTTTGCGGCTGACCGCAGGCGAGACTGACCTCGCCGCCGTCAGCTTCGATGAATCGGCCGGGATCGAGAAGCTTCTGCTTGTCGCGGCATCGCGCCCGAGCGAACCACCAACAGTGATCGAAATGGATCTCCGCCATGCGAACTGAGCCCATGACTCGACGGACATTTCACCTTGCCACAGCCGGTGCTCTGCTTCAGGGACTTCTGGCGGCGCAGGACAAAGGCGTCAAAGTCATCGGCAATCCCGCTTCGGGGCGCGCGGGCACAGCACCTTTCGACCCCTCGAAAGCGCGACGGCGCGCAGCGCTCGTGATCGGTAACAACGCTTATAAGAAAGCGCCTGCGCTCCGGAACTGTCTCAACGATGCCGATGACATCGGCGACACGCTGGCCAAAGCCGCGTTCACCGTAACGCGCGTGCATGACGGCAGCCTCGACGCGACGCGCGCCGCGATCACCGCCTTCACAGGCAGTCTCGGACAGGGCGACATCGCGCTGCTCTACTATTCGGGGCACGGCATTCAGGCGGGCGGCGAAAATTATCTGGTCCCGGTAGAGTTCGATATAGCGGCCGGCGAGTCGCGCCTCGCATCCGGCGCCATCGCCGCAGCGCCCGCGCTTCAGGCGATGGAGAAGTCGGGATCGCAGCTCAATATCCTGGTTCTTGATTCGTGCCGGGACAATCCCTTCCACCGCGGCGCGCCGGTCAAGGGTATGGCCCTGATGGAGCCGGGACTCGGCACGTGCGTCGCACTCGCAACCGGCCCGGGTCAGGCGGCGAGCGACAACTCGGATGAACGCAACGGGCTTTTCACCAAGTTTCTGATCCAGGAGATGAGCCGCCCGCAGCCGCTCGATGTGGTACTCAAGTCCGTGCGCGACGCGGTCTTCAAGGCCTCGGGCGGCAGGCAACGGCCCTGGACATTCGCCGACATCGTCGGCGACTTCTATTTCGCCGCGGCGGGCCAGACGCCGGTTCGCGTGGGGGTCGTCGATGTCATCGAGGCGGGCAAGCGGCAGTATCTCGCCGGGATGTTCGACGAAGCGGCCGACAGTTTCGAGCGCGCGGTGCGGACCGACCCGGAGAATGCGTTCGCGTACAACGCTCTCGGCTCGGCGCGCGCGCGTCTCAAGCAGTGGTCGATTGCCACAAGCCTGTTCGCCAAGGCGATCGAGATCAAGCCGGACTATGCCGCGGCGTATTTCAATCGCGGCGTGGCTTACTACAATGCGGGCCGTTATGAACTCGCCCTGCAGGACTTTTCGTGGGCGGTCGACGAAGAGCCCTACGACCCGCGTTCACTTGATCTGCGCGGCAAGACGCATCTCGCGCTGCGCGACAACGACGAAGCGGTTTCCGATTTCAACCGCGCGCTGGATCTCGATCCGTCGGACGCGACCGCGCTTACGGGACGCGGCGCGGTGCGCTTCCGCCAGGGCCAGTTTCAGGACGCGATCCGGGACCTCAGCGCATCGCTCAATCTGCGCGTGGCCATCGACGCCCTGGATCTGCGGGCACAGTGCTACAAGGCGACGAGACAGACTGCGCTGGCCGATACAGACACGCGGGCGGCGGATCAACTGCGGTCCCGGCGCTAGCTACTTTCCGGCCTTGTTCAGCTCCGAATAAACCATGCTGACGAAACGGTCCGCGCTGGTGCCCGCGGCTCCGGCAGGAAGCAGACCACCAGGGACCTTCGCGTCATAAGTCGCGGTGAGGTGCGCCGCCAACACCTGCGGCAGACTCTTGCCGTCCTTAATCATCTGCGAGACTTTGGACTGCACGTCGACGATCATGGCGCGGTACGGGACCAGGTCGTTGCGGTTAATGAGAGTGCCGTGACCGGGGATCAGCTTCGTGTCCGGCCCGGCGAGCAGGATCGTCTGATCGATGGCTTCCAGCGCTCCTTTGAGCGTGCCGCCGTTCGCAGTGTCGATGAACGGATAGCCATAGTTGCGATAGAAGTCGCCGATCATGATGGCGTCGGCCTTCCTGAACCGCACCATCGTGTCGCCGCCGGTGTGCGCCGCGCGGACGGGGATCAGTTCGACCGTCTCGCCGTTCATAAAGATCCTGACCGGGTCGCCCATTCCGTAAGTGATCATCGGCAGACGTGCGGAATCGGTGTTGGTGGCCGCGGGGTTACCTGATGCAGCGCGGCCCGGCGGGTGGAGCAACTCATCGCGGAGTTCCTCGCGCGCGATCAGCACCGCGCCCATTTTGGCGAAGTTGGCGTTGCCGCCCGTGTGGTCGACATGCACGTGCGTGTTAGTGAAGAAGCGGATCGGCTGCGGGCTGATTTTGCGAATGGCCGCCACGAGCTTGTCGGTGACCTGCGCGTACTGCGAGTCGACCATGAAGATGCCGTCGGGTCCGGCGAGAATGCCAACGCGTCCGCCCGCCGCGTCCTCATGACCGGGGTCGGCGCCCGCGGAGCCAGAAAGCATATAAAGGTTGGGCGCGATCCTGTCCGTGAGGAATTCGATCTTTGCGTAATCGATCCCCTGGGCGAAGGCGCATTGAAACAGAAACGGAAGGACGGCCAGTGACCGTATCACGGCTGCTTCGGCGCGCCAGGCGCCGCGCCGGGATCACCGGCCGCGTTCCCGACGAAGAGCTTCTTACCGTCGGCGAACGTGATCACGCTGCCGTTGGCGCGATTCGAACCATCCTTGGCCTGATAACCCTCGACGAGGATTTCGGTGCCGGCGGGCAGCGAACTCTTGTTCCAGCCGCGGCGGAGAAGCGAATTGGGCGCAGCGGCCTCGATCATCCAGTTGGTGACCGTGCCGTCGTCGGCCTTGACGTCGATGTGAATCCACGCGTGCGGATTGATCCACTCCATCTTCGTGACTGTACCTTTGAACTTGATCGGCTTGTCGGAGTCGAATTCAGCGGCGAATGCATGGTGGGCACGCGCGGGCACCGCGGCCATGAGCATCAGACCCGCGGCGCCTAACGTTAACAGTGCTTTTTTCATCGTGGGGTCTCCTTTTACTTACTTATTGGCAGCGGCTTTGGCGGCAGCGGCTTTCTCTTTGGCGCGGGCCCCGCTCAGCGAATCGAACATTGCATAGTTGCCTTCGTGGCACGCGTACTCGAAGTTCTGGTAGCCGGGTTCCTGGGTCATCGGAAAAGCGATTTTGAACGGACGCGTGAACGTCTTCGGATCGTCGACCGTGACCTCATACTTCATCTCGTCGGGACTGATGCGGGTGTAGCGCTCAGTCAGCTTCAGAGCTTCCGAAGTCGGTGTGCCGCCGCCGTTCAGGCCGATGCCGGTGCGTCCGGCGAGGAAGTTGGTGGTCTCAACGACGAGTGTGTTGCCTTCCCAGTGGCCGCGCGGATCGCCCATGTAAGTGCGGATTTCAGAGCTCGCGTGCGGACGGCCATTGAGCGGAATCACGCGGGCCTCATGCACCATCTCCTGCATGATCGTCACGTAGCCGGGACCCTGAATGATCTGCTGTCCATTGCCGTAGATCACCGGGAGGATGGAACCGGTGACGCCGCGACTGATGCAGCGGATGTACCAGGAGAAGTCTTCCCAGGAGTCGGCCTTCGGGTTGTTGTTGCCGGCGCCTTCGGGAATCGGACGCGCCTTGGCTTCGGGAAGCAGGTCGGGCATGCGGCCGTTGGGCGGATCGACGACAAGCGAAGTCTGCTTACAGGGACGTCGCGCGCGCTCACCCCAGTTGCCTGGAGGTCCGGTGCCCACGCGCTGGCTGGAATCGACCGTATCCTTGAGATCCCCCTCGTGCTGCTGTTCGAGGCGTTTCATGCGATCGGAAAGCTCCTGCTCGGTGTAGAAACCGCGATCGCCGAAATTCGCCGGGCGGTTCATGGGAGCGCCGATACAGTCATCGCTGGTCCAGGTGCCCTGAATGTCGGGATCGCCCCACGGAGTTTTCGGCTGCACCCAGTTCTTCGGCGGGGGCGGCAGCGCATGCGGGGCCACCTGCGCCAGGGCGGATGCGGCCGTCAGCACAAGCAATCCGGTCGCGATGAAAAATCTCATACGAATCTCCTTTGAGCGCACAGGCCGAAGGGTCCGTTGTGCGCGATCAAACGAATGCGTGAAAGGCTATTTCTTCTTCCTCAAGTCTCCGTATATCAGTTCTTCGACGAACTCAACGCATTTGAACTCGTTGAGCTGCGCATTCTTTTCCTTGCGGCGGTAAAACACCGTCGAGATCTTCCAGGGTCGAGTATATATGGTTTTGTCGTCGATGGCGGCCTCGTAGCTGATGTGGTCGGCGTCGGGCAGAGTGAAGCGTTCGACGACGTGGGTGTTCTCGGTCTGGAAGTCGCCGACGCGGTCGTACCAGCTGTTGCCGTTGAGTCCTGTGACGTCGATGACGAGCGTGTCGCCTTCCCAGTGACCGTTGGACGTGCCCATCCAGGTGTCGACCTGGCCTTCGCGGAACTTCCCCATATTGACGGCGCGATTGGCGGTGGCGTATTCGTAGGCGAAGGCGATGTCCTTGTTGCCCTGCACGATCTGGAACGGGAATGCCATGTAGTTGGCGCGCGGGATGCCGGGCATGTAGCACTTGACCTCGGGATCGAGCTTCGCACGGTTGGCGAGGTTCTCTTTCGCCTGCGCGGCGGCGGCGGGGGTGTAGGGGATGGTGTCGCCGTCGATGATTCCCTCCCCCGCCGGCTCGGCGCCTACCGCGCCCATCTGGAACATGGGGCCGGCGTGGGCATAATGCGGCTTGATGTCCCAGTACGCGGTGCCGAGGGCCTGCCAAAGACCAGTGAAGTTGGGCTTGCCGTCGGGCATGCGGGGGATTGCGCTGCGCGCCGGTGTTCGGACCTGCGTCTGAGGGTAGCCGGTGGCGGCGAGGAGGAGAAGTATGAAAGCTGTCGACAACCGCCGAAGATAAGACATTGCAAGGAGTCTCCTGGGGGGAGATTCTATACCAATTGCGGGGTGGCTGGCGGATTCATCGGCTTAAGCCACCGAATGATCGGCCAGGGTAACTGTGACGACATCATCCGGAGTCTTGCTGGTCCCGCCATCGGCCTCCGGATGGAACTCGATGGTGAGCGTGGTGGCGTTCACGACTACGCGCAGATAGCCGTAATCGGTATCGTCGTAGCTTTCCAGAGTAAGAGTGCTGTCGATCGGGAAAGGCGTGCGATAGGTGCCGGACATCTTAGCCAGCGGCGCATGTCCCCCACACCCGGCCACCACGTAGGGTATTTGCAAGCCATTTACCGTGCGGGTGAATCGTTGATAGTTGTGCGAGTGGCCGGAAAATACTGCATGAGGCCAGATGCCCGCCGCCTGGCAGGCATTATCGATATCCTGCAACATAAGGGGACTGCCGCCGTGCGTGGACCCGCCGGTAAAAGGCGGGTGATGCACCGCGATAATGACGGCACCGGTATATTTCTGGCTCTTCACACGGGCGAGCGCGGTCTGCAGGAAAGTGAGCTGGCGGCTGTCCAGCGTGGGATAGGTCCCATTCTGGCCCGAAAACACACCGGGATCTTCCAGAACGTTGCTGTAAACACCCAGAATGCGGACAAAGGGCGCGTCGAAGGTGAAGTAGACGCCGGGCTGGATCATGGTGGTGCGCGCCAGTCCTCCGGCATCGGGCGATGGCGCGAAGCCGGGGGCGCAGAAGTTAGTCAGAAAGGCCGCGAGTGTCGGCGCAGGATCGGCGGCGTAGACCACGCCATCGTGATTGCCCGGGATGGCCACTATCGGCGCGGGATAACTGCGATACGGCTCGTAAAACTGATCGTAATAGTAAGTCGCTTCCCCGAAATAATAGACGACGTCGCCCAGGTGGTAAAAAAAGGACGGTATGTCGGCAGGGTTCGCTTCGGTGAAGTCGGTGACCATCTTATCGGCCACCAGCGATTGCGTACTCGGACCTTCCGCGCTCCCGGTATCTCCCACCGAATGGAAAACGATCTGTCCGGCCTGCGCGATGGCTGCCGTTTTCGCCGCTCCCGCGCTGCCGTACACCTGCGCCAGGGTGAGAATCGGCTCCACGGCGCCGCCAACGGGCTGCGGCACGAGCCCCACCTTTGCCAGTTCCGTATCGCGCTGATCGGTGACCGGATCTTTGAAGCCTGTGGGATCGGGCGAGGGAAGCGGTTGCGCGAATACGGGCTGTCCCGCGCCGGATGTGCCGGTGATGTGCCGGTGGTGCGCGGTTTTGTGCAGATGTTTCGGCGGTTTGCCGGGCATACAGACCTCCGATGCCTGGAAGGATAGCACGTGCGCAGCAACGACAAAACGACTGGAGAAACGGCATCCAGGCTCGCCCGGGGAGAGGCTTTGGTGGACAGTGCGAACCATTCCAGAGTATCGCTGCCGCGGAAAGAGCTCCCTGGGGACCGGAACGATAAGTCGCTGATTTCAGGACGGCGGAACCGGAAGCCGTGGGCGGCGGCGACTTCTTTGATCCTTTCGAGATCCTCGCGCCGGACCATGAGGTCAACGTGCCGAGTCAGCGTGGTGAGTTCCGGGTTGGCCTCCTCAACATGTATGAGAACCGCCAGGCCGCCAATCAATTCGTAAGGCACGCCCTCGTCCGACAGCACCTGGGCGATTTTGTACAGCACGCCAACCAGATCGAACAGCCGTTCCTAAAACAAGCTATTGATCGCTTCCCCTTCCGCCGCGGTGTTACCAAGGAATTGTTCGAAGGTGAGAGCGCCCATTGACTCTTCCTTGAACGTACTGATTGGGGAGATCACCACGGCTTTTTCACACCGGAGGCGCCGCGTAGTCCAGCGGGAGCCGGATGGTCACCAGCAGGCCGGTCTCTTCGTTGCGCGCGTCGATTGAGCCGTGATGGAGGTTGACCGCACGCATCGCAATGGCGAGGCCCAGCCCCAGGCCGCCGGTGGCGCCGTTGCGCGAACCGTCGACGCGATAAAACGGCTGGAAGATTCGCGTGAGCTGGTCCTCGGGAACGCCCGCACCGCGGTCGCGGATCGCAATGCGGGCGCTGTCCGCATTCGATTCGAGCGTGACGTCCACAGGCGCGCCGTCCGGCGAATACTGCACCGCATTGCGCATCACATTTTCAACGGCGCGCCGCGTGAGCTCCGGGTCGCCCACCATCGCAATCCGGCCGTTCATGCGGCACGCGATCTCGCAGCCGCGCGCGGCCGCTTCGACCGAACAATCTTCCACCACATCGCGGACCAGCTGGTCAAGCGCGAATTCCCGCCGATTACCCGACAGGGGGTCGCCTTCGGCGCGTGTCATCTGCAGCAATGCCCCGATGAGGTCGGAAAGGCGCGCGATCTCCCGGCGCAGACGGGCCATCGCCTGCTCCTTGTCGGGCGCGGTCCTGAGCAATTCGGCGGCGAAGCCGAGACGCGCCAGCGGTGAGCGCAGTTCATGCGAGACATCCTGCAGCAGCCGGCGTTCCGCGGTAAGCAGAGTTTCAATGCGGTCCGCCATGCGGTCAAACGCCGAGGCAAGCTCACCGATCTCGTCGCGCCGGCCGGAGCGGGCGCGGATGGAGAGGTCGCCCTGTCCGAAACGTTCCACCGTGCGCGCCAGAGACCGGAGCGGCGACCCGATGTTCAGCGCCAGCAGCCAGCACAACAATGCCACGGCGAGGAGGATCAGGCCGTAATAAGGCAAATAGGTCCAGGGCCTGAAAGTGACAGGCGCCGTGATGACCAGTGTGTAGCGGCCATCCGGGGTGCGCGCTGCAACCATGGCGCCTTCGGGGACCGCGAGCGGCTGTCCCCAACGCCCGTTGATGCGCGCCACGAGATCGGGGCGGCTGGCTCCGGTAGACAGGTCGCGCGCCTGCGAATCCAGAAAGTGGTGCCGGGCGGACATCAGCCGGTCGAGCCGCGCGATGAACGCGGCGAGCTTCGCCTGGCCGCCGGTCTCCCAGGCTTCTCTGGCGTCTTCCAGCTCGAGGGCCTGAAGGCGGGGAAAAGCGTCCCAGGCACCGAGCCGCATGACGATCTGGTTGGTGACGAAAAGGAAAGCGACAAGCGAAATCACCAGGGTGACGAATGACCAGGCGAGGATTTTCCGGTAGACAGATTTCATTCGCTGTCTTCCGTCCCAGGCGCGCGCCGGCGCACCGCCAGCAGGTAGCCCTCGCCGCGCACGGTGTGAATGAGAGCTTCTCCACCGCCGGCGAGCTTCTTCCGCAAGTGACTGACGTGAACGTCGAGCGAGCGCTCGAAGGGATTCGCCTCGCGCTGATAGATTGCGGCGGACAGTGTATCGCGCGAAACCACGCGGCCCGCGGAACGCGCGAGGCATTCCAGAATATCGAACTCGATGGTTGTCAGCGGCACGAAGTCACCGTGAAGCCGGACCTCCCGTGTATCAGGCCACAGTTGCAGGCTGCCGCAGGTAATGAGGCGATCGCCGGTTGCGTCGTCCCCCGCGGTGCGGCGCAGAACCGCGCGCATGCGGGCCAGCAGTTCGGCCGGGTCGAAGGGCTTGGGCAGATAGTCGTCCGCGCCGGAGTTGAGGCCGTCAACGCGGTCGGCGGGCGAGGTGCGGGCCGTCAGCATGATCACGGGAACGGCGCTTCGTTTGCGGAGCTGACGCAGAACTTCGAAGCCGTCGAGCGCGGGCATCATGACATCGAGGATGAAAAGTTCGTAACCGCCGTCGAGCGCACGGCCGAGCGCGCTGCGTCCGTTGTGGACCGTGTCGAGGGCGAACCCATGCGGCTCGAAGTAATCGTGCATGAGGGAGCAGAGTTCTGTGTCGTCGTCGGCCAGCAGGACGCGGGTCATTCTTTGCTCCTTCACGCACAACGGACCTTCGGCCTGTGCGCTTGTTTGCTCCTTCCCGCACAACGGACCTTCGGCCTGTGCGCTTGTTTCCTACTTCGCTCGCAGCTGTTTCTGTTGTATACCTTCAACACCGCGGCCGGCGCGCCGCTTTACAAATCTTAAGAGTCGGCGAGTGGGCGGGTGTCGTTTACTCGGAAGAGAAGCTATGAGTGCAAATGGGTTTCCCGCCGAGGTGGCCCGCACACGAAAACGTGCGCGGCCGCGGGCGGCGATGCAGGCGGAAAACGATATGGTTAAAGCGTGCCTGCGCGGGGACGAATCGGCGTGGGAGATGCTGGTACTCCACCATACGCGGCTGGTTTACTGGATCGCGTGGCGCTTCACGGGCGATCACGGCGCAGCAGAAGACGTCACGCAGGAGGTTTTTCTCCGTGTGTTCCGGAGCCTCCACACGTTCCGTGCGGCGGAGGCGACGCTTGCCACCTGGCTGACGCGGCTCACGCGGAATTTTCTGATCGACCGCTATCGGCGCACGGACCAGGACCGGATTACCGAGTCAGGCGAGGTGAACCGGCAATTCGGAAGGCAGATTGCCCGCTGGACCGACCATCCCGAGCGCGTGCTGGCGGCGAGAGAAGCAAGGGACGTTGTAGAGTCGATACTTCTGGTGCTCGAACCGGAACTCCGCGAACAGGTGATCTACCGCGATCTGCAGGACATGGACTATCGCGAGATCGCGGAGGCGGTCGGGATCCCGGTGGGCACCGTGAAATCGCGGCTGAATCGGGCGCGCGCCGAGCTTTTCCGCCTGACTAAGAAGTATCGCCGAGCGGCGTGAGCTTCGCATAAACGTGCCGAAAAATCTCGGGAGGCGGGGAACCTAAAGTCCGGCCGATTTCAGCAGTGTATCCGCGGTACGCAGCGCCCACGCCGCGCTCATCCAGAGGATAAACCCGGTCCCCCCGGCGACGAAACAGATCCGAGTATCGCCGCGAAAGGCGAAGAGGCACACGATTGTCCACAGAACAATTACGGCGCCGGTGACCAGATTGGCTCGATGCCGGTAGAGCGGCGGCATGGGGAAGAAATGCAGCCCGACTATGACGGCCACCGCCGGGATCGGGAGGTCCGGATGCCCGAAGCGCGGGAGGATCTGGAACATGAGAAAGACAAGGGCCCACGTCACGGCGTTCACCCAGCCGAAGGCGCGGTCGTTGCGGCGCTGTTCGTCGGCGGGAAAGGCGTCCTTCCCGGCTTCGTTCCCGCGGCCGCGCGTACGAAGCGCCACGAACGCGTACCACGCCACGAAGCCCGCGAGGAGCGCGCCTGCAACCATGGTCAGCCGCCCGAAGGCGTAGAGTGCCAGCACCAGCCATACAGCGCCGAATACCAGAAAGAACAGTGCGCCGTAACAGCGTGAGACGGCTCGGCGGGCTAATCGATTGGCGCTCTCAGGCACGGGTGCAGACGAAAGGATACCAGTCGCCAGATCGGTGTTGAGGCGGCCGCCAACGCCTGCTGTAAAACCGCTCTACTGCGCTATCGAAATCGTGATCCCCGGCTGACTGCTCACGCCGTTGATCTGCATCACGACCGAGTCCAGGGGCGGAAACACGAATTGGGAGCTGTTCGCAAAGAGCACGGCCGGATTCGGCACGTAAACCGTGATCTGATAAACGCTGCCCGGCAATCCGTTCACCTGTCCGACAATCGCGGCCACGCCGTCGCAGTAAACGCCGTCGATGAAGACGTTCACCGGATAGGCGGCGACCGCGCAGCACTGCGTGAAGCTCAGCGGGCCGACGCCCGTGGCGAAGATCGTGATCTTATCTCCGGGCGCGGCGGGTTTGGACGGCGAATTCAGCGTGCCGTCTTTGTTCAGAATATAGCCCTGACCGTAGCCGGTGCCGCCTTGCGAGAAAATTCCCGGCGCGGTCGCCGCCACCGGCATCAGGACTGAGTTGGTGCTCGCGCCGCCGGACTGCACTTCGACTGCTGCGACCGCGGCCGGCACACTCGCGGGGACGGTTGCGGTGATTGCTGTCGGGCTGATCGAGATCGGTGACACCATGGCGCCGCCGATCGTGAGCTGCGCGTTGCTGCCGAATCCGGCGCCGTTGACAACAATCGTTTCTCCTGCGGAAATCGGACCATCGACGAAGCCGGCGGCGTTCTGGACGGAATCGATGCGCAGCGGGGGAGGCGGAGTGAGCGTGAGGCTGTTCACCCAGACATCCCCGGGGCTCGGCGGCGAACAGGCACACTGGCTTGCCACGCCGTCGATCCACACGCTTCCGTTCAGCCCGATCGCGATCCCGGAAACCGTGAAGCTTTCGGTGTCGCCGAAATAGCTGGAGAACAGCAGCGAAGACAGATCGGCAGACAGTTCGCTCATGAAGCCGGTTGGATAGGCGAACCCGCCGGCGAGCGGTGTGCGCGTCGGCAAACCGGTCGGTGCGGTGCTGCCACCGATATACAGGTTGCCCGCGGCGTCTGTGGTCATGGCCTTCACGCCCGCGTAGGACCCGAAGTAGGTGGCCGCGAGCACATTCTTCAGTGCTGCGTCGAGCCGGACGATGCCGGTATCGGATCCGGGAGCCACTTCGTAGGGCAGATTCGGAATCGGCGGAAGCGTGCTCTGGAAGGCGCCCGCCGTGGCATGAAAGTTATTCGGCGTCCCTGCCACATAGACGCTGCCATCCGGACCCAGTGTCATGGCCAAAGGGTTCACCGGTGGGTTGGTCAACGACGAAAGCAGGGTGGATCCGGCTGAATCGATGCGGAAGAATCCGAGGTAGGCGCCCACATAGGCGGTGCCATCCGGAGCTACCGCAAGGGCGCCCGCAGAGGGCGGGAATCCCAGTGTGGCCGTGAGTCCCGAACCCGGCACGTACGTCGAAAAAGTGAGGCCGCCGGAGGGCGAGAAGCGAGTCAGCGTGGCCTCCTCCGGGACGATTGGCGGGCCAATACTGATCCCGCCCCCGTTGGAGCAGCAAAACGTCGGTGCAAGCGCTCCGGGTGTGACCGTCAGGCCCCCGAAGGAATTATTTCCGAGGAGCCACGCCGACCCGTTTCCGTCGGTCGCAACCGCCACGGGATTCGTACTGCTGAAGTACGTCGAATAGCCGAGTGAACCGTCGGGGTTCAAACGGAAGAGAAACATCGTCCCGGAAGTCGCGTATGCGCCGTTGCTGACTGGAAAATCGGCTGAGTCGGTCGTGCCGGTCACGAAGATGTTTCCCGCGGCATCCACCGCTATTGCGACCGCCTGATCATTGCCGGTCCCGCCGAGATACGTGGAGTAAAGGAGATTGCCCGACGGATCGAGCTTGCTGACAAACACGTCTCCCGAGCCATAGTTGGCGGCATAAACCTGACCGTTCACCACAGCGAGGGCAGTCAGATCGGAAGGGCCCGTCGCGGGTCCGACTGACGTAGCGGTTTGCAGATTGGCGGAGATGCGCGCGATACCCGTGCCGGTAACAGCTGCATAATAGACCCCGTTCATGGTGTCGGCCACGAAATCGACCACGGCTGTGGGTAATTCCAGGGTCCAGGTGACGCCGCCATCGGTGCTTTGATAAAGGCTGGCGCCGATTCCGATGAGCCGTCCTGGTTGGACCGGATCGGGCAACACCTCGCTGATTCCGGTGGGCATGGGGAAGGGCGAGAAGGTCTGACCGTAATCGACGCTTTTCAAGACGGCATCCTGGAACGTGTTGGCGTAGAGCACGCCGGGGTTGCTGGTATCGAAAGTGAGGCTCCGCGCGCCGCTGGTCGTCAGCGTCACTTGCCAGTTGGCTCCGCCGTCCGTACTACGCGCGAGTGCCCCTGACGCGTTGACGAAAATCACGCTCACAGTGGTTGGATCGATCCAGACAGGGGATCCGTCGTACTGCCCGTTGTGCGCCACGGGCAGGCCGTTATCGACGGCGGTCCATGTGGCGCCCCCGTCTGCGCTCTTGAGCACCCCCTGATCGTAAGTCTCGGCGTAGAGGACGAGGTGGTTGCCGGGCTGGATCGAGATTGAAACGGCCTGCGAGCTCGGCAGCGTCGTCGGCGCAAACGCGGCACCGCTGTTTACGCTCTTCATCAGCACACCGCTCGATATTGCGAAAACCGTAGCGGGGTTCTGCGGGTCAAGCGCCAGCGCGGAGCATGAAGAAAGTCCGAGAGCGGTCCGGCTCCCGGCGCTGAAGCGGTAGAGCCCTGCCGACGCGATGGCCGGCTGCACGGCGTTTTTCACGGGAAAATGCTGCGACGACGTGGTGCCTGCGATGTAGACGTTTCCTTGCGCATCGGTACCCAGCCCGGCCACGGTGTCCAGGCCGGATGCGTCGACTTCCTGAATCAGCTGATAAGCCGGCAGGCTTTGGGAAAGCCCTATTGAAACAAACGCGAAGGTAGTGACGATTAGGCGCAGTATCACGTATTGTCACCGGCAACCTCAGGGCCAGTCATAAACTGAACATTATCTTTGGGAAGCGCCCATTCAGGTGTGGCCACAAGACACACCTGTTACATCAAACCACCAGCCCCCAATCCAGAAACACGCGGAAAAGCAGAATATTCAGAGCTGCAGAGAGCAGCAGCACGATGGCAAATGGAACACCTTTGCCGAGTTTCGCCGCCAAAGCCGGATAAGCGGCGAAGAGCGTCAGCGAATATCGCGTGGTGCTCTGCAGCAGCGGGTCGGTGTGCTTGGTCAGAAAGAGGCACATGGCCGCCGCCGCGTAGAGTCTGTACTCCATGCGAACCGACGGAGAGAACGAAGCCAATCCGGCCACCACGAAGAGAATCAGGTTCAGGAGGACAAGGGTGTTGTGCCCCTGCATCGCCGCATAGATCACATCGCGGAGTGTTATCCATGGCGCGACGGTCGTCGTCATCCACCACGTTCGATAAGCCTCGGCGGCGGACGGAAAGTGGCGAAGCAGCAGCCATCCCTGGTAACAGCCGGCGCCGCCAAGAGACGAAGCCGCGGCGAATAAGCCTTCTTTTCGACGGTCTTTCCAGGCGATCCAGAGAAGAGGTACGGCCACCAGACATCCCATCGCCTTCGTCAAACCGGCGAGCAGACCGAGAGCACCCGCGGGGAGCCAGCGGCTCGACCTGGCAAGAACGAGCGACCAGACGATGAGTGCGCAGACCATTGAATCGGGATACCCGGCAAAGAATACGAACGAGGCCGGCCACACTGCCCACAACAGAATTGCACGGGTTGCGGTGGGGGCAGCGCCGTCGAAGTCTAACAGTCGAAGAGCGCCCCGGAACAGGAAGAATGTGGCGCCGGTCGAAATCAGCAGTGCCGCCGCAAGTTCGGACCGCGTCGGGACGGAGACCAGGCGGATCAGGATCGGATAGAGCGGATAGAAAACCGTGGCCATCGGATTGTCGTAACCATAGCGCGCGATTTCGATGTACCAGAGCGTGTCGAAGCGCTCCCAGACGCCGAGCAGCGAATAAAGCACGGGGTGCAGCGTGCGGCTCATCAGGTGATCGGTCAGCCGGTTGCTGTGGATCAGGTTCTCGTTGAGCGTGAGGCGCGGAGAGAACAGAGCGGCAACGAAAGAATAAAAGAGCCGGAAACCGAGAGTGAGCCAGGCAGCCTGGAGCGCAGGCTTGGACACTTTAGATCCCTGCGCCGGGGTCTCGGGGACCAAAGTGATGGTTTGGGCGACGGCCATACGATCGTCAATCACACCCAGAGTACCGGCGCGCGCAGATATGCCGATAGTTGACGTAAGTTAGTGCGTGATCACTTTAAAAAGCTGATAATCGCGCGTGAGTCCGGGGATGGAGACCGGTTCGATGACGTTACCGCGCTCCAGCGCCTGCATGCTGACGTGAAAAGAGGACGACTCGGCGAGGCCGCGGTCGGGCGTCACGATCACCCATCCCACGTTCTCGCGGATGATCGTTTTCGAAAGCTCATCCGGCGAGATGGACTGGCGCTCGAGATAGTAGAGGTCGAAGTGGCCGGGGACAAAGCCGCGCACCGTTTTGCGGCCGGTGTTCAAGAAGAAAGCGCTGTCGAGATTGGCGAGCAGGACGGCGTCGGGTGCGGTGTTGGCGCGAATGTATTCGGAAAGCCCTCTCACCCGCTCCCAGTCATCCGCGGAGATGCGCTCGCGCGGGAAAACACCGCTCGAGTGCGCCGGAAGAAGGCGGATCGCATCCGCAACCAGTGGTGTTGCCAGAACAATCAGGACGATCGCGGCCAGCGCTTCGCGATTGCGCATCAGCCGGAGTACGCGCCATATCATCCAGAAGAAAAGCGGAATGACGGGCGCGATGTACCGCTCCGGAGGTACGGTCCAGACGAGGAGTGAGAGTGAGAACAGAAAGACGAAGAGATCCGGCACAAGCTGGCGGCGGATCCAGAGTCCGCGAGCGAGCAGGGAAAGAGTGCCGATGATGAAGTAGACGTTGCCGAATCCAGCGAGCAGCGACAAGGGACTGGCGAGAAGGGAGACAAAGTTCTGGAAAAGTACGACCAGCTTTTCGTTCGCCGCCAGACTGGTGAAGATATCGAGAGACTCATGACTGACGCCGCTGGAAAAATGGGCAAGTGACCAGCCAAACCACGGCGCTGTGATCAGCATGGCGATGGCGGCGAAGACAATCGCGCCGCGGAACCTTCGGCGCACGGCGAGCGTCAGGATGCAGGCCACAATCAGACCGATACCGCCGGTGCGGGTCAGCGTGGCGAGTCCGGCGATGCCACCGGCAAGGGAGGGGTGTTCGTCGAGCAGAGCAAGCAGCGCGGCGGTGGCAAGCAGGGCGAAGAGCGTCTCCGGTACGAGGTTGGTGCTCAGGAAAATCACAATGGGAGAGGCGGCCGTGAGCCCGATGAGCAGCAGCGCCGAGTTCTCGGACGCCCCCATCCTGAGCAGAAGACGGCGGGTCAGCAGCAGCCAGCCAAAACCGCAGAGAAGTGGCAACACCTTCAGCCACTGCGGCTGCTGAGAAACAAGGGTAAACAGGGCTAACAGAGCCGGAAACAACGGTGGAAAATTCGTTTGCGGAACCGGGTGCGGAAGGTTCCCGACGACGTAGCCGTGGCCGGTGGCGAGCGACCGCGCCGTGACCAGGAACCCCGCGGCTTCGGAATCGAGGGTGACCGCGGGCAACCACCACGCATAGGCCCAGAGCGCCGCCACGAGGCACATGTAGACCGCAATCGTGACGCGCTGCGCGCGCGGCGTGAAGGTCATGGGGGAGAGGAGTTTCCTTTGTAGCACGCGCGGAGGCTCCGACTGGACCCTGTGCCACCATATGCTAATGCGCGTATCCAGCCAATCCCCATGCCGCGTCGATCTGGCCGGGGCCACGCTCGATATCTGGCCGCTGTATCTGTTCCACGACAACGTGGTCACGGTCAATTTCGCGGTGGATCGTTACACCTATTGCGACATCGGGTCGCGCAACGACGCGCGGATCGTGCTGCGCTCCCGCGACCTCAGGCGGGAAGAGATGTTCGAGTCGCTGGCCGAACTACGGGCCGCCCGCCGCTATCGCCTGCCGCTGCTCGCCCTGCTGGTGCGGTTCTTCGAACCGTCCGGCGGCTTCGAAATGACGTCGAACTCGGAAGCTCCGGCGGGCGCGGGAATTTCGGGTTCCTCGGCGCTCATGATTTCGGCAGCGTCGGCATTGAACACGTGGACGGGGCGCGGCTAT
>Ga0182030_10006828_pt1 | contig 23969 bp, 18 predicted proteins | sample 812S3MmetaG_FD_121299 | JGI IMG/M metagenome (GOLD analysis project Ga0182030, IMG submission 121299) | Permafrost microbial communities from Stordalen Mire, Sweden - 812S3M metaG (Illumina Assembly) | ecosystem: Environmental > Terrestrial > Soil > Wetlands > Permafrost | place: Sweden...
ATCGATGATTTCATCGAGGGATTTCTGGCGTACGAGACCCGCGCCGAAGGCGTCATCGCTGCCGCGAGCGAGGATCCGGAGTCTTGCATCGCCAACACCTATGCCGGTTTTCTGTGGATGCTGTTGGAGGCGCCGGAGGCTGCGCAGCGGGCGGGGCAGTTCTTGGTGGCTGCCGAGCGCGCTGCAGTGCACGCCACGCGCCGCGAACAACTCAACATGGCCGTGCTGCGCGCCTGGGTCGCCGACGATCTGCCGCTGGCGCTGCGCTTGTGCGATCAGGTGTCGGACGAATTTCCGCGCGACCTTGCCGTCGCCAAGATACATCAGTATTTCGAATTCAACCGCGGCAACTCGCCCGCCATGCTGCGGGTCGCCCTCAAGGTAAGAACCGCCGCCGCTGATGTGCCCTATGTGCACGGCATGGTGGCTTTTGCTTACGAGCAATGTCACCTGCTGGCGGAGGCGGAAGCGGCGTCGCGCACGGCCATGTCGATGCGTCATAAGGAGCCCTGGGCGCAGCATGCACTCGCGCATGTGTTGCTGACCCGCGGCCGAGTCGATGAGGGCGCGCATTTTCTCGAAGAGGCGTCCGCGACTTGGGTTGGCCTGAACTCCTTCATGCTCACGCATATCTGGTGGCACCTGGCGTTGTTCTACTTGAGCCAAGGGCGGGATCAAGCCACCTTGCAAGTCTACGATCAGCACTGCTGGGGCATCGCGAAGGAGTATTCGCAGGATCAGATAAATGCGATTTCATTGCTGGCGCGCTGCGAGATCGCCGGGGTGGATGTCGGGGATCGTTGGCAGGATGTGGCGGACCACCTCGAGTCGCGGGCGCACGATACCGGGCAGCCGTTCCTGACCATGCAATATCTATATGGGTTGGCGCGGGCGCGGCGCCCGCAGGCGGCCACCTTGCTGGATGCCGTGCGCAACCAAGCGCACAGCGCACCGCCATTCAGCCGCATGGTGTGGCGGGAAGTGGCACTGCCGGCTTGCGAAGGCCTGTACGCCTACGCGAGGGGTGAGCACGATGTGGCCTGGCACAAATTGGAGGCGGTGATTCCGCGTCTGACGGAAACCGGCGGCAGTCATGCGCAACGCGATCTGTTCGAGCAGATTCTGCTGGATGCAGCCCTGAAGAGCGGCCGCCTCATCAGTGCGCAACAAATGCTGGAATTGCGGCGTCATGCCGATCCCGACGGCGTGCCCGTCAACACGGCGCTTGCCGACATCTACGGCAAGCTTGGCTTGCCGCAACTTGCAGCGCAGGCGCGCGCGAGGGCCGCGCACACAAGGACACGGTATGGCAGCTGAAGCGCATCGTCCGGTGGCTTCGCAGGACGAGTTGTTCAAGCTGATCGAGGGGCGCCGCGACGAACTGGTCGAGCTGACGCGCGAATTGATTCGTTTTCCCACCATCAATCCGCCTGGAGAGGCCTACCAGCCCTGCGCCGAATACATCGGCCGGCGCCTGAAAGCTCGAGGCTTTCAAGTTGCCTATGTGCATGCGGTCGGCACGCCCGGCGATGAAGTGCGCTATCCGCGCATCAATGTCATCGCGCGTCGCGAGGGCGTGGCGCCCGGACCCACGGTGCACTTCAACGGCCATATCGACGTGGTACAAGCCGGCGGCGGATGGACCATGGATCCTTTCGCCGGCATCGTCAAGGACGGTAAAGTGTACGGCCGCGGTGCCTGCGACATGAAGGGTGGTCTTGCGGCATCCATCATTGCCGTGGAGGCATTGATCGACTCGCATCCGAAAATGCCGGGCGCGCTCGAGATCTCCGGCACGGTTGATGAGGAATCAGGCGGCTTCGGCGGAGTGCACTACCTGGCGCAGCGCGGCTGGTTTTCGGCGCCGCGGGTCGATCATGTCATCATTCCCGAGCCGCTCAACGTCGATCGCGTGTGCATCGGACATCGCGGCGTGTGGTGGGCGCAGATCGAAACGCGCGGCCGCATAGCGCACGGTTCGATGCCGTTCCTCGGTGATTGCGCCATCCGACACATGCACGCTTTCATCGAACGCCTGGAGCGCGACCTGTACCCGCGATTGGCGACACGCAGCACGGAAATGCCGGTGGTGCCATCGGGCGCACGGCACTCGACGTTGAACATCAATTCCTTGCACGGCGGACAGGCTGAAACGTCCGGATATCCCACCCCATGCGTCGCGGATTCCTGCCGCATGGTCATCGACCGGCGTCTGCTGATCGAAGAGGATATGGAGGACGTCAAGGATGAAGTCAGGCAGTTGCTCGAGCAGCTGAGCCGGGAGCGCGATGGATTCCGCTACAGCATACGCGACATCTTCGAAGTGCGGCCGAGCATGACGGATCGCGACGGTCCGGTGGCGCGCAGTACCGCGGCGGCGATTCGCGAAGTGCTGGGCCGTGATGCCGAATTCGTCTGCTCGCCGGGTACGTACGATCAGAAGCACATCGACCGCATCGGCAAGCTGCGCGATTGCATCGCCTACGGACCCGGCATTCTGGATCTTGCGCATCAGCCGGACGAGTATGCAGGGATCGATGACATGGTGAATTCCGCCAAGGTGATGGCCCTGGCCGCTGCGGCGCTGGTGCACGGCGCGGCATGAACCCGGCGCTCCGGAGTCGAGCGCGGCTACCGGCATTTGCACTTTTGTACGCAGTATTGGTCGCGCCGGCCGGCTGGGCTGGGGGAATGGATTCGCCGGGCGCACCTACGCGCGCCTCGCAGCGTGCCATCTTCGGCATGCAGTTGGAACCGCCTATTTTGGATCCGACCGCCAGTCCTGCGGCCGCCATCTCCGAGTGTTTGTACGGCAATCTGTACGAGGGCCTGGTGCAGTTCGCGCGCGACGGTTCGGTGTTGCCCAAACTAGCGCAGTCGTGGGACATCTCGGACGATGGCCTCACCTACGTGTTCCACCTGCTGCACGCTGTGCGCTTCCACGACGGCAGTCCGTTTGATGCCGACGTGGTCAAGTTCTCGCTGGAGCGAGTGCTGGCGGCAAAATCTCTCAATGCGCAGCGCTCACAGCTGCGTGCCATTCGCGCGGTGGAGGTCGTCGATCCCTATACGGTGCGCGTGCTGTTGAGCCGCCGCTCCGGCGGGTTGCTGCAATCGCTGGCACTCGGCGCCTTCGTCATGGTGTCGCCGCAATCGGCGGCGATGAACGGCGTCAATCCGGTGGGCACGGGTCCGTACCGTTTTTCCAGCTGGCGCCGCGGCGATTCCTTGACCCTGACTCGCAATCCGGAATTTCGCGGTCCGCCGCCGGCACTGGACGAGGTAACTTTCAAGTTCATCGCCGAGCCCACCGCCGCATTCGCCGCGCTGATGGCCGGCGACGTCGATGCATTCTCGAATTACCCGGCGCCGGAGAGCTTCCCCCAGTTCGCGGCGGATCCACGTTTTGCGGTGTTCAATGGCACCACCGAGATGGAGACGATACTGGCGTTCAACGAGCGCGTCGCGTCCCTGCGCGACGTGCGCGTGCGCCGCGCCATTTCCTATGCGCTCGATCGCCGCGCCATCATCGACGGCGCGATGTTCGGCTATGGCACGCCCATCGGCAGTCATTTTCCGCCCGCGAATCCGGCGTACATCGATTTGACCGGCATGTACGGTCACGACGTTGCGAAAGCCAGGGCGTTGCTGGCGCAAGCCGGCTACGCGCGAGGCCTGACCTTGAGCCTCAAACTACCGCCGCCGAGTTACGCGCGCCGCGGCGGTGAAATCGTCGCCGCCGAACTCGCGCAGGTGGGCATACGCGTCAACATAGAGAACCTCGAGTGGGCGCAGTGGCTGGACCAGGTGTATTCGCGCCATGACTTCGATATGAGCATCGTTGGTCACGCCGAGCCTTTGGATTACGACATCTACGCGCGCGAGAACTACTACTTCGGCTACGCCAACGCCGATTTCAATGCGCTCATTGCCGCGCTCGACGACACGGTCGATGCCATGAAGCGGCGCGAGCTGCTGCAAAGCATTCAGCGCAAGCTGGCCGAGGACGCAGTCAACGGTTTCCTGTTTCAGTATCCGCGCTTGGATGTGTGGAACAAACACTTGGTGGGCATCGGCTTCGACAACGTGCTGGGTACGATCGACGTGAGCACCGCGCGATATGAGGGGTTGGCGAGCGGCCGCCGTGCAAACGGGCGCGCCGCGCGCGATCTCGGCGCCGCGCAGTCGCATGCGGGATTACGCTTTCTCGGGGTCGCCTGCGCGCTCGGTGCGATGCTCATGGGCGTTTTCGCGGCGCGCCGCTTCGGCGGTGCCTATGTTGCGCAGCGGCTGGGCGTGCTGGCCGCGACCTTGCTGGTTGCCACCGCAGTGGTGTTCACCGTGGTGCAAGTGGTGCCCGGCGATCCGGTGCGCTACATGATGGGGCTGCAGGCTGACCCGGGTGCCGTGACTGCCATGCGCCACGAACTGGGCCTTGACGCCGCGCCGCTGCAGCGTTACCTGCAGTGGATCGGCGGCTTGTTGCACGCGAATTTCGGCTCAAGCTACACCTATCGGGTGCCGGTCGGCGCACTGGTCGCCGAACGTCTGCAGCTGTCACTGCCGCTGGCGGTGTACGCGCTGCTGCTCTCTTCGGCGCTGGCATTTCCCGTCGGCATCGCCGCCGCGGCGTGGCGCGGGCGCAGCGTGGACACCTTGTTGAGCGGCATCACGCAACTCGGGTTGGCGCTGCCGAATTTCTGGCTGGGACTGCTGTTGGTGCTGGTGTTCGCCGTGGGTCTGCACTGGGTCTCGGCCGGCGGTTTTCCGGGATGGGACGCTGGATTTTGGGCGGGGATGAAGGCCCTCACCCTGCCCGCGGTCGCGCTCGCCATGCCGCAGGCGGCAATCCTGGCCCGCGTGCTACGCGGTGCGCTCATCGATACGCTGCATGAGGACTACATACGTACTGCGCGCGCCAAGGGCGCGGGCGAGTGGCAGATTTTATGGCGGCATGCGCTGCCCAATGGCCTGGTGCCGGTGTTGACCATACTGGGAATGCAGTTTTCCTTTCTGCTGGCGGGCGGCGTCATCATCGAGAACGTGTTCTTTCTGCCGGGGCTGGGAAGATTGGTGTTTCAGGCCATCGTGCAGCGCGATCTGATCGTGGTGCAGAGCGTGGTGGTGATTCTGGTGTTCGCCGTGGTGAGCGTAACCTTCGTCGTGGATCTCGCCTATGCGCTGGTCAATCCGCAGTTACGCGCGGCGCGCGGCGCATGACGAATTCCCGGCCGCGCAATTGGAATCTGACGCTGGGCGCGATCGTCACCGCCTGCTTCATCGCCGTCGCAATCCTGGCGCTGTTCTGGACGCCCTTCGATACTCGGCTGCTCAACATCGTCGACAAGCTGCGACCGCCCGACCGTCACCACTGGCTGGGCACCGATCAATTGGGCCGCGATGTACTGTCGCTGATCATGGCCGGCGCCAAGACCTCGGTGGGTGTAGCGCTGCTGGCGGCGATCATCGGCGCCCTGGCGGGCGTGCCGCTGGGCTTGGTCGCCGCTGCGCATCGCGGCGCCGTCGACGAGGTGCTGATGCGCAGCAACGATGTGATCTTTGCGTTCCCCGCGCTGCTGCTCGCCATATTGATCACCGCCGTGTTCGGACCGGGCGCGATCAACGCCATTATCGCCATTGGCATCTTCAACATACCGGTGTTTGCGCGCGTTTCGCGGGCGGGCGCGCTACAGGCATGGACGCGCGATTACACGCTGGCTGCGCGCGTCGCCGGCAAGGGACGCTGGCGAATTTCCTGGGAGCATATCCTGCCCAATTTATCGGGCTTGCTGGCGGTGCAGGCCACCATTCAATTCTCGTTGGGGGTCATCGCCGAGGCGGGACTAGCATATGTCGGCCTCGGCGCGCAGCCGCCGCTGCCGAGTTGGGGACGCATGCTGAACGAGGCGCAGACTCTGACGGCGCTGGATCCTTTGCTGGCGCTGATGCCGGGCTTGGCCATGCTGATGTTCGTGCTGGGATTGAACTTGCTCGGCGAAGGTCTGCGCCGCGGCGCGGAACGCAAGTCATGACGGACCAGGCGTCGTCACCCCGGGCGTCGACACGCGGGGCGTCGACACGCGTGCTGCGCATCCAGGACTTGAGCGTGACTATCGGTGCGCAGGCCGTCGTCAGGAACGTATCCTTGGACATCGCCGGCGGCGAGATCCTCGGCTTGGTGGGTGCCTCCGGCTCCGGCAAATCCATGACGGCACGTGCCATCATGCAGCTGCTGCCGCCCGCGGCCGTCATGAGCGGCGGCGTCGAACTGCGCGATGAACCCTTGAACGGTATGAGCGAGCACCGATTGCAAACGGTGCGCGGCCGCGACGTGGGCATGATATTTCAGGAGCCCATGTCGGCGTTGAATCCCTTGATGCGCATCGGCGATCAAGTGGCGGAAACGGTTCGACTGCATCGCGCTGACTCGCGGGCGCAGGCGCGCAGCGCCGCGCGCGATGCACTCGACCAAGTCGGCCTGTCGGGCGAGGCCGGCGCGCTCGATCGGCTGCCCTACGAATTGTCGGGCGGACAGCGGCAACGCGTGGCGATCGCCATGGCCATCGTCATGGCGCCTTGCCTGTTGATCGCCGATGAGCCTACCACGGCGTTGGACGTCATCAGCCAGGCGCAGGTGCTGGCGCTGCTGCGCGATCTGGCACGATCACGCGGCATGGGCCTGTTGCTGGTCACGCACGACATGGCGGTCATCGCGCAATTGACGGATCGTGTCGCGGTCATGCGGCAGGGCGAAATCATCGAGCACGGAACCACCGCGCAGATCCTGCATCATGGCCGCGAGCCGTACACGCAGTCGCTGCTGGCTGCCGCGCGACTGTCCCATAAACGCGCCGTAGCAGCGCCGACGGGTAGCGCCGTGGTCCTCGAGGTCGATGGTGTCGTCCAAGAATATCCGCGCGAGCGCCGCTCGCTGTTCAAAGCTGCGACGCCGCTGCGGGCGGTCGACGGCGTGTCGTTGTCGATTCGCGCAGGCGAGACGGTTGGCTTGGTGGGGGAGTCGGGCTCCGGCAAGTCCAGCCTGTTGCGGGTGATCCTGGCGCTGCAGAACCCGAGCCAGGGACGCGTGAGCCTACTAGGAAATGCATTCTCCGCCGCGGCAGGGACGGCGGTGAAGCGCCTGCGCCGCGACCTGCAGGCGGTGTTCCAAGATCCGGTCGGCAGTTTCGATCCACGCTGGTCGGTGGAACGCCTGATCGCCGAGCCGTTTTTTCTGCTCGATACGCCGCCCGCCGGTGCAGAGCGGTCGCGCAAAGTGGCCGAGGTGCTGGAGCAGGTGGGATTGAACGCCGGCGATGCGCGGCGCTATCCGCACGAATTCTCGGGCGGTCAACGACAGCGCATCGCGATCGCGCGCGCCTTGATTACGCGGCCGGCGGTGATCGCGTTCGATGAAGCAGTGTCCGCGCTGGATGTGTTGGTGCGCGAGAATATTCTCGAATTGTTGGCGCAGCTAGCGGAGCGCCTGAAAGTTGCGTATCTGTTCGTGACGCACGATCTGCACGTGATAAGAGCCATCGCCGATCGCATCTACGTCATGCAAAGCGGCCGCATCGTGGAGGAGGGCGCGACGGAGTCGGTGTTCAATTCGCCACAGCACGCTTACACGCGAGCGTTGATCGCCGCCACGCCGGAGATACTCAGCGCGGCTGGGCCGCGATGACCGCGAGTCCTTGCAACACCAGATCGGGAACGTTTTCACCGTGCGTGCGCATGGTGCCGGTGATCATGCCGGCATCGCCGCCGGTGATGAAGAGTTTCGGCACGATGCCTGTGCTCTGTTCGATGATGTCCGCGGCGCGGTCGGCCATGCCGGCGAGAGCGAAGACGGCGCCGCGCGATACCGCGCCAACGGTGTTGTTGGCGAGCACGCCGGCCAAGGAGGGAGAGCTTTGCGCCGCTGCTTTGGCGATGTCGCTGGTCTTGCTCATCAACTCTTCACGCATCATGTGGATGCCGGGAGCGATCAGACCTCCCAGGTGCTGCCCCTTGGCATCGACGCCGTCGACCTTCACCGCGGTACCGGCGTCCACTACACAAAGTGCGCCCTTGGCCTTGGTCCAAGCGCCGATCAAGCCCAGCCAGCGATCGGCGCCCAGCAGCGAAGGATCGAGATAGCCATTGGTAAGGCCGTTGAACTCGCGGGCTGCGGTGACGAACTCAATTTCGGCGCGAAACACCTTCTTGGTCAGGCGGGTCAATATCTTCGCCATTTTGGGACCGGCAACGTTGGAAACCAGCACGCGCGTGGGACGTTGGCCGGATTGGAACAATGCCGAGGTCCACAAGCCCGGCTTCGCATCGCGATGTACGACCGCCTGCTGATCGGATAGGCCGGTATTCGTGAGCCACGCCCATTTCAGGCGCGTGTTGCCTACGTCGATGACCAGAATCATAGATGGTGGTTCATTGCACTGCTTGCCTCAAACCCAAGCCGGCAAGGATAGCATCGTCTCCATCAGGCTGGTTTTGATGTGGCGACCGGATGAGGGCTCAGATCCGCAATCGCACGAATCAGCTGCTGAGATACCCTGTCATCGATTTCAGCCGCATTGCTCAGGTGGACGGGATAGCGGATCTTTACCTCGATGCCCGCCCCGGCAAAATTCAATTGGACCCGCGGCTGCGATTCACCGCCGAAGCTGGATGCCGTGGTTCTCTCGATTTCCTTGGTTTGGCGCAGGATTTCATCGCGCGAATCCTCGAGGGCTGAGGTGACCGCCGCCATTAACTTATCCTTGGCGGTCACATAGTCGGTGCCCGCGGGCAGCGTCAGGCTGATCTCGTGCCAGGCAAAATTTACACCCGGGATTTGCTTGAACAGGCCGCTCGATACCTGAAAAACCACGGAGTTCGCGAACGCCACCACGCGTCCGGTGGGACCGAGTTGTCCATGGCCGCCGATTTCCATCAGGTGCAGCCGCACCAGTCCGAGTTCGATGACTTCGCCGGTAACATCGCCGATTTGCACGCGGTCGCCGACACGCACACCATACTTCCCGATGAGAAAGAAGTAACCGACTATGGACACCAAGACACTCTGCATGGCGACCGCCAGGCCCGCGGTGATGAGCCCGGCGAAGGTCACGACCGAACCCAGTTCGCTGGCAAAAGCGAAGCCGACGATCACGACGGTCAAGCTCCACAGAGCGATTTTACGCAACAGCAGCAGCTGATAGCGGCGCCGCGAATCTCGCACGTAATTCATCACGGCTCGCCGCCACAACTCCGCCGCGAGAAACACCACCGCCAGCAGCGCAGTCAGAATCGCCAAGCGCACGCCCAGTGTTTTCAGCGCGCTCGTGTATTGGTTCGCGATCATGCCGCGCCAGTTGGCGAGGTTGCGCCGATGCTGCGCCAACAACACGCCTTCCTTGCCGAGCGGAATCAGCAACCCCGATTCCTGTTTGATCTGATCCGCAAGCGCATCGAGTTGATCGCGCATCTGCGTCAGGGTGCTGGCATCGGCGGTATCCGCCTGCGTGGCCAAGGCGTCGCCGCGAGTCGACAGCCCGCGCATCTGATTGACCAAGGGAGTGCGGATCTGCGTGAAGGCGTCTTGCAGCGCTGCGGTACGCCTGTCCAGATTATCGATGGTGGCGATTTTTTCGGATAAGCGAACAACGTTGGCCGCCAGATCCCAGATGCCGAAGCGGGTAGCAACACTGACGCTGGGCGCGACCGGCGGAGCAGAGGGGGCTGCGCCGGCGGGCGGCGATGCGGTTATGGCGGTCGCAGTGCCGACAGCGACCGGTGCCGACGCGGCGCCACCGTTCGAAGCGGGCACGGTGATGGCCATCGCATCGATCTGCGCTTTGAGCGAGGCCGCGCTGAAACTGTTCGCATCGCCCTCGTTCGAGATGGTTACCAAGGTGGCGATCAAAGTCTTTCTGGTGTTGATCAGATCCAACTCGCCCCGCAGTTCCGAGATTTTTGCCTTCTGTTTGACCGCGTCGTTTCCCCGCGCGGAGGTCAAGCCGCGCTGCGCTTCGGCCAATTCGGCTTGCGCAGAGTTGCTCTGAGCCGCGAACTTGCTTTGTAGTTGCAACAAGGATTGCGAGGCCGCATCGCTGTCGGCGCCGCTGTCGGCGCCGCTGTCGGCGATGGGGTGCGTCGCGAGCATGTCGGCATCGGCGCGCGCGATCTCGAATGCCAGGGCGAGGACGCGGCTTGCCGTCTGCCGGTTGTCATACAAGATCAATAGGTCACTGGGCTCGCTGGCCGTCTGTTGTTGAATACCGAGAGACCGATACCAGTCAATGGTCTGATCCAGCAACTGAATCACTTGCGGTCCGGTCATCGGTGCGTAGGCGGGCGCGCTGGGTTGGGCGGCAGGGGCGGATTTTGGCGCGGGGGTTGCCGGGGGTGCGGCGCCAAGCGCGATTGCGCCGGAAAAAGCAAGCACCGCCATCGTGTGCGTGACGACGGCGGGCCGTACTATATTTAGCATCGGCGCATCCTACCGCAAATAGGTAAACTCATGCCCCCATGTCCGAGATAGAACAAGCCATCAGAAACGTGCCGGATTTTCCGCGCCCGGGTATTCTGTTTCGCGATATCGCGCCCTTGCTGCGCGATCACTTCGACGTGACGATTCGCGCGCTGGACGCGTTGTTGAGCGAAGAGGAATGGAGTGAATTGGATGCCGTGGCGGGCATCGAATCTCGCGGTTTTATCTTGGGGGCTGCGATGGCGATGCATCGCGGCAAGGGCTTCGTGCTGGTGCGCAAACAGGGCAAGCTTCCGCCGCCGGTGGTCGACATCAGCTATGACTTGGAGTACGGCTCCGGAACACTGGAGATGCAACGCGGTAACGGGCGCTTGTTGCTGGTGGACGATGTGCTCGCCACGGGCGGTACGCTGACCGGCGCCGCCAAGCTGTGCGAGCGCGCCGGCTATCAGCTCAAATCGCTTGCAGTCTTGGTCGACCTTGGCCTGCTCGCCGACTATTCTTGGCACGGTCTTACGGTGCGCACGGTCGTTCAGTACCAACCGCGCCTGCAACCCTAGAGGCATATTCTCAAGCATGCATCGGCTCATTGCGATTCTGATCACTGCTGCGCTCGCCGCTGCGGGGCATGTGGCGCTCGGCGCCGATAGGCCTTTCGTATTGTTGATTTCCGTCGATGGCTTGAAACCCGACGCTATCACCGCGGCTGACGCGCATGGCCTCAAAGTTCCCAACCTGCGGGCGTTCATGCGAGACGGCATGTACGCGAACAGCGTGCGTGGCGTGTTGCCGACACTCACCTATCCGAGTCACACCACGCTGCTGACCGGGGCAGCGCCCGCCAGGCACGGCATCTACGACAACACAACTTTCGATCCGTTGAACCGCAACGATAAAGGCTGGTACTGGTACGCCGAGGACATCAAGGTGGCGACGCTGTGGGACGCGGCGGCGGCGGCGCGTCTAACGACCGCGAACATCTATTGGCCGGTGACCGTCGGCGCACCCATCACCTATAACCTGCCGCAAATTTGGCGCACCGGCACGGACGACGACCTCAAGCTGCAGCGCGCCTTGACTACGCCGGGATTGGAGCAGGAATTGACTGCCGCATTGGGCCGTTATCCGGGTGGTGAGGAAGAATCGGTCGTGGAAGACGAGGTTCGGGCGCGCTTCGCCGTGCGTTTGCTCGAGACCAAGCATCCGGATTTTTTCGCGGTTTATCTGTCCGGACTCGACACCGAGGAGCACAAATCGGGACCCTTCAGCAAGGATGCCAATGCCGTGCTCGAACGGCTGGACGCGCTAGTGGGCACGCTGCGCGAGGCGGCGCAGAAATCCGCGCCCGGCCGAGCCACGATCTGCGTGGTGTCCGACCATGGTTTCGCGGCCATCCAGCACGATGTGAATTTATATGCGGCGTTTCTCGAGGCGGGGATGTTCAACATGGATGACGCCGGCAAAATAACCGCCTGGAAGGCCATTCCATGGCCCGCGGGCGGCAGTGCGGCCATCATGCTCGCCGATCCAAACGATGCCGCGGTGCGGACGCAGGTCAAAGCGCTGCTGGATAAACTGGCGGGCGATCCGCTCAACGGCATCGATCGCGTACTCGATAGCGCCGAACTCGCGCGGCAGGGCGGCTTTCCCGGCGCGGCTTTCCTGGTCGCCCTGCGAATCGGCTATGAGGTGGCGTATGGCTTCCACATGCCGCTGATCTCGAAACCATCCAATTTGGGTATGCATGGTTTTCTGCCCGACAGGCCGGAGATGCGCTCAGCGTTTTTCATGGTCGGACCTCGTGTCACGAAGGGCCGTTCATTGGGCGAGATCGACATGCGGCAGATCGCGCCAACGCTGGCGGAGGTGCTCCGGGTTCGGCTGCAGGGCGCGGAGATGCCGGCTCTGCCGCTCAATTAGGGCGAACGCACTGCGGGGCGCTTGCGAACGCGTGTTCTCGTCTTGCCGCCGATGGTAGTCTCCTTCATGATTGCGCCAGAGGAAAAGTAATGAGCCATTCCATGACAAAAGCCTTGATCGCGGCGCTCGCTTTTGCGGGTACGGCGGCGCACGCGCAGGCGCCTGCAGACCTCGCCGAGTTGTTCGCGAAATATACGAAGATCGTCAACGCGGGCGATGTCGCCGGGCTGCGGGCGATGATTTCCGACGACGTCGAGCGATCGTCCTATCGCGCGTGCACTCCGGCGATGAGCAATAAGGATTGCTTGACTCTTTACATCGAGACCACGGTTATCAAGAATCACGGCAAGATCGAAGAGACGGGCAGCTTCGGCGTCGATGGCGACACCATATACGGCGGCCTCGTGCTGAAGAGCGACGTGATCCGCGCCGCCGGCAGCAAGCGCGTGCTCGGCATCGACGAGATCAAGGTCAAGGACGGGAAGATCGTCGGCATGAAGTTCCTGCCCAATCTTCAGGACCCGCAGACCACGAAATACTTCGATCACATTCGTGCGACGGGAACACCGAGTTCGCAGCCCTACGTCAATCACTAAGTCTCGGCGCGTTCATGATTCTCCTGCCCGCAACCGAGACGCTAGGTCGAGATCAGCGGGATCTATGACGAACCATCCGCGGTAGATCTCCGGCGAAAATAGTCCGGCGGCGTGTGCCGCCTTCCAATCGTTGCCGCTTTTGAAATTCTGATACGCGGCTTCACTTTCCATCCGAACGATCAGCCCGTAACTCTCTTTGCCCTCCTGGCTGTTCAGGGTGTCCCGACCTGCCGCAACCAGATGCAAGCGGGTCCTTTCGCGCACGGCGGAGTACGCCCGGGTAAGCGCGTCAGGCGTTGATGCCAGCCTGAATTGAGCGGCATAGAAGAACGCACGGCCGAAATTCCAGTGCTGGTCCTGCGGGCGGTCCGCGACTGGCGGCGAGGTGGGCCGGTCATCGCGGGCCTGGTAACGGGCGGTGCGTTCGTTTTTCATGGCGCTCAGGCGGGCTGCGAGCGACTCCGTCCAGTGCGGATACACATCGAATGATTCACCGCGATTGACACTGTGCATGGTATCGGAATCGGCCTCGCGATCGGCCTCCAAATGGATAGGGTCGTAGAAATACTCTCGATACTTCGACTCCGATGCGAACGTGCTGATCTGGGCGTACTCGAATTCGTCGCTTCCGATGGCTACGTTTCGTCCGACGACCATGAGCCGCGGAGCTTTGATCTGCTTGAAGCGGTTGAAGGTAAGAAGGTGGTGTGCGCGTAACTCAGGGCTTATATCCTTTGCAAAGCCCAAGCGAATCACGTGCGCCGCGACTATTTCTTGCTCCTTTGCCGCGGAGATGCTGCTCCATGTGGCTGCGGCCGCCGCCAAAATCAGTTCTCGTCTGTTCATCGCGACTACTCCGTGTTATTGCCCGCCGACCACGTGTCTGCGGTCGCGCGCCCCTCGCCATTATTTTGCGGTACATCGAAAAACAGCAGTCTATACCGACATCCGAACGCGCCGCGATCCAGACTTGTTTTATTCGCATAACTTCACTATTGTAGAAGATATGAGGAAGCGCGAGTATTTGGGACAATTGGAGCTGATGGTGCTGCTCGCCGTCATCCGGCCCAGCAAGGATGCGTATGGCGTGCAGATTTGCAGCGAGATCGCGGAAAAGAGCGGCCGCGAAGTCGCGCTCGCCAGCGTTTATGCGGCGTTGGAGCGGCTCGAAATCAAGGGATTGGTGACCTCTGCCCGAGGTGAGCCGACGCGTGAGCGCGGTGGCAAAGCGCGCACGTATTTCAAGGCGACTGCCGCGGGCTTGAAGCAAGCCCGCGATGCGCATGCCACGCTGGTGCGGCTGTCGGACGGCCTGGTGCTGGAGAGGTAGCAGCGATGCCGCAAGGAACGCCTGGTCGCTGAAATGGACCTGCCGACGATCTTTATCTTGCTGCTGTCGATCGCGGGAGCGATTTGGTTGGTCGATGCCACGCTCCTGAAACCGCGAAGAACCCGCCTCGCGCAAGCGCAGGGTGCGCGGACCGTGGATCCTTTGTTGGTGCAATACGCGCGTTCATTCTTTCCGGTGATACTCATCGTGGTCCTGATTCGCTCCTTCGTGATCGAACCGTTTCGCATACCCTCGGCGTCGATGATGCCGGGACTGATCGACGGCGACTTCATTTTCGTCAGCAAATTCTCGTACGGCCTGAGGCTGCCGGTGCTCAACACCAAGATATTGAACACGGGCCGGCCGCAGCGCGGCGACGTGATCGTGTTCCGATTGCCCGCCGACCCCTCGGTGAACTACATCAAGCGTTTGATCGGTTTGCCCGGCGATCATGTGTTGGTGCGCAACAATCAAATCTTCATCAACGGCGCAAAAGTTGCGCAGCAAGCCCATGGGCACTATCTGGGCGGCGACGAATTCGCGGGCTCCGATCTCGCGCTGGAGTCCTTCGACAATAAGGCCCATACGGTCATGTTTCGCGCGCGACCGGCCATCCAAAGATTTCGAGGCGGTGGTCCCGGACGGTACTTACTTCTTCATGGGCGACAATCGCAATGATAGCGAAGACGGTCGATTTTCCGCAGTCGGTTTCGTACCCGACAAAAATTTGGTGGGTCACGCGGTGCGAATTGCGCTGAGCTGGCCCGTGCCCGGTTGGCCGATCTGGAATCGCTTTGGCAGCAAAATCAATTAGCGCCTAGGGCGTTGTTGAGAAGTCCAGCTATGCGGATCGCGGCCTTCTCGATTTGCAGCGCGGCATCCTGTTGAGCGCGCGATTGATACGCGGCGCTCAAGGTAGTGGAGCCGGGAGACTGGCAAGTGGGGCGAGCGGCAAGGTCATAGGCGTCCTTTTGGCCGAGTGCAAAGGACTCCAGGGCCCACGTCCTCGCATTGCCGCGCGTCCATGCATTCAAATCATCATTCGTGATGTCGGCATCCAAACGCGCCGCGATCCGTTGCGCCGATCGTCCCAGGGCGGCGACGGCCCCGATGTCCCAGTAGGCGTGCAGATTCTTGTCGCCACCGGCAGGCGAAGGCGCTAAGGCGACACAATTGCCGCCGCGATCGGCGTGATCGGCCGCATGCAGCGGCTGATGCAAGTCGCCGACGAAGTGAATCAGATACTTGAGCGCCAGCAATCGCTCCGCGGGCGGCGTGGTCTGGTTTTGCAATTCACCAAAAAACTCCTCGATCTTGTTGACGATGCAGTCCTGCGCCGGTCCTTGGGAAGCCGATTGGCCGGCGGCCAACGCCGGAAAACCGAAGCATGCGGCCGTCATGTCGGGTTGCTCGATCTCTATGTCGACGAAATGCCATGCCGACGTCTCGCGATGTGCCAGACGGTATTTGTCGGCCCAGGCCGCTCTGCTGGCAAAGTCAGGCTTGGTCAAGGGATCGTCATCACTGGCCAACAGTGCGTCCAAGGCAGTACGCGCTTTGACCGTGAGATGACGGTAGGCGATCAGAGCAGTGACCTCGTGACCAAGATCGCCCCACGCGCGCGCGGTGCTCGTGCCGAGCAGCAAAACCATGAGCAGGAAAACGCCGAGAGCTGGTGCGCGCGCGCCCTCAGCCCGCATCCGCATAGGCTTTCACCAAGTCGGTGAGAAAGTCGCGGCCGATGAGTACCGAGCGCTCGCTTCTGCGTTCGTTGAGTCCATGCACGCCATTACCGTCAGGGTCACCCCAGCCGCCCGGGACGCCGTACGTCGGAATGCCGATCGCCTCCAGGAAAATTCCGTCCGTCGCGCCCGTGGACATCGACGGGATGAGCGGCACCCCCGGGAAATACTTAGCGACCAATTTTTCCGCCGGCCCGATGATCTTGGGGTCGAGCGGCGGCGGCATCGCGAGGGGTCGAATCGGCTTCACCATGGAGATCTTGACGCCCGGATCGCCGATCAGGGAGGCCAGCGTCGCCATGGTCTCTTCCGCGGTTTCGCCCGGGAAAATTCGACAATTGATGTTCGCCGCTGCGTGCTGCGGCAAGGCATTGTTGGCATGGCCGCCTTCCAGAAGCGTCGCTACGCAAGTCGTGCGCAGCATGCTGTGATAACTGCGATCCTTCGACACGATGGCCTCGGCGGCAGCATCGTTGGGATCCTTCGACAGCGCCATCATCGCGCGGCCCGTCTCATCGTTGCGGGTCGCACCCAGCCTAGCGAAGAACACCCGCGTCGTATCGGTGAATTTCACGGGGAATTCGTGATCGCGTAACTTGGCGAGCGCGTCGGAGAGTTGATAGATGGCGTTGTCGCGGATCGGTATGGAGCTATGGCCTCCCGCGTTGACCGTCTCGATGAGGTAATTCTGTACCGCCTTTTCGCCCACTTGGATGGACTCCACCACTAGCTTGCCGTGGCCGTCGGTACGGCCGCCGCCGCCTTCATTGAGCGCGAATGCCGCCGAGATCAACTCAGGACGATTCTTCGCCAGCCATTCCGCGCCGTTGAAAGCGTACGTGGTTTCCTCGCCGCAGGTCAGCGCCAGCTTGATGGTGCGCTTGGGGCGATAGCCGCTTTGCTTGAAGCGGCTCATGGCATCCACCCAGGTGGCATCCATCGCCTTCATGTCGGACGTGCCACGCCCGTAAAAGTAGCCGTTCTCATCGATCAATGTGAATGGATCGCGAGTCCAATCGGAGCGCTTCGCTTCGACGACGTCCAGGTGCCCCAGCAGCAGCATCGGCTTCGCGGTCTTCGAGCTGCCCGGGAGAAGGGCGACCAGACCGCCATCCTTCGGATGCTCGGGCACCGAAAACATGGTGATGTCTTTGTCGGTATAGCCCGCCATCTTGAGGCGCGCCGCCATGCGCTCTGCCGCCAACGTGCAGCTTCCCACCGAGAGTGAAGTATTTGTTTCGACCAGTTCCTTGTAAATCGCGAGATAGGCGATTTGGTCCGGCCGTTCGGGCGCCATCGGGGCATCCTGAGCGAACGCTGCGGTCCCGGTCAGGGCCGCGAGTGCACCGGTCAAGGAGGCGACGCGAAACGTGTCAATATTCATGATCCCTCTTTTCTGCAGATCCGTCGGTGCGGCCGTTCTAGAATATCACTTATACTGCGTGGCATGCCCCCCAAGTATTCCCTCACCGAAGGCTCGATCCCGCGTGCGTTAGTGGCATTTTCGTTGCCGATTCTCTTCGGCAACGTGCTGCAATCGGTCAACGGTTCCGTCAACGCCATCTGGGTGGGAAAATTCTTGGGCACGGCTTCGCTCGCCGCCGTGGGCAACTCCAACGTCGTGATGTTCTTGTTGTTCGGCGTGATCTTCGGCTTCTCCATGGCTTCCACGGTGTTGGTGGCGCAATGCATCGGCGCGAAGAATATCGCCGAAGCCAAATGTGTGGTCGGCACCAGCGCGACATTTTTTCTCGTCGTGTCCTTGAGCATGAGCGCCTTGGGTTTTGCGCTGGCGCGGAGTTTGCTCGGTTGGATGCAGACGCCGGCGGATGTCTTGCCGCTGGCGCTTGCGTACATGCGCATCATTTTTCTGGCGCTTCCCTTCATGGCTGGCATGTTCTTTCTCATGGCGGCGCTGCGCGGCGCCGGCGACTCGCGCACGCCATTCATCTATCTGCTGCTCTCGGTGATACTGGACATCGGCCTGAACCCGCTGCTGCTCTTCGGCTGGGGTCCGATCCCGCGCTTCGGTATCGCGGGTTCGGCCGCCGCGACGCTCATCGCGCAGGGGGTAAGCTTCTTCGCTTTGGTGGCGCATCTGTATCGAACCAAGCACTTTTTGCGCATCCGCCGCAACGAACTCGAGTTGTTCAAGGTCGATTGGAAACTGATACGGCTGTTGATCACCCGCGGCATTCCCATGGGTCTGCAGATGTTCGTACTATCCTCGAGCATGATTGCCGTGCTATCGCTGGTGAATCGCTTTGGCTCGCAGGAGACGGCAGCATTCAACGCCGCAATGCAGTTGTGGAATTACATCCAAATGCCCGCCATGGCTGTCGGCGCCGCGGTGTCCTCGATGGCCGCACAAAATGTCGGTGCCGGCCGCTGGGATCGAGTCGGCAAGGTGACCGTCGCGGGCGTGCTGTTCAACCTCCTGGTGGGTGGGACCATGATCGCCTTGGTATACGCGCTCAACCGGCACGCGTTGGCGCTGTTTCTGCCATCCACCGGCGCCGCAATCGACATCGCGGTGCATCTCAATTCCATCATTATTTGGTCGTTCATTTTGTTCGGCACCACGTTCGTATTGTTCGGCGTGGTGCGAGCAACCGGCGCGGTCATGGCCCCGTTGATCATGTTGGTCATTTCGCTATGGGGCGTGCGGGTGCCGTTCGCCTACTTGATGTTGGATCGCTGGCACGCCGACGCGATTTGGTGGAGTTTTCCTTTTGCATCGCTGCTCTCCTTGGCCATGGCGTCGGTGTACTACCGATACGGCGGGTGGCGCAAAGTGCGGCTCGGCGTGGCCGAGACGCGGGCGGCGCCGAGCCCGGGCGCCGGCACCAATGGAGCCGGCGCCGGCGCGGTGGCTGCCACCAACAGCGCGCCTTCAGGCTGAGCATGCTCGAGCGCCGGGGCGCACTGCTCGAGCGCCCGCTGGTGGTCAGGTGCGGCGCCTTCGGCGACATGGTGCTGCTGACCGCGCTGATCAGGCCTTTGTGTGCCCGTTTCTCTTCCCCGGTGGACATCCTTACTTCGGGACCCTGGAGCGAGCCGCTGCTGCGCGGCCAACCCGGCGTCGGCGAAATCTGGACGCTGCGCAGCCGCAAAACACCGTATTGGATCAGTCTCGATCAGCAACGCGCGGTGCGACGTCTCATGGCGCGCGGCCCTGGACCCACCTGGTTCTGCGACGGCAACGATGCCGCGCGGCCCATTTTGCGCCGCGCCGGTATCGTCGATGAGTTCATTGTTGCCGCCAAAGATCATGATCTGCGGCCGGGCGAACACGCGACCGAGCAATGGCGCCGCTTGGCGCAAATTCTGCCCGCGGCGTTTCGCGATGCGAATCTTCCGCCCATCGACCTGTCGACCATCGCGCCGGGCTGTTACCTGCAAGTTTCGGAGGAACAGCGCAGCGACGTGGACCAATGGTTGCGTGCGCGCGGTCTGGCGACGGTGCCGTTGATTCTCATCCAGGTTGGCAACAAGCGCACGATGCGCCGCGGCTTGCGCCGTCTCGCGGTCAACAGCAAGTACTGGCCCAACGAGCGCTGGGCGGAGGTTCTGCGCCACTTGCGCCGTCAGCACCCCGACCATGCCATCTTGCTGCTGGGTACCGGACCTGAGCAGCAGCTGAACGAGGAAGTTGCCGCGTTGGCTGGAGCGCAGCGCCTGTATAACGCAGCGGACGATTTGCCGGTGCCGCGGTTGATCGCGCTGCTGGAACGCGGCGACGGCCTGATCACGGTAGATTCAGGTCCGGCGCATGCCGCAGCAGCGGTCGGCTGTCCTCAGGTGGTGTTATTCGGCAAGGCGTTGCCGTCCTTGTACAAGCCGTGGAGCAGCGCCGGTGCGGACGTCAAAGTGCTGCGCGGAGAAATCGACGGACAGCCGAGCATGCTCGGAATCGCGGCGCAAAGCGTCATTGCGGCCTGGTCCGACTTGAAACGGCGCTCGGGCTAGCGCCCGCCGCGCGCAACATATCCGGCGTCACCAATACGACGCCACGCTTGGTGATGAAGAAGCGCTTCTCGTCCTGAGAGCGATCTTGACCGATTTGCAGATCGTCGGGGATCACGCATTCTTCGTCGAGAATGCAGCGCGTCAGTTTGCAGCGCCGCCCGACAGTCACACTCGGCAGGAGCACGGATTTTTCGATGCGGCTGCCTTCCTCGATGCGCACATCGTTGGAGAGCAGCGATTCAGAGACGTATGCGCCGGAGATGATGCAGCCGCCGGCAACCATGGAATTGACGGCCATGCCGCGCCGGCCTTCGTCATCCAAAACGAATTTCGCCGGCGGTTGCTGCGCCTGGTAGGTCCAGATGGGCCATTGGTGGTCGTAGATGTTCAATTCGGGATTCAAGGCCACCAATTCCATGTTGGCTTCATACAAGGCATCGACGTTGCCGACGTCGCGCCAATAATTCTGGGCGCGCGTCTCGACATCCTCGAAAGGATAGGCGAAGACCCGCAGGCGCTCGATGTTGGGGGGGATGATGTTGCGGCCGAAGTCGTGGTTGCTGGAGGAGTTGGCCGCATCTTCGGAGAGCAGCTTTTCCAGGCGATCCGTGCCGAACACATAGATGCCCATGGAGGCGCGCGCCAAGGTCTCGTTGCCGATGATGTGATCCGGGTTGTTCGGCTTCTCGGCGAACTTGTTCACTCGATTGGTTTCGTCAGTGGTCAAAATGCCGAATTCGTTGGCGCGTTCGATCGGTACGTCGACGACGCCGACGGTAATGTCGGCTTCGCACTGCTCGTGGTAGGCGATCATCGGACCGTAGTCCATTTTGTAGATGTGATCGCCCGCCAGAATCAGCACGTGGGTTGGACGGTGCGAGCGGATGAATTCCAAGTTCTGAAACACGGAGTCGGCGGTGCCGCGGTACCAGTGGGTACCGACCTGCTGCTGAGCGGGAATCAGTTCGACGAATTCGCCCAACTCGCCGCGCAGATAGCTCCAGCCGCGTTGAATATGCTGAATCAGCGATTGCGCTTTGTACTGAGTCAGCACCGCGATTTGCCGGATGCCTGAATTCACGCAATTCGACAGAACGAAGTCGATGATCTTGAATTTTCCGCCGAACGGCGTCGCCGGTTTGCAGCGATGCTGAGTGAGGGCCTTCAGTCGCTCGCCACGACCGCCTGCCATGACCACCGCCAACGTTCCGCTCGTCAAACGACTGACATAGCGTCCAGTGTTACTACGAGCGGCGTGTCGCATGCGCCTAAGACTGACATACTCGACACTTGCCTGCATCAGGTTTCTCTGTGAGCAATGCCCGCTGTGCAGAAGCTTTAGGGCGCGTTCGCCTGCAGCAACGCGTAGCGGCGGCCGTTCGGTAATTCATATTCCTTGATCGTACGCAGCCCCGGGTAATCGGCCCACACGGGCCGTGCCGCGTTGACGGTCACGTGCCGGGCCAGCCACGGATTGCGCGGCGCCGTGCGCCCCGGCTCCTGCGCCAGGATCGCGCTCGCCGAAGCGCCCGCCAAGGCACTGGCTCGATCGAGCAGCGCCTGGTTCACGGGGCCATTCACGACAAGCACCGAAGTACTGGCATACATATCGACGATCGCTCGCGTGGTTTCGTCGGGTGCGAGCAGAACGAGAGATCTGCCCGCTGTGTCGCGGCGCACGTCGAGGGCAATGCTCTGCAGGTTCTGCCAACGGTCTACCTGGCCGTAGATGGCGGCGAGCGGTCCGATGAGCAGCGCGCCATAGGCCGCCAACAATGCGCCAAACGTCATGGCGATATCTCGGTTTGCGGCGTTCCATGCGCGTACCGCGAGCAATGCCGCCGCCAGCAGACCCAAGCCGGCGACGGCAGCGTACTCCCTGGGCGAGGCAAGCTGCGCGCCCGCGTCGATGCGAATCAGGCTTGCGACTACGCCTAAGACCGCCGTCGCCAGCAGCAGTAGCACGGCGGTGCCCCGCAGGGCGCGCACGTCCCAACGGTCGGCGCCGTGTAGGATGCTCTTCCCCCACCATGCCATCAACAAGGCGACTCCGGGCAGCGCCGGGGCCAGATAAACGTTGCGTGCCGTCGCCGCAAACGACAACAGCAGCAGCGCAGGTAGCGAAGCGGCAAGCGCGAATCTAACCGCGCGATAATCATCGGATCCCGTACCGCGCTGCAGCCATGCACGACGCGCGGCGGCCAAAGTGCCCAATGTCCAAGGAAACAGGTACATCGGCAGCTCGATGAGGTATTTGCCGGGTGAATTGCGATGCGCGGCGGCATACTGCAGGTCCGCTGGGGCAGCGACGCGCGTGAATCGTCCGACCAAATTATTCCAGAAGAATACTTTCAGGTGCGCCGCGCCGTCGGGACCGGCGTAGACGAATCCGACCCATGTAAGAATCAGCGCCGCCTGAATGACGAGACCGGCGTATAGCTCCCAGCGCAGCAATTCGCGCCAACGCTTCTCCCACACGATCAACGTGAGAAGCGCCAACGCCGGTACCACCCAGGCCACCGCGCTCTTGCTCAGGAAACCCAATCCCAGCGCTGCGTGCATCAACGAATACCCGCCCAATCGTTCGCGCCCGTTGCGCGCATAGAATCCCAGGTAGGTGCCGAACAACGCCGCGGCCACGCTGGCCAGCAGCGGGGCATCGGTGGCGAACCAAATCGCCACCTGATAGGAGAGCAGAAAAGTGCTGACAAGGGCGGCCGCGATGATGCCGGCGGTCCGGCCGGCGCTGCGCGTTGCCAGCAATGCAACGCTGAGCGCCGCGATGATTGCGTACAGCAGGTTCGGCAATCTGGCGGACCATGCAATTGGCCCAAAAAGCCGGATTGGTAACGCCGCGACCCAATAAGTCAAAGGCGGTTTCTCGCAGAAGGCTTCGTCCGCCAATAGCGGCACCGCTTTGTTGGCCTGCCAGCTCATGCGCCAGGCGATATCCGCTTCGCGCGGCTCGTCGGGCGTCCAAAATCCTCGGCCAAACATGCCGACGCACCAGATGGCCAGCAACAGGGCCGATAGCCAGATCAGCGGCGCGCGTGGAGGATGCAGCAATTCAGTATACTTGCGGCCGGAAACTTTTGGAGAACGCATGGCATTCGCCGACTATACTTCACAGGGCGCCGTAGCCGTCATCACCCTGAAAAATCCCCCGGTCAATGCGCTGGGATTCGGATTGAGAAAGGATCTTGGCGAAGCAATGGAACGTGCGCTGCGCGACACAAGCATTGGCGCGGTGGTGATCACCGGTTCGGCCACCGCCTTCAGCGGCGGGGCCGACGTCAGCGAATTCGGCTCGCCGACCATGAACGCTGCGCCCTCGCTGTTCGACTTGATCAAACAAATCGAGGATTCGCCAAAGCCGGTGGTGGCGGCCATCAACGCGCTGGCGCTGGGCGGCGGTCTGGAACTCGCGCTGGCCTGTCATTTTCGCGTAGCCGCCGCCGATGCTTCGCTGGGGCTGCCCGAGGTCAAGCTCGGCCTGTTGCCGGGCGCCGGCGGTACGCAGCGGCTGCCCCGGCTGGCCGGTGTGCAGACGGCGCTCAATATGATAGTCAGCGGCATTCCGGCGAGCGCGCGCGATTTGGCGGCGACGCAGTTGTTGGATGCCAGTGTCGAGGGCGATGGCGTGCGCGCGCCGGTGTTGCTTGCGGCGATCGCTTTTGCCGAACGTGCGATTCGAGACAAGTTGCCGCTGAAGCGGGCTCGCGACGCGAAGATCGATCTTCCAGGTGCTGAGGCGTTCTTCGCCTTCGCGCGCAATGCGGTCGCAGCGGCGAGCAAGCATTACCCAGCGCCTGCGAAGTGCGTCGATGCGGTGGAAGCCGCGGTGTTGCAGCCGTTCGAGGCCGGTCTCAAGTTGGAACGAGCGCTGTTCGTGGAATTGATGAACACCGGCGAATCTCAGGCGTTGCGGCACGCATTTTTTGCCA
>Ga0182030_10006829_pt1 | contig 23963 bp, 21 predicted proteins | sample 812S3MmetaG_FD_121299 | JGI IMG/M metagenome (GOLD analysis project Ga0182030, IMG submission 121299) | Permafrost microbial communities from Stordalen Mire, Sweden - 812S3M metaG (Illumina Assembly) | ecosystem: Environmental > Terrestrial > Soil > Wetlands > Permafrost | place: Sweden...
ACCAGAATGCTGGGAGAGCGATCCCAACGCCGCAGGGGTCAAAATCATATTGGCCCCTGACGACCATTTATTGCTGCCGTTTGACCAGTTCGTTTATGCCGATCTGAAGCCATATGGCGAGCACCAGCAACTACGTCTGGTTTTCGTCACGCACGAAGTGTCGGTTCGCGGTGATTCGTTGGCGCGAATCGAGACGATCATGCAGCGGAAGCACCTGTCGCTGCTGAAGACATTGCCCAGCCACCAATGGTCTTTGATTGAGCAAGGCCAGCCGTTCGTTACGGAAATTGTGATTGCGGAAAAGAAAGACTTGTCGAAGCGCGTTGAAAAAAATCAGGAATCCGCCCGCGTTTAGGGTTGTTCGCCAGTGTCATTTAGGTCGGAATTCACTTCTTTCTTAGATGCTTGGGGCACAACAGCAACGCCATGCATCGTGCCTATGCAAAACGCGCCTTGACGAAAATCCCTTCAATTGGAGATTATGAAAAGAAGCCGGAGGGCGCTTGCGCGGCTAGGATCGTTTATCGCCAGCCTAGCTAGGCCTCAGTTTCACTTGAACGAAACAAAAGAAGGAAGGGCATTTTATCTTGCGCTTTCAACTGTTCCCAATCGCGAGCAAGAGGCTCTCGCAATTCGACATCCAGACGGTACTCCTTGGTCTTCAAGGAGATGGCTTTTGTGGAAAAAAGGGGGAGCAATTGTGAATTCACAAACGTGACTTCAACGCCTTCCGAACTCTTCAAAGCGACGGTATCCAGCCGGAGGCGCAGGCGCAGCCAGCCATCACGAACATTGAGATAAATGACACGTGCGGAAGTCTCCATTTTTTCTGCTCGGTGGACCATTAGCACGGGAACCGGGTATCCGACACTGGATGCTTTCGGCTTGGCCACGGCGTCGTCGGGGGCGGTATGAATGCGGCCGAGTTGTTCCGCCAAGGCTTGGAATTGTTCTGGCTGGGTCTCCCACCATGGGCGCGCCGCTTCAAGCAGCCGTCTGGCACGTGGTGCCGTCGGTGCGGCGGCCTCAGCTTGTGCGAGATGCCAGCGCAGAAGTTGCTTAATCGGGATTTTTCTTTTCATATGGTGTATTCCCGCCCGACCGGTTGAGTTTGGATCTTGCCCAGGATGACTAACGCCACATGCTGGGGATGGGTGTGCGAACAGATGAGGCGATCGGTCGCGCTGGGCGGGAACCCTGCCGTGATGGCCGGCGGGTGGATTAAAAACCAGGTCCGGCTTAAGGGCAATCCCACAGGGAAGCACGAAACCGCATCCACCGTGAACAACTCGTTTCCGGCCTGCAAAGCTTTGGCTCGATCATCCATTCTGAGATGTAAATACTATTAATTTACGCCAATCTCCGCAAAGCGGAAAAGGCCGTCGTCTTGATGAAGCTGCAACCTCACTCCTGACAGCAGTTAGGATTGAATTTAACATAGCATCACGCTGCTTTGGACTTTCATGATGTACTGCCACGAGACAGCAACCACGTATCTTCCGGTAGTTCCTTGACTCCGGGATAAACTGAATAACGAACAAGGTTTGCGAGATTCAAAACAGCCACGCCACCACTGCGCAGCCGCACCTGAGCCCCACGCTTCGACAATAGAAAGTTCATGAACGTGTGGCTTTCAGTGGGCAGCTTCACCAGTCCCTCGACCATCACAAAGACCCGTGTGTTGCCCACAAACCGCAACTCGATGAATGATACGAGCAGATCTCCTACAGGACGCGGTTGGTCGCGCTCCTCTGCCTGGGCGGGGTCGTCCAGATACGCACGGTCGCGGAACTCTGCTTCCGTCAGCTCAACCATATCAGAGAAACCTCCTGGAAAATGCCAGCAATCGTATTGGGCCTGGACGAAATCCACGCGATTCACTTGCGCTGGTACAAACACGGTCTTCGAGTATTCGTCGGCGACAATCAGACGTGTGTTGTTGAAAAGACGATGGGGTTCAATTTTTTCCAAAAGACGGACGGCCGCCGCGCCATCGGTCTGCACAAACGATTCCACCGAGCCGTCAATGAGATGGAATCGAATTTCAAGCGGTGCCCCAGGCTGCCCAAGATCGCTTGGCTCACCGTCGAAAATTTTGAGGCCCGCGCCACGGGTTGTGGAAGACGAAATTAATACCTTCATGATATATAATTTTGCAAAGTCAGTCGTTTAAGTGTTCAAAAGTGTCTTTTTTTCTGTGGCATTGAAGATAGCGAGCACATAAAACCCATGCGGCGTGAAACCCGAACTCCCAGATTATCAAGCCTGCTAAGGTCACAACAGGAAAAAAGCCCCAGAAGGTGAGACTATCATGACGAAAATCGCCGCCTCCTTCGATTCGGATTTTGCCTTTTTCAATAGGCGGCTCTACCACGGTCCGTTGAGCCGGTTCGAGTGTTTGCAATGCGCTAATTTGAGACGTTCGATAAGTTTGTGATATCATAATTGGTTCTTTGATCATGTAAAAGAATTGTCGCTAATGGATAATGCGCATTCATTATCTTGATGGTCTGTTTTACGTTCCGCTGTGTTAAAATGCCACCGCCATGTCGGAGGATTCAAAACTCCAATCTGCGCTCTTGCGGTCGAGAGCACGGTCGGGTTGTTCCAGGTGGGTTTTCATTTGTCGGAGTGCCTCACGGATCCAGCCGTTGACGGCCTGTTTGGTGCGCCCGTAACGGAGGCCGATCTCGACACACGACTCACCCTCGATAAAACGTGCCAGCAGCACTTCGCGCAACCGCGGGGTCAAGTGTTCCAGTGCCCTGTTGATGTCGATGGCGAGCAACATTTGCACCTGCGGTTGCAGCGATTTCAAATCAGGCACGATGTCCTCAAGCACAACGGTTTCGCCGTCATCATTTGAATAAGCTTCGTCGAGTGATATCAGCCGGTGGTCAGCCATCGACCCGGCTCGCCGCGCTGTCCGACAAGAATCGCGGAACAGGTTTTTGGCAATCGTGGTGAGGTAAGCCGGAAAATTGCCGTCGGGCTTGAGAGCGTGACGGTTTCGTAACAGGCGACACCAGGCCGCTTGGGCCAGATCGAGGGCCTTTTCGTGGTTCAAGGTCAGCATTTGGCAGCGGCCAAAGAGTGCGTTCCAGTAGCGAGCGACCAGAACATCGAGCGCCGCCTCGTCCGGAGGATCACAAAGCACCGCCGAGATGAGCTGGGCATCCGACCAAGCAGCAACCTCGCGCGATTTTGCGACTGCACTTGCCTCCGTCCTGGAAACGCTCGCGCTGGATTCCGATCTTGAATGCCCTTCATTGAAGTCATCGACCCATACAGCGCCGCCCGAATGATTTGGATAGTTCGACATACTACTTTATTTTCAGCTGGTTTTGTTTCAGTGGTGGAAATTGAACGGAAGAAAACTGGCTTCCATGCCCGCCCTGCCGGAGAGAATCCCGGGCAGGCTGATGGAGGTGTGGGTAATGGTGCGCGTTTTCATCTTGTCATATTATTTATGAGCTTTGCTTCATTTGCGTATTATCCGTCAACCAACAAGGCGAGAATTCAGGGCGAAAGGATTAAATTAACGAAAATATTTTACGGCATCGCATTTTATGAAGCGCTCGGATTAGTCCGACCAATGTTGGCAGGGGCGGAAATCACCAATTGCGGTGATAATCAGGCGCCGAACTAAGAAGGTTTCCGTCTGCGCTGGATTCCAATGGCCATGCCAGTATCGGACATGGGGAAGTTCGGCCTGCGCGCGATGCGTTGAAACGTCGTCGTGAAGCGGTACGATTACGATGCGAGAGCGCCCGGGAATTGGGTTCAGGAATTTGCGATCTCTTTGCGAATCCAAGCCCGAGCGAACAACCAGTAGTTTTTTGCAGATGCAACGGTAATACCTAGAACCTGCGCCGTTTCATCATTCGTCATGCCAGCGAAATAACGGAATTTAACCACGTCAGCCTGGACGGGATGACTTTTTGCGAGGCTATCCAGCACCTCATGTACGGCCAGCATTTGCTGATCTGTGTCTGGTGCCGCCAAATCCTGCATTTCGATATCAACCCGTTTGCAGTCGGCACCGCGCCGCTGGGTGAGTTTGCGACGGGCGGAGTCAATCAGAATACGGCGCATCGCTTCGGCGGCGGCAGAGAAGAAGTGAGCGCGGTTCTCAAAACTGGGGTTTTTGTCTCCCACCAATCGCAGCCACGCTTCGTGAACCAAAGCCGTCGGCTGAAGCGTGTGACTAGCGGTTTCCTGTGCCATCTTGCTGGCCGCCAGCCGGCGTAATTCCTCATAAACAATGACAAGTAGTTTTTCGGCAGCCTTGGGATCGCCTTGATCTATGGCGGTCAGTAAAATGGTGGCTTCGCTCATATTCCCTTATGAAGAAGATGAATACATTCTATCAATGGCACTTCGCAGTGACCAATCTTTTTGTAAAATGATCTCAAGGTTTGTTCGAGTCGTTTACATTAGTTGGCCCTGGATCAGGGCCGTGGCTTCGTCAAGAGAAATTCGTGCAAAGAGCCAGGCGACCCATGACTCTCCTATATCCTCATTGTCACGTCCAGGTAGAATGCTTGGCGCCAGCATATCTCCTTTGGCAAGCATTGCCCGCGCTATGTCTTTTTGCCCGAGCTGCCAATGTGCCATCGCCAGTACGGCATAGGCATAGGCTTTGGCTTGGGCGTCGGCTGTGGAGCTTTTTGTCGCCTTCTCCCCCCATTCAATTGCCCCGGGAAAATGTCCCAGCCGATAATTCGACATCGCCTTGCACGCCTGGAAATAGGGCATGGCATCTTCGTACATTCTTAGCGTGACTGCTTTATCTGCCAGCTGGTCCAACAAACTCAAATCCACCCCGGAATGCGGTAAGAGAAGACAATCTTGAGCGATCCGTGCAGCCACGAAAGGATCCGTTGTGTTCGCGAATTTCGTGAGGAATTTCTGACAGATTTGTTCGTAGGCGGCGCGGTTATGAGTTATCGCCAGAAGACCGGCGAGCCGGTGATAATTATAATTGTCAGCCGGCTGAAGCTGGCAGAGAAAAGTGGCGTCCGCGGTGGCCTCCTGCCAGCGTCCGCGACGGCCCATTATATCAACCCATGTCATCACGAGATCCGAGCCAGACTTCTGCTTGGCCAACGCTGGAGTCAGCACCTCATCCAGAATTTGTTGTGCGTCGTCAAACTTCTTCTGCGCGACAAGTACGCGGGCAAGATGCTCCAAATCTGTCAAAGTTTCCGGCCCCTCATTTCCCCCTCGCTTGCGCGAGATGGCCAACGCTTCGCGCCAAACTGGTTCCGCTTCCGACCATTTGCCTTCGGCTTCAAGCGTCGTCCCCAACTTGGCAAGCGTATGGACCGTTGTCGGATCCTCATCTCCCGCACGTTTGCGCCACGTGGCTAATGCTTCCCGACGCATAGGTTCCGCCTCCGGCCATTTGCCCTGGGCTTCGAGCGCCGAACCCAGTTTGTCCAGCGTATACAACGTCTCATTGTCCTCATCTCCCTTCTGTATGCGCCACACCGTCAACGATTCGCGCCAAAGTGTTTCCACTTCCGACCATTTGCGTTCACCTTCAAGCGCGAAGCCCAATCGTCGCAGCGCATACAACGTCTGCGGATCCTCATTCCCCTTCTGTTTGCGGTAAACAGCCAAAGCTTCGCGACGCACGGTTTCCGCCTCCGACCATTTGCCTTGAGCTTCAAGCGCCGAACCCAACTGTTCCAGTGCGTTCAGCGTTTTGGGGTCCTCCTCTCCCGCGATTTTGCGCCACGCGACCAGTTCCTCGCGACGCACGGTTTCCGCTTCCGACCAATTGCCCTCACTTTCAAGCGCCAAACCCAGACTGTTCAGCGTATAAAGCACATTCGGATTGTCTTCGCCCAGCACCTTGCGCTGCATCGAAAGGGCCGCACTCAAGGTCGAAGCTGCTTCGCTCAGATTCCCGCGTTGCCGGGAACGATCGCCGACCAAATAGAGAGACTTGGCCACATCTGGGTTCTCCGCGCCTAACAGCTTCTCGCGCATCACGAGCGATTCCTGTTCCAACTTTTCTGCCTCATCCAACTTGCCCCTGGCGCCTGCCGCCCAGGCAACATCGTTGAGTGTAGACGCCACATCCAGGCTTTCGGAGCCGTGCAATTTGCGCCGCATCGCCAGAACTTCCCGCGCCATGTCTTCGGATTCGGCCCATTTGCCTTCGTCGCCCAGCACGATGCTCAGATTACGGAGTGAATCCGCCACCTCCAAATTTTCGCTTCCGAACAATTGCCGCCTGATTTCCAGCGCTTCCCGGGACAGACGCTCCGACTCCGCAAGCTTTCCGTCCTCTCTATATAGAGAACCCAGATCATTGATAGAGGTGGCTGTATCCGCGTTCTCGTTTCCGAAGAGCCGTCGCCGGATGGCGAGCGCTTCTAGGTCCACTTCTTCCCCTTCGGATAGTTTGTGCTCTTCCATAAGCGCAAGACCTAAGTCGTTTAGCGACGAAGCCGACTCCTTGCTTTCCACGCCGAATAGCTTCCGGTTGATCATCAACGCCGTGCGAAGCATTACTTCACCCTGCTTGTAATCACCGATTTCCAGGTAGATTCTGCCGATAAGGCTGCGCAGTTCGGCTTCGACTGCGGGTTGATCGGTCATCTCCTTGCCGACACGTTCGGCCGTTCGATCCAGTATTCCTCGCAACAATGTGGTGTCCTGACCGAGAGCAACGGAAGGTCCGACGCCATTCAGCATGTCTTCGAGGAACTTCGTGACTTCCAGACTCTTTACACGAGCTAGCCGTTCCTTGGCGAGAGACGCCGAAACGACGACCAAACTTACGAAAAGGAGCAGCGCAATCGAGCTGATTGAACTGAACAATAATCTGTTTCGCGACACAGTCTTGCGAAATTTGTAAAGCGCACTGGGAGGGCGGGCTAAAATGGCTTCGTCGGCCAGAAAACGTTGAACATCAAGTGCAAAACCATTGGCTGTTTCATAGCGGCGGGTGCGGTCCTTCTCCAAGGCTTTCATCACTATCCAATCCAGGTCTCCGCGGATCGCGCGAATCAGCGACGTTGGCTCCGAACGGTGGCGTTTGGCGATAACGGTTAAATTCTCCTGGGTCAACTTCCCTAATTGCGTGGAGGGGCGGACGGGCTCTTGTTCTTGAATCACCCTGCGGATTTCGTCGAGACCAGCCTTTAACAACGCGTCCATGTCAAAAGGCGTCGAGCCGGTCAATAATTCGTAGAGTAGAACACCCAGACTGTAAATATCTGTGCGTGTGTCCACATCAATTTTCGTCAGCTCCGCCTGTTCGGGGCTCATGTAAGCCGGCGTGCCGATGAGCAATTCAAACGCCGTGAAAAAAGTTTTATCCGTCAACCGCTGGTTCGCGGTGGCCTTGGCAATCCCAAAATCAATCACCACGGGCAAGGCGGCACCTTCCGCCGTTGTGGTTACCAGAATGTTGGAAGGTTTAATGTCCCGATGGATTACGCCCTTCTGATGCGCATGTTGAATGGCATGGCAAACTTGGATGAAAAGTTTCAGGCGTTCCTTGGTCGAAAGTGAATTCTGATCGCAGTAGTCCGTGATTTTGACGCCCTGGACAAGTTCCATGACAAAATACGGCCGACCGGATTCCGTCGCTCCCGCATCCAATACCTTCGCAATGTTGGGGTGGTCCATCAGCGCGAGTGCCTGCCGCTCGGCTTCAAACCGGGCGATCACGCTTTTGGTATCCATGCCCGGTTTGATGACTTTCAGCGCGACCCGCCGTCGAACCGGCTCTTGTTGCTCGGCCAGGTAAACCACGCCGCAACCACCTTCGCCGATCGGTTGCAACAATTTATAGCGGCCAATGCGATCACCTGTTTTAACACCGATTGAAGCCTCCAGTCTGGTTTCGACCGCAGCTCCATGAGGAGATTGTTCGAGGAAATCGCCGGCAGAATCGTGAAACTTCAGCAATGCCGAAACTTCCCGGCGCAGCTCCGCGTCATTAACGCAGACATGGTCCAGATATGTGGCGCGTTCGGCGGCGGACAATTGGACGGCTGTGGTAAAAACCTCCACGTCACGATTGGGAGAATCATTCATCAGGTCATATCAAACATTCCCGCCTTGATAAGTAAGATGGATATGCACCGGTTGCAAACCATTGATGCTCGTTTGGGTGAGATGCCGATCCGTTTCGCCCCAACGTGACAAGACGGCGCAGACAGCAAAACCCACGGCTTGCGAGTGTATTTGAGCCGGCCTCCATACCGTCTCTTCAATCGCAATCCTTTAGGCATAAAATTCTATTATCTATTGCATTAATTGTCATGTTATAAATGCGACGGAAAACCTCGCGCAGCTAGTGGCCTATGATGAGGAAGTTCACATGATTGCGTCATGCCGTGGCCAGAGTAGACTAAGCATCATAAGTTGCAGGGTGAAAAAGTTAGCAGAACTATCTATGTCATGGGATCAATTGGAGAAGGCGGAGTGCCGCGAGCCTCTATCGCCTTGCCCGCGAGCAAACACAAATCTTCCCGGTAGTGGCCAGCGACAATCTGGACGCCCACCGGTACGGAACCAACGAGGTTCGTGGAGACGGTCAGCCCCGGCAGCCCCATGGCTGGCAGTGCCCTCAATACGAGTTGAGCATTCCAAACGCGCTGGAAACCTGCCTCGCCTTGCAGGTCAAGCCCGTCGGGGAACGGCAACTCAGCCGAAACCGGTAGCAACAGCACCGGATACTTGGCTAGGAACAGCAGCCATTCACGCGTCAAGGTGGCGCGTCGCACCAGTGAGCGGGCCACTACATCGGCGGGATACGTCTTGGCCTTGGCGCGTACAGCCGCGACGGTCGCGAGCGCACCGGGATCGCCATCGCGCGCCGCCGCATCCGCGAGTTCCGCAAACCCGTCACCGAGCCACAGGGCCTCTTGCACCTCCGCCGCGTCGTGCAACGGCGGCGTATCCTCGATTTCCTCCACACTCCATCCCGCATCGGACAGTCGTCGCCCCGCGTCCAGCACCGCCGCTTCGACCTCCTTTACAATCTGCAAGCCGCCCGGGCGCAGGCACATTGCGGCGCGGAGCGGCACGGCAGGACCTTCCAATGGCGCCGGCACCCACCAAGGGTCACGGGGATCTGGTGCCGACATGGCCAGAAGTGCGATGCGAAGATCTTCAATCGTACGGGCGATCGGGCCAGTAGCGGACATCAACTGAGGACCGATTGCGCGTTCCGGCGAGGACGCATTGTAGGCCGGAACTCGCCCGAGAGTTGGCCGCAGCCCATGGACACCGCAGGCATAGGCCGGATAGCGAAGTGAACCGCCGATATCCGTCCCGAGAGCGAGCTGCCCGATCCCGCACGCCACGGCTGCGGCGCCGCCCCCCGTTGAGCCACCCGGAGTGAGCGATGGATCGCGCGGGTTCCGGGTGCTGCCATGAATCAAATTGCTCGTGAACCAGCGCAGGGCGAAGGCTGGCGCGTTGCTGCGGCCCAAAAGCATCGCGCCGGCTCGCACCAGATTATCCACGGCCGGGCTGTTGGCCTGCGCTACAAGGTCCTTTTGCAGCCGGGTCCCGTTCGTCGTGGCGAATCCCGCCTGATCGGTGTTGATCTTCACTGTCACCGGAACGCCGGCCAACGGGCCTGGGTCCTCACCGCGAGCCACCATCTGGTCAATCCTGTCCGCCTGTTCCCGTACCAGATCAGGCCGGTGTGCAACGATTGCATTGATTGACGGATTGACATCGTCGAGCCGTTGGAGCGCGGCCTCCGCAGCTTCTCGGGCGGAGACTTCGCGCGTGCGGATGAGGCGGGCAAGTTCAGTCGCGGGCAAACGCCAGAGTTCAGTCATGATGCCTCCGATTCTGGAGTGAAACAGTAGCCGCAGTCGCGGCAATGAAGTTATGTTTCATAAATGTTCCCTCCAAATGGGATTAGACCAGGTTAATCTCGACCTCAACGTTGCCCTGTATGGCTTTGGAATACGGACACGTCTGGTGTGCGGCGTCCGCCAAGGCTTGGGCAACGTCGCGCTCCAAACCCGGCAGGCAGATGTTGAGTCGGGCTTGGAGGAAGTAAGCGCCATCGGTAAGGCAAAGGTCCACTTCCGCGTCAACGGCCATGTCGGCCGGGAGCGCAATTTTCATTTTGTGGGCCGCAATCCCCATCGCCCCTTCGAAGCATGCCGACCAACCAGCGGCGAACAATTGTTCAGGGTTGGTGCCGGTGCCTGGAACGCCTGGAGTCGAGTGCTTGATATCTAGGCGGCCATCATTGCTTTTGGAGGCACCTCCATTCCGGCCACCCGTGGTGTGGACTTTGGCAGTGTATATGACCTTCTTGATCTGAGATATGGTGGGCATGGTATTAAAGGGCAATTGTTTATGCGCTGCAAACTACATGCAATGAATCCGAAGATAGAGTCAGCGCCGTTCTCACCTTCAATACGTCCTCGAACTGAAAGTGGAAAATGGACTTTTTAAAAAAATCAACCTAGTTTCATTAATTCGTCACTGCGTCCGCAAATGCCCTTGAGGCTTCCCCCGCAAGTCGTCGCTCGGGAGCAGACTGGCCGCCTCACAAGTGATGGCGCCAGCACTGCTGCTCCGACATCTTCTCAGATTTCCTTATCCAAGGAAGCAGCCAGGCTCCCGATCCGGCGCGATAAGAGAAGAAATGTCCGCGAATCAGCAGTGATCACTCCTTGCGATGCCACCGAATCGCAAGTCACGACTGCCGCCTCAAGACGAGCCAATGAGTTTTCTAAACATTCCATTTCCCGGCGCGTTTTACCCTCCAACCGGTCTGCCATTCCGTCCAGCGTCGCTGCCAGCTGTTCGTCAAACTCCCGTTGCGCGGTATGAACCTGTTTTGGCAATTTGAAACCGGGAAGTTGGAGACGATATTTCAACAGGGAAATGCGCGTTACAAAAAACATCCGCAGTTGTGGTTGCCAGCGAAGGATTTGGTTTCGCAATGCCAAATCCTGTTGACGGGAATGACCGAATTCGAACAGCACACCATCGGCGAAGGCCCTGACTGCATTGAAGCCAAGGTTGATCGTTTCGCGAAGAGAATAGCTTTGATGAATGGCGATTCGCAGGTTCTTTGAAACCGGTTCTTTGGCGAGTTGAGCGAGTAATCTGAGGTTGGAAATGAAAGCTCGTCGCATCTCGACGGCCGCCGGAGCACCCCACAATCGGTCGAACACGAGCCACATCATGAACAGACCCAGTAAAACCCCAGCGACACGGTCTCTGGCGGGAACCAGCGACGTCTGAATTTTGAATTCCCCGAGGTTGATGAAATAAAATGCGACCGCCAGCTGTAATCCAAAATACGAAATCCGGGGACCGGATGTCGTAATCCAGGCAGCTAACATCGTAACCGCCAGGAAAAGCAAAGTGAATCCGAAGATCGAATCAAGTTGCGGCAGAATAAATATTTGTGCCGCAATCCCGATTGCACCGCCCGCGAAGACGCCAGTAAAACGCAAGAACTGCTTTTGATGAGATGCGCCGATGGTGGTCAGCGCGGTCAAAAGGCACGTCGTGACGGCCGTGCTGATTCCAGGCCAGTTCAGGGAAGTATAGACGATGTAGCAAAGGCTGGCTGCCAGGCAGCCTTTCAGCCCGAATTTGACATGTTCGGGGTTAGACAGTGCATCCCGGACGAACAGTGTGTGCGGCGGATCGCCACCGCTTGTAGCCGGTGGGGTGTATGCGCCCAGCGATTTAGAACCCACAAAGACCCCGGCAATGAGGGAGACAGTTTTCTCCATCTCGTGTAACATCGGCACTTCGCATAAAGCATCAACTTCAGGGCCTGATTTTCTCAAGTGTGGGATTTTCCTAGCCAGCAAATCGGCCCGAATACCGGCGATGTTCTCAGCCAAAAAGCGAACTCGTTCATGACTTTCGCCAGAAACCCGGATGCTGAGATTGGCCAGACTGGCGGCAATATCTACAAGTCTCCCAACCAGCGCCGCCACGGCTCCCATTTGCTCGACGTAATGAGGTGAGTAGCCGGACCGCCGCAAATTGCTTCGTAACGTGGACGTCCCCAGCACGGCCAGGCGAGTAATCTGCTTCGCTGTATTTTCATCCACCGGGCGGCTTTCGGAATAGCATTTCAGCAAATTTTCAACCCCGGTCAAACGCTCGGCAATAAATATTAGGAGATCATCCCCATGCCCCAGTCCTTCAAACGCCAGCGCGACAAGAACGGTAACCAAGCCGGCGATGATTGTCTGGCCAGCGGCCCAAAGGGCGCCGGTCACTTTGAGTTCCACTGGAATGTATTGATCCCACAGCGGAATGGTGAGGGCGATTAAAATGCCCAGGCCGGTGGCAGTTGCATAATCCGTAATCACGCTGATGGCAAAGAAGGCCGTGAACAATGTTGTAATCAACCATAACATTCGCAGCATGGGATCATCCAATGTGCACATCGCTCCAACGATTGCGAAGGCAGTTCCGAGAAGTAAGACCAAGATCGAATTCTTCGCGGCCGTCACGGTCGCCCGGGTGCTCTCGCGTGACATGGCGAGCGTGTAGATCGCGCCGTACGCCGCGTCCGGCAAGCCGAATGTCAAATCGACGAGCATCATCAGGGTAGCCGCAACGACCATGCGAGCCGCCAGAATTCCCCTTCCTGGATAGGGAGCGAGTTCCTCGCGCAGGACATCACGCAACATGGGCATGGGGCGGGCCCACTCCGACGAGCTTGGGGTGACGGCGGCCATGGTCAGTGTCCGCGAATGATGACCACGGCTGACTCGCTCACGCGAAACAGATCAGCATCAGGATTCTCTACTCGAATCCAGACAGGGTATCTCGATGCGAGGTGAACCCAGTTAAGTGTTCGCTGCACATCCGGGAGGCCATTCTCGAAGCTGCCAATCAGATCTGGATCCGGGGTAACTCCAAAGCTGATGCTTTCCACGAAACCTGAGAAATGCCTGTTGGGCTCGGAGACCACATAGACATCGGCTCGGGTTCCACGGGTGATATGCGGCAACTGCCCTTCGCGGAAATTGGCGATGGCCCACCATCGGCGCACGTCAATCAGAACAAAAATCTGCTGACCCACTTTTGCATAGGCGCCTTCCGAAATCTTGAGATTGGTCACCCGCGCCTTGAATGGTGCATAAACCCGGCAGTTGTCCAGGTCGTAGCGCGCTCTCTCTACGGCCGCTTCTCTGGCTCCGCGCTGGCCGATCAGCGGTTCGAGCGTGGTGACAGCATTTGCAGCCTCCTCATGCAGGGCCCTGCTTCGCTCCAAGGCAGCTTGGGATTGTTTGTGCTGTGCCACGGCTGACCTCAATCCTGCCTGAGCAAGCCACAGTTGTGATTCTGCTTGCTTGAGTGCCTCTCGCCGGGAAATTTCCGAGGTGCGCGCCTGATCCACCTGGTCCACCGTAACAAACTGCTTGGCCAGAAGTGGTTCTAAGCGCTGCAAATTATTGCTCGAATATGTCCACTCCGCTTCGGCGCGGCTGATGCCCTGTTCGGCATTCGCCACGTCAGCCTGTGCCTGATCAACGGCCGCTTCATAGCGAGTGATGTCGGCCTCGGCACTATGAATATTGGCCTCCGAGACCGCAACCGCGCTTTTGAGGGCTGCGATTCTTCTCCCCTCATCCGCGATTTCCCCCTCAAGAGCCGCCTGTTCGGACAATGCGGTTTCGAGGGCATAATGATACGGACGATCATCGATTTTGAACAACAGTTCACCCTTCTCCACCAACTGATTGTCGCTGACATTTAGATGGACCAGCGGCCCCTCCACCTGCGGGGCAATCCCAATGTAATTTGCAAATACCGTTGCATCATCAGTCCGTGGATGGTGGGTAGATTTGTAAAGAACAATGAGGCCAATGACCAAAGCTGCGGCCATGATTCCAACGCTGATCCAGCGGCCTGCAAGCTCCCGCGATTTCGAAAATGCCTCTGATCTCATAATTTATTCCTCAGCTAAAGAAGACGAGCCAAAGCAGAAACGTGAACAGAGCTGCCAGACCGGGGTAAACTAACATTGGGAAAATAATCGTGATCTGCCAGCGCAACAAAAACCAGCGGGCGAGAACCGTCAACAGGAGACCGATTGCGAAACAGACGAGCCATGCAGGAAAAAGGGATCCCGCGATGTCAAAAGAGGGAGCCCGGGCGCATCCCGCAAACAGCCACGATGTGGATGCGACTCCATATCCCAAACCATGATAAATGGATTTGCGAGTCATGATCCGGCCCTCCTGGCGTTTGGCTGGATTGAATTACCGGTTTGGAACGCAAGTTCTGCCAGGGCAGAGAGAACATCCGTACGCGCCAAAACATCTGTTGAGCGGGCTCGAGCAAGAACCTGTTGAGCGGCCGTCACATCAAGAAGACTGCGAACACCATGGTCATAGGATTCCAGAGCAGCGTCGTAAGATTGACTGGCGGCAGCTAGAAGATCCAATGCTGATTGCCGCTCTCGAAAAGCTGTTTGCAACTTGGAGTATGCTGTCCAAACCTCATCAGCCACCCTATCGCGCGCAGCATTCACACTTGCTTCCGAGGCAAGGACGTCGGCCTTTGCCTGAGCGAGCTTGTGTTTCCGCGCGTCTCCATCGAAGAGAGACCAACTCAAAGTCAGGCCCACGCCACCTTCCCAATCGGCCGTATGCTCCCTAGGAAGCGATTCCTGCGAGGCATAAAGTGAAGTCGGGCCCGCCGATGCGTTCAGACTCAGGGTGGGATAGTATGCCGCGTGAGCCTCCTTGACTCGTGCGTTGGCCGAACGCAACTCGGCCAATTGCTGCATCAGGTCCGGACGCTGTTCAAAAGCGCGATCCAGCGACTGCTCGATGGTCTTTGAAAAAGAATCAGGGATTGCAAGTTGATCAAGCGGCTGCACTTGAATCAAGAAGGTCGGGGAAATCCCTAGGGCCCGCGCCAAGGCGCCCAGCGCAATCTCTTTTGATCCCTGAACAGTTTGCAGCTCGTATGTAGCCTGCGCGACCACGCTCCGGGCTTCCAAGACGTCCGGCGATGTCGCCAAACCTTGGTTCAAACGGTCTTCAGCTGCTTGAAGCACGGCCAGCGCATTAGTAAGGCTGACCTCGGAAGCCGCTATCTGACCGACAGCGTTCAGAACGCTATAGTAGGCCTGCTCGACTTGGTAAATGACTTGGCGATGGGTGTCGTTGAAGGCGAAGTTTGCCGCCAAGACTTCAGCTTTGGCCGCGCCGATTCGACCAGACCGTGCACCGAAGTCCAAGACCGTGTAGCTAAGATCCAAAGCCCCATCAACCTCAGCCATTGTTGGGTGATAAAAGCTGGTGCCAGAGAACACAATTTCACGATCGATTTCTGTGAGCGCAGTCGCCGCTAAAGCCGGATACAAGTCGCTCCGGGCGATACCGAGCGAGTCGGCTTGGGCGCGGGCCCGTTCCCACGATTCCCTGGTTTCGGGGTTTTGCATTTCGGCTAAATCAATCAGCTCCGGCAATGAATATAAATTGGTGGTATCAATTGGGGACGCAGAATTTCGCAGCATTCTCACTTCGCCTGCAAATTCCTGTGCCTCGTACGAATGCCAAGGATGGTCTGGAGAAGCTGGCGCCTGCTGACAGGCCCCGCGACTTGCAAAAAGGAAAACCGCGAAGAAAGACACCCAGACCAAAATTCCCGGTTCAACTGGATGCAATGGCAAGATTGACATAAGAAAGCCTTGGCTTCAGTCGTCTTGTTCATCATTCCTGGCAGGTCTGTCATGTAATATCGTCTTCATTGTTTCTCATGGCGATTCTCGTATTCAGGCCGACACTCCGGTGGTGGAAACGCCTTGAGATTAATAAGGAGTTTGAATGTCTTCTGAGGGCTTCACCTTGCCTGTGTAATGCCGGTAAATGAACGCAACGTAAACGACAGAGAAGATCAGTGACAGAGGCCACCAGACCAGCGCAATGACCAAACCGTTTCCAGCAGCCGCATTTTGGTAGGCGGACAGCGAGTTTTCCGGGGCGAGGGTCGAATGCAACATAATGGGGAAGACCCCGGCGGCGCCTGCGGTCATCAAACCGGCGATAAAAACGCCAGAACCGATAACGGCGGATAATTCCCGGCCATTTTTCAAGCTCGTGAATATAACCGCGACGCCCCCGGCAACAGCGATCAATCCAAGCCAGCCAAATGGTTGATGGATCATTCCCGAAAACAATTCCGGTCGCACATGCCATGATTCAAGAGTGATGCCCGCAAGGAGCACCAGAATGGTTTTCCAAAGCAGGCTGGCAATCCGAAGGCTTCGATCATGCACCGGTCCCGTGGTTTTAAGAACCAGGACTGTGGCCCCGTGCGCAGCGAAAATCACGATAACGAACACGGCCACCGATACAGTATACCAATCGAGAATGCCCACGTTGCCGCTGGGACTGAAGTTGGTGAAGAAATCGAGGGCAAACTTGCCGTTCGCGGCTAGGGGGACACCCCGTACGATATTACCCAAAGCCGTGCCAATGAGGATGGCCAGCAGAATATTGGCCGCCACAAAAACGACGTGCCAACCCGTACGCCACAACGGTTCCGCGATCTGGCCGCTTACTTCAAGTGCCACACCACGCAATACCAATGCCCAGAGCAGGAGGAAGAACGCCAGATAAAATCCCGCGAATGCAGACGCCATGACATTCGGAAATGAAACCATTAAGGTGCCACCGAAGCCCACGAGCCAGACTTCGTGCCAGGTCCACAACGGCCCGATGGCGGCAATCACCAGGCGGCGCTCAGCTTCGGTTTTGCCGACCAAATATTGCAACATGCCGGCACCGAAATCGAAACCCTCCAGCACGACGAACATGATGAGCATGAAGGTCAAAATGGCATACCAGATTTCAATCATGGGACACCTCCAATTTGATGGTGGAGGAAATCGTTTGCGGGCCGTGGGCGATTTCGCGCCCGATCAGAAACAGATAAAGCACACCGAGAACAAAATAAAGCCCGGTAAACCCCATGAGCGTGAACAAGACGTTGCCGCCACCAATCACATCACTGACGCCCTGGCTCGTCCGAAAGAGTCGAAAAACCAACCAAGGCTGCCGACCCAATTCCGCCGTCATCCAGCCTGCCGTGGTGGCGATGTAGGGAAAGGGGAAGGCCAGCATGAGGGCCCAAAGCAGGCCGCGTGATTTTTCCAACCGGCCCCGCCAACGTTGGATATTGGCTATAATCATGAGGAGGATGAACAAGGTTCCCAAGCCAGCCATGATGTGAAACGCATAATAGAGCAGCTCAATATTCGTGGGCCATTCATTTTTGGGAAAATCGTCCAAGCCCTGTACGCTAGAATTTGCGTGGCCAAAGGCGAGAATACTTAATGCGTCGGGCAGATAGAGCGGATTGTCAATTCGCTGCTGATCTTCGTCTGGCTGGCCGATGACGTTAAGTTCGGCGTTGGACCCGCCGTGGAATCGTCCCTCCATCGCGGCGAGAGTGACGGGTTGATGTTTCGCCACCATTTTGGCCTGCTGGTCTCCTGTGGGAGTAGCGACCAGAAAGCAGGCGCACAATCCGACCAACGTGCCCGTCTTTAGAAAGAGGGACGCTTGTCCCGGATGTTTGCCCCGCAAGGCGTAAAGCGCGCCGACGGCTGCCACAACAAACGATCCAGTAACCACAGCCGCACATTGGTTGTGCAGAAACATGATCAGCGCCCAAGGGTTCAGCAAATAAGCAGCGAGACTTTGCAAGCGCAGGCTGCCATCAGCCGCCACAGAATAACCCACGGGATGTTGCATGAAAGCATTGGTCACGAGGATGAAATAGCCGGAGGCCCAACTGCCGAGCGCCACGCCAACGGTGGTTAGAAAATGATTGCGCGGGCCCAGCCTTTTCTCGCCCCAGACCATTGCCCCGATCAAGGCACTTTCCAGAAAGAAGGCGAACATGCCTTCCATGGCCAGCGTTTGCCCGATGAGATTACCGGAGAATTTGGTGAAACCCGCCCAGTTGGTGCCGAATTGAAATTCCATCGGGATACCGGTAACAACACCGACGGCAAAGTTGATGCCAAAAATGCGCGCCCAAAAGCGCGCTGCATTTCCGAAAGTTTCGTCACCGGTACGCAGGTATCGCCATTTAAAATATACAATGATCCACGCCAGCCCCATCGTGAGTTGGGGAAAGAGATAATGATAGGTGATAGTAAACGCGAACTGGAGCCGGCTCCAAAAAAGTGTGTCTTCCATAAGGTTGAGAATTTAGATCGCTCAGCCGGCCAGTCGGCCGCCAACCAGAGGATTGTGCCAGTCATCGGCGATGGTCATCATGCGAAGCAACTGATCGCCGGTCCGCCGGAGCTGACGTAGTGATGGAAAAAACATTTTCATGCTATTCAGGATGTTGGATTTTCCGCAAACAACCGGGCGACCATTGCCGAGTCGAGGTATGCCCGAACCTCCCTGATCATCTTGTTTTTAAAAATGCAAACCCAGCAGTAGCGATTATCGAAGCGCATACCGTTTTTTGCGGTCGCAAACGAACGTAATTCAACCACAGCTTGATTCTCCGTTACCAGGATATGTTCGACGTTCAGTTGCGCACCTTGCGGAAGCACTTTTCCGAGCTTGGCGAACGTGCCTGCAACAAAGTCCGATTTGGAGCGATAGTGACCCGCCAGGGGATGCGTGCCCATCACCGTCCAATCAACGTCCTCAGCCACATGTTTGAAGAAGCTGGCTCCGTCACCGTTTTCAAGCCCTCTGAAAATTTCACGAACATATTCGAGTGTGATCGTCATATACTATTGGACCGTAAAGCATCGGGAAGATCCCGGCCGGCAAATCCTGTTTTTATTTTGGCTTTTACTTTTTGCAGCTGAGTTTGTTGGTTTACTAACGCCGGAGCAGATTGGTAACGGCCAGGTCAATCACCTCGTCGCCACGGCCGTTTAGCACGGCTTTGACCGCCCACAGATTAAAACCAATTGCCTGGTCCAGTTTGATCGTTGGTGGCATGGAAAGTTCGGTGGGGTTGACCACCGCCTCAACCAGTGCCGGGCCTTTGTGCTTGAAAGCAGCGGCGACCGCCGCCTTCAAATCAGCCGGATCCTCCACCCTGACACTGAAAAGTCCCGCCGATTGCGCCAGCGCGGCAAAATTGGGATTGACCAGCTTGGTGCCGGTACCGAGAACCCCGATAGCTTTCATTTCCAATTCGACAAAACTGAGCACGCTATTATTGAAGAGAATGATTTTTACTGGCAACTGATGTTGGTGCAGCGAAAGCAGGTCACCCAGCATCATTGACAGGCCGCCATCGCCGGAGAAAGTTACCACCTGCCGATTGGGAAAGGCGCTTTGTACTCCGATGGCCTGGGGCATGGCGTTGGCCATGGAACCGTGATTAAACGAGCCAAGCAAACGACGCTTGCCGTTCATGGTGAGATAGCGGGCAGCCCAGACAGTAGGCGTGCCTACATCGCAGGAAAAAATAGCGTCATCCGCCGCCAGTTCGTTGACAATTTTTGCAACATATTGCGGATGCATCGGTTTGCGCCCGGGATGCCCGACGGCCAGTTCGTCCAAGCCTTTACGAACTTCCTGATAATGCTGAACGAATTTGTTGAGGTGTGCGTCCTCTTTCTTTTCTTCGAGCAACGGCAGCACGGCTCCGAGTGTCGCCTTCACGTCGCCAATCAAACCAAGGTCAAGCCGGGTGCGTCTTCCAAGATGTTCTCCCCGGCAGTCCACCTGGATGACCGTGGCCTTCTCGGGGTAGAATTGCGTATAGGGAAAGTCGGTGCCAAGCATAAGCAGAAGGTCGGCGTCCTTGATGGCGTGGTAACCAGAGGAAAAGCCGATCAGACCGGTGAGTCCCACGTCATAGGGATTGTCGAACTGGATGTGTTCGCGGCCACGCAATGCCGAAACGATGGGCGCTTTCAGTTTGCCCGCCGTCTCGATCAATTCAGCGTGGGCACCAGCACAGCCGGCTCCTCCCAGGATTGTGACCGTCCCCGCTTGGTTGAGAAGTTCTGCTAGTTGCTTGATTTCGTCCGGAGAAGGACAAATGACCGGTCTGGCTGGCTTTACGATGGCGCTGGGTTTGCGGTATGCAGCCTGTTGAAGCGCGATGTCCCCCGGAATTGCCACTACTGAGACTCCCTTTTTTGTCAGCGCCGACTGAATGGCTATTTCCAGCACACGCGGAACCTGGCTTGTCTGCGAGATCAATTCACAGTAGTCACTGCAATCCTTGAAAAGCTGGTCCGGGTGTGTTTCCTGGAAGTAACTGCTGCCGATCTCATTGCTCGGGATTTGGGCGGCGATGGCCAGCACGGGCACCCGGCTGCGGTGGCAATCATACAGGCCATTAATTAAGTGCATGTTGCCCGGTCCGCAACTCCCGGCACAGACCGCCAATTCTCCTGTGACGTGGGCTTCAGCCCCGGCTGCAAACGCAGCCGTTTCTTCGTGGCGCGTGCCAATCCACTCAATGTCTTTGCGCTTGCGGATTTCCTCCAGCATGCCATTGAGTGAATCGCCGACCACGCCATAAATTCGTTTCACGCCGGCGGCGACCAAAGTTTCAACCACAATTTCTGCTACACGTTTTTGAGACATAATTTATTTCTCGGTTAAATTTAGTGCCATTACCTAACTGGCCATGGATCCGGTGATCGAGGCCATACCATTCTAACTTTTCATTACGTTCTTCATCTGAAAGTGGAAAACAAACATTTGAATACGGAAGATGCCTTTGCGTGGGTTTTCAGTGCGCATATCGCGTGAAAACCAGGTCGTGCTCCTGTGCGTTGGCCTCGTGGCAGGCAAAACAGGTTTCATGCTGTGCCTTGTCGACGGGTTTGCCGTTAATGAACCGGCCGAACCCCCAGCCGTCCGTTGCGGCGTATTTTTTTGAGTCCTTTACCATAAGTTGAACCGTCGTGTTGGCCCCGGGAACAAAAGCCTGCTTTCGGCCCAGCGCTCCGTCGTCCCCGACCGATGGCACGCGTTTCCAAGCCAGCTTGACAATGATCGTGCCATCCGGAAAAGTCGGTGTGCCCTTCCGATAAGTCTTCAGGGCATCAGCGTTCCCGAGAATAGCTCGTAATTCGTCGAGGTTGCCCGCTTCTTGAGATACGGCGATTAACTCCCATTGCCGATATCCCTGAGGGATGGTGACGCCGTAAATCGGAGAGCCAGCACCATCAGCATCTCCGGGAGCGGATGATGCTGAGGCGGACACACATGCTATAGCGACAGTTACAACCGATATGATTATTATCCTTTTCATCCGGTTATTTCCTGTTTAGTCCGCTGCGCCGACGGTGATTCATCCATCAGTACAAGATGCTACGTTGCCAGGGGTAATTACGTTTTAGAACTGCGCCACAATCTCAATTTCCACGCTGGCACCTTTTGGCAGGCCGGCAACTTGGACCGCAGAGCGCGCTGGAAAGTTTTCTGTGAAGTGCTTTGCGTAAACATCGTTCATTGAGACGAAGTCGGCGAGGTTGGTCAGAAACACCGTGCTTTTCACTACGCTGGCAAACGTCAACCCCTGATCATCCAGGATGGTCTTAACATTTTGGAGTACGCGTTCGGTTTGCACCTTGATGTCGCCGGTGACGAGGCTGCCGTCCTTGGGATCAACTGGAATTTGTCCGGAACAGAACAGCAGGTCACCAACACGTACAGCATGATTGTAAGGTCCGATGGCGGCGGGTGATTTCGAAGGCTTAATGATGGTCTTGTTCGGCATAATTTTGTTATCGGGTTTTGTTTTCTTAACTTTTGTACATATCTGATTTGGAACGCCGATCAAAAACTGTCGACGTCAATGATTGCCTGGGCAAAGGCCTGCGGGGCTTCCTGCGGAATGTTGTGGCCGACGCCGCCAGTGATGAGCCGGTAGTCATACTTGCCGGAGAACCTGCTGCGGTAGGCCGTGCTGGGCGGGTGGGCTGCCCCGTTGGAGTCGCCTTCCATGGTGATGGCCGGCACGGTGACGACAGGAAGCACGGCCAGCCGCTTTTCGAGGTCGTCATATTTCCGCTCACCATCCGCTAGGCCGAGCCGCCAGCGATAATCGTGCATCACGATGTCAACATGGTCCGGATTGATGAAGGAAGCTGCTGTGCGATTGTACGTGGCATCGTCGAAATTCCACTTCGGCGAAGCCTGGTGCCAGATGAACTTATTGAACTCTGCGAGGTATTTCGCATAGCCGGCCTTGCCGACTTCAGTGGCGAAATAGTACTGGTACCAGAATGCGGATGCACCTTGGGGCGGCAACGGCGTCTGATTGCCCGCCGGGCTGCTAATCAGGTAGCCGCTGACGGAAACGATTGCCTTGCAGCGTTCCGGCCATAGTACTGCCATGACGTCCGCTGTGCGCGCGCCCCAGTCAAAGCCGGCGACGATAGCAGTCTGGATTTTGAGGGCATCCATCAGAGCAATGATGTCGAGGGCGACCGCCGACTGCTGGGCGTTCCGCATCGTTTCACTGGAAAGGAACCGCGTGGTACCATAGCCGCGTAGATACGGAATGATCACTCTGTAGCCCGCCGATGCCAGCAAGGGGGAGACATCGACAAAACTGTAAATATCGTAGGGCCAGCCATGCAGAAGAATGATCGGGGGGCCGTCGGCCGGTCCAGCTTCAGCGTACCCAATATTCAGGAGACCGGCATCAATCTGCTTGATTGACCCGAATGACGTGTTTGTGCCCGGCTTACTCGTGGGCGAATCAGCTGAGCCGGTATTGCTGGATTGCGCGTTAGCAGAACGGAACATGCCGATCTGAGCGGCGGCGATGGCCATGGTGGCAGTGCCAAGAAAACGGCGGCGGTTTTGCTTAAAATCTTCGGACGTTTTGATTGTGTTCATTTGTGAATTGTTGGTTTGATGGTTGATTTGTTGAGACATCTATTTGTCGGAGGCCGGTGGTCCGCTGCGCGCTCGTGCGCGGTGGCACCCGCCGAAAGTTTATTGATTTAACGCCGTGACCTGAGCGCCGCGAAGTGGTTTGAATGCAGCGCGCATCTCTTCCGAGAAAAGTTTCGGCTGTTCCCAGGCCGCGAAGTGACCGCCCTTGGCGACTTCATGGAAGTAGTACAGCGACGGATAGGCCTGCCGTGACCAGCTTTCCGGAGCGCGATAGATCTCGTGCGGGAACACCGTGATGGCCACCGGCACTTTGATCTGATCGGTCTTCTGTGCCGCAGCGCTGAAGTTATTGTTGTTATTTTCCCAGTAAAAGCGGGACGAAGAGGCACCGGTGTCGGTGAGCCAGTATAGCGTGATGTCGTCGAGTATTTCGTCGCGACTGATCACGCGTTCGGGGTGGCCATCGCTGTCGGTCCACTCGGCGATCTTTTCGTAGGTAAAGGCAGCCAAACCACTGGGCGAATCGGTGAGCGCGTATCCGATGGTCTGTGGACGGGTCACCATCATCGCGCCGTAAGCCGCGTTTCTTCCGAAGAAGATGCTGAGGGTGTTGTACGCCCGCTGTTCCGGGGCGGTCAGCCCTTTGGGCGCTGGATCGCCGCTGTTGATGCCCTTCACCAGGTTCGCGGGAATTGTGGCCGGCATGGTGAGATGGATGCCGAGCAGTCCAGACGGCGCTTGGCGCGCCAGTGCGTCGGAGATGACCGAGCCGTGATCGCCGCCCTGCGCCACGTAACGGGTGTAACCCAAGCGCTTCATGAGCACGTCCCAAGCCCGCGCCACGCGGTCAGGATTCCAGCCGAGATCGGCCGGCTTGCCGGAGAAGCCATAGCCGGGGATGGCGGGGATAACGACGTCGAAGGCGTCTTGCGCGCGCCCACCGTAGGCGATGGGGTCGGTAAGCGGGCCTATCACCTTCAGGAACTCCAGCGGCGAGCCGGGCCATCCGTGGGTCAGGATCATCGGCAGGGAATTCGGATTCTTGGAGCGGACCCAAATGAACTGGATATCCACGCCGTCGATTGTGGTCACGAACTCAGGCAGCGCATTCAACTTCGCTTC